>Ga0207711_10003441_pt1 | contig 13694 bp, 10 predicted proteins | sample KBSS34metaG_FD_184401 | JGI IMG/M metagenome (GOLD analysis project Ga0207711, IMG submission 184401) | Switchgrass rhizosphere microbial communities from Kellogg Biological Station, Michigan, USA - KBS S3-4 metaG (SPAdes) (version 2) | ecosystem: Host-associated > Plants > Roots > Rhizosphere...
TGAAGAGACATACGAGCTTCCCAATGACGATTTGTGGCTCGCTGGAACCGCCGAGGTGGTGCTGACCTCGCTCCATTCGGGCGAGATTGTCGAGAATGACAAGCTGCCGATCCTGTACGCCGGCTACTCGCCCTGCTTCCGCCGTGAGGCGGGGAGCGCGGGCAAGGACGTGCGCGGATTGCTGCGCGTGCACCAGTTCGTGAAGGTCGAGCAATATGTCGTCTGCGAAGCCGATGACGCGCAATCCGCGCACTGGCACGCGCGGCTGCTGGAGCTCGCCGAAAGCCTGCTCAAGGACCTCGAAATTCCCTACCAGGTGATCGAGACTTCGACGGGCGACATGGGGCTTGGCAAGTATCGCATGAACGACATCGAGAGCTGGGTGCCGAGCCTTGGCAAGTATCGCGAGACGCACAGCTGCTCGACGCTGCACGACTGGCAGGCACGGCGCGCGAACATCCGTTACCGAGGGGCCGACGGGAAGGTGCGGTTCGCGCACACGCTCAACAACACCGCGCTTGCTAGCCCGCGGATCCTTGTCCCGCTGCTGGAGAACCACCAGACGGCGGACGGGCGAGTGCGGTTGCCCAAGGCGATGCAGCAGCTGATGGGGAGGGAATTCCTCTAACGTGAGTTGGGAAGGCGACGACCGGCCGCCGCCGAACTGGAAGCGCTACGCGGAAGCTGCATGGCTGCTGGCGCGGTTCTGGCACGGATTTGGCCATAATGGCCCGCGTGGCCCCAGGGACGGGCCGCCCGCCTACGTCATTCCCGGCTTCCTTGCGTCCGACAGCACGTCCCTCGAATTGCGACGAGCGCTCGCCGAGGCCGGCTGGCGCGTCTACCCGTGGCAACTCGGGCTCAACAAGGGGGCGCATGCCGATATCCTGCGGCATTTGAGGCAGCGGCTCGAGGTGATTTACGATGGCCGTCCCGTGCTGGTGGTGGGCTGGAGCCTCGGCGGCCTCTATGCGCGCGAGCTTGCACGGGAGGTGCCGGACATGGTGCGTGCCGTCGTCACGCTCGGATCCCCGTTCTCGGGAGATCCACACCAGAACAATGTCTGGCGCCTCTACGAATGGGTGGCCGGTCACAAGGTGGACGACCCGCCGATCCTCCACACGCCCGAGAAGCCGCCCGTGCCGACTTTGGCGATCTGGTCCAGGAAAGACGGTATCGTCGCGAAGCGCGCGGCGCGGGGACTGGACGGGGAGCGGGATGCCGAGGTCGAGGTCGGCTGCGATCATATGGCGTTCGGGATTTCGAAAAAGGCGACGCGCCGGGTGGTGCAGGAAATCGACAGATTCCTGAAAAGGCACAGCTAACCCGACGGCATTCTTGTTTCAGCGGCGAAATAGCCTCATCTTCAAGGCGTGAAATGGGTGCGTACCGCTGTTGCCGGGACCGCCGGCACGGTTCACCCGGATGACCTCGCTCCTCCGGGATGGCACCGGATGCGTGAGATCGCATGGCACCTTCCGCGCTTCCTTGCAGGACTTGGCCCGGTGGGCCCTCGAGGCCCGGAGGACGGGCCGCCGGCTCTCGTCCTCCCGGGCTTCCTCGCCACCGACCGGACGACGATGGACATTCGCCGCGCGCTCGCTCGTGCGGGATGGCGGGCCTATCCCTGGGGGCTGGGCGTGAACCGTGGCGCGAAGGCGGACACGCTTGAGCGGCTCGGTAAGCGGATCGACGAAATCTATGACGGCAGGCCGATATTGCTCGTCGGGTGGAGTCTTGGCGGCATGTTCGCCCGCGAGTTCGCACATCTTCATCCAGGTAAGGTCCGCGCGGTCGCCACCCTCTGCTCGCCTTTCTCGGGCGACTACAAGACCAACACGAATATCCGCCAGTTCTATGAGCGTATTGCGGGTCATGACGTCAACGAACCTCCCTTCCCGCGAGCGAACGGGAAACCACCGGTGCCGACCCTTGCATTCTGGTCGCGTCGCGACGGCATCGTGGCACCGAGTGCGGCGCGGGGACGTGATCACGAGATCGACCGTGCAGTGGAGATCGACACCTATCATGTCGGGGCGGTGCTCTGGCGTCCGGCGGTCGGGCGGATCGTGAAGGAAATCGAGTCATTCCTGACGGACGTCGAAGGCCAGCCGCCGATCACCAAGAGGCCTGTCGAGTCGCAGGATTGACTCCGGGCGCTGACTCGCGAGACAAAGAACAAAAGTAGAACAAAAACGTTGTGAGTCGTGTGGCTGCAGGCCTTGCCCTGGTCGCCGGCGACGAAAGTCGTGCGGCCAAAATTCACCAGCTCCCCAACGGGTTGGGCGAGCGCTGGCGCGTGCCCGCGCCGCCCAGCCCCACCCTGTCCGAGCTGTTCTCCGTACACCCGCGCGACGGCGGCTGGGCCGGGTTCCTGCTGGCGCAGGTCGCCGCGGACAAGCCGCTGCTGTGGGTGCAGGACCGGATGGCAATCCTTGAGAGCGGGCGCATTCATCCGCCGGGCCTTGCTACCCGGGACCTCATCCATGTCGAAGCGCGCGACGCCCGCGATGCGCTGTGGGCGATGGAGGAGGGCGTAAGATGTTCCTGCCTCTCTGCCGTCGTCGGAGAACTGTGGGGCGACCCCAAGGCGCTCGATTTCATCGCGACGCGGCGGCTCGCGGTCGCATCGGAGCGCAGCGGCACGCCTTGTTGGCTGGTACGGCTCGGCGGCCAGGTCAACCTCAGCGGCGCGCGAATGCGGTGGCAGGTCGCGAGCGCGCCGTCGCTGCTGAACGACCTCGATCCACGCTCGCCGGGACTGCCCGCGTGGGATTTGGAGCTGTTCCGCGCGCGTGGACATCCGCCGGGGCGATGGAGCATCGCGCATGAAGCGGATCGCTTCCATCTGGTTGCCGAATCTGGCGATCGAACGCTGGGCGAAGAGCGCCAGCTTCGCGCCTGACGCACCGGTCGTCCTCACCCTTGAAGGCCCGCACGGGCCGATTGTCCATGCTGTCACGAAAGCGGCCGCCGAACGCGGCGCGCGGGTCGGCGCGCGACTGACGGACGCGCGCGCGCTCGACCCGGCACTGACTGCAATTCCGGGGGACCCGGCAGCAGACGGCGCGCTCGTCGAACGCCTCGCGCAATGGGCAGGACGTTGGTCGCCACTGGTCGAGGTCGATGGCGACCCCTCGAGGTTGCCGGGGACAGGCGGCCTGAGGCTCGACGTCACCGGCGTCGCGCACCTGTTCGGCGGTGAGCCAGGACTGGTGCGGGATATTCGTCACCGATTCGCGAAAACGGGCCTGACGTCGCGGGTCGCGATTGCACCGACCGCCGCCGCCGCATGGGCTCTATCACGTCATGCGCCATGCATCTGCGGACCGGACGTCGCCGCAAGGGTTGCCCCGCTGCATGTCTCCGCGCTTCAGCTCGATCCAGGCATTGTGCGAACGCTCGAACGGCTCGGTCTGAAGACGGTCGCCGCGTTGATCGGCGTGCCCCGGCTGGCGCTCGCACGGCGGTTCCGGGGAGCGGAAGACGTGGTGGAAGCACTCGACCGCGCGCTTGGCCGGAAGCCCGAGCCCCTGACCGCAATTGGCACGGACCCGCCACCACGCGCTCTCCTAAAGCTGGAGGAGCCGGCGACCCATCCCGAAGCAGCGAGCCAGGCGCTGGAGCGGCTGATCCCGGCATTCGTGCGCGAGCTGGAAGACCGGCGCCTCGGTGCGCGCCGGCTGTCGCTCACCGGTTATCGTGTCGACGGCAGTGTCGCCGTGGCATCCGTCGCGACTGCGATCCCTAGCCGCGAGCCCAGGCATTTACAGCGGCTGCTTGCCGACAAGGCTGCGACTCTGAACCCGGAATTCGGGTTCGATGCGTTCGCGCTGAGCGCCGAATGGACCGAGGATCTCGGGGCCGCTCAGGAAAGTCTGGTCGAGGAGCCGTCAGGAACACGCGAACTGGCGCGGCTGGTCGATCGGCTGACGGTGAAGCTCGGCCCGCGCGCCGTGCAACGGCCGCAGGCGGTGGAGAGCTACCTCCCGGAGCGGGCGAGCGGGTGGATCAGTGCGCTCGCCAAGACCGAACCGGTCGCGCTTCCATCGGCGCAACGGCCGCAGCGCCTGCTTGACCGCCCCGAGGCGATAGACGTCATTTATGCGACGCCGGAAGGCATGCCGCGGCGGTTCATGTGGCGGCGCGCCATCCATGACATCGCCCGTGTCGAAGGACCCGAGCGGATCGCGCCCGAATGGTGGCGGCAGCCATCGTCGGCGCGGCTGCGCGACTATTACCGCGTCGAGGACGCGGATGGCCGCCGCTACTGGATCTATCGCGAGGGTTTGATTGGTGATGGGCGCGGCGGCCTTCCAGCCTGGTTCATCCACGGCCTGTTCGGATGAACAACCTCCTTGAAAAAGAGCTCGGCTGATGCCGGAGAAGGTCGGCTTTTCCCGCGTGAAACTCGTGCGGACCGGCGACATGCCGGCGCCACCAGCGACGCCGTCGCCCTATGTCGAGCTTGGCGTCACCTCGCCATTCTCCTTCCTGCGCGGGGCTTCGGATGCCATCGAGCTGACGCTGACCGCGCTCAGCCTTGGCTATGATGCGATCGGCATAGCCGACCGCAACACGCTCGCGGGCGTCGTCAGGATGCACAGCGCGTGCGAGGGCGCAGGGCTGAAGTCGCTGATCGGCTGCCGCCTCGACCTTACCGATTCACCAAGCCTGCTCGCCTACCCGATCGACCGCGAGGGCTATGGTCGACTCTCGCGCCTGCTGAGCCTCGGCAAGATGCGGGCCCATAAGGGCGAGTGCGAGCTGTCGCTAGAGGATGTCGCAAACCATAGCGATGGCATTGCCTTCATCGCCTGGCCGACGGACGATCTCGATGATTTTGAAAGAGAATTGCCGCGGCTGTGCGACGCCTTGACGTCACTTCGGCATGTCGCCGCGAGCTGGCTTTATGGCGGCGGCGACAGCGCCCGGATCGAGCGGCTCGACCGGCTGGCGAAAAACCAGGGTTGCACGATCCTTGCTACCAACGACGTTCATTACCACGCGCCCGACCGCCGGCCGCTGCAGGACGTCGTCACCTGCATCCGCGAGAAAGTGACGATCGCAACCGCTGGTTACCTTCTCAATCCCAACGGCGAGCGGCACCTGAAGTCGCCCGACGAGATGATCCGGCTCTTTTCGCGCTGGCCGCACGCGATCGCGGCGACACGTCAATTCGCAGACTTGCTCCACTTCAGCCTCAACGAACTTCGCTACGAATATCCCAAGGAGACGGTGCCCGAGGATCGCACGCCGCAACAGCATCTGGAGCATCTCACCTGGGAAGGAGCGAAGCAGCGCTGGCCAGGCGGAATTCCCGACAAGGTCCTGAAGCAGCTCAATGACGAGCTGCCGCTGATCGAGAAACTCGACTTCGCGCGCTACTTCCTGACCGTCCATGACATCGTCGCCTTCGCACGCCGTCTTGATCCGCCGATCCTGTGCCAGGGACGCGGCTCGGCGGCGAACAGCGCGGTTTGCTATTGCCTCGGCATCACCGCGGTTGACCCGGCAACGAGTGACCTGCTGTTCGAGCGGTTCATCTCCGAGGAGCGCAAGGAGCCGCCCGACATCGACGTCGACTTCGAGCACGAGCGGCGCGAGGAAGTGATCCAGCACATCTACGACAAATATGGCCGCGATCGTGCCGGGATCGCCGCGACGATCATCCATTACCGGCCGCGCTCAGCGATCCGGGAGGTCGGCAAGGTGATGGGTCTTTCCGAGGACGTCACGGCGGCGCTCGCCTCGACGATCTGGGGTCATATGGAGCCGGAGCTGGAAGATGCGCGCGCCAACGATGCCGGACTCAACCTGTCCGACCCGCATCTCAGGCGCACGGTGAAGCTCGCCGAGCAGCTGGTCGGCATGCCGCGGCACCTCTCGCAGCATGTCGGCGGATTCATCCTGACCGAGCGACCGCTCACCGAAACGGTGCCGATCGGCAACGGCGCGATGGATGATCGAACCTTTATCGAATGGGACAAGGACGACATCGAAGAGCTTGGCATCCTCAAGATCGACGTCCTTGCACTCGGCATGCTGACCTGCATCCGCAAATGCTTCGACCTTATCGAACAGCATCATGGCGAGCGCTTCGAGCTCGCTACAGTCCCGCAGGAGGTACCGGAGGTCTATGACATGCTGTGCCGCGGGGACTCGCTAGGCGTATTCCAGGTAGAGAGCCGCGCGCAGATGAACATGCTGCCGCGCCTCAAGCCCCGTCGCTTCTATGATCTGGTGATCGAGGTCGCGATCGTTCGACCAGGGCCGATCCAGGGCGACATGGTGCATCCCTATCTGAAGCGCCGCGGCGGCAAGGAGCCGGTGACCTTCCCCTGCCCCGACCCCGAGCATGGGGAGCCCGATGAGCTGGAGAAAATCCTCGGCCGCACGCTCGGCGTTCCGATCTTCCAGGAGCAGGCGATGAAGATCGCGCTCGATGCTGCAAGGTTCAGCTCGGAAGAAGCGAACAAGCTCAGGAAAGCGATGGCCACGTTCCGGTCGAAGGGGAATATCGCAGCCCTCGAGGAAAAGATGGTCGGTCGGATGGTAGCGCGCGGCTACGACCGCGACTTCGCCCAGCGCTGCTTCGACCAGATCAAGGGCTTCGGCGAATATGGCTTCCCCGAAAGCCACGCGGCGAGCTTCGCGCACCTCGTTTACGTCTCGAGCTGGCTGCGGTGGAAATATCCGGCGGCGTTCGCCTGCGCCCTCCTGAACTCGCAGCCAATGGGTTTCTATGCGCCGGCGCAGATCGTCCGCGATGCGAAGCAGCATGGTGTCGAGGTCCGCGAGGTCGACGTTAATCTGAGCGAGTGGGATTGTACGTTGGAAGATGGAGCGATGAGGTTGGGCCTGCGCCAGATCGAAGGATTTCAACGCGACGCAGCGGCCAGGCTGGAAGCGCGGCGGCCCTATCGCACTGTCGAGGAATTGCGCAGTCGCGGCGGCGTACCGGTGCATGCGATCCAGAGGCTCGCAGCGGCTGACGCTTTCCGATCGTTGAGTCTCGACCGCCGTGCCGCACTATGGGATTCGCGGGCGCTGCGGCAGGCTCCGGATCTGCCGCTGTTCACCTATGCACAAGAGCGCGAAGAAGGCGCGGAAAGCGAACCCGCAAAGCTTCCGGTCATGCCGCTTTCCGAGCATGTCGTGAACGACTACCAGACCCTTCGGCTAAGCCTGAAAGCCCACCCGATGGGCTTCCTGCGCGAGGATTATGCGCGCAGGAAGTTCGTCACTGCCGCTCAGCTGAAGAGCATCCGCGACGGCAAGCGCCTGTCGATCGCCGGCCTGGTGCTGATCCGGCAGCGGCCGGGAAGCGCCAAGGGCGTGGTCTTCATCACGATCGAGGATGAGACCGGCGTCGCCAACCTCGTCGTCTGGCCCGACGTGTTCGAAAAGCAACGCAAGATCGTGATGGGCGCAAGGTTGATGGCGGTGCAGGGGATCGTTCAGCGCGATCCGGACAGCGATGTCATCCACGTGGTCGCCCGGAGGCTCGAGGATCATAGCCGCATGCTGCGCCACCTTAGCGATGACGCCTTGCCTTCCACCCTTTCGCAAGGAGACGCCGCCGGGAGCTGGAGAGCGCCGGCTGCAAGGCACCCGCGCGACGTCGAGATTATCCCGAAAAGTCGGGATTTCCATTGATCCCGGTTCATGCTCCGGAAAGCTCAGCGTTCCATTTTGGCCACAAAATGCAGCTAAGACGATGATCATGAAACAGATTCTCGCAAAGGCAGGCTTCGCGCTCCTTGCACTCAGCATGCCCATCGCGGCGACGGCGCAGAGCCTCGAAGGCAAATGGGCGAACCCGAAACGCAGCGTGATCGTCAATGTCGCGCGTTGCGGCAGCGCCTATTGCGGAACGGTAACCTGGGCCACCCAGAAGAACCGCGACAAGGGCGCGACACCCGGTACCCGCGTGCTGAGCGACCTTCGGCCGGACGGCGACGGTACCTACAAGGGCCGTGCCTTCGAACCGAAGCGCAATATCAACGGATCGGCGATCGTCCGGCAGGTCGGCGACGATGTCATGATCGTCAAGGGATGCTCGCTCATGGGGCTGTTCTGCAAGGAACAGCGCTGGACCCGCGTCAGCTAAGAGCGACACCCTCGGCAGCGATCTCGCCCGACAACACCGCATTCTGGAGCGCGCTCATTTCGTCCGCCCAGTATCGATCGGCCGTGAAATGGGGCGAGCGATTGCGGACTGCAGCCTGGATGGCCTGGAGCCGGGGCGAGGTCTTGAGCGGGGCATGATAGTCGATGCCCTCGGCTCCCGCCATCAACTCCACCGCAATGACGCCTGCCGCATTGCGCGCGATCTGAGCGGCCTTGCGAGCCGCGATTGGGGCCATCGACACGTGGTCCTCCTGGCCCGCCGAGGTCGGGATCGAATCGACGCTTGCCGGGAAAGCGAGGCTCTTGTTCTCGCTGACCAGAGCAGCGGCAGTGACCTGAGGGATCATCAGGCCCGAGTTCACACCTGAATCCTGCGTCAGGAATGCCGGCAACCCGCTCATCTTCGGATCGACGAGGACGCTGACGCGTCGCTCGGAAATCGAGCCGACTTCGCATAGCGCGATCGCGATGGTGTCGGCGGCAAAGGCGACAGGCTGCGCATGAAAATTGCCCCCGGAAATTGCCGTGTCTTCGTCAGCAAAGACAATCGGGTTGTCGGTGACGGCCGCGGCTTCGATGGTCAGCGTGCGCGCGGCGTTCTGCAAAAGATCGAGCGAAGCGCCCATGACCTGCGGCTGGCAGCGGAAGCTGTAGGGGTCCTGCACACGGCTGCAGGCGACATGACTGGTCAGGATCTCGCTGCCCTCGAGGAGGTCGGTGATGGCGGCGGCGACACGAATCTGCCCCGGCTGTCCGCGCAATGCCGATATGCGCGGGTCGAACGGTTTTGCGCTGCCTTTCAGCGCATCGACCGAAAGAGCACCGGCGGCAATTGCCGCGGCGAAAACCCGCTCGCCATGGAACAAGGCGTCAAGCGCCAGGGCACAGCTCGCCTGCGTTCCGTTGATCAGCGCGAGGCCTTCCTTGGGGCCCAGCTGAAGCGCTTGAAGGCCGAGGCGTTCGAGCGCTGCTGCTGCCGGGATGATTTCGCCGGCGACGTCGATCCTGCCGTAGCCCATGAGCGCGGAAATAAGATGCGCGAGTGGCGCGAGGTCGCCCGATGCGCCGACGCTGCCCTGCGCTGGAATGAGCGGCATCGCGTCAGCATCGAGCAGGCGCTGAAGCGCTTCGATGACCAGCGGCCGCACGCCCGAATGACCTCGTCCGAGGCCCAGTAGCTTAAGGACAATCATAAGGCGGGTGACGTGACGTGGCAGTGGATCGCCGAGGCCCGCGCTGTGCGACAGGATCAGGTTCGTCTGCAGCTCGGCGAGCCGATCGTTAGGGATGCGGGTATTGGCGAGAAGCCCGAACCCCGTGTTGACGCCGTAGACGGTCTCACCGCCGGCGACGATGCGCTCGACGACGGCGGCGGATTCGTTCACTCGCTGCATCGCCGCATCGTCGAGGCTCGATTGCTCTCCGAGCCAAAGCTGCCGCAAGTCGTCTAGGGCGACTTTCTCCGGATTGAGCTTCACGCGTTCACCATCGGCAGGTCGAGACCCTGCTCCAAAGCGCAGTCGATCGCGATGTCGTAACCGGCATCAGCGTGTCGCATGACTCCCGTGCCGGGGTCGTTCCACAATACGCGCTCGAGCCGGCGGGCGGCATCCTGCGTGCCATCCGCGACGATCACCATGCCGGCATGCTGCGAATAGCCCATGCCAACCCCGCCGCCGTGGTGGAGCGACACCCAAGTGGCGCCGGACGCGGTATTCAACAGCGCGTTGAGCAGCGGCCAGTCGCTGACCACGTCGCTGCCGTCCTGCATGCGTTCAGTTTCGCGGTTGGGCGAGGAAACGCTGCCGCTGTCGAGATGATCGCGGCCGATGACTATCGGCGCGGAGACTTCGCCCTTGCTCACCATCTCGTTGAAGGCAAGGCCGAGACGGTGCCGCTGGCCAAGCCCCACCCAGCAGATGCGCGCCGGCAGGCCCTGAAACGCGATTCGCTCGCGAGCCATGTCGAGCCACCGGTGGAGGTGCGGATCGTCGGGTATAAGCTCCTTTACCCGCTGGTCGGTGCGGTAGATGTCCTCGGGATCGCCGCTGAGCGCCGCCCATCGGAACGGGCCGATGCCGCGGCAGAAAAGCGGGCGGACGTAGGCAGGCACAAAACCCGGAAAATCGAAGGCGTGGGCGACGCCGTCGTCGAAGGCCTCCTGACGGATATTGTTGCCATAATCGAATGTCGGCACACCCATGGCCTTGTAAGCGAGCATGGCTTCGACGTGGCGGGCCATCGAATGGCGCGCGGCCGCGGCAACAGCAGCAGGGTCTCGTTCCCGCATCTCCTGCCATTTGGCGACGGTCCAGCCGGCAGGGCAGTAGCCATTTGCCGGATCATGAGCGCTCGTCTGGTCGGTGAGCGCGTCCGGCCTGATTCCGCGCTCCAGCATTTGCGGAAGGATCTCGGCCGCGTTGCCGAGCAGGCCGACGCTGGTCGGCTCCGATGCCGTGCGGATGATGTCGAGCGCTTCGTCGATCGTCTCTGCGCGGCGGTCGAGATAGCGCGTCTCGAGCCTCTTCTGGATGCGGCTCTCCTGGACCTCGATGGCGATGCAGTGAGCGCCGGCCATGACGGCTGCGAGTGGCTGCGCGCCGCCCATGCCCCCGAGCCCGGCCGTCAGGATCCAGCGGCCTTCAAGATCCCCGCCATAATGCTGCCGGCCCATTTCGGCGAAGGTCTCGTACGTGCCTTGCACGATGCCTTGAGTGCCGATGTAGATCCAGCTGCCGGCCGTCATCTGGCCGTACATCATGAGACCCTTGCGATCGAGTTCGTTGAAGCACTCCCACGTTGCCCATTTGGGTACGATGTTCGAGTTGGCGATGAGCACGCGCGGGGCGTCCCGGTGCGTTCGAAAAACGCCGACAGGCTTGCCGGATTGGACGAGCAGGGTCTGGTCTTCGTCCAGCCGCTCGAGCGTCTCGACAATCTTGTCGAAGCATTCCCAGTTGCGGGCAGCGCGGCCGATTCCGCCGTAGACGACGAGGCTCTGCGGGTCCTCTGCGACCTCGTCGTCGAGGTTGTTCATCAGCATCCGGACCGCCGCTTCGGTCGTCCAGGCCTTTGCCTTGATCTCGTTCCCGCGCCGCGCGCGGATATGGCGGCTGTTGTCGCGTCGATCGGTCAAATTGTCCCCGCTTGTAGCTCGGGGCAGCCTCTAGCCCTTCGCGCGGCTCGACCCAAGTGGCGAGGCTGCAACGCCTCCGAGCTAGGCCTGCTCGCCGGCGAAAATGCGCCGCTCCGGTCCAGGAAGACCGATCCAGTAGCCAAGTTCGGCGAGACTCTCGACGCGCCAGACGCATAGGTCGGCCTGCTTCCCTACCGCGATGCTGCCGATCGTGTGCGCAAGGCCGAGCGCACGCGCGGCATTGATGGTCATGCCGGCAAGCGCTTCCTCCGCAGTCAGCCCGAACAGGGTGCACCCCATGTTCATCGCCAGCGTCGGCGACAATAACGGCGACGTCCCGGGATTGCAGTCGGTCGCGATTGCGATCGGCACCTTGTGCTTTCTCAGAAGCGCGACCGGCGGCTTCCGTTCCTCCTGCAGCGCATAATAAGCGCCGGGAAGGAGCACGGCGACGGTTCCGGCGGCAGCCATGGTCTTGGCGCCCGCCTCGTCGAGATGTTCGAGATGATCGGCAGACAGCGCCCGATAACGCGCCGCCAGCGCTGCTCCGTGCTGGTTTGATAATTGCTCGGCATGGAGTCTGACAGGAAGGCCATGGTGCGCGGCGGCCTTGAAAAGGCGCTCGACCTCCTCTGGAGTGAAGGCGATGCTTTCGCAAAATGCGTCGACGCTGGTCGCAATTCCCTGCTTCGCCGCTGCCGGGATGAGCTTGTCGACGATCTCGCCGACGTAATGCGCGCGACGGTCGCGCTGGTCGGCGGGAAGCGCGTGCAGCGCAAGCAGCGTCGGTACGATCCGCACTGCCGCGCCCTCGCCGAGCTCGCTCGCGATCTTCACCAGGCGAAGCTCGTTCTTCGGATCGAGCCCGTAGCCCGACTTGATCTCGACCGTCGTGCAGCCGCCGCTCATCAGCGCCCGGAGCCTGCGACGGCCTTGGTCAAGCAGCTGCTCGTCCGAAGCCGACACGGTGCGCTTCACCGTCGAGGCAATTCCGCCGCCGGCCTTCGCGATCTCCTCGTAGCTTGCACCGGCGCGGCGCATCGCGTGCTCGTCCGCGCGTGTTCCGCCGAAGATGAGATGCGTGTGGCAATCGATGAGACCGGGCGTGACCCACGCGCCTCCGAGCGCAATGACTTCCTTGGCGCGAAAACCTGCGAGCTCGGTCCGCTTGCCGACGCGCACGATCTCGCCGTCGGCGATCCCGATTGCCCCGTTCTCGATCGTGCCGAGCGGGTTACCGGCACTGGTCCCCTCGAGGGTCGCGATATTGCAGTCGACGAGCAGCCGGTCCCACATGCCTCTGCCCTTAGGCGAGCGCGGCTGTTAGGGTCCAGCCATGAGCGCCTGGCCGAACCTTTCCGATCTCATCGTGGGCGTCGAGACGAGCGCGCCGGTCGGTCTCGTCGGCGCGCCTCTGGCCGTGGGCTCGGTCACCCCCGGGAGCTGCGATCAGGCCCCCGCCCTCCTGCGCAAGACGCTGCGCCGCATCGGACGCTATGACGTCGAAACGGGCCGGGAAATTTCAACGAAGGTCGCCGATCGTGGCGACGTCGAGATTGCGGGGCTGTCGATCGAGGAAGCAACCGGGCCAATCACCGATGCCGTCAGAACCAGCGCCTCGCTGCACCAGCTGACGCTCCTGGTGGGCGGCAACAACGCCGTGACACGCCCCGGCGTGCGGGGGCTCGGCCTGCCTCTCGAAAAGATTGGCCTCATCACGCTCGACGCCCATTTCGACATGCGCGATACGCTTGAGGGTCTTAGCAACGGCAACCCCGTGCGCGCGCTGGTCGAAGATGGCCTGCCGGGTGCGAACATCGCGCAAGTCGGCCTCGCCAGCTTTGCAAACAGCCGCAAAATGCATGCCGACGCCCAACAGGCTGGCAATCTCGTCGTGACAATCGGCGAGGTGCGAAGGCTCGGCATTGCGCGTGCAATCGACAAGGCGCTCGAACATGTCGCGCATTGCGAGGCGATCGTTGTCGACTGCGACATCGACGTCGTTGATCGCTCGCAATTCCCTGCTGCGCCCGGGGCCCGGCCGGGCGGCATGGCCGCCCACGACTTTTTCTACGCCGTTCGCCGGCTGGCCTCCGAGCACCGGGTGCGCGTCATCGACCTGACTGAATGGGATCCGCCCCTGGATCCAACCGATCTTAGCGCTTTGACCGCTTCCCGCTGGATCGCCGAGTGCCTTGCGGGCTTCGAGGAGCGGGGCGCCTAGATCCCCGTTGCGGCGGATCGGGGGTGACGATCACTTCCTTGTGCGAAACCTTGCGGACGCATTCCCACGGAATGCGGCGACCGTGGTTTTTTCCAGTGAGCCGCTCGATAAAACCGCCGGCGCCGCAGCCGATTGCAACGATCTGCCCTCCATCGGCGTGAACTTCATGGACCCGGCCGAGCGTCTTGCCGTCCAGCGTCC
>Ga0207711_10003444_pt1 | contig 13689 bp, 12 predicted proteins | sample KBSS34metaG_FD_184401 | JGI IMG/M metagenome (GOLD analysis project Ga0207711, IMG submission 184401) | Switchgrass rhizosphere microbial communities from Kellogg Biological Station, Michigan, USA - KBS S3-4 metaG (SPAdes) (version 2) | ecosystem: Host-associated > Plants > Roots > Rhizosphere...
GGGTTCGGGCGGCGTGCGCGCCGCGCGGGTCGCCGCCGCGCATGGAGCGAAGGTAGCGGTGGCCGAAGAGCATCGCGTCGGCGGCACCTGCGTGATCCGCGGCTGCGTGCCGAAGAAGATGTTCGTCTACGGCTCGCACTTCGCCGAGGATCTGCACGATGCGGCGCGCTACGGCTGGGATCTTGGCGAGATCCGCTTCGACTGGAAGACGCTGCGCGACAATATCAACGCCGATGTCGACCGCATCGAGGGCCTTTACACCAACACGCTCGACAATAATCGGGTCGAGATCTTCCGCGAGCGCGCGACCGTCTCGGGCGCGAACGAGATCATGCTCGCGAGCGGCCGCAGGATCAGCGCCAAGTTCATCCTGATCGCGACGGGCGCCTGGCCGGTGGTGCCCTCGGTGCCCGGCGCCGAGCATGGCATCACCTCGAACGAGGTCTTCTATCTCGAGGATCTGCCCAAGCGGGTGGTGATCGCCGGCGCGGGCTATATCGCCAACGAATTCGCGGGCATCTTCCATGCGCTCGGCAGCAAGGTCACCGTCGTCAACCGTTCGGACCAGATCCTGCGCGGCTATGACGAGCAGATTCGCGATCGCCTGTTTCAAATCTCGACCCAGAAGGGGATCGAGTTCATCTTCAACGCCGAGTTCGAGCGGATCGACAAGCAGGACGACGGCTCGTTATGCGTCCACTTCAAGAATCACGAGCGCTGCGACACCGACCTGCTGCTGTTCGCGATCGGGCGCAGCCCCAAGGTCGACGGGCTGGGGCTCGCGGATGTGGGGGTCGCGATCGACGCCAAGGGCGCGATCATCGTCGATGAGGACAATCGCTCGAACGTGCCTTCGATCTATGCAGTGGGCGACGTCACCAACCGCGTGCAGCTCACGCCGGTCGCGATCCGCGAAGGCCAGGCCTTCGCCGACAGCGTCTTCGGCAACAAGCCACACCGGGTCGACTATGCGACGATCCCGAGCGCGGTGTTCAGCAACCCCCCGATGGCGGGCGTCGGGCTGACCGAGCGGCAGGCGCGCGAACAATATGGCGCGCCCAAGATCTTCACCTCGGATTTCCGGCCGATGCGCAATGTGCTGGCGGGCCGCAGCGAGCGCTCGCTCTACAAGCTGGTCGTCCATCCCGAGACCGATGTGGTGCTGGGAATCCACATGATCAGCCCCGATGCGCCCGAGATATTGCAGGCCGCCGCGATCGCGGTGAAGGCGGGGCTCACCAAGGCGCAGTTCGACGACACCGTGGCGCTCCATCCGTCGATGGCGGAGGAGCTGGTGCTGATGAAATAAGCGGTCCGCGCGCCGCCGCCGGCTCAGCCGCGCACCGGCAGCCCCGCCGCCTTCAGCGCCGCATGCGCCTCGGCGACGCTGTGCTGGCCGAAATGGAAGATCGAGGCGGCGAGCACCGCGCTCGCATGCCCCTCGGTGACGCCAGCGACGAGATGCTCGAGCCGGCCAACGCCGCCGCTTGCGATCACCGGCACCGACACCGCGTCGGCGACCGCACGTGTCAGCGCGAGATCATAGCCGTCGCGGGTGCCGTCGCGGTCCATCGAGGTGAGCAGGATCTCGCCGGCGCCGAGCTCGGCCAGGCGCCGGGCGTGCGCGACCGCGTCGATCCCGGTCGGCTTGCGGCCGCCATGGGTGTAGATCTCCCATTGTCCGGGGCCCGTCGCGCGCGCGTCGACCGCGCCGACCACACATTGCGCACCGAAGCGGTTGGCCATCTCGGCGCATAGTTCGGGCCGCGCCACCGCCGCCGAATTGACCGCGACCTTGTCGGCGCCCGCGAGCAGCAGCGCGCGCGCGTCGTCGGCGGTGCGCACGCCGCCGCCCACCGTCAGCGGCATGAAACAGACCGCCGCGGTGCGCGCGACGACGTCGAGGATCGTGCCGCGGCCCTCATGGCTGGCGGTGATGTCGAGGAAGCAGAGCTCGTCGGCGCCGGCCGCATCATAGACCCGCGCCTGCTCGACCGGATCGCCCGCATCGGCGAGGTCGACGAAATTGACGCCCTTGACCACGCGCCCGCCCGCCACGTCGAGGCAGGGGATGACGCGGACCCGGACGGTCATGCGCGCGCCACGCGCAGCGCTTCGGCGAGATCGAGCCGCCCGTCATAGAGCGCGCGCCCGGTGATCACGCCCTCGACCCCGTCGGCGGCGTGTGCGGCAAGCGCATGGATGTCGCCGATGTCGGCGACCCCGCCGCTTGCGATCACGGGTATCGTCGCGTGCCGCGCGAGCGCGACGGTCGCCTCGACATTGCAGCCCTTGAGCAGCCCGTCGCGCCCGACATCGGTGAACAGCAGCGCCGCCACGCCCGCATCGGCGAAACGGTCGGCGAGCTCGGCGATGCTGACGGTCGACACGTCAGCCCAGCCATGGGTCGCGACATAGCCGTCGCGCGCATCGACGCCGACCACGATCCGCCCCGGCAGCGCGCTCGCCGCCGCCCTGACGAGATCGGGCTGCTCGAGCGCGGCGGTGCCGATGATCACGCGTTCGACGCCGAGCGCAAGCCAGCGGTCGATGCCCGCCCGGTCGCGGATGCCGCCGCCGAGCTGGAGCTTGCCGGGAAAAGCCTTGAGGATCGCCTCGACCGCGCCGGCGTTGACCGCCCTGCCCGCGAAGGCGCCGTCGAGATCGACGACGTGCAGCCAGTCGGCGCCCGCCTCGGCGAAACGGCGCGCCTGATCGGCGGGATCGTCGCCATAGACGGTGGCGCGCGCCATGTCGCCCTCGGCAAGGCGCACGACCTGGCCGCCCTTGAGATCGATCGCAGGGAAGACGGTTATGGTCATGGACTGTCGCAGAAATTCCATTCGTCCCGAGCGAAGCCGAAGGACGTGAGGGTTGCGCAACGTGTCTCGACTTCGCTCGACACGAACGGCGGAAAACAGAGACCGCTCATGGCCGCCACGCCAGGAACCTCTCCAGGAAAGCCAGGCCATAGCCCTGGCTTTTCTCGGGATGAAACTGCACGCCGATCACATTGCCCCGCGCGACCGCGGCGGTGACCGGTCCGCCATGGTCGGTGGTGGCGAGCCGGTTGGCGGGATCGGCGACCTCGAACATGAAGCTGTGCAGATAATAGGCCTCGCCGGGCATCAGCAGCGCGTGGTTCTGCGCGGGTGTGACATCGTTCCAGCCCATATGCGGTATCTTGAACGCGGCCCCCGGCGTCATCATCCGCACATCGCCGCCGATCCAGCCGAGCCCCGCCGTCCGGCCATGTTCGTGACCGGCGTCGGCGAGCAGCTGCATGCCGACGCATATGCCGAGAAACGGGACGCCGCGGCGCTGCACCGCCCGCTCCATCGCCTCGATCATCCCCGGGATCGCCGCCAGCCCGCCCATGCACGTGGCGAAGGCGCCTACGCCGGGCAGGACGATGCGATCGGCTCCGGCCACCCGCTCGGGATCGGCGGTGACGACCGGATCGCCGCCGGCCGCGCGCAAAGCATTTTCCACCGACCTCAGATTGCCCGCGCCATAATCGATCAACGCGACAGTCTCAGCCACCACCGAGGCTTCCCTTGGTCGAGGGGATCGCATCGGCCTTGCGCGGATCGATCTCGGTCGCGATGCGCAGCGCCCGGGCCAACCCCTTGAAGCAGCTTTCCACGATATGGTGGTTGTTCGCCCCGTAGAGATTTTCGACATGCAGCGTGATCCCCGCCGCCTGCGCGAAGCTGTGGAACCAGTGCTCGATCAGCTCGGTGTCCCACTCGCCGAGACGCGGACCCGACAGCGCGACCTTCCACACCAGATAGGGGCGCCCCGAAATGTCGAGCGCAACGCGCGTCAGCGTCTCGTCCATCGGCGCATAGGCATGGCCATAGCGGGTGATGCCACGCTTGTCGGCGAGCGCCTTGGCAACGGCCTCGCCGATCGCGATCCCCGAATCCTCGGTGGTATGGTGCTGGTCGATATGGAGATCGCCGATGACCTTCACGTCGAGATCGATCAGCGAATGCCGCGACAGCTGCTCGAGCATATGATCGAGAAAGCCGATGCCCGTCGCGACCGTGTAGACGCCGGTCCCGTCGAGGTTCATCGCGACCGAAATGTCGGTCTCGCTGGTCTTGCGCGTGATCGATGCGGTCCGCATGGCCGCTCCCCAACTATGTGCCTTCGAACGGTGTGGCAAATCCCCCACACCGGATCGCCGCCGCTATAGCGAGGTTGGGCCGCGCTGCAACGCACGACTTGACCGGGCCGGACACAGCGTTCACGACAGCGCGATGAGCGAACAGACGCCCGACAGCCTGATTCCCTATGACGAGATCGTCCAGGAGGCGCTTCGCGCCGTGGTCGGCCGCGTGCTCGGCGAGGTCGAGAAAGCCGGGGGGCTGCCCGGCGAACATCATTTCTACATCACCTTCAAGACGCAGGGCATCGGGGTCGACATCCCCAAGCATCTGGTCGAGCGTTTTCCCGACGAGATGACGATCGTCATCCAGAACCGCTTCTGGGATCTCAAGGTCAAGCCCGACGGGTTCGAGGTCGGGCTGTCGTTCAATCAGGTGCCGGCCAAGCTGATCATCCCGTTCGCGGCGGTCACCGGCTTCGTCGATCCCGCGGTGAACTTCGCGCTGCAGTTCCAGGCGCAGATCGACGATGACGGCGAGGACACCGGCCACAGCTCGGCCGGCAACGACTCGCCCCCGGCCCCGCCGGCGCCGGTCGAGGACGGCTCGAACGTCGTGTCGATCGATTTCACCCGCAAGAAATAGGGTGTTGGCCGGGAAATCGAACCCGTGAGGGGATCGATTTCGCTGCCCTTTGGATCATCGAGGCGGCCGTCATAATTCCTTTGGCGTTCGTCGGGCTGATGAGTGCGTTGGGAATTGGGGTGAGGGGGAGCGAGGCGCAGCCGGGCAAGACCTTGGCCAGCGTCGGAAACCCTCACCCAACCCTCTCCCGGAGGGAGAGGGTTATTAAGGAGGGGCTTGGAGTTATGCCCGACACGCGCACCGAGACCGACAGCTTCGGCCCGATCGAGGTCCCCGCATCCGCATATTGGGGCGCTCAGACGCAGCGCTCGATCGAGAATTTCCCGTTCGGGCCCGAGGAGCGGATGCCGATCGGCATCGTCCATGCGCTCGCGCTGATCAAGCGCGCGGCGGCGGCGGTCAACCGGAAGCATGGGCTCGAGGCGGCGCTGGCCGACAAGATCGAGCAGGCCGCGGCCGAAGTCGCGAGCGGCGCGCTCGACGATCATTTCCCGCTGGTCATCTGGCAGACCGGTTCGGGCACCCAATCGAACATGAACGTCAACGAGGTGATCGCCGGCCGCGCCAACGAGCTGCTGACCGGCGCACGCGGCGGCAAGGCGCCCGTTCATCCCAACGACCATGTCAATATGGGCCAGTCGTCGAACGACAGCTTCCCGACCGCGCTGCACATCGCGGCGGCGCTTGCGGTCCACCACAGCCTCTATCCGGCGCTCGAAGCGATGACCGGGCAGCTCGTCGCCAAGGCCGAAGCCTGGGACGATATCGTCAAGATCGGGCGCACCCACCTCCAGGACGCCACCCCGCTCACGCTCGGCCAGGAATTTTCGGGCTATGCCGCGCAGCTGATCGCCTGCCGCAAGCGGCTCGAAGGCGCGGTCGCCGGCGGGATCATGAAGCTGGCCCAGGGGGGAACCGCGGTCGGCACCGGGCTCAACGCCGCGCCGGGCTTTGCCGAGGATATCGCCGCGGCGATCGCGCGGCTGACCGGCCTCCCCTTCGTCACCGCGCCCAACAAGTTCGAAGCGCTCGCCTCGAACGATCCGCTTGTGCATCTTTCGGCTACGCTGGGCACGCTCGCGGTCGCGCTGACCAAGATCTCCAACGACATCCGCCTGCTCGGCTCGGGGCCCCGATCGGGCCTCGGCGAGCTCCGCCTGCCCGAGAACGAGCCCGGCAGCTCGATCATGCCGGGCAAGGTGAACCCCACCCAGTGCGAGATGCTGACGATGGTGGCGGCGCAGGCGATCGGCAACCACCAGGCGGTCACGATCGGGGGGCTGCAGGGCCATCTCGAGCTCAACGTGTTCAAGCCGCTGATCGGCGCGGCGGTGCTCCGCTCGATCGCGCTGCTCGCGACCGGGATGCAAAGCTTTACCCGGCGCGCGCTCGACGGCCTCGAGCCCGACCGGCAGCGCATCGCGGATCTGCTCGGGCGATCGCTCATGCTGGTGACCGCGCTGGCCCCGGAGATCGGCTATGACAATGCCGCGAAGATCGCCAAGCACGCCCACCAGCAGGGGCTGACGCTGAAAGAGGCGGGCCTGGCGCTCGGCCTGATCGACGAAGCGACCTTCGACCGGGTGGTGCGGCCCGAGGCGATGGTCGGCCGCTAGACATCGGGGGCGGGGCGGGCCGCCGGCGCCTCAATCCCAGTCAACGATGGTCCACCCGCGCCGCCGGGCTTCATCGCGCAGCCCGGCATGCGGATTGGCGGCGATCGCCTCGTCGGCCCAGGCGAGCACGGGCACGTCGGAGACATGATCCGAATAGAAGCGGATTCGGCACTGCGCGCGATCGAGCTTCTCAAGCCCCATCCATGCCTCGATCATGCGGAGTTTGGCGGGGCCATAGCAATTCTCGCCATCGACCCGGTGGGTGACATAATCGTCGAGACCCTGGATCGCGCCGGTCGCGATCACGTCGTCCATGCCCAACCGCGCCGCGATCGGCTCGACCCAGATCCTCGACGAGGCGGTGGCGAGGACCAGCCGGCGCCCGGCCGCGCGATTCTCGGCGAGGCTCGCCAGCGCCCCCGCCCGCACATTGCGGCGCATCACCTTTTCGGCGAAGCTCTCGGCCACGAGCCCCAGCCGCGAGACATGGATGCGGCGCCCGAGCAGCATCGCCTGGTTGAGCTCCTTGAGCCGCTTGCGCTCGATCAGCTTGAGCACATAAGCGAGCATCACCAGCGCCGCCGCCGGCACGAAGATCAGCCGCCACGGCGCGAGCCGCGTGGCGGCGTGGATCATGAACGGGGTGAAGGTCCCGCTCCGTGTGATCGTGCGGTCCATGTCGTAAATGGCGAGTTCGGTCATGGCGCCTCTATACGGAACATAACCGGCCGGCGCGCATATATTTCGGATGCTTGCCGATCGGCCTGATTTCGATCACTGCTGGGCGTTATGAACGCGCCAGCCGATTTTGAGTTCGACCAAGGGACGCTGCGCTTCACCGGCGAGCTGACGCTGGCCCGGATCGGCGATTTGTCACAGCGCCTTTCGGCGCTCGGCGAGGCGCCCGCCCGGATCGATATCGGCGACGTCGAACGCATCGATACCGTGGGCGCTTGGCTCGTCCACCGCATCGCGCGCGATCATGGCGCGCGGGTGACCGGCGCCGACAAGGACGTCGCCCACCTGCTGGAACAGCTCGCCACCGCCGACAAGCCGCTCAAGATCCGCCCCGACGACAGCCTGCCCTTCCTCCGGGTGCTGCGCGAGATCGGCGAAGCCACCGCCGCGGCGGGCCATTCGCTGCTCGGGCTGCTCGGCTTTTTCGGCGCGACGCTGATCGGGCTATGGGGGCTGGTGACCCATCCGCGGCGGTTCCGGTTCAATGCGATGGCGCGCCAGTTCGAAGTGGTCGGGGTCAAGGCGCTCGCGATCATCGGGCTGATGAGCTTCCTGATCGGCATCGTCATCGCCCAGCAGGGCGCGGCCCAGCTGCGGCAGTTCGGCGCCGAAGTGTTCGCGATCAACCTGATCGGGCGGATCACGATCCGCGAGCTTGGCGTGCTGATGACCGCGATCATGGTCGCGGGACGGTCGGGCAGCGCCTTCGCCGCCCAGCTCGGCTCGATGAAACTCGCCGAGGAAGTCGACGCGATGCGGATCATCGGCGTCTCGCCGATGGAGGCGCTGATCCTGCCGCGCGTGATCTCGACGATCGTGCTGATGCCGCTGCTCGGCTTCTATTCGGCGATCGTCGCAATCATCGGCGGCGGCATCTTCTGCTGGATCGATCTGGACATCCCGCCGGTCACCTTCGTCCAGCGGCTCCAGGAGGTTGTGCCGCTCACCGACCTCTGGGTTGGCCTGATCAAGGCGCCGGTGTTCGGGCTGATCATCGCGATGTCGGGCTGCTATCAGGGCATGCAGGTCGAAGGCAATGCCGAAGAGGTCGGCCTGCGCACCACCGCCTCGGTGGTCCAGGCGATCTTCCTGGTGATCGTCATCGACGCGGTGTTCGCGGTCTTCTTCAGCTCGATCGGCTGGATCTGACGGATGGTGCAGCTCAACAGCGCCGAGTGCGATATCGTCATCCATGTCGAGGGTCTCAGGAACAGCTTTGGCGAGCAGGTCGTCCATGACGGGCTCGATATCGACGTGCGCCGCGGCGAGATATTGGGCATCGTCGGCGGATCGGGCACCGGAAAGTCGGTGCTGATGCGCTCGATCATCGGCCTCCAGACCCCCGACGCCGGCACGGTCGAGGTGTTCGGCGAGCCGATGATCGGCCGCGAGGAATATGAGGCGAAGCAGGTTCGCAAGCGCTGGGGGGTGCTGTTCCAGGGCGGCGCGCTGTTCTCGACGCTGACCGTCGCCGAGAATGTCCAAGTGCCGATCCGCGAATATTATCCTCAGATCGACCATGTGCTGCTCGACGAGATCGCCGCCTACAAGGTGGCGATGACCGGCCTGGCCGCCGAGGCGGGGCCCAAATATCCGTCCGAGCTGTCGGGCGGCATGCGCAAGCGCGCCGGGCTCGCGCGCGCGCTTGCGCTCGATCCGCAGCTGCTGTTCCTCGACGAGCCCACCGCGGGGCTCGATCCGATCGGCGCGGCCGCGTTCGACGAGCTGATCCAGGCGCTCCGGCGCACGCTGGGGCTCACGGTCTTCCTGATCACCCACGATCTCGACACGCTCTACGCGATCTGCGACCGCGTCGCCGTGCTCGCCGACCGGCGTGTGATCGCGGTTGGAACGATCCCGGAACTATTGGCGTTGGACCATCCGTGGATTCAAGAATATTTCAACGGTCCGCGGGGACGGGTCGCGTCGGAGACCGCCAAGCGCGAGCGGGCTAGAGGAGCCGGGGAATGAGATACTGATGGAAACCCGGTCGAATCATGTGCTGGTCGGGGGCGTGGTGCTCGCGCTGCTCGTCGCGTTGCTGGCGTTCATCGTCTGGCTCGCGGGTTTCAACACCGTCGCCGAGCAACGCTACGACATCTTTTTCAAGACCTCGGTCGATGGCCTCGCCAAGGGCTCGCCGGTCAATTTCTCGGGCGTGCCGGTCGGCAAGATCCAGGAGATCAAGCTCGAGCCGAAAAGCCCCGAATTCGTGCGGGTGCGCATTTCGGTCGATCGCGAGACCCCGATCCTCCAGGGGACCACCGCGACGATCGCCGGGGTTGGCTTTACCGGGGTCAGCCAGATCAATCTCGACGGCGCGATCAAGGGCGCTCCGCCGATCGTCGAGCCGGGGCCTTATGGCGTGCCGGTGATCCCAACCAAGCCCGGCGCTCTGGGCGAGCTGCTCAATTCGGCGCCTGAGCTGCTCAACCGCATCTCGGCGCTGACCGACCGGCTGGCCGAACTGCTCAACGACAAGAATCAGAAGTCGATCGGCGGCATCCTCGCCAATGTCGACCGGCTCTCGGGCGATCTCGCCGACCGCGGCCCCGAGATCGCCGCCTCGATCGCCCAGCTCAAGGTGACCCTCACCCAGGCGGGCGACGCAGCCGACAAGATCGGCGCGCTGGCCGCCACCACCAACGGGGTGATGGCCGATCAGGTGACGCCCGCCATGGCCAACCTCAACCGCGCCACCTCCGCTGCGCAGCACACCCTCGAATCGCTCGATGCGGCGATCACCGATGCGCGCCCCGGCGTGAAGGCCTTCTCGACCCAGACGGTGCCCCAGATCAACCAGCTCGTCCGGAACCTCGCCGAGATGACCGAATCGCTCAACGCGATTTCGGCCAGGCTCGATCGCGGCGGCGCCGGCGCGGTGCTCGGTGGATCGAAGCTGCCCGACTATAAGGGACATTGATCCGATGCTTCGCCGCCCCCTGCTCGCTCCCGCTCTGCTCGCTCCGGTGCTGTTCGCTTCGTTGTCGGGCTGCATCAGCTTCGGCGGGAAACCGCCCAAGGCGTTGCTGAGCCTCACCTCCGACGCGAAGGTTCCGGTCGACCAGGGCAAGCTGGTGCGCGACGGCGACGCGATCAGCGTGGCGCCCCCCGCCCTGCCCGCGGCGCTGCGCAACCAGCGGGTCGCGGTGCTGACCAACGGCGCGTTCGCCTATCTGCCCAAGGCTGCCTGGGTGGACACCCCATCGCAGATGTTTCGCAGCCTGCTCGCCGAAACGATCGAAGCGAAGACCGGCCGTTTCGTCCCCGACCAGCGCAATCCCGCGATCACCCCCGACACACGGCTCGGCGGCACGCTCTCGGCCTTCCAGCTGCTGGGCGGGCAGGGGCGCGTGCTCATAATCTTCGACGCCAGCCTGGCCAAGAGCGGCTCGGACCAGCTTCGCATCCGCCGTTTCGAGGCGACCTCGCCGGTCGCCGACGAAAACGCCGCGAGCGTCAGCGCCGCGCTCAATCGCGCCGCCAATGCAGTGGCGAGCGACGTCGCGGCCTGGGTGAGCGGCTGACCGATCGCGCGCCGCTGTGGCGGAGGCGGCCGCAGCGATGCGGCGTTAGGCCAGGCTCTTCGAAACCTGTTCGAACACGTCCTTCGACAGGCCCGGCGTGTCGATCATCCGCTGCAGTTCGGCCTTCATCAGCGCGGCGCGGCCCGCGTCGAAGCGGCGCCAGCGGCCGAGCGGGGGGACCAGCTTCGCGGCGGTCTGCGGATTGAGGCGGTCGACCTTGAGCAGCATATCGGCGAGGAATCGATAACCGCGGCCGCTGGGGTCATGGAAGACGAGCTGGTTGCCCGACATCGCCCCCACCAGCGAGCGCAGCCGATTGGGATTGGCGATCGTGAAATCGGGATGCTTGGCGAGCCGCTCGACCTGGTCGAGCGTGTCGGGGCGGGTCGACAGCGCCTGCGTCGAGAACCATTTGTCGAGCACCAGCCCATTATCGCGGAAGCGATCGTGGAAGGCCGCGATCGCAACGTCGCGCTCGGGCGCCAGGCTGTTGGCCAGCACGCCGAACGCGCCCTGGCGATCGGTCATGTTATCGGCCTCGCTGAACTGCTGGAGCGCGAGCCGGGGCGCATCCTCGGCGCCGCTCGCCATGATGAAGCCGAGCGCGATTGAACGCAGCCGCCGCGCGCCCTTAGCCTGCGGCGACAGCTCGAAGCGGTTGGCGCGGCTCCGGTCATAGGCATGGCGCCATTCCTCTTCGAGCATCTCGCCGAGATCGCGGCGCAGCGCCTCGCGCGCGTGGCGGATGGCGACCGGATCGACCAGCGGCATCTGATCGCCGATGAAGGATTCGGACGGCAGCAGCATGGTTTCGCCGATGAAGGCCGCATCGAGACGCGAATCGGTGAGCGTGTTGCGCACCGCCTCGATCACCGGGAGGTGATCGGGCTCGCCGGTCGAGACCGCGGCGATCATCGTGTCGAGCATCAGCTGCTGCATCGCCTCGTAGCGCGCGAACGGATCGTCATCATGCGCCGAGAGGAAGGCGAGATCGGCCGCCGAACGGTCGGACTCGATCACCACCGGCGCCGAAAAGCCGCGGTTGATCGACAGAACGGGCCGCTCGGCGATGCCCTCGAACATGATCTCGTGCCGCTCGCCGTCGAGCACGACGAGCCGCTCGCCCTCGAAATTCCTCCCGCTCAGCTCGCCGAACAATGCGAGCCGCAGCGGGACGAGCATCGGCTGCTTGTCGGGCTGGCCCGGGGTCGGCGGCACGATCTGCTCGAGCGTCAGCAGCGCGCGGCCGCCCGCCGGTTCATGCGTCAGCGACGCGCGCACCCGCGGCGTGCCGGCCTGGCTGTACCAAAGCCGGAATTGCGACAGATCGATCCCGCTCGCCTCCTCCATCGCGAGCACGAAATCCTCGCAGGTTGCGGCGGTGCCGTCGTGGCGCGCGAAATAGAGATCGCAGCCGGCGCGGAAAGATTGCGGCCCCAGCAGTGTGTGGAGCATGCGGATCACCTCGGCGCCCTTGTTGTAGACGGTCGCGGTGTAGAAGTTCGAGACCTCCATATAGCTTTCGGGGCGGATAGGATGCGCGAGCGGACCGGCGTCCTCAGGAAACTGCACCGCGCGCAGCAGCCGGACATCCTCGATCCGCTTGACCGCCGCCGAGCCCTGGTCGGCGCTGAAGCACTGGTCGCGGAAGACGGTGAAGCCCTCCTTGAGCGACAGCTGGAACCAGTCGCGGCAGGTGACGCGATTGCCCGACCAGTTGTGGAAATATTCGTGCGCGACGACCCCGGCGACGCCGTCATAGTCGATGTCGGTCGCGGTGTCCGGGTCGGCGAGGATGTAGCGCGAGTTGAAGATGTTGAGGCTCTTGTTCTCCATCGCGCCGAAGTTGAAATCGGAAACCGCGACGATGTTGTATTCGCCGAGATCATATTCGAGCCCGTAGACCCGCTCGTCCCACGCCATCGAGGCCTTGAGCGCGGTCATCGCATGCTCGGTCTTGGGCAGGTCGCTTTCGACCACCCAGATGGCGAGCTTGACCTGGCGGCCGCTCTTGGTGGTGAAATAGTCGACATTGGCGGCGAGCTTGGCCGCGACCAGCGCGAACAAATAGCTCGGCTTGGGAAAGGGGTCGGTCCATTCGGCGAAATGGCGGCCGCCGGGAAGATCGCCGCTCGCGGTCAGGTCGCCGTTTGACAGCAGCACCGGAAAGCGTTCGCGGTCGGCGTCCATCCGCACCGTGTAGCGGCTCAGCACATCGGGCCGGTCGAGGAAGAATATCATCCGGCGGAAACCCTCGGGCTCGCACTGGGTGCACAGATTGCCGCTCGAGGCGTAGAGCCCCATCAGCTGCGAATTGGCCTCGGGGTTGATCTCGACGCGGGTTTCCACGCTGTGCGCGTCGCCGGGCAAATCGATCACCAGGTCCGGCCCATCCATTCGCCATGCGTCGGCCTGCGGCTCGCCGTCGATCAGGACAGCGAGCGGGGTGAGGTGGTCGCCGTGCAGCCGCAACGGTCGGCTGTGCACGCCATTGCGCGTGACCTCGAGCCGCCCGGTAACCAGCGTCCGCGTCGGATCGAGCGAGAAATCGAGGAACACATCGGGCATCAGCCAGTCGGGCTGGTGATAATCCTCACGGCGGATGACGGGCGGATTGGCGGCGGCGGTCCGGATGTCGAGCATGGCCACGATCTAATCCTCTCGATGTTCATAAACAATGCTGGCGGGCCGCCGGAAGCGGTTTACATCCGGCGCCATGGCGCGCTTTCTGATCATCGGGCCCGGCTTTACAGCATCGCACATATCGGCCGCGGTGCAAGCTTGTGGTTTCGCGGTGGAAACGATCGACCGTGCGGCATTCGGGCAGGACGACGCCGTCGCCGCCGCGATCGGGCGCGCCAGCCATATCCTGTCGTCGGTCCCGCCCGAGGCCGGCGGTGATCCGGTGCTCATCCGCCACGGCGCGGCGCTCGCCCGCTGCTCGGCCGGTTGGATCGGCTATCTGTCCTCGACCGGGGTCTATGGCGACAGCCGGGGAGCCTGGGTCGATGAGTGCACGGCAACCGGCGCCGTACGGCGCAGCGCGCGCGC
>Ga0207711_10003449_pt1 | contig 13681 bp, 9 predicted proteins | sample KBSS34metaG_FD_184401 | JGI IMG/M metagenome (GOLD analysis project Ga0207711, IMG submission 184401) | Switchgrass rhizosphere microbial communities from Kellogg Biological Station, Michigan, USA - KBS S3-4 metaG (SPAdes) (version 2) | ecosystem: Host-associated > Plants > Roots > Rhizosphere >...
AGGCCCAACTTCAGAGCCCCGCTTCGGCGGGGCTCTTCTTTTGTCGCTTACGCTGCCCGGGCCGTCGACCGCTCGGTCGCTGCGGACAACAGGGCGGACCGCAGCCGCTCAATGTCGTCGCCCTCGAGCTTCTTGCCGTCGGCGCGGGTCAGGTAAAAAACGTCGACCGCGCGCTCGCCATAGGTCGCAATGTGCGCCGAGTGGATCTCATGGCCCTGGTCGTGGATCGCCGCCGCCAGCCCGGCGAGCAGCGCGGGGCGGTCGAGCGCGTTGACCTCGACCACCGTCGTCCGGGTTGACGCACGATCGGCGACCGCGACCGACGGGGCGAGGCGGAATGCATCGTTCCGCGGCCGTGCCCCGGCGGGTGCCGGAAGCGGTGGCGGGTCGCGACCAGTGAGGGCGTGCTCGACCGACTTGACCAGCCGGGCTCGCAAGGTTCGGTCGGAGTAACGCCGGCCGCGCGCATCGAGAACCAGCAGGTTGTCGAGCGCGATCCCGTCGCGCGTGGTGTGGATCCGCGCATCGATGATGTTGGCGCCACCCGCCGCGAGGCCCGCGCAAATGCGATAGAACAAGCCTTCGCGGTCGGCGGTGAAGACGCTGATCCGGGTCGCGCCGCTTGCCGGGTCGTCCTCGGCAACGACACTGGGTTTCGCATCGCCGATCCGCGATTCGGCCGCGGCGACCTGTTTCGCGTTGGCGACCTGCCAGGCAAGCGGTTCGGCCAGCCAATAACTGTCGGGCAGGCGCCGCGCGTGGGCACGGATTGCGCTCGCTTTCCATCCGAGCGCGGCGGCCAATTCCTTTTGGCGCGCTTCGACCAGTTCCGTGCGGCCGTGCTGCTTATGGCCGAGCCGAAGCCGCTCCTCCGCGGCCTCGAACAACGTGCGCAGGAGGGTGCGCTTCCACTCGTTCCAAATGCCGGGGCCGACGGCGCGGATGTCGACGACGGTCAGGATGAGGAGCAGCCGGAGCCGCTCGGGGCTTTGCACCTGGTGGACGAAATCCTCGATCGTCTTGGGATCGGCGAGGTCGCGCTTGAACGCCGTCGACGACATCAGCAGATGATAGCGGACGAGCCATGCGACGGTCTCGGTTTCGGCCGGGTCGAGCCCCAATTGCGGACAGAGCTTCAACGCGATCTCGGCCCCGATCACGCTGTGGTCGCCGCCGCGGCCCTTGGCGATGTCGTGGAGCAGCACGGCAACGTAGAGCACGCGCCGCGACGCGATCTGCCTGATGATTGCGGTCGACAGCGGATGGTCGTTCTTGAGCTCCCCGCGCTCGATCGCCGCGAGCAATCCGAGCGCCCGGATCGAATGCTCGTCGACGGTATAATGGTGGTACATGTCGAACTGCATCTGCGCGACGACACGGCCGAAGTCGGGCATGAAGCGGCCGAACACGCCGGCCTCGTTCATCCAGCGTAGCACGAGCTCGGGCGAATGGACCGAGGTCAGGATCTCGAGGAACAAGGCATTGGCGCGCGGGTCGGCGCGCACATGGCGGTCGATCAGCGCGGCGTCGCGCGTGGCGGCGCGCATCGCCTTGGGATGCACTTCAAGCTGCTCGCGCGCGGCAAGCGCGAACAGCTCGAGCAGTCGCACCGGGTCGGCGCGGAAGAAATCATCGTCCGGGACCGCCAGTCGCCCGCGGTCGAGCATGAAGCCGCCGAGCCGCTTGGGCTTTCGCCTGAGGGTCGGCAAAGCGAAGCGGAAGCCCTTCTTGCCAAGTTGCTCATCGAGCTGGGCGAGAAACAGTCCGGTGAGGTCGCCGACCGCTTTGGCGTTGATGAAGTAGAATTGCATGAAGCGCTCGACGGCGGATTTTCCGGGCCGATCGGCGTAATGCATGATCTGAGCAATCTGCGGCTGATATTCGAAGCTCAGACGCTCCTCGGCGCGGCCGGCGAGCAGGTGCAGATGGCAGCGCACCGACCAGAAGAAGCGCTCGGCGCGGTCGAAGCGGCGAAACTCGGCGGCGCTGAACAGGCCCGCCCCGACGAGGTCGGCCGGGCGTTCGACCCCGTGCACATATTTGCCGATCCAGTAGAGCGTGTGGAGGTCGCGCAGGCCGCCCTTGCCGTCCTTGATATTGGGTTCGACGACGTAGCGGCTGTCGCCCATGCGGATGTGGCGCAGGTCGCGTTCGGCAAGCTTGGCGGCGACGAACTCAGCCGCGGATCCGGCGACCACGTCCTTGCGGAAGCGGCGCATGGACTCGTCGAACAATTTGTCGTTGCCCCACAGCCAGCGGGCCTCGAGGAACGCGGTGCGGACCGTCATGTCCTTCTTCGCCATCGCCATCAGCTGGCTCGACGACCGGAGCGAATGGCCGACCTTGAGTTTCAGGTCCCACAGCAAGTGGAGGATCGCTTCCGATGCCCGCTCGGCCTCGCCGGTCGGGACCTTGGCCGTCAGGATCATCAAGTCGAGGTCGCTGAACGGCGCCATCTCGCCGCGCCCGGTGCCGCCGAGGCCGACCATCGCCAGTTGGTCGTGAAGCGGCGTGTCGAGCACGCGGTCCATCACGAAGTCGTAAGCCAGCCGGACCAGCTGGTCATGGAGGAAGGCGGTCGCCTGCGCAGCGGCGCGGCCGCGCCCGGGCTCGTCGACCAGGCGCCGCGCAATCTCCTTGCGGCCGGACGCCAGGGCGTCGCGCAGGATTCCCGACACGTCGGTGTTGAGCTTCCTGCCGGACAGACCGGCGATGCGATCGGCAATGGCACGGCGGTCAATGATCGCCCGCCGGTTCTCGACATCGAGCAGGGTCATGTCTCGCGCTCGGCCGCGATCCGCTTGAGGCGGTAAAGTTCTTCCAGCGCGTCGCGCGGAGTCAGGCTGTCGGGGTCGATCTCGCCGAGCGCGGCGGCGATCGGGTCAGGCGCCTGCTCAGGCTCTGCCGTCGCGAACAAGGGCAGATCGTCGAGACCCGCCGCAATTCCGCCGGTCGCGTCGCGGCCCGCTTCGAGCTTGGCGAGGACCGACCTGGCCCGGGCGACGACGGCCGGCGGCAGGCCGGCGAGCTTGGCCACCGCGATCCCGTAGCTGCGGTCGGCGGCGCCATCGGCGACTTCATGGAGGAGGACGAGGTCACCCTTCCATTCGCGCGCGCGGACGTGATGCAGCGACAGGCAATCGAGCCGTCCGGCAAGCCGGGTCAGTTCGTGATAATGGGTCGCGAACAGGTTCCGGCACCTCGCCTGGTCGTGCATCGCCTCGACCACCGCCCAAGCAATCGCGAGCCCGTCATAGGTCGAGGTCCCCCGGCCGATCTCGTCAAGGATGACGAGGCTTTGCGGAGTCGCTTGCGCGAGGATCGCGGCGGTCTCGACCATCTCGACCATGAAGGTCGAGCGACCGCGCGCGAGATTGTCCGACGCGCCGACGCGGCTGAACAGCCGGTCGACGATCCCCACTTTGGCGCGCGCGGCAGGGACGAAGCTGCCCGATTGGGCGAGCACGGCGATGAGCGCGGCCTGGCGCAGGAAGGTCGATTTGCCGCCCATGTTGGGCCCGGTGATCAGCCACAGCCGGTCGGTCGCGCCGAGCGATAGGTCGTTGGCGACAAAGCGCTCGCCGCTGCCCCTGAGTGCGTCCTCGACCACCGGATGGCGGCCGGCATCGATGTCGAGGCACGGCTCGTCGGTCAGCTGCGGCAGCGTCCAGCCGCCTTCGGCCGCGCGTTGGGCGAGGCCCGCAGCGACGTCGATCCGGGCGATTGCTTCGGCGGTCGCGGTAATGCGCGGGGCGGAAGCAAGCGCGAGCTGGGTCAACTCCTCGGCGTGGGCGGCCTCGGCGGCGAGCGCGTGCGACCCTGCTTCGACGACCTTCGACGCTTCCTCGTGCAATTCGGGGGAATTGAAGCGGACCACGCCCGCGAGCGTCTGGCGGTGGGTGAAGCCGCTGTCGGGCGCGATGAGCTTGTCGGCATGCCGTGCGGCGACTTCGATATGATAGCCGAGCACCGCGTTGTGGCGGATCTTGAGCGACGAGACGCCGGTCGCGTCGCGATAGCGCGCTTCGAGCGCGGCGATGGCCTGGCGCCCATTGCTCGCGGCGCCGCGCAGCGTGTCGAGCTGTGCGTCATAGCCCTCGGCGATGTAACCACCCTTGGACGAGTCGACCGGCGGCGCGGCGACCAGGGCGCAGGACAAAGTGGCGATCAACGCGTCGTGACCGCCGAGCCGGGGCAGCAGAGTGTGCAGCAAAGCCGGGCGGTCGACTTCGCCATCGAGCTCGCGCCGCAATGCCTCGGCCGCGCCAAGGCCGTCGCGCAGGAGCGCGAGATCGCGTGGGCTACCGCGATCAGCCGCAAGGCGCGCGAGTCCGCGGGCGAAATCCGGCATCGCCTTCAGCGCCGAGCGCACCCGCTCGCGCCGGATTGCATCTTCATGAAGCCAGGCGACCAGTGCCAGGCGCGCGTCGATGTCCGGCTTCGCGGTCAGCGGCGCGGCCAGGTCTTCGGCGAGCAGGCGCCGCCCCGCCGCAGTCTGGCAGCGGTCGATCTCACCAAGCAGGCTGCCGGCGACACCGCCCTGCACCGACCGCGTCAGCTCGAGGCTGTCGCGGGTCGCGGCGTCGATCGCCATGTGGGCCGAGCGCTGGATCCGGCGCGGCGCATCGAGCAGCACGCCGGCGCCCTTCTGGGTTGCATCGAGATAAGTCAGTAGCCCGCCGGCGGCTGCGAGTTCGGCGCGCGACGGGGCGCCAAGCCCATCAAGCGTGCCGAGGCCGAACCGCTGTTTGAGCGAACGCTCGCCGGCCAAGCTGTCGAAGCCGCCCTTGCCCGCCGTCGCCTGAGCGCCGGGCACCGGGCCGTCGGCAATCAGCTCGGCTGGCGATAGCCGCGCCAGCTCTGCCGCCAGCTCTCCCACTCCGCAGGCAATCAGCTCGAACCGGCCGGTCGAAATGTCCGCGGCGGCGATTGCCCAATCGTCGCCGGCGCGACCGGCCGCAGCGAGCCAATTCGCCGACGCAGAATCGAGCAAGGTCTCCTCGGTCAGCGTCCCGGGTGTGACCAGCCGGACGATCGCGCGGTCGACCAGGGCCTTGGAGCCGCGGGCCTTGCGCGCTGCGGCAGGGCTCTCGGTCTGCTCGGCGATGGCGACGCGGTTGCCGCCCCTGATCAGCCGCGCGAGGTAGGATTCGGCGGAATGGACCGGCACGCCGCACATCGGGATCGGCTCGCCGGAATCGGTGCCGCGCTTGGTCAGCGCGATATCGAGGCATGCCGCAGCAACCTTGGCGTCGTCGAAGAACAATTCGAAGAAATCGCCCATGCGGTAGAACAGCAAGGCGTCGCCGGCCTCTTCCTTGAGGCGCTTATATTGCGCCATCATCGGGGTTGGTTCGTCGGCTCGGGCCATGCCCGGACGGTAGCGAGTCACCATGCCCGGCGCGACTCCGGAAATGGTCGTGTCGTGACTCTTCGGCGGCCTGTCCGCTAAGGCTCGCAACCATGTCAGAGAGCAACATCAAATATACCGAAGCCGAGGCGCTCGAATTCCATGCGCGCGGCCGTCCGGGGAAGATCGAAATCATCGCCACCAAGCCGATGGCGACGCAGCGCGACCTGGCGCTGGCCTATTCACCCGGGGTCGCGGTGCCGGTCCGCGCGATCGCTGAGAATCCAACGCTCGCTTATGATTTTACCGCCAAGGGAAATCTGGTTGCGGTGATCTCGAACGGGACGGCGATCCTCGGCCTCGGCAATCTCGGCGCGCTCGCGTCCAAGCCGGTGATGGAAGGCAAGGCGGTCCTGTTCAAGCGCTTCGCCGATGTCGACGCCATCGACATCGAAGTGAACACCGAGGACGCGCAGCGCTTCATCGACGCGGTTGAATTGCTCGAGCCGAGCTTCGGCGGGATCAACCTCGAGGACATCGCCGCGCCCGATTGTTTCGTCATCGAGCACACGCTGCGCGAGCGGATGAACATCCCTGTCTTTCACGATGACCAGCACGGCACCGCGATCATCACCGCTGCCGGACTGATCAACGCTTGCTTCCTCACCAATCGTAAGCTCGGCGATATCAAAGTGGTGGTGAACGGCGCCGGGGCGGCGGCAATCGCCTGCACCGAGCTGGTGAAAGCGATGGGCGTGCGCGGCAACAACGTCATCATGTGCGACCGCAAGGGCGTGATCCACAAAGGCCGGACCGACCTCGATCAGTGGAAGTCGGCGCACGCGGTCGAGACCAAGGCGCGCGATCTGGCCGATGCGTGCGTCGGAGCTGACGTGTTTCTCGGCCTTTCGGCGGCGGGCGCGCTCAAGCCGGAAATGGTCAAGACCATGGCCAAGCAGCCGATCATCTTCGCCATGGCCAATCCCGATCCCGAGATCAGTCCCGAGGAAGCGATCGCGGTCCGGCCCGACGCGATCATCGCCACCGGCCGTTCGGACTATCCCAACCAGGTCAACAATGTCCTCGGCTTCCCGTTTATTTTTCGCGGCGCGCTCGACGTGCGCGCGACGGCGATCAACGAGGAGATGAAGATCGCCGCCGCCGAAGCGCTTGCCGAGCTGGCGCGCGAGCCGGTGCCGGAGGAAGTCGCCGCGGCCTATGGCGGGCGTCACCAGAGCTTTGGCCCGGACTACATCATTCCGGCGCCGTTCGATCCGCGGTTGATGGAAGTGGTCGCTTCGGCGGTCGCGGAAGCCGCCGTGCGCACCGGGGTCGCCCAGAAGCCGATCGAGGATCTCGACGCCTATCGCCAGCAACTGCGCGCCCGGCTCAATCCGACCGTCGCGGTGATGAGCCTGGCGTACGAGGCGGCCCGGCAGAATCCGAAGCGGGTGCTGTTCGCGGAAGGCGAAGAGCCCAACGTCCTGCGTGCCGCGATTGCGTTCAAGGAAGGCGGATATGGCACGCCGGTGCTGGTCGGTCGCGAGGACGTCTACGACATGCTCAAGGAACTGGGGGTCGAGAACCCCCGGGATTATGAAGTCCTCAACAGCCGCAATTCGCCGCTGGTCGGGCGCGCGGTCGACTACATCTACGCCAAGCACCAGCGCCACGGCCTGCTCCGCCGCGAGATCGAGCGGATGGTCAATCAGGACCGGAATTACTTCACTGCGGCGATGCTCGCCCTGGGCGAGGCCGACGCCATGATCACCGGGTCGACGCGGCCATTCAGCCAGTCGCTGAAGCAGGTCCGCACCGTGATCGACGACGAGCCCGAGGCCACGCCGTTCGGGGTCAATGTGATCGTCGGCCGGGCGCACACCGTGCTCATCGCCGACACCGCGGTGACCGAGCGTCCGACGGCCGAGCAATATGCGGCGATCGCGATGCGCTCGTCGGCCTTCGCCCGCCGCATGGGCCTGGAGCCGCGGGTCGCGTTCATCAGCTACACCACGTTCGGCAACCCGCCCGGCGTGCACATCGAGGAACTGCGCGGCGCCGTCGAGATCCTCGACGGGTTCAAGGTCGACTTCGAATATGAAGGCGAAATGGCGCCTGACGTTGCGCTGAACTACGATGTCCAGCAGCGCTATTACCCGTTCGCGCGGCTGTCCGGCCCGGCCAACATCCTCGTCATGCCGGGGCTGCAATCGGCCAATTTGTCGGCAAAGCTGTTGAAGGAACTCGGCGGCGAGAGCGTGCTTGGCCCGTATATCCTGGGGCTGCAGCTGCCGGTGCAGATCGCGCCGATGACCGCGACCGCGTCCGACCTGGTCATGCTTGCCGTGCTTGCCGCGGGCGACGCTCACGCCCGGCAGAAGAAGCGCGCGCGGCGCTAAATCCGTTCGACGCTGGAGATCGGATCGGCGTCGCGCAGCGCGGCGACGATCGCGTGCAAGTGCGCAAGGTCGTGAACCTCGATGTCGAGGTGGAAGGTCTGGAAGCTGCCGTCACGGTGGACCAGCTGAAGATTGATGATGTTGGCGTGCTTGGCCCCGAGGATGCTCGACATGGTGCCGAGCGCGCCGGGGATGTCGCGCAAGATCACGCACAGTCGTGCCGCGCCGCCGTCCGACCCTTCGCCCCAGGCGAGGTCGAGCCAGTCAGCATCGATTCCGCTCGCCAGCGTATCGCAGCCGATGACATGGACTTCGATTTCTTCGTCCTCGCGGCGAAGGCCGACGATCCGGTCGCCGGGGATCGGGTGACAGCAGGCGGCGAGGTGATAGGCAACGCCGGGCGTCAATCCCTTGATCGAGATCGCCTTGCGCTGGCCGAGCGGACGAGGGGAGACATCGCCGCCGGCCGAGCCTGGCATCAGCGCCTCCATTAGCGCCTCATCGCTGACCCGCTTGCGCGCGATAGCCATCATCAATTCGTCGCCGCTCTCGATCTTGAGCTTCTTGAGCGCGCGCTTGAGCGCGTCCTTGTCGAGCTCGGCCGGAAGCCGGGCAACGATCTCGTCGTAAATCTTGCCACCGAGTTCGATCGTTTCCTCGCGCTCCTTATGGCGGACGAAGCGGCGAACGCCGGCCCGCGCCTTGCCGGTCGCGACGAAGCGCAGCCAACTGGGCTGCGGGTGCTGCGCCTCGGAGGTCAGGATATCGACCTGGTCGCCATTCTCGAGCATCGTCCTCAAGGGAACGACGCGACCATTGACCTTGGCCCCGACGGTGCGGTCGCCAAGCCCGGTGTGGACGGCATAAGCAAAGTCGACCGGGGTCGCGCCCTTGGGCAGCTGGATCAGTTCGCCCTTTGGGGTGAAGGCGAAGATCCGGTCCTGGTACATCGCCATCCGGGTATGTTCGAGCAGCTCCTCGGCATTTTCGGCATGGTCGAGAATCTCGACGAGGTCGTCGATCCACGGGACATGGATATCGGCGGCGGGCTTGCCTTCCTTATAGGCCCAGTGCGCGGCGAGCCCGCGCTCGGCCTGCTCGTGCATGTCCATGCTGCGGATCTGGATTTCGATGCGCATTTTCGAATCGTGGATCACCGAGGTGTGGAGCGAGCGATAGCCGTTGCGCTTGGGGGTCGAGATGAAGTCCTTGAACCGGCCCGGGACCATCGGCCACCGGCGATGGATCAGGCCAAGGGCACGGTAGGCCTCGCCCATATCCTTCACGATCACGCGGAAAGCCATGACGTCGGATAATTGCTCGAAGCTAATGTGGCGCTCGGCCATCTTCTTCCAGATCGAATAAGGGTGCTTCTGGCGCCCCATGACCTCCGCTTCGAGGCCGTTGTCGGCGAGGTACAGCTGGAGCCCGAGGCCGATGCGGTTGACGAGGTCACCGCCCTGCTCGTGAAGTTGGTCGAGCCGCCGGGTAATCGAGGCGTAAGCGTCCGGCTCGAGCTCCTTGAACGCGAGCGTCTGCATCTCGTTCATCATCTCGTACATGCCGATTCGCTCGGCGAGCGGGGCATAGATATCCATCGTCTCGCGCGCGATCCGGTGCCGCTTCTCCTCCGACGGAATGTGATAAAGCGTGCGCATATTGTGCAGCCGGTCGGCGAGCTTGACGAGCAAGACGCGGATGTCGTCGCTGAGCGCGAGCAGGAACTTGCGCAGGTTCTCGGCGGCGCGTTCGTTCTCCGACTGCGCCTCGATTTTCGATAGCTTGGTCACGCCGTCGACCAGCCGGGCGACGTCCTTGCCGAACAGCCTCTCGATTTCTTCCGGGGTGGCGAGCGTATCTTCGATCGTGTCGTGGAGGATCGCGGTCACGATGGTCTGGTCGTCGAGCTTTAGGTCGGTGAGGATTCCCGCGACCTCGATCGGGTGACTGAAATAGGGGTCGCCGGACGCCCGGACCTGGGTGCCATGGGCCTTCATCGAGAAGACGTAAGCGCGGTTGATCAGCCCTTCGTCCGCATCGGGATCGTAGGACCGGACTTTCTCGACCAGTTCGTACTGTCTCAGCACGCGCGTAAGATGGGGGGAGGCGGCGCTCTTGTGCAAGCGCGAAAGAACGGGGGCCACATCCGGAGGGGAGTGGAGCGGACGCGGCCCCCTGGAAAATTATTGCGCGGCGAGCGCTGAATCCGGCTTTGCCTTGGCGGCGGCGTTGCACCGATCGAGCTCTGCCGGAGCGAACGCGCGACCGTCGACGGCGAAGCTTTCGATCCTGCCAGCCTGCTTGGCGAGCGACTGGCACAGCACCGCCGGGCGGCTGGTCTCGGTCGCACCTTGGCAGGCCGCCGGGCCGCAGTTCCACACGATGTCGCGAGCGATGATCTGCGCGGAAGTCGGGACTACCGGCTTGGCCGAATAGGTCGCCGCTGCCGCTGGTGCGCCGGCAAGACCCAATGCGGAAAGAATGACAAGCGCCCGAAGCATCGCTTTCTCCTGTTTCGTTGCAATTCGAAACGGAGTAAGATAATGCGTTGCGACTTGCAACTATTTTTTTGTGACGGCTTGTGCTTACATCCGGGTCAAGGAGAGGGAACGGCGGAGTGTCGGCTGATCGAGTCACGTCTGGGATCGACGCGTTCAAGGAGGCGGCATTGCACTGCCCGATCCCGCCAGCGGTTGAGCTGATTGGCGAGAAATGGGCGTTCCTGATTCTCCGCGGCGCGCTCAACGGGCTTCAGCATTTCGAAGAATTCCAGGCCGGGCTCGATATCGCCCGCAACATCCTGTCCGATCGGCTCGCCAAGCTGGTCGCGGGCGGAATCCTCGAGCGGAAGTCCGACGCGCAGGATCGGCGCAAGGTGATCTATTCGTTGACCCCCAAGGGGGAGGGACTGCTGCCGGTCGTCCTGGCGCTGCGCCAATGGGGCGAGGAATGGGGGCACGGCAGTCAGCGCGTGATCCTGTCAGACCGCCGCGACCTCAAGCCGGTGCGCAAGATTTGCGTATTGTCCCATGACGGACGCGAACTGACGATTGCCGACCTCACCTGGTTAAAGCCGGGTGACGAACTAACTCAGGAAGCCGCCGAGTAAAGCGACTCCAGTAACCGGTTATTCGTAGTCGCCGCCCGACGGGGTCGGCCGCGGCGGTGCCGCAGCGGTCAGCCGGAGCGCTTCGGCGGCATCGCTCAGCGACGCCAGCTCTTCGGTCTCGTCCTCTTCGTCGATCCGAACCTTTTGCAGGTTGGTGACGATCGCTTCCTCGAGCTCTCTTGGCTTGACGGTTTCTTCGGCGATCTCGCGCAACGCGACGACCGGGTTCTTATCACGGTCGCGGTCGATCGTGAGGTCGGCGCCGCCCGAAACCTGCCGCGCACGCTGGGCCGCAAACAGGACGAGGTCGAACCTGTTCGAAACCTTATCTACGCAATCTTCAACTGTAACGCGCGCCATTGATCGCTCCGAAAGCCATTCCGTTTCAGGAATATGGGATGTCAGGAAGGCCGCGGCAATAGCTTGCGGCCTCTCGAAAAGTCAAGGAAAGCGGTGGGTGATGGTCGAAACCCGCAACCAACCGCAGGTGATCCGGGCGAAGGTTGCCGGAAACACGTTTGTGCTGATCGAAGGCGGCGAAGATCGCCTCGCCGCGATCCTCGACCTTATCCGGGGCGCCAAGGGCAGCCTGAAGCTGCTGTTCTACATGTTCACCGCCGATGGAACCGGGACGGCGGTCCGCGACGCGCTGGCCGAGGCCGCGCTTCGGGGGCTCGAGGTCAAGGTGCTGGTCGACGGCTTCGGGTCAGGCGCGCCGCCCGAGTTTTTCGCCAACCTCGAGGAGGGTGGCGGCGAGATTTGCGTGTTTAACCCGCATTACGGGCGCCGCTACCTGGTCCGTAATCACCAGAAACTGGCGATTGCCGATGGCCAGCGCGCCTTGATCGGGGGCGCCAATATCGACGACACCTATATGGCCGACATCGGCGAAGAACATTGGCGCGACCTGTGGCTGTCGATCGACGGTCCAGCCGTTCGCTGCGCGTCAGAATATTTCGACGCGCTGTTTCGCTGGACTACCCGCAAGGGTTCGAAGATGCGCGCGCTCAGGCGGCTGGTCGCTCAAGAGAGCCAGTGGCGCGGGCCGGTCCAGTGGAAGTTCAGCGGCCCCGTCAGCCGGCGCAATTCGTGGTGGCGCAGCTTCGGCCGCGATATCAACCAGGCGCAGCAGCTCGACATGATCTTTGCTTACTTCGCCCCGCCTGGCGCGATGATTCGGCGGATCGGACGGCTCGCGCGCCGGCGCGGTGGGTCAGCGCGGATCATCACCGCCGCGCATTCGGATAACAACGCGACGATCGGCGCGGCGCGGCACACCTACAGCCGGCTGCTGCGGCGCGGGGTCGGCATGTACGAATATCGCCCGGCCAAGCTTCATACCAAGCTCGCGATTGTCGACGACGTGGTTCACATCGGCTCGTCGAACTTCGATTTCCGCAGTCTCTACCTCAACCTCGAGATCATGCTCCGGATCAAGGACCAGGCCTTCGCCGACGCCATGCGCGGCTATTTCGAGCGCGAAATCAAATCGTCCGACCGGATTGACCCCGCGATGCACAAACTGCGGGCCAATTTCTGGCTGCGGTTGAAATGGGCGCTGTCGTCGTTCCTAGTGACGACCATGGATTATACCGTCACCCGCCGGCTCAATTTCCGCGGCGAATGAAGGGTTAGGACTATTGGTCCTCGCGCCAGCCCCAGAACAGGGTTGCGGGTGGCACGTTGATCCATTCGAAACCGCGGTCGATGCGCTCGAAGTGCGGCTTGATGAAGTCGAGCACCTTGGGGTTGAACTGGTAGACCAGGAACGCCCCGCCGATGCGGATGACTTTGGCGGTCGCCGCGGCAATCGCGTCGCCGACGCCCGGCGGCAAGGTCGAAAAGGGTAGGCCCGAAACCACGTAATCGGCCTGACCGAGGCTCCGCTCGGCGAGAATCTGTTCGACGTCGGCGGCCGACCCGGTGACCGCGACCAGGCGCGGGTCGTCGATCGAGCGCGTCAGATATTTGGTGAAATCCGGATTGGTGTCGATCGTCACCAGCTTGGCGTCCTGGCCGAGCAGGTCGAGAATCGGGCGCGTGAACGTCCCCACCCCCGGGCCATATTCGACGAACAGCTTGGTGTTCTCCCAGTCGACCGGCTCGAGCATTTTCTCGATCAGCACGCGGCTCGACGGAATGATCGAGCCGACCATGACCGGATTTTTCAGGAATCCGCGCAAGAACTGCCATTGCGGGCTCGGTGTCCGGCGATCCTTGCGGCGGGCAAGGCGGCGCGGACTCTTGAGTGTCCGGGCAGATGAGGTGGGCATGGATGCTCCCGTTGGGGCTGGCGAAGGCCGCGAGTTGGCAAATGCATCGCCGCTTGGCAAGTTTTTGCCGCACCCAGGGCACGGTTGACAGCTGGTTTCGGCCGCGAAACGCGCCGAATCCGCGACGAAGGGACGGCGGCTAGGGTTTGCCGCCCTCCTTTGGCCGAAGCATTCCGGGAAGAACAAAGCCGATCCCGCCCATCGGGCGCACCGCGTCGCTTTTCAACGTATCCTGGATGCGCTCATATTCCTCGAGCATCTCGGGCGTGACCGAAGCGCGGGTGTCGGTCAGCGCGGTCTCGAAATCGGCCATGGTCACGGTGCCGGTGTCGATCCCGCGGCGAAGCGCGGTCAGCCCGGCGCGTCGGACAAGGTCTTCGAGATCGGCGCCGGTGAACCGGTCGGTTCTCCGGGCCAGCGATTCCAGGTCGACATCCTTGGCCAGCGGCATGCCCTCGGTGTGAATGGCGAGGATCCGCCGGCGCCCGGCGGTGTCGGGCACGCCAACGTAGATAAGCTCGTCGAACCGGCCCGGACGCAGCAACGCGGG
>Ga0207711_10003452_pt1 | contig 13678 bp, 14 predicted proteins | sample KBSS34metaG_FD_184401 | JGI IMG/M metagenome (GOLD analysis project Ga0207711, IMG submission 184401) | Switchgrass rhizosphere microbial communities from Kellogg Biological Station, Michigan, USA - KBS S3-4 metaG (SPAdes) (version 2) | ecosystem: Host-associated > Plants > Roots > Rhizosphere...
CCGCGAGGCGTGCCAGTTCCTGGAAGCGCTTCGAGACAGTGGGCATGAGGTGCTCGGTGTTCCCGGTAATCACGACGTGCCGCTCTACGACGTGCTGCGTCGCTTCCTCTCGCCGCTCGCGCGCTACCGCCGCTTCATCGACGACACCCTGTGCCCTTTCGTCGAGCTGCCCGGGGTGGCCGTGCTGGGCGTGAACACCGCTCGTTCCTTCACATTCAAGGACGGGCGGATCAACAAGGAGCAAGTGGAGTTCATTCGCGAAACCTTCTCGCGCACGCCAAGCGAGGCCTTCCGCGTGTTGGTGACACACCATCCGCTGTTCGCGCTACGCGTCGGCGAGGAAGTGGAGCGCGCGATCGGACGACAGGAGCTGGCACTGGACGCCCTTGAAGAGGCCGGCGTCGACATGGTGCTCGCGGGCCACGCGCATCACGCATCCAGCCAGGATGCCGGCGATCTCGTGACGCGGGCGGGTGGGGTCCTCGTCGTCCAGGCGGGGACGGCGACCTCCACCCGCGTCCGCGAGCAGGAGCAGAGCTTCAACTCAATCGATATCTCTGACGGCTCTGTCGCCATTACCGTCCATGGCTGGAACGGCAGCGCCTTCGCGCCGAGCGACGCGCGCGCATACAAATGGCAGGACGGCCGCTGGCGCATATTGAAATCAGTGGAGCCCGCGCACTAGACGTCACTCATGGCGCTTCCCGACGGTTTTGATCTCGACGAGTTTGTGACGCGGGTCCTCGCCGAGGATCTCGGGAAGCGCGGTGACGTCACTTCGGCTGCGACCATCGCAGAGGACGCCCGCTTCACCGCCGAGATGAATGCCCGTCAGTCGCTGGTTGTAGCTGGCATCGAGATCGCCGCGGCATTCTTTCGCAGGCTCGATAAAGAGGTGAAGGTCGAGCTCCTCGCCAGTGATGGCGACAGCGTCGAGCATGGGACGACGCTGATGCGCCTATCCGGCAACGCACGAGCAATGCTGGCGGCGGAGCGGCCGGCGCTCAACACGCTCCAGCACCTGTCAGGCATTGCGACGATGACTCGGCGCTATGTAGACGCGATTACCGGAACCGGCGCGGTCCTGATAGACACCCGCAAGACGATCCCCGGGCTCCGCGTGCTCGAGAAGTTCGCGACGCGGATGGGCGGCGCGCAGAACCACCGGATGCGGCTCGACGACGGGGTTTTGATCAAGGACAATCACGTCGCCGTGTGCGGCGGCGTTGCCGAAGCCGTCCGCCGGGCAAAGGCTGCCAACACCGGCCTTCAGGTGCAGGTCGAGGTTGACCGCATTGAGCAGATCGAGCCGGCGCTGGCGGCCGGCGCGGACAGGCTGCTGCTCGACAATATGGATCCGGCGACGCTGCGTCAGGCGGTGGCGCTGGTCGCGGGACGAGTGCCGCTGGAGGCTTCGGGCGGGGTCACGCTTGAGACGATCCGTTTTACAGCTGAAACCGGTGTCAACTTCATCTCCGTCGGGCGCATCACCCAGTCGGCGCCGGCCGTCGACATCGGCCTCGATTACTCCATCGGCTAGAGGCCGGTTCTTACTACCCAGTGATACCTATGGCGCCGGTCGCCGGCACAGCCCATAGCCGCGCCGGCAGGGGATCGAGGAGTCTTCCGATGAAGGCATATACGATCGCGATTGCTGCAGCAGCGCTGCTCAGCTCGGCAAGCATCTCAAACGCGCAACGTGGCGGCTGGCATGGCGGCGGCGGTGGCGGCTGGCACGGAGGCAGCGGTGGCGGCTGGCACGGTGGAGGCGGCGGCTGGCACGGTGGAGGCTGGCACGGCGGAGGAGGCTGGCACGGCGGTTGGGGCCATTACCACGGCGGTTACGTGTCGCTCGGCGTCTATCCCGGCTATTACGGCTACGGTTATGCTTATCCGTATCCGGCCTATGCCTATCCCGCCTATTACGGGTACCCCTATCCCTATTACGGATATCCCTACCCGTATTACGGTTACCCCTACGGCAATTATGGCTACCCCGGCGGGTATGGCATTAATGGCTATCCCTGCGGCAATCCGGCGGCAGGCGCTGTCGCCGGCGGCGTAGCGGGCGCTGTAATCGGCGGTGCGGCCGCTAGTGGCGGTTATCACCACGACACGGGCGCCGGAGCCGTGGTTGGCGGAGCGATCGGCGCGGCCGTCGGAGGCGCTATCGCCAGCGGCGCCTGTTAGCTCCATCGACGCGAATCCGTCGATTAGCTGACGGACACATTCAGTCCTTCGACAGGTTGCAAGGCGCAACTTGGATTCACATGGCCGTGAGTCCTCCTTGGCCAGGACGTGAATTCGGAGGTTTGAACATGTTCAAGAAAATCGCTCTCGCGCTTTCGGCTGCCGCGCTGGTCGCAATCCCGGCGACGTCGGCCGACGCGCATGGCCGTCACTATCGTAGCTACAGCTACAACAGCTACGGCTATTCCTATCCGAGCTACGGCTACAGCAACTACGGGTACGGCTATCCGTCGTACGGTTATGGCTACGGCTATCCCAGCTACGGCTACAGCAACTACGGCTATGGCTACCCGGCCTATGGCTATGGTTCCAACTATTATGGTTCGGGCTACTACGGCTATGGCAACCGGTGCAGCGGCAACACCGTCGCCGGCGCAGCCGTCGGCGGAGTTGCCGGCGCGGCAATCGGCAGCGCCGTCGGTCAGAACCACTACAGCTATCGCGGCTATAACCACGGCAACAGCGGCGCACTCGTGGGTGCCGTCGCTGGCGCAATCCTCGGCGGAGTGGTTGGCTCGTCCAGCTGCTAAGTCGAACCAGAGATTAGCCGCTTAAAGGAGCGGGGCTTCGGAACCTACCGAGGCCCCGCTCACTTTTTTAGCGCATTCGTAGCGAACCATCCTATATGGACGCCGCGAGAGGGCGTGGTGTGCGCCTGGGAGACGGGTTTTGTTCAAGGGGCTCAAGCCCATAACGTACGGCGGTCGCGAAGTCTGGCCACTGATCGAAGGCGGCAAGGGCGTGTCCGCAACGAACCACGCCAGCAGCGGCGCCTGGGCGGCTGCCGGCGGGATCGGGACCGTCTCCGCCGTCAACGCCGACAGCTACGATCCTGAAGGCCGCATCATCCCGCAGATCTATGCCGGGCTCACGCGGCGTGAGCGGCACGAGGAGCTGATCAAATACGCCATCGATGGCGCGGTCGCCCAGGTGCAGCGCGCGTACGACATTGCCAGTGGCAAGGGCGCGATCAACATCAACGTGTTGTGGGAGATGGGCGGGGCGCAGCGCGTCCTGCACGGCGTGCTCGAACGCACCAAAGGTCTCGTGACCGGCGTCACCTGCGGCGCCGGCATGCCGTACAAGCTAAGCGAGATCGCGGCGTCCTACGGCGTAAGTTACCTGCCGATCATCAGCTCGGCGCGCGCATTCAGCGCGCTGTGGAAGCGCGCCTATCACAAGGCCGCCGAGTGGCTTGCTGCGGTGGTCTACGAGGATCCGTGGCTCGCCGGCGGACATAATGGCCTGTCCAACGCAGAGGATCCGCGCAAGCCGCAGGATCCCTATCCGCGCGTCGCCGCATTGCGCGCGACCATGCGTGAGCAGGGGATCGCCGACCATATCCCGATCGTGATGGCGGGCGGTGTCTGGCGGTTGGACGAATGGGACCATTGGATCGACAATCCGGAACTTGGCCAGATCGTTTTCCAGTTCGGCACGCGTCCGCTGCTGACACAGGAGAGCCCAATCCCGCCGGAATGGAAGGCGCGGCTGCTGAACCTCGAGGAAGGCGACGTGCTGCTGCACCGATTTTCCCCGACGGGCTTCTACTCATCCGCAGTGCGGAACCCGTTCCTTCGCAACCTCGAAGCGCGCAGCGAACGCCAGATCGCCTACACGAAGGAAGCGATCGGCGATCACCACTTCCAGCTCGACGTCGGCATCGGCACCAAGAAGAACTATTGGGTGACCAAGGGCGACCTGATCCACGCGCGCGAATGGTATGCGCGCGGCTTCACCAATGCGATGAAGACGCCGGATGACACTTTGGTCTTCGTGACGCCCGAAGAAGAGAAGCAGATCCGAGTCGACCAGGCCGAATGCATGGGCTGCCTCAGCCAGTGCGGCTTTTCGTCATGGGCAGACAATGAGAAGAACTCAACCGGCCGTCTCGCGGACCCGCGCAGCTTCTGCATCCAGAAGACGTTGCAGGAAATCGCTCATGGCGGCCCGGTTGAAGAAAATCTGATGTTCGCAGGCCATGCCGCGTTCCGCTTCAAAAGCGACCCATTTTATTCGAACGGCTTCATCCCTACAGTGAAGCAATTGGTGGATAGGATTCTGACCGGCGCGTGATGTTGGCCAAGGGGGCGCTTACCGGACTGCTGATCTTCGCCGCTGCAGCACCAGCCGCGGCGCAGGAAAAGCAGCCGCCTTATTGGGCGTCGATCGCTTCCGGACAGGCGATGACCCACACTGGCCCCGGCCGCAATTACCCGAACGTCTGGCTTTACCAGCGCCGCGACCTCCCGGTCCGCGTCGTCAAGAAATATGAGAACTGGCGGCTGATCCAGGATCCCGACGGGGCGCAGGGCTGGATGCTTGTCACCATGCTCTCCGACCGTCGCACGGCCATCGTAAAGCCGGGGCAACCGCGCGCGGTGCGTGTCGGCCCGTATGATGGCGCCAAGGCCCAGTACATGGCCGAACCCGGCGTCGTTGGACGGATCAGCAAGTGCGACGACGGCTGGTGCCGGATCGAGATCGGCAACCGCAAGGGCTACATCAGCACCTCCGACATCTGGGGCGTAAGTAACGGCGAGACCGTCGACGATTAAATTCGCCGACGGCGCGGAGCGCGTTCGCCGACATTCCAGCACCACCGGGCGTTTCTCTAAGGATTAATCCCCAAACAGCCGTGGGAACAAACCCGCAGACGGGCTAGTATCTCTCTGTCGGGAAGGGGACGTTTTTTTGGGATTGCTGAATCGCGGGGTGCTGGCGCTGGTCGCTGCTGGTGCCGCCACGGGGGCCGCCCCCGCAACCGGACACAGCCGAGAGCTCAATGTCGGCCTCGTCAAACAGGAAACGCCTTCCTGGTGCTGGGCGGCGAGCGCGAGCATGGCACTGAAATTCCTCGGCTTTCCCGACATTAACGAGGTCAAGAATTATCAATGCGGCGTCGTCGCCGCGACGTTCCCGGAATGCGAGGACGATTGCAGCAGGTGCAACGTCGCGCTGGACCAGATGCCGAGCTTCGTTGAGCTCCTGCGGCGCTATCGGGACCGGGCCAGTCTCGACCACCCGACCCGACTTCAAGCTTCCCTGCGGCCGAATTACGTCGCCTATCCGGAATTCGCGCGGATCAAGCGCAGCATCAACCGCTCCTATCCCGTCATTGGGGGAATCTCGTTGGGGCAGGGCCCCGCTGATCCGGCGCTGGCCCAGCATGCGATCCTGATTACCGGCTACGACGACGACCACCGCGGGACCGGCGAGCCCTGGGTCGTGGTCATGGACCCTTATCCTTACGAACGGGGTGAGAGCCCGTGGGCGAATGCTGGCTTTCGCGCTCGAAAGTCGAGCGGAAGGCTGGTCGTGCCGTGGCGCTTCATTCGCGAGCGAATGAACCTGACCTCGGCGGTGTTTCTGGAAGACCGGAGCGTATGAGACGATGCGCGGGAAGGCGTGAGCCTCCCCGCGCCAATGGCCTTATTTAGGTATCGTCAGCGCTTCATAAGCGACGCGCGTAACGGTGAGCTTCTTGCCCTTGTCGCTGGTCGTATCCATCGACTCGCCGATCGCGACCGGCTTCGTCGTCCAGCAGTCTTCGCCATCCTTGGTCATCGCGCTGGTGAAGCAGGCCTTGTCGCCCTTCATCACGCTGGTGCCGTGATCCAGGTGCTTCTTCCCGTCGAGCGTATTGGCGATGTAGTTGCCATTCGCGTCGATCGATTCCTTGACCTGCGTCTTATCCTTATCTGTGTCCGTGAAGGTCCAGGTCGTCTCGTTGAGCTGGAACGCCGCCGGCGTCGCCGCAGCCGTGTTTGTCTCGGCAGCCATGCTATTGGCTTCCGTGGCGTTGGTGTCATTTCCAGCGGGCGCAGCGGCTTGCTTATTGCATGCACAAAGCGCGAGCGCGGCGGTCAGGCAAATGGTCAGACGCATCGTAATTTTCCCCGATGTTGAGGAGGGCGCCTTACCAGCCTTGCAGAGTGTCCGCGAGTCCGGCTGTTAGGCCAGTTCCACCGCAACGGCGGTCGCTTCGCCGCCGCCGATGCACAGGCTCGCGACACCGCGCTTTCCACCGGTCTGCTTCAAGGCGTTGACCAGCGTGACGATGATACGCGTCCCGCTGGCGCCAATCGGGTGGCCGAGCGCGGTCGCGCCGCCATGCACGTTGATCTTCTCGTGCGGGATGCCGAGGTCCTTCATCGCGAACATCGCAACGCAGGCGAACGCCTCGTTCACTTCCCACAGGTCGACCTCGCTCGCGCTCCAACCGGCCTTCTTCAGCACCTTGTCGATGGCGCCAATCGGGGCGACGGTGAACTGCGCCGGCTCCTGAGCGTGCGCCGCGGTCGCGACGATGCGTGCGACGGGCTTCAGGCCCTTCTCATTGGCATTGGACTCGCTGGTCAGGACGACTGCGGCGGCACCGTCGGAGATCGACGACGAGGTCGCAGCGGTGATCGTGCCCTCCTTCGAGAAGGCGGGCTTCAGCTGCGGGATCTTGTCCGGCCGGCCACGCCCTGGCGCCTCGTCCGTATCGACAACGGTCTCGCCGGCACGGCTCTTGATCGTGACCGGCACGACCTCGTCCTTGAAGCCGCCATTGTCGATCGCGTCCTTCGCACGCCGCAGGCTCTCGATGGCGTAATTGTCCATCTGCTCGCGGGTCAGCTGATATTCGTCGGCGGTGCACTGGGCGAAGCTGCCCATCGCGCGGCCTTCCTCATAGGCATCTTCGAGCCCGTCGAGGAACATGTGGTCGTAGGCCGTGTCGTGGCCGATGCGCGCGCCCGAGCGGTGCTTCTTGAGCAGGTACGGAGCGTTGGTCATCGACTCCATGCCGCCCGCGACGATCACGTCGGCATTGCCGGTGCGGATCGCCTCATCGCCCATGATCACCGTTTGCATGCCCGAGCCGCAGACCTTGTTGACCGTCGTCGCCTGAACCGACTTCGGAAGCCCGGCCTTGATCGCTGCCTGGCGCGCAGGGGCCTGGCCGAGGCCCGCGGGAAGCACGCAGCCCATATAGATGCGGTCGATGTCGTCGCCGCTAACGCCTGCGCGCTCGACGGCAGCCTTCACCGCAGTCGCACCGAGATCGGTTGCGGAAACATCGGCGAGAGCGCCCTGCATCGAGCCCATCGGCGTGCGTGCGATCGAAAGGATGACGGTCGGGTCGGAAGCGGTGGTGGCCATCGTGAAGAGCTCCGGAGTCGGATTGTTGCAGCGCACATAAGACTGCGCGCCCGGTTGTTCAAACGCTCCAAGCTGGCGCTGGTCGAAATTGCCGTTGACGGGCGGCGCGGCGACATCATTGTGACGGCCGCCACAGATCGGGGAGGCGTTGATGAAGCCCGGAATTCCCGCACTTGCACTTCTCGTTGCCGGATCAGCCTTCGCCGTGTCGGTCGCCGCGGCGCAGACCAGCCCGACGCCTTCAGCGGGGCCGCCTGCACAGCCGCCTTTCGCGGTTCCGCCGTTCAAGAACCTCAAAGTCTTTCCCAAGGACATCAGCCGCGCCGACCTGCTGGCGAACATGAAGCTGTTCTCGCAGTCGCTGGGCGTGCGCTGCACCTATTGCCACGTCGGGGAGGAGGGAAGGCCGCTGTCGACCTTCGACTTCGCGTCCGACGCCAAGGAGCACAAGGTTATCGCCCGCGACATGCTCCGGATGGCGCATCGCCTGAATACCGACCTGCCTGGCATCACCGGCGACCCGAGTGCGCGGATCAGCTGCTTCACCTGCCATCGCGGATCGGAGAAGCCGGTGGCGGATGTGCCTGCAGGTGCCGTCCTTGTCCCATCGCCCCCTGGCGCCGCGCCGCCGCCTCCGCCCAGGCCGTAGCAGCGGTTCCAACCGCCGTTCCTCTCTGCTAGCGGCTGCCGCCGAGAGGATTTTCAATGTCTGATGCAATGCTCGACTTCGACCTCGGCGAGATGGCCGACACCATCCGCGAGACGACGCGGCGGTTCGCGAAGGACAAGATCGAGCCGATCGCCGCCGAGATCGACCGGACCGATGAGTTCCCGCGCCATCTCTGGCCGCAGATGGGCGAGCTTGGGCTGCACGGAATCACCGTCGAGGAAGAGGATGGCGGACTTGGGCTCGGCTATCTCGAGCATGTCGTCGCGCAGGAGGAAGTGGCGCGCGGATCAGCTTCCGTCGGCCTCAGCTACGGCGCGCACTCGAACCTCTGCATCAACCAGATCCGCCGCTGGGCGAACCCGGAACAAAAGAAACAATTCCTGCCCAAGCTGATCAGCGGCGAGCATGTTGGCGCGCTGGCGATGAGCGAGGCGGGCGCGGGCAGCGATGTCGTCGGAATGAAGCTCAAGGCCGAGAAGTCCGGCAACGGCTACCGTCTCAATGGCACCAAGTTCTGGATCACCAACGGATCTGAGGCGGACACGCTCGTCGTCTATGCCAAGACGGGCGAAGGCAGCCGCGGGATCACCGCCTTCATCATCGACAAGGAAATGACCGGCTTCTCGATCGGCCAGAAGGTCGACAAGCTCGGCATCCGTGGATCGCCGACCGCCGAGCTGGTCTTCAACGACTGCTTTGTCCCACCTGAGAACATCCTCGGCGCGGAGAACCAGGGCGTCGAGGTGCTGATGAGCGGCCTCGACTATGAGCGAACCATCCTCGCCGGGATGCAGATCGGGATCATGCAGGCGTGCCTCGACGTGGTCCTGCCCTACGTTCGCGAGCGCAAGCAGTTCGGAAAGCCCATCGGCTCGTTTCAGCTTATGCAGGCGAAGATCGCCGACATGTACGTCGCGCTCAATTCGGCGCGTGCCTATGTCTACCAGGTGGCGCGGGCCTGCGATGCGGGCAAGACGACGCGCTATGACGCCGCTGGCGCCATCCTCCTCGCATCGGAAAACGCCGTGAAGGTGGCCAACGAGGCGGTGCAGGCCTTGGGCGGGGCCGGCTACACCAAGGACTGGCCGGTCGAGCGCTACTATCGCGACGCCAAGCTGCTCGACATCGGTGCCGGCACTAACGAGGTCCGCCGAATGCTGATCGGCCGCGAGCTGATCGGCGTCTAATCGCCGTCTTGGCAGTTTCTCGAAGCGCGCTATTCTTCGTTCGGGTTTGCTCGATCGGAGGGACGTCGATGAGACCAGCATATGTGGCGGCAATTCTGGCGACAGGTGCGGCCAGCTGGGCAGGGGCTCAAACGACCCCCGCACCCGCTCCGGCGCCCTTCGACCTCAACAGCAAGCTGATCAACACGCCTGATTCGAACTGGAGCATCTATGGTCCGGGGCAAACCAATAAGCTGCTGCCGAAGGACGGGCCCAAGGGCTATCCGGCGTACGAGGTGAACGTCACCCAAGTTGGCAAGAACGCTTGGGATGCCGGCGCCGTGTCGGCCGTCCCCAAGCCCGTTCATGCCGGCGACGTAATCCTGGTCGCAGCCTATCTTCGAGCGCCACAGTTGCCTGACGGCGCGACCGAGGAATTGCCACTGATGGGGGCGACCGGAGCAACGCCGCCCTATGTCGCGGTGGCGGGAGCGCCGGCGAAACTGTCAAACCAGTGGAAAGTGTTCTTCGCCACTGGCACCGTGCCGCAGGATCTTCCGGCAAACGGCATGCAGGCGACGGTTCACCTTGCCAGCGCAAAGCATGTGATCGAGCTCGGCCCGGTCAAGGTCTACGATTTCGGGCCGGGGTTCGACGTCAGCCGCTTGCCGCATAACTGAGCGGCAAATCGGCGACTTGATGTGCTAGGTCTCCGAATAGGGGGACCTGCTCATGCGCTTCTTTGCCGCGGCCGCGCTGCTTCTCGCTGCCTGCCATCCACAGACCAGACAGCTCACGTTTGAGGGCGCCGACGCGAAGAGCGACGCCGCCAGGATCGAGCATGGCCAGCGGCTGACCTACATCCTCGACTGCCGCGGCTGTCACGGCGAGAACCTGCAGGGCGAGGATATGTCGGACAAGCCCGAGGACGGAGCGATCTACTCGCCGAACATCACCCTGCTCCTGGGCAAGTACAGCGACGCGGAACTTGAGCGCCTCCTTCGCCATGGAGTGCCCAAGGATGGGCGCGAATTCTGGTTCATGCCGGTGGAGAGCTTCCAATTCCTCAGCGATGCAGATCTGGCGGCTTTGACGGCCTATCTCCGGACTCTGAAGCCAGCCGGGAAGCCTCTCCCGCCGTTCAAGTTCAATGCGGTTGAATACAAGGATGTTCAGGCCGGCATCTTGGGCAACGCGCAGGCCCAGATCCGCAAATACCACGACAAGCCGCCCGTCGAACTTGGCCCGAACCGGGCGTGGGGGCGCTACCTCGCCCAGACGGCGTGCACGGAATGCCACAACAATGCGTTGCAAGGCTGGCCGAACTTCACCCCGAATCTCGACATTGCCGGCGCTTATTCGAAAGCCGAACTGACTCAGCTTCTAACGAACGGCCAAGGAAAGCAGGGCAAGGACGTCGGGCCAATGTCGCGCGTCGCTCGTCGGAACTTCTCGCACCTGACACCGCGTGAACGCAACGCCCTCGTCGACTACATCTTGGCGCGCGCCAATCGGTAGTGACACTTAACGGCTGAGCGCCTGCGGGTCGCTTCCTTTCGCCGCCTGCGCCTCGACATCCAGGTTCAGAGTTCCGTGAACGTCGGCAGCCAGTAGCGGCGGGGGAGGCGGGCTAGGTGGAGGCTCAGGCGCGTCCCGCACTGGAGCGGGAGCGATCCCAACGGAAGCAAAGGCGAAATGGCTGTGGTCGTGCTCGTCGAGGGACTCCACCAGGTTGTAACCGGCCCTCAGGAGCGCAGCTTCGATCTGCCGGTGAGTGATGCCTGGGCGCCTGGCGAGGTCGATCGCGCGATCCAGCAGATGATAGGAGTTCGGCACACCGCCTACCGCGCGATTGTGAGCGACGGTGCGGAATGTGCTGGTGACGGTCCCATAGGCGCTGAGGAAGCGCGAAGCGGCGTTCACCTCCGCGGCCTGATCGCGGAAGCTGAACGGCATCAAACGTCCCGCCGCCGCTGCGGGCGCGGCAAAGAGCGCCGTGGCCGTGAATATCAGCCCAATTCTAATCACTTCCGCGCCATTACAGCGCGAAAACACGCTCCTCTATCGGGGTGTTCCGACGGTGCCGGATTGGGGCAGTTCCTAGCTGCCCCAGACCGTGATCCGCTTGCCCGGCGCCAGGTAGAGCTTCTCGCCCGGCTGGACATTGAACGCCGGATACCAGGCGTCGATGTTACGAACGGTCAGCGTCCGCCATGGCCCGGGCGCATGCACGTCTGTCGCGATCCGCGCCCTTAGCGCTGCATCGCGCAGCTTGCCGCGATGGGACTGGGCGTAAGCGAGGAAGAAGCGCTGGTCGCCCGTCAGGCCGTCAATCACGGGTGAGGGCTTGCCGTTCAGCGAGGCCTTCCATGCGTCGTACGCCGCGGCAAGACCCGCGACATCCGCGATATTCTCGCCCAGCTCTTGCGTGCCGTTGAGATGCAGCCCTGGCAGCGCCTCGTAGGCACTGTACTGAGCTGCCAGTGCCGCACCTGCCTGCTTGAAGTGCGCGAGGTCTTCAGCCGTCCACCAGTTCCGGAGCTTGCCGCTGGCATCGACAGTGGCGCCAAGGTTGTCGAAGCTGTGGCTGATCTCATGCCCGATCACCGATCCGATCGCGCCATAATTGGCGGCGGGGTCGGCGGCAGGGTCGTAGAAGCCCTTGTCGAGGATCGCCGCCGGGAAGTTCAGCGAGTTCTGAAGCGGCTGGTTCTGCGCGTTCACGACCTGCGGCTCAAGCCACCACTCGTTCCGGTCGGGAGTCTTGCCGATCTTCGCCAGCTGGTTCTGGTAATTGGCGAGCTTCGCCCGATCGAGGTTACCGAAAGCATCGTCCGCCCGCATGTCCAGCGAGCCGTAGTCGCGCCAGTTGTTCGGATAGCCGATCCCGACCACCATGGTCTGGACCTTCTTCTTGGCTTCCGCCTTCGTCGCCGGCGCCATCCAGGCGAGCGCCTCGATGCGCTTCTCCAGCGCCGCCTTGATGTTGGTCACCATGCCGTCGATGTCCGCCTTCGACGAAGCCGGGAAATATTTGTTGACATAGCGCTTGCCGACCGCGTCCCCGAGCCAGGTATCGAGCGAATTGAACGCGCGCTTGTTGCGCGGCTGCTGCTGCGGTGTGCCGTTGATCTCCGTGCCATAGAACGCGAAATTTGCGTCATCGAAGGCCTTTGGCAGCACATCGGTCATCTGGTTGATCCGATGGAACGCCAGCCAGTCCTTCCACGCGTCGAGCGGCTCCGAGCCGATCAGCGCGGCGGTCTTGGTCACCGTTGCCGGCTGCCACACGATGAAGTCCTGGCTGTTGCCGAGCTGCGCGGCGCCGAGCAGCCGTCCCCAATCAATGCCGGGAGCCTTCTTGTCGACGTCTGCACGCTTCCACGGATTGTTGGCCTTGGTGACGTCCTCGCTCTGCTCGAGCGTCGCGTGCGCCTGTGCGAGCTTCGTCTCCAGCGCCACGATCTTCCGCGCCCGCGCCTCGGCATTCGGGAAGCCCGCAAGCGTCAGGATCTTCGCGACATAGGGCACATAGCCGGCGCGGAGCTTGGCCATCGCCGGGTCTGACGAGACGTAATAGTCGCGGTCGGGCAGTCCGAGACCGCCTTGCAGGATGTACGGCACCGTTTTCGACGGATCACCGAATGCCTGCGTGACGAAGATGCCGAACAAATTCTCGGTATGAAGGTTTGTCGCGTTCAGCGGATCCTCGTCCGCGCGGAGCGACTGGCCGATCGCTTCGGCGAGCGCGCCCTTGTCGGCAATGGCCTGGATGCGGTCGAGGTCGGGCTTGATCGGCGACAGGCCGCGCTTCTCGATGGCGTCCGTGTCCATGTACGCCTTGTAGAAATTGGCGATCCGCGCATCGTCGCTCCCAGCGGCGGGGTTCGATTTGACGATCCCGTCGATCAGCTCGGCCTTACGTTCCTGGGCCCGGTCGTTGATCATCGAGAAGATGCCGATGTTCGACTTGTCTGCGGGGATTTCGGCGGTCTTCTCCCACGTGCCGTTCGCATATTTGTCGAAGTCGTCGCCGGGCTTCACCGACTTGTCGATCGCCGCAAGCTCGATGCCGGATTCGGTGCCGGCCGCCTGCGCCTGCCCCTGGTTCTTGCTGCTGGTGTTGCATGCGCCGAGCGCGAGCGCGGACGCAAGGATCAGAAGCATCGACTTGTTCATGACTGTAACCCTCTCCCAAAGGCGAACGGCGTTCCTGAAGCGGCTGCTTTGCAATGACGCAAGCAGCGGCTAGGCCAGCGGCACGGCTTTTCGACTAACGGACGATACTGGCGGCATGAGCGCTCCGCGGCTTGAGAGCAAAATCGTTACGGATGGCGAGGAGTTCCGCGCCCGCGCCGCGCATAATCGTGCGCTCGCGGAGAAATTGCGCGCCGATGTTGCTAAAGCCGCGCTTGGCGGGAACGAAAAGAGCCGCGATCGTCAT
>Ga0207711_10003470_pt1 | contig 13648 bp, 10 predicted proteins | sample KBSS34metaG_FD_184401 | JGI IMG/M metagenome (GOLD analysis project Ga0207711, IMG submission 184401) | Switchgrass rhizosphere microbial communities from Kellogg Biological Station, Michigan, USA - KBS S3-4 metaG (SPAdes) (version 2) | ecosystem: Host-associated > Plants > Roots > Rhizosphere...
AGCGTGACTCACACCGAGGCGGTCCACCGAACGTACTCAACACCAAAAGACTGAAGGAGAACTCGACGCTTGACAAACGCGCCCGATCAGAGAAGCGGCCGATAGTGAACGTCTGCTTCGCCGCCGCCCCTCGCGGTCGGTAGCGGTCTCCTGGCACTCGCACTTTGTGGGGCGAATCCAATGGCTACGAGTCCATCCGGAGCCGACTGAGGCACCGCGGAGACTAGGAACCACCGGTCACTCGAGCACCGTATCCGCTCCAACCAGTATCGATTGCGGAATCGATAGGCCAAGCATGCGAGCTGTCTTGCGGTTGAGGATCAACTCCAGCTTCTTTGGCATCTCGACAGGAAGTTCGGCCGCGCGCGCACCGTGCAGAAGGCGGTCAGTGTAGACCACCGCCTGATCGTAGACCTCAACATAGCTCGGCCCGTATGACATCAGTCCGCCGGCTTGAGCGTTGAAGCCGAGGCTGAACAGACTGGGCAGCTTTGCCCCCATCGCGAGCCCGGCGATCCGGTTGGCATGCACAAAGGAGAGGGCTGCCGGCTCGACGATGACGGCCCGGGCTCCCCAGCGCGCCAGCGCGGCGAAAGCAGCGTCGAAATCTTCAGGCGTTCGGCATTCGTAGTAGCCGAGTTCGAAGCCGAGGTCGTGTGCTACCCGCGCGTAGTAGGGCTCCGGCCGGAACTCGCCGCCTCCAACCTTCACCAGATCCCCGGGGCAAGCGATCCACGCGAGCCGTCGCGCGTCGGGAAGGATCTCGCGAACGAACTGCGCGAGCTTCGACTGCACGACGATGCCTTGGAAGAAGGAGATGCCGGTGACGTTGCCTCCGGGTCGGGCGAAGGACTGGATCAGGCCGCATTCGACCGGATATGCGGAGGCGCCGACGAGGACGATCGGGATTGAATGCGTGGCGCGCGCCGCGGCAACCGCTGCCGAGGTCTGTATCGCCAAGATGACGTCGATTGGCTCGCGCATCGCTTCGGCCAGAAGCAAAGGGAGCCGCTCGGAAATGCCCTCGGAAAAGTATCTGTCGAGCCGCAGGTTGCGACCAACTTGCCAGCCAAGCGACTTCACTCGCTCGTCCATTCGCGCCCAGAGTGCGGCGACGGCCGGATTCTTCAGCACGCTTTCCGCCGAGTTGCTGCTTAGCGATACCAGCCTTCGTGGCGCGCCTCCGTCAGCCGCCCGTACGTCTGCGCTGGTGCCTGCCGCAAGCGCTAAAAGGGCGCGAAGTGTGTCGCGTCGGTTCATCACTACCTCGCCGGGTGGGAAATTCGCCCATCGTCGATGACCCGGAACGGAATCTATCGCCACGAGCGAAATGGCCGAATGATGAGCTATCGCGCTTCGAGCCGGCTTGACGTCACCATCGCTGCCGGCAGGCTCTACTTTCGATCTGTGAGCAAGCTTACTCCGGTCGTTGCCGGCCAAGAACGGCCTTTCCCGTACGACTGGTTGGCGTCCCATCGCCGTGGGGCAAAGGTGTGTTGAATGTCTGGATGTCTCCCGTCTAACGGAAGGGTCGCGGCGGCTCACACGGTCCGGCTCTGACCATGCGCTGGGCAACGGGAATGCCGACGCCAAGCGTGGTTGCTCCCGACCCATCATCGAGCAGTGCTCGCCTGGCGAATTTGGGGCGTCCCATCCGTCGCGCGTGTGTGCAGGCCGATCGGTCGATCGGTCGCTCAAAGGCGGTCGGCGTCGGTCTCCTACTCAGGCTTGATTTTGGCTCGCCGGATCACTCTTCCCCACTTGTCTTGTTCCGCGTTCTGGAAAGCGGCCAGCTCTTGTGGCGAACTACCGACCGGCACAGCGCCAAGCTCAATGAGCCGCTGCGCGACGTCTGGCTGCTTCAGCGCAATGGCGACCTCCGAAGACAGCCGCCTGACAATATCGGTAGAAGTCTCCGCCGGGGCCCACATCGCGAACCACGACGACGCCTCGAAGTCTTTCATCTGGAGGGCCTCGGCAACCGTGGGCACGTCGGGATAGTCCGACAAGCGCGTCGCCGTCGTTACCGCAAGCATGCGCAGCTTGCCGCTCTTGACGAAGGGTGTGCTCGTCAACAAGGTGTCGAACATGATCTGCACGTGCCCGGCCACCAAATCGGATGCCGCCGGGCCGGTTCCCCGGTACGGGATCTGGGTCATGAAGGTGGCGGTCCGAAACTTGAAGTATTCGGCCACCAGATGAGAGGACCCGCCGCTGCCTGCTGACGCGTAGTTGACCTTCCCCGGATTCGCCTTGAGGAATCGCACGAGCTCCTGGGCGTCTCGCACGGGCAGCGCTTCCGGATTGACTACGACAACGATCGGTACGGTGACGAGCAGCGAGACGGGTGCGAAGTCTCTGACGCTGTCGTAAGGGAGCTTCTCGTATAGCCGTGGATTGATGGCCATGGCGCCGATGCTGCTCACGAGCAGCGTGTATCCATCGGCCGGTGCCCTGGCTGCATCTGACGTGCCGATGAAGCCGCGCCCTCCGGCCTTGTTCTCGACGACAAACGGAACACCGAGTTTTATGGAGAGCGCCTGTCCCACAACCCGGGCAGTGATATCGGTAGGGCCGCCCGCTGGGAACGGTACGACTATGCGAACCGGCTTGCTAGGCCAGGCAGCTGGAGCTTGCGCGCCGGCATGCAACGCCGACAAAGCCACAAAGCCCTCGAACAGCAGTCTCGCCACAAGGCTCGCGTTCATATCGGCTCCCCGTCGCTCGCTCGTCATGGTGCGACGCGGCCTCTTCAATGTCCAGCGAACTCTTAAGAAGGCCATCGGCGGCGGCCCGCGGGCGTGGGTCACTCTGCCCGCATAGCGTCGACGACCGCTTTTCACGCTTACACGGCAGTGGCGAAAGTCCGCGGTGGGTCGGGTGCGTAGTTCAGCACTGCGAGCAGCAGTCATTCGTGACGACCTGAACGGTCGCGCCGAGAGCCCGGTCCAGCGATGTCAGCACTACCTTGGAACTGGTCGTAGGCGCCGATGAGACCCGGCGGTTCGATGACCGCAATCTGCATGGCCCGTACATTCGGGGCGGGTCCATGACCTCGCAACCCTCCTAGCCCGGCCGCCTTGTGGTTCGCGGGTCGCCGATTACCTCTGAGGCCGCCATGGGCTGAGACTCAAAGCTATTCCTAGTAGTCTAGAGCCGCGCAGCTTCCGTTTCGACTGAAAGAGGAGCCGACGGGGCACGTCAGGAGCATCGCGAGGTACAGGCCCGTAATCTTCGGTCAACGCCGCCAAGCTTGTTCCACGTCAATATGCACCCTGCAGAGGGATAGCTACGACTAGGCTCAGCTCCTACTATGCGCCATGCTCTCGCGCCGGAACTGGGTCACCGAGTTCATCGGGTACGTCTTGCGGCGCGGCCTTTCCGACGATCCGGACTCGGTCTTTGACGCGGCAGGCGAGTTGTATCCAGAGTGGAGCGATCTCGATCCTGGAATTGCAGCGGACTCGGCTTTCAGTCCCGACCGCTTCGAGGCGCGCTAGTTTGGGCCGATCCGCACAGCGCCCATTCGTCTTGTGCGTCGCGACCCCGCTCGAGACTCGTCTTCCAGTCCGGAGATCCTTCTTGATCAGTACCGCTACTTCGGGGACTTGAACGATAAGCAGAGCGAGTACGTAGTCGACATTCACAGCTCCGGGCAGCACCTGCTGGTGCTCATCAACGACATCCTTGATCTTTCCAAGATCGAAGCTGAAAGATGGAGCTGGAAATTACCGAAGTTGATCTTCCTTCAGCGCTTCAGAACGCGATCACATTGATCCGCGAGCGAGCGCAGCGGCACGGCATCGCAGTTGTGGTCAACATCGACGCGACGCTGACGTCTGTGCAAGCCGACGAGCGCAAGTTCAAGCAAATCATGCTGAACATCTTGTCCAACGCGGTCAAGTTCACTCCTGACGGGGGCTCAGTTACGGTCACCGCCCTGTCTAGCGTTCCTGAAGCCACCATTTCGGTGAAGGATACGGGCGCAGGGATTGCAGCAGCAGATCACGCCGCAGTGTTCGCAGAGTTCAGGCAGGTGGGGCGCGACAGTGCCCGCAAGGCCGAAGGAACGGGTCTCGGCATGCCATTGACGAAGCGGCTCGTCGAGTTGCACGGGGGGACCATTCAAATCGAGAGTGCGACTGGAAGTGGGGCGACGTTTCGAGTGATGCTGCCCCTTTGCCAACCATCGCAACGGACCAGTTCGGAACCTGACCTGAATGCGGGCGACCGCTAGGGCCGACCGGCGCTTGCGGAGCAAATCTCGGTTGTGGCGAGTGGTCTTCGCGCGAGCAACGTTGAAGCGGGCGCTAGATATCGCCGAGAACGGCCACTTCCGGTCGATCGCGACCGTCTGCTCTCAGCAGTGGAAGAGCACTTCGCGGAGTCCACTCGCGCCGCCAACAAGGCGTATCGTGCCTCTCAGTGCCGCGCTGGAACAGATGATGTGCTCTTGGAATAGCCTTTTCAGCAGAACTTCGTCCTTGCTGATTGTGCCGACGGTGGTGATCGTGACCGGCATGTGTTGGGTTTCGAGCGCGACGGCCGCGGATGGCCAGCTCAGAATCGCGACGCTGATCCCAGGCCCTCCAGCGTGTCCCATCGGTACGGATGCGTCGACCTTGGCCTTCCAGCGGAGTCTGCGCGAGGCAGGCTACTCGACGAATGACGTCACTCAATATTGCTACACGGCCCTCTCGGACCTTACTGTCCGGGTCCGGGAGATCCTGGCCAGCCGGCCGACCGTGATTCTCGTTTGGGCGTCCCCCGTCGCAGCGCGTGCAGTCAAGGACGCGACGTCGACCGTGCCGGTGGTGTTCGCGGACGTAGCGGACCCGATCAGGAATGGTTTGGTGTCTTCGCTCGCACGGCCGGGGGGCAACGTGACAGGGATTACCAACGTGAGCGAGGAGCTGCTAGCCAAGCGAGTCGAGCTCTTGAAGGAAGCACTGCCATCGACTACCCGCATCGGTGTCCTTGGGAATATGTCCAATCCCGGACAGCCGGTGTATCTCAAGGTCGTCCAAGATGCGGCACGTCGGCTCGGCATGGAAGCGCAGAGCTACCCGGTGGAAGAACAATCGCAACTCGCGCCGGCATTCACTGCAATGGAACGCGATCACGTGCAAGCGCTCGTTCTCCTTCCGGACGCCTGGTTCTATCCTTTGCGATCCGAGGTGGTTGGGTTGGCGGCGAAGCGCCGCCTGCCCGCGATCTACGGAAATGCCGGGTATGCCGATGCTGGTGGCCTTTTGGTTTACGGAGTCAATCTCCCAGGTCTGAACGTCAAGGTGGTCAGTGCGTATCTCGACAAGATTCTCAAGGGCGCCAAGCCCGGCGATCTGCCGGTCGAAGCACCCGTGCAGTTCGACTTCATCGTCAATCAACAGACTGCACGAGAAATCGGCGTTCATATTGCCCCCGCGGCCTTACTGCGAGCGACAAAGGTAGTGGAGTGAAGAACGTCGCGACTACTTGCTGCCTGCTGCAACTAACTCTTCTCGCGCACGAAGTCCTGAGGCGACCGACTGCTTTCGGGTTCCGACATGCTTGAGATGTGAGGCAGCTTGGGGTCGACTGCCGGCCTTCCCCGCCTCGATCGTCTGGTCTGACACCCGCCGTTCGCAGCGGCCGACTGGAGCTGACGGTCGTTGATATCGGGACCCGGCCAGATGCTGCCGGTCGCGAACGTCCGTTTTGGCTTCTGGCCGAACTGAGCCCGCTGCCAACATCCGCTCTCGAGCGACTTGGCCGCTGCGCTGGCGTTCAGTCCTCCAGGTCCGCACGCTCAAAGTCGCTGCTCGCGTAGGCCTCAGATCGGTGTAAGACCATGGCAGGAGCGATCTGGCGCACGTCACTAACATCGATGCGGCTGGGCCACCAGCTCGACAGCCAATTCCTTGAGTTCACCCTGTTGCAGGCGCGCTCGCAGCCCAGAACACCTACGGGAGCAATGAATGGATCACGAATCGACCCCTCTCGTGTTCAAGACCACGGATCCCGCCACGCTTTCGGCCGGCAAGGCCTATCCTGGCCACGGCGGGCAGCAGGCCGCCGACAAGCTCGCACGCGCCGCCGAAGCCCAGCGCAGCTGGCGCAAGACTGAGTTTGATGACCGCGCCCGGCTCATGCACGCCGCCGCCGGCGTGCTGCGCCAGCGCCGGAACGAATTCGCCGCGCTGATGACGAGCGAGATGGGCAAGACCGTGACCGACGGTGGCGCCGAAATCGACAAGTGCGCCAGCGCCTGCGAGCACTTCGCCGAGCATGCGGCACGCTACCTCGCGCGCCAGAACGTGGACCTCGGCGGTCCGCGCGCGTTCGTCGCCTTCAATCCGCTTGGCGTGGTGCTCGCCGTCATGCCGTGGAATTTTCCGTTCTGGCAGGTGTTCCGTTTTGCCGCGCCGGGCCTGATGGCCGGCAACGGCGCCGTCCTCAAGCACGCGAGCAACGTGCCGGGCTGCGCCCTGGCGATCGAGTCGGTGTTCAGGGAAGCGGGCTTCCCCGACGGCCTGTTCGCCACCGTGCTGATCAAGAGCCAGGACGTCAAGGCGCTCATCGAAGACGCGAACATCGCCGCTGTCACGCTCACCGGCAGTGTCGCCGCGGGCCGCAGCGTCGCGACCATTGCGGGCAGCCAGCTGAAGAAGTGCGTGCTCGAGCTCGGCGGCTCCGATGCCTACGTCGTCCTCGAAGACGCCGACGTCGCTGCGGCGGCCAAGGTCTGCGCCGCGGCGCGAATGGTCAACGCCGGCCAGAGCTGCATTGCCGGCAAGCGCTTCATCGTGGTGCGACCACTGCGCGAAGCCTTCGAGCAGGCGCTCGTCGTGGCCATGCGCGCCTATTCGATCGGCGATCCTCGCGATCCGGCCACCAAGCTCGGGCCGCTGCAGAGCGTCGACGCACGCGACCAGGTCCACGAGCAGGTGCAGCGAAGCGTCGAAAAGGGAGCGAAGCTGCTGCTCGGCGGGGCGGTCCCCGACCAGCCCGGCGCCTGGTATCCGGCGACCGTGCTCGGCAACGTCAAGCCCGGCCAGCCGGCGCACGACGACGAGGTCTTCGGCCCGGTCGCCGCCGTCATCGAAGCAGCCGACGAGGAAGACGCAATCGCAATCGCCAACGCCAGCGAATTCGGGCTCGGCTCGGGCGTGCTCACGCGCGATCTCGCGCGCGGCGAGCGGATCGCGGCCGACATGCTCGACGCGGGCATGAGCTTCGTCAACGACAACGTGCGCTCGGATCCGCGAATGCCGTTCGGCGGCGTCAAGCACTCGGGCTTCGGACGCGAGTGCGCCGACTTCGGTATCCGCGAGTTCGTCAACGTCAAGTCCGTGCTTGTCAACGCCTGAGGCGTTGACCAGGGATCGGACCTTGTTGTGGCTTCTCGCGCTGCCGTTGCTAGCGCTTTCGCGCCAGAGTCAAGCCGTCCGCGATCGGCAGCATCACCGCGTCGACGCGCTCGTCGCGGTAGATCTTGGCATTGAGCGACCGCAGCGCTTCCGTGTCGGTGTCGCCGGCGGCCGGCTGCGCCACGCGTCCGCCCCAGAGCACGTTGTCGATCGCGATCAGGCCGCCGCTGCGCAGCAGCTCGAGGCTGAGCTCGTAGTAGGTGTCGTAGCGGGCCTTGTCGGCGTCGATGAAGGCGAAGTCGTACCGGCCGGCCTCCCCGGCCGTCAGTCTCGCCTCGAGCGTGAGGTGGGCCGGGGCGATGGCGAGCTCGATCTTGCCAGCGACGCCGGCCTCGGCCCAGAACGGCTGACCGAGGCGCACATCGGCGTCGCTGATGTCGCAGGCGAGTAGGCGGCCATCGGCGGGCAGCGCGAGCGCCGTCGTCAGTGCGCTGTAGCCCGTGAACACGCCGATCTCGATCGCGCGTCTCGCGCCGATCAGGCGGATCAGGAACGTGAGCAGCTGACCCTGCTCCGGCGAGATCTGCATGTTTGCGCGCGGCCACGTCGCGGTCGCTTCGCGCAATGCCGTCTGGGCCGGATGCTCGTGGACGGAGTGGGCCAGCAGATAGCGATAGAGCGCGTCGTCGAGGTTCAGCGTGCGGCGAGACATCGACAGATCCGTCGAGGCTTTTGCCCGGGTCGATCGGCAAATAATATCCGCATGCTCGACCGGCAAACTCACGAAAGGGATCTCTCGATATGGCCATGACCCTCGACCAGGCGAACCAGATCATCGCTCGCGCGCTCGAGCACTCGGCGCGGGCGGGCTACAAGCCGATGGCGGTGGTCGTCCTCGACGACGCCGGCCACGTCAAGAGCGCACAACGTCAGGACGGCGCGAGCATGTTCCGCGTCGACATCGCCACCGGCAAGGCATGGGCGGCGATCGCGATGGGCGCCGCCTCGCGGGTTCTGACTCAACGCGCCAAGGATCTGCCCGCGTTCTTCGGCGCGTTGGCGGCCACCGGCCAGGGCAAGTTCATCCCGCAGACGGGGGCCGTCCTGGTGAAGGACGCTGCCGGCGCGGTCATCGGCGCCGTCGGCGCCAGCGGAGGGACCGGCGACGAAGACGAGGAGATCTGCATCGCCGGCGCGAAAGCCGCGGGGCTGGAGACCGGCTAGGCGTGATCTCGGTTTTCATGCAAATCGTCCCGGACCGTCAGTACGCGCGACATCGCCGACTGGCGAGCCTCCGAGGAGGCTGATCGTTCACCGGATCCCTCAAGCCGGCCGCGTTTGGCGCGCTGACACTCGTCGACTCCGCCGCCCACGACTGCGCATCCACGTGGGCACGGCAACCTAGAGCTTCACTACCGGAGGCACCTTCGGTCGTGTTGTCGTGTGCGATGACACGGTGCCGGACATCAGTGCCGACCATGGACTCATCGTCATGGCAGATAGGATCGCAGTGAGGTCTGCGCCAGTGCGTCGCTCGCACCTTCGGCCGCCACCTCCTGGTCGCGGTGGCGCACATGCCGGCGGATCGCAGCAACCAATTCGGCCATGTCGATCGGCTTGGCGACATGCTCGACCATGCCGGCTTCGAGACAGAGCCGCCGAGCCTCGGGCAATGCATGCGCCGTCAGCCCGATCACCGGCAGTTCCGGATGCATGTCGCGGATCCGACGGGTCGCCTCGTAGCCATCGAGTACCGGCATCTGCACGTCCATCAAGATGGCATCGAAGGCCGCCGCGCCATGCTCGTCGAGACGCTGCACGGCTTGGTGGCCGTCTTCGGCGAATAGCACCTCGGCGCCTTCGTGCCGCAGCAACTCCTCCAGCAGGATGCGATTGACCTCGTCGTCCTCGGCTGCGAGCAGGCGAACGCCCGGTAGCCTGCCACGCTCGGCCGCCGGCATTGCCGGCAACTGCTCCAGGGATGACGGCGGCAGCGGCAGGCGCAGTGTGAAGCAACTGCCCGACCCCGGCGTGCCCGTCACCGCAATCGAGCCGCCCATGAGGTCCGCAAGTCGCTTGCATATCGCCAAGCCCAGACCGGCACCGCCATGGGCGCGGGTGGTCGAGTTGTCGGCCTGTTCGAAGGGCTCGAAGAGCCGTGCCGCCTGGCCGGCGTCGACGCCGATGCCGGTGTCGTCGACCACAAAGCAAACCGTGTCGCGACCATCGCTCTCGGCCGTGACGCCAAGACGCACGTGCCCCTGCTCGGTGAATTTGACGGCGTTCGACAGCAGGTTGACCAGGATCTGTTGCAGTCGCAGCGCGTCACCCCGCACCCAGTTCGGAACATCGTCGGCGATCTCACAGTGGTACGCCAGGCCCTTGGACCGCGCGGCGACGATGACGAAGCTGCTGGCGTCGGCGAGCACCCCTCGCAGCGCGAACGCGCGCGACTCGACGACAAACTTGCCCGACTCGATCCGCGACAGGTCGAGGATGTCGTTGATCACGTGCAGCAGGTGCTCGCCGGCGTTCAGGATCCGTTCGAACTGGACTTGCCCCGGCAAGCCGATGCTGTCGCGCATGCCGATACCCGCGAAGCCCAGCACCGCGTTCAGCGGTGTGCGAATCTCGTGGCTCATGTTGGCGAGAAAATTCGACTTCACCTGCGCCAGGCGCTGTGCTTCGTCGCGCGCGCGCTCGAGTTCGACGGTGCGCCGCTGAACCCGATCCTCCAGCTCGGCGTTCAGCGCCGACAACGCCTCTTGCTGCTCGGTCAGCAGGCTGACGTCGACCACCACGCCGCTGCGGATCACGCCGCGCCCGAGGCCGAGGTCACGGGTCTGGAAGATCGCATTCAGCGTGCGTCGCCCCGGAGCGGCATCGTCGAGGTTGATCAGCACCCGCCGCACGCCATCACCGCTGGGCTGGCTCAGCAGGCCGCGCAGCAGCGCACGTCGATCCTCTCGCCTGATGCAGGCCAACGCACGATGCAGTGGCGGTCCGTCCGACCGGTCGAGCCCGAACAGCCGGTCCATGCCGATCGACCAGTATGTCGAGCCGTCAGGCCACCGGTCCCAAAAACCGAACCCGGCGATCGCTTCGGCCTGAGTGGCCAGCGCAGCCAGCTCGGAGGCGCGCTGGGCGGGCCGCCCGACACGACGGTCGAGAAGCCAGGCGAACCCGGCCAGTGCAGCGACGGCCATGCCTCCCAGGACCGCCAGCAAAACGGCACGGGTACCACGGGCATGCTGAAGCGACGCGATGCGGTCTCGCTCGTCGTTCTCCAGCGCCTCGGAGAACCGGCGGACTGCCGTCGGCAGGACGTCTTCGATCGGCCCGATGAAGCGGTCGGCCAGAACATGGGCGTTCTCGTTCGACCGGTTGAACACTCGCAGGGCCTCGCGGCGCAGGCGCGATACATCGGCGTGCGCGTCCTCAAGCGTGCGGTACGCTGCTCGCTCAGCCTCGGTGTCCGGCAACTCCCGGCCGATCCGCTCGAGCGCCGTACGGCTCTGGCGCTCGCGTTCGTAGTACCGGCTCAGCAGGTCGTGGTAGCGAGCCTGCTCCCAGCCGCGCAGCAGCAATTCGCTCCACGCGATGCGCTCTTCAACGAGCAGCAGTCGCAGCCGCGAGATCTCGTCCGTGTAGGTCCGACTGGCGCGTTCCGAGGCGTCGATGTCCTCACTGGCCTGTCGCTCGATCCAGCCCCAGGCGGCCACTATCGCGACCAGCACGACGATCCACGCACCGAAGTAACCCAGCAGCGATCTCCGAAGCCCCGAGCGGGCGTTCGGATCGACGTTTGTCGGGTTCATGGCCGCTTTCGGGACATTGAATCCGACGCCTGGACGCGGTTCACCGCGCGCTCGGCGGTGGGAGAGCAAACAGGGACTCGCCGTCGACCTGGAGCCCGGAAATCAGCTGGCGCGCCCGGGCGCTGCCGAGCCACTGGACCCAGGCTTGTGCCGCGGGCGTGGGCGCGCGACCAGCGGCCTGAGCGGCGATGGCGACGTAGTGGTTGGCCGTTCGGGGGTCGCCTTCAACCACCGTCTTGAGCCGAAGCGATGCACGGTCTGCGAGCCAGGTGCCGCGGTCGACGAGCACGTACGCGCCACGCCGGTTGGCATATTGCAGCGCCTCGGGCATGCCGCGCCCGATCTCCTCGTACCACGATTTCCCCAGCGGATGGATGCCGGCGTGCTTCCAAAGTGAAAGCTCGAGCTGGTGAGTGCCCGAATCGTCCCCGCGCGAGACGAACGGCTGACCGGCTGCAGCGATCCGGGCCAGGGCTGCCACGGTATCGCTGCCACGGGCGGCTGCCGGATCGCCGGCGGGGCCGACGATCAGCATGTCGTTGCTCATCACCTCGCGGACGGCTGCGGCCAGACCGTCATCGACGAAGGCTTGTTCGTCTTCGGGCGAGTGCGTCAGCGTGGCATCGACCTCTCCGACGCGGGCCATCCGCAATGCGGAGCCACTGCCGACCACGACCAGCTTCACGCGAATGCCGGTCTGTTGCTCGAACGCCGGGGTCAACCTAGCCGCCGCCCCCGAGCTGACGAACGAGGTCGTCACAGCGACCCGCAGCGTGGATTCGGCTGCCGGGGCCACGTCGGGCACGAACGTCGCGGCGGCGGCGCACGCGAGCAGCAGCTTGCGCGCAGCATCGACGAGGGTCACGACGGCAGGTCGCATCGCAGCAGGTTGGTAGCGGGAAGGAGTTGGCGGGAAGCCGGCGCGTGCCGAGCGTCCACCAGTGCGATTCTGCAGCGAGCCTCCGCCGCGATCCGAGGATGATGACTACGGCCTCGGATGCTGATCCCGAAAGCCGACATCCACCAGCGCTAGCGAATGACAAGGTTGGTGAGCATGCGCGCCTGACTCAACGAAACGGCGCGGCGCGCTCGAGCAGCTCGGCCAAGCCTGCCTCGTTGGCATCGCGCGGCTTGCCGGGATGGATGATCGCGACTTGGCAGCTTTCCGCAGCCTCGACCAGCTGGCGGTAGGTCCCTGCGCTGACGTCCTTGAGATAGGCCTGCTTGCGCTCGTCGTACGCGAACATGCGGTCGTTGATGAGCTGGCATTCGTTGCAGCTCGGGCAGCGCGCGGTCTCGATCCAAGCCTCGTCGGGCGAGTGCGCGGAGGGGGCTGCCTCATCGGCTGCCGGCACCTCAGCGCCGTTCGCCGCCGGAGTTCCCGAAGTCGGTGCGGGCGCCGCGGCGGGAGCGGTCGCGGACGCCGCCGGCAACGCGACCTGCGCCGCGATCCATGCCGCCTTCTCGAGCGCGAGCAGCCGTTCGGCGTGCGAATCGTGGACGCCACCGTGCTCCTGGAGGCGACGCCACAGGAGTAGGCACCGGCGCGCGGCCTGCATCAGGCGCAGATCGACGATGACGCGGTGCAACGCATCTTCACCATCGATGGCCAGCAGGTACGGGATCCGTCGTGCCGCCTCGCTCTCATCGAGCGCGAGCCAGTCGGCGGCGGGTAGCATCGAGTCGCTCCACGCCGCGCGGGCGACGCGGACGAAGTGCGCCGAATGGCGCGCATCGCACAGCGCGAAATCGGCGAACGTGAACGCCCAGGGCTCGCTGACGCGCTGCAGTGCCGTGTCGACATATTCGACGTTCTCCACCGGCCAGTCGTCGTCGCGCCGGGGGTTGTTTTCCAGCGAGAAACGAGCCGCCCAGTTGCCGCCCGCCGAGGCCTCGTAGCTGAACGCCGGAAAGGCGCGCGACTGCAACGCGGCCGCGGCGACCAGGTAAGGCGGCAGCCCGCCGGCTGCCGGACCCGGGACGGAGAACACGCTGAACAGGGTCGGCCCCGGGGAAGCCACCCCCCGTCCGATCCGGGCGCGCAACGCGTACAGGTTCGAGCTCGGCGACTGCAAGACGAACATCCCGCCCAGCGCCATCGCCGCCGTCGCCAGGCGCGCGCTGCGCACGCCGAATGCGAAGCTACCGGTGCCGATCGAGGTTTCCTCGAAGAGATCGGAGGTCTGCACCAGCACCTTCGCCGGAAGGCCGCTCGACAGCATCTCGAGCAAGCCCGCGTTCTCCGGCGCATCGTTGCGGTCGGGCGGAATGCAGACGAGGTAGTCGGGAAAGCGGGCAAGGTCGTCGGCGGTGAGCGACATCTCGCCGAACGACGCGAACACGTTGTCGTGCTCTGCCTCGACATAACGGCCGTCGATCTCGAGCTCGGCGATGGACAGCGCCCTCACCACTTCGGTGAGCTGCGGCATGCGTTCGCGGAACGCCCGCGCCGCGGCAGCGCAGTTGTCGAACGCGAAATCG
>Ga0207711_10003472_pt1 | contig 13640 bp, 14 predicted proteins | sample KBSS34metaG_FD_184401 | JGI IMG/M metagenome (GOLD analysis project Ga0207711, IMG submission 184401) | Switchgrass rhizosphere microbial communities from Kellogg Biological Station, Michigan, USA - KBS S3-4 metaG (SPAdes) (version 2) | ecosystem: Host-associated > Plants > Roots > Rhizosphere...
CTTTCGCCAGGGCCGCTCCATCGCCGGTCGTGACGACGACGGCGCTCGGCTCGCCGAGTTGGGCGGCGGCGGCCAGGAGCTCCGCCGCGTTGGCCGCCGGGGTGGCCCCGTCGTGCTCGATCAGCACCAGGATCTTCGACATGATGTCCGTTCCTCAGATCGGTTTCAGATGAGTTTCGCGGTGGCGAGGTACTCGGCCAGCTGGTTCCCCGCGGTGCCGTCATCGGTGATGACGGTGCCGCCGGTGCGGGCGGGCCGCGGGACCACCTCGAGTACGACCGACCAGGAGTGGTCGGCGCCGGTGTCGGCGGCGTCCAGCCCCAGGTCGGCGACGGCGAGGGTCTCGACCGGCTTCTTCTTGGCCGACATGATGCCCTTGAAGCTCGGGTAGCGTGCTTCGGCGATCTGCTCGGTGACCGACACCACGGCGGGCAACGACGCCGCGACCTCGACGTAGCCGTCTTCTGTGGTGCGCTCGCCGCTCACGTCCGTTCCCGCGACGCTGAGGGTGCGCAGATTGGTCAGCTGCGCGGCGTTCAGTCGCTCGGCCAGCATGGCCGGAACGGCGGCCGTGCGGCCGTCGGTCGACTCGTTTCCGGCGATCACCAGGTCGAAGCCTCGGGGAGCCAGCGCCGCGGCCAGGGCCGCCGAGGTCTGCACGGCATCCGATCCGACCAGCCCGTCATCGAGCAGGTGGATCGCGTTGTCGGCTCCCATCGCGAGCGCCTTGCGCAATCCGTCCATCGCGCCCTTGGGCCCCATGGTCACGACGGTGACCTCACTGCCCGGATTCGCCGACTGCACCTGCAGGGCGATTTCGACCGCCTTCTCGTTGACCTCGTCGACGACCTCGTCAGAGCTGCGGTCGACCCGCTTGGTGGCCGGATCGATGCGCCGGTCTCCCCAGGTGTCCGGCACCTCTTTCACGAGAACTGCGATCTTCATGGTGTTCCTCTTCGTCGAGTGGTGTGCGGCGCTGATCAAGCCTAAGCCGGGTCACGAGCGTGGCCGGGCGAGAATTTAGTAGGAAGTCCTCGTAAATAGTAGGACGTCCAGCTATCCTCGGACTTGAGGGTCGCAAAGACGCGGCTTTCACGCGCCACAAGCGCACGACAAGAACGAGGAACCCACGATGTTCACCCTCACCCGCGACCAGCAGAGCATGGTCGACGCCGTCCGAGACTTTGCCGAGAATGAGCTCGCCCCGCACGCCGCGGAGTGGGATGAGACCGGCCAGCTCCCGCTCGACGTGCTGCGGGAGGCGGGTGCGATGGGCCTCGGGGCGATGTGTGTCGATGAACGGTTCGGCGGATCGGGCCTGAGCCGCTCAGACGCTGTCCGGCTGTTCGAGCAGCTGGCAGAGGGCGACACCACCATCGCGGCGTACATCTCGATCCACAACATGGTGGTCGGCATGATCGACCGCCACGGTGATGACCGGCAGCGGGCCGAGTGGGTACCCGCGCTGGCCACCATGGAGGCGCTGGGAAGCTACTGCCTCACCGAGCCGGGGGCGGGATCGGATGCCGCTGCCCTGCGCACCCGCGCCGAGCGGGTCGGCGATCAGTATGTGCTGAACGGGGTGAAGCAGTTCATCTCGGGCGCCGGAGCCGCCGCCGTCTACGTGGTGATGGCCAGGACCGCTGAGACCGGCAGTCACGGCATCAGCGCCATCGTGGTGCCCGACGGCACGCCCGGCCTGAGCTTCGGCCCACCCGAGAAGAAGATGGGCTGGCACGCCCAACCAACGCGCCAGGTCATCTTCGACAACGTGCACGTGCCGGTCTCGAACCGGCTCGGCGCCGAGGGCGACGGGTTCGGCATCGCGATGACCGCGCTCGACGGCGGCCGCCTGAACATCGGCGCCTGCTCACTCGGCGGCGGCCAAGCGGCACTCGACAAGGCCGTCGCGTATCTGCGCTCGCGCGAGGCCTTCGGCGCCCCGTTGATCGAGAATCCGGCGCTGCTGTTCCGGCTGGCCGACATGGACACCGAGCTCGAAGCCGCTCGCACGCTGCTGTGGCGCGCGGCGGATGCGGTCGATCGCGGCGCGCCCGACCGGGTGCGCCTGTGCGCCATGGCGAAGCGGGTCGCGACCGATGCGGGCTTCTCGGTGGCGAACGCCGCGCTGCAACTGCACGGCGGCTACGGCTACCTCTCCGACTACGGCATCGAACGGATCGTGCGCGACCTGCGCGTGCACCAGATACTGGAGGGGACGAACGAGATCATGCGGCTCATCGTGGGCCGCGAACTCGCGGGAGCGTGACGGTGCCGAACGAATCCCTCGCTGCATCTCTCGACGACGATGAGGTGCTGGTGGCACGCGCCGGCGCGCTCGGCCGGCTGACGCTGAATCGCCCGCGGGCGATCAACGCGTTGAACCACTCGATGGTGCGCACCCTCGCCGCCGCCCTGAACGAGTGGCGCACTGACGATTCCGTGCGCACGGTACTGCTCTCGGGCGCGGGTGACCGGGGCCTGTGCGCCGGCGGCGACATCGTCGCGATCTACCGGGCGGTGCTCGGCGGCCGCGACGAGGCCCTGCGGTTCTGGGCCGACGAATACCGGTTGGATGCCGCGATCGCCCGTTATCCGAAGCCCTACGTGAGTCTGATGGACGGCCTGGTACTGGGCGGGGGCATCGGTCTCTCGGCTCACGGCGGAATCCGGGTGGTCACCGAGCGCACCCGGGTCGGGATGCCGGAGGTCTCGATCGGCTTCTTCCCCGATGTCGGCGGCACCTACCTGCTGGCACGCGCTCCCGGCGAGCTCGGCACGCATCTCGGGCTGACCGGCGGCACCGCATCCGGAGCCGACGCGATCGCGATCGGTCTCGCCGACCACTTCGTGCCGAGCGAACGCCTCGCCGAGCTGTCGACAGCGCTCGAAACCCGCGACGCCGACGAGGCGGTCGCCGAGTTCGCGGTCGCTCCGCCCGCGTCCGAGCTGCTCGCGCAGCGCTCGTGGATCGACGAGCTGTACGCGGGCGACGACGCTGAAGCGATTCTTGAGCGGCTGGCCGCATCCCCACTGCCCGCGGCCCAGGAGGCCGCAGCCACGATCCGCAGCAAGTCGCCGACCTCGGTGGCGGTGACGCTCGCGTCGCTCCGACGGGCGGCAGCACTGCCGAGCCTGGAGGCGGCGCTCGATCAGGACTTCCGGGTCGCGACCCGCATCAGCCGCGGCGCCGAGGTGATCGAGGGCATCCGGGCCCAGGTGATCGACAAGGACCGCGCGCCGCACTGGTCGCCCGCAACCCTCGCCGAGGTGACCGTCGACGCGGTCGAGCAGTACTTCGCGCCACTGGGCGACGCCGAACTGGGCCTGGCGACGGAGCCGGCCCGAGCAGGGAGTGGATCATGACCATCGCATTTCTCGGGCTCGGCAATATGGGCGGGCCGATGGCGGCCAATCTGGTCGCGGCCGGGCACGAGGTGCGCGGCTACGACGTGGTGCCTGCGGCCCTCGAGCACGCGGTCGAACGCGGCATCGCGGTCGCGCCGGATGCCGCCACGGCGGTCGCCGACGCCGACGTGGTCATCACGATGTTCCCGAGTGGCACCCACGTGCTCGACGCCTACCGCGACGGGCTGCTCGCGGCCGCCCGGCCCGGCACCCTCTTCATCGACAGTTCGACCATCGACGTGGCCGACGCCATCGCGGCGCGTGAGCTGGCCGTGGCCGCCGGGCACAGGGGAATGGACGCCCCCGTCTCGGGCGGCACGATGGGCGCCGAAGCCGGAACCCTGACCTTCATGGTCGGCGCGGATGCCGACGACTTCGCCGCCGCCAAACCGATCCTCGACGTCATGGGCGGTCGGGTGGTGCACTGCGGCGGTTCTGGTGCCGGGCAGGCGGCCAAGATCTGCAACAACATGATCCTGGGCGTCTCGATGATCGCGGTCAGCGAGGCCTTCGTGCTCGGCGAGAAATTGGGACTGACCAACCAGGCGCTGTTCGACGTCGCGTCGGCGGCATCCGGTCAGTGCTGGGCCCTCACCACGAACTGCCCGGTGCCCGGTCCGGTGCCGACCAGCCCGGCCAACCGCGACTACCAGCCGGGCTTCGCCGGGGCCCTGATGGCCAAGGATCTGGGGCTGGCGCTCAACGCCCTCGAGCAGACCGGCACCGCAGCCGAGCTCGGTCCGCTGGCCGCGCACATTTACCAGCGCTATGCCGAGGAGGGCGGCGCGGGTCGCGACTTCTCGGGGATCATCACCGTGATTCGCGAGAACTCAGCCGACAACCGGTCAGAATCTGCGAAGGTTTCTGGATGAGCACCGAGTATTCGACGATCACGTACTCAACAATCCTGGTCGAGCAGCGCGGCCGCGTCGGCCTGATCACCCTGAACCGCCCCGAGGCGCTCAACGCGATCAACTCGCAGCTGCTGAAAGACCTGCTGGCCGCCGCGACGGCCTTCGACGCCGACCCGGGGGTCGGCGCGATCGTGCTCACCGGATCCGAGCGAGCCTTCGCCGCCGGCGCCGACATCAAAGAGATGGCCGACAAGGGCTACCTCGACATGTACCTCACCGACGTCTTCGCGACGGGCGACCGGCTGACCAGCATCCGCACGCCGCTGATCGCGGCCATCTCGGGCTATGCGCTCGGGGGCGGCTGCGAGCTCGCGATGATGTGCGACATCCTGATCGCCTCCGACACCGCGAAGTTCGGCCAGCCCGAGATCAAGCTCGGCGTGATCCCGGGCATCGGCGGATCGCAGCGCCTGACCCGTGCGGTCGGCAAGGCTCTGGCCATGGACCTGGTGCTGACCGGGCGAACCATCGACGCGGCCGAGGCCTTGCGCGCCGGGCTGGTGGCGCGCGTGGTGCCGGCCGATCGGCTGCTCGACGAGGCGATGGATGCGGCGGCGACGATCGCGGGGATGTCCCTGCCGGTCGCCATGCTCGCGAAAGAGGCGGTGAACGCAGCATTTGAGACCACACTGAGCAGTGGACTGCGTTTCGAGCGCCGCATCTTCGACTCGCTGTTCGCCACCGACGACCAGAAGGAGGGGATGCGTGCCTTCACCGAGAAGCGCGCCCCCCGATTCACGAACAGCTGACACCGCAGACTCGACACCACTGACTCGACATCACTGACCACCTGCCCGCTCCGGAGAACACAATGACCGACACGACGACCCTGGCCCCGAGCGATGTGCTCGGAGGCCGTACCGACCGCCTGATGTGGATCGGGGGCGAAGAGGTCGAATCGCTCACCGGCGAGTGGCGCGAGGTGAAGAACCCGGCCAAGCGGGAGTCGGTCATCGCCCGGGTGCCTGCCGCGGGCACCGCCGATCTCGACCGCGCCGTGAAGGCCGCGCACGACGCCTTCCCGGCCTGGCGCTCGCTGCACTTCACCGAGCGGTCGCGCGCACTCAACAAGATCGCCGACGAGCTCGAGCAGCGCACCGAGGAGTTCGCCCGCCTGACCGCGATCGACACCGGCAACGCGATCCGCACGCAGGCTCGGCCCGAGGTGGCGACGCTGGTCGCGCTGTTCCGCTACTTCGCCGGCATCGCGGGCGAGGTCAAGGGCACCGTGCTGCCCGCGGGCGACAACCAGCTGCAATACACCCGGCTCGAGCCGCTCGGGGTGGTGGGCTGCATCCTGCCCTGGAACTCACCGCTGATGATCGCCGGTTTCAAGGTGCCTGCCGCACTGTCGGCCGGCAACACCGTGATCATGAAGGCGGCGGATGACGCGCCGCTGACGATCCTGCTGCTCGCCGAGGTCTGCAACACGTACCTGCCCGCCGGCGTGGTGAACGCGCTGACCGGACGCGGCAGCGTCGTCGGGCAGGCGATGGCCGAGCATCCCGGAATCGACAAGGTCTCGTTCACCGGCTCGACCGAGGTGGGCAAGGGAGTCGCACGCACTGCCGGTGAACGCCTGGCGCACATTTCGCTCGAGCTCGGCGGCAAGAACCCCTCGATCGTGTTCCCGGATGCGGCGGGCCCGGACAACATCGACGCGCTGCTCGACGGGCTACTGCTGAGCTCACGGTTCGCGCGCCAGGGGCAGAGCTGCACGGCCGGATCGCGGCTGTTCCTGCACCAGGACATCTACGACGAGGTGCTCGGCAAGCTGAGCGCGCGGCTGGGCGCGATGAAGGTCGGCGATCCACTCGACGAGGCGAGCGACATGGGCGCGATCATCAACGCCAGCCAGTTCGACTCGATCGCCGGCTACCTCAGCGAGGGCCGCGAGAGCTCGATCATGACCACGGTGCTCGGCGGGGACGTGCCCGACAGCGGACCGCTGACCGAGGGCTACTTCCACCTGCCGACCGTCTTCGGCGGGGTCAGCAACGACTTCCGCCTCGCCCAGGAGGAGATCTTCGGTCCGGTGCTGGTCGCCATCCCGTGGACCGACGTCGACGATGTCGTGCGCATGGCGAACGACTCGAACTACGGGCTCGCCGCCTACGTCTGGACCCACGACTTGGATGCCGCGATCACCACGTCCAACCGGATCGAGGCCGGCTGGGTGCAGGTCAACCAGGGCGGCGGGCAGGTCGTCGGCCAGTCCTACGGCGGGTACAAGCAGAGCGGCATCGGCCGCGAGATCTCGCTCGAGGGGATGCTGGCCGGCTTCACGCAGACCAAGCAGATCAACATCCGGCTGAAGGGCTGAGCGTGGCGCTGCCGCTCGACGGCATCGTGGTTCTCGACCTGACCCGAGCGCTCGCCGGCCCGTATGCGACGGCATTGCTCGCCGACCTCGGCGCCACGATCATCAAGGTCGAGAGCAAGAAGGGCGGCGACAGCACGCGCGCCTGGCCGCCGTTCGAGGGCGTGCACAGCCTCTACTTCGACTCGGTGAACCGCAACAAGTCGTCGATCGCGATCGACTTCTATTCGCCCGAGGGTGCCGCGCTGCTGCGCCGCATGGCCCTGGATGCGGATGTCGTCATCGAGAACTTCAAGCCCGGCACGATGGCCGAGATGGGCCTCGACCCCGCAGAGCTGCGCGCCGAGAAGCCGTCGCTCATCGTCGCGTCGGTCAGCGGATTCGGCTCCACCGGACCGCTGGCCCAGGCCGCAGGGCTCGACCAGGTGGCGCAGGGGATGTCGGGGCTGATGTCGGTGACCGGCGAGGATGCCGAGCACCCGACCCGCGTGGGCGTGCCGATCGTCGACATCTATGCGGGCGTGTTCACGGCGGTCGGCATCGCCGCCGCCCTGGTCGGACGCGAGCGTGCCGGTGTCGGCGCTACCATCGAGACCTCGCTGCTCGAGGCGGCCATCGCCGTCTCGGCATTCCAGGGTCAGCGCTACCTGAGCACGGGCGAGGTGCCGCAGCCGCAGGGCAACAACCACCCCGTGCTGGCGCCCTATGGCGTGTTCGCGACCGCCGACATCCCGATCATCATCGCGGCGGGCAACGACCGGCACTTCCAGCAGCTGGCCGAACTGCTCGGCGAGCCCGGGCTGGCCGACGAGCCGGAGTTCGTCACCGGGCGTGCGCGATCCGGCCACCGGCAGGAGCTGACCGCGCGACTCGAACAGCTTCTCGCGGCGCGCCCCGGGCTCGAGTGGGTCGACGAGCTTCGGCGGATCGGGATCCCGGCCGGCCCGATCCTGAATTACGAGCAGGTGTTCCGCGACCCGCAGGTGCGGCACCTCGACATGGTGAAGCAGCTGACTCGGCGCGACGGAAGCGCGCTGCCGCTGCTGCGCGGTCCGATCACGGTTGACGGCGTGGCCCCGAGCGTGCACAAGGCGCCGCCGGCGCTCGGCGAAGACACCCGGGCCGTGCTCGACCGGCTCGGATTGACCGCCGAGCAGATCGAGGGGCTGCTGGCAGCCGGCATCGTGACGGAGCCGGCGGACTGATGCCCGAGCTGCGCGTCGAGGTCGACGGCCAGGTGGCGACCCTCACCATCGACAACCCGGGCCGCCGCAATGCGCTCACCGGGCTCATGTGGGACTCCTTCGAGCCGTTGCTCGCCGAGCTGGCGCGCGACGCCGACGTCCGAGCGCTGGTGGTGCGCGGGGCGGGCGATGACTTCTCGGCCGGAGCCGACATCCGTGACCTCGATCAGATCCTGCGCGACCCGGCCGCCGGCGACGGCGGGCATGTGACCGCGGGTGAACGGGCGCTCGCCGCGTTCCCCAAGCCGACCATCGCGGCGATCGACGGCTACTGCGTCGGAGGCGGGTGGGAACTCGCGGGCGCCTGCGACATCCGCCTCGCCTCGGAGCGGTCGACGTTCGGCGTGACGCCCGCCCGGTTGGGCATCCTGTATCCATTGACAGGCATGACCCGCCTCGTGCAACTGGCCGGGCCGGCGGCGGCCAAGCACCTCATCCTGAGCGGCGAACTGGTGGATGCCGAGACCGCCGCCCGCTGGGGCATGGTCTCGCGGCTCATGCCCGTCGCGGGCTTCTGGGCCGAGATCGCCGCGTTCGTGGACACGCTGGTCTCGCGCTCCCGGCTCACCCAGCAGGCGAGCAAGGAGTTGATCGACCTGATCGCCGACCGCGACCCGGCCCTGGTCGATCGGGCCGCATTCTGGGACGCCGAGGTGGCCTCGAGCGGCGAAGCGCGGATCGGCGCCGAGGCCTTCCTGGCCCGCGAGGCGCCGCGGTTCACCTGGCGCGGGATACCGTGACATCGTGACGACACCGGTTTCCGAACTCTTCGACCCCGCGCGCTGGAACGACGTCGAGACCTTCGGCGACCTCGCCGACATCACCTACCACCACGACACGAGCGGACGGATCGCCCGCGTGGCATTCAACCGGCCCGAAGTACGCAACGCGTTCCGACCGCAGACGGTCGACGAGCTCTACCGGGTGCTCGACGATGCACGCCAGAACGTGCGCATCGGGGTGGTCCTCATCACCGGCAATGGGCCGAGTGCCAAAGACGGCGGCTGGGCGTTCTGCTCGGGGGGCGACCAGCGCATCCGGGGGCGCGACGGCTACCAGTACGGTGAGAGTGGGTCGAGTGCCGCCGAAGGCGGTGTATCGAGACCGACCGGCAGGCTGCACATCCTCGAGGTGCAGCGGCTGATCCGCATCATGCCGAAGGTCGTGATCGCGGTCGTTCCCGGCTGGGCCGCGGGCGGAGGCCACTCGCTGCACGTGGTCTGCGACCTCACCATCGCGAGCGCCGAGCACGCGCACTTCAAGCAGACGGATGCCGATGTCGGCTCCTTCGACGGCGGCTACGGAAGTGCGCTGCTGGCCCGCCAGGTCGGCCAGAAGCTCGCCCGCGAGATCTTCTTCCTCGGCCAGGAGTACGGCGCCCAGCGCGCCTACGAGATGGGCGCGATCAACGCGGTCGTGCCGCACGCCGAGCTCGAAGCGACGGCCCTCGACTGGGCCGAGACGATCCTCGGCAAATCGCCCACTTCGATCCGGATGCTCAAGTTCTCGATGAACGCGGTCGACGACGGGCTCGCCGGACAACAGGTGCTGGTGGGAGAGGCGACCCGGCTCGCCTACGGAACAGACGAGGCCGTCGAAGGCCGCGATGCCTTCCTCGAAAAGCGCGCGCCCGACTGGGGACCGTACCCCTGGCAGTACTGAGTTAGTCCTGTTCGCCGGTCCCTGCCCGGCGAACCCGCTCCGCGCGACGTACACGCCGCCGCGCTGCGGTGTGCTAGTCCTGTTCGCCGGTCCCTGCCCGGCGAACCCGCTCCGCGCGACGTACACGCCGCCGCGCTGCGCTGGCGCAGTTAGTCGTGGAAGTCGCCGGCGTCTCGCCGGAATCCGCGCAGCAGTTCGTTCAGTTGCGCCGCCTGCTCGTTGCTGAAGCCGGTCCGCTGGAAGACGGCGCTGTTGAGCTCCGCAGTCGCGGCATCCACCCGCTCGCGCCCTGCCGGCGTGATCTCGATCAAGGTGGCGCGGCCATCGGTCGGATGCGGCACGCGCTTGACGAACTCGGCGGCTTCGAGCCGGTCGACGGCGTTGGTGACGCTCGTGGGGTGCACCTGCAGGCGCGCGCTGGCGAACGCCATCGGCAGCGATCCGTGGCGCGTGAAGCTCAGCAGCCTCAGCAGCTCGAAGCGGGCGAACGAGAGGTCGAAGGGCTTGAGAGCGGCATCGATCCTGGCCATCAGGATCTGCTGCGTCCGCACGATCGCCGTGACGGCGGCCATGCCGTCTGCGGCATCCGCCCAGCCGTGCTCCTGCCACTGGCGGTGGGCCTCGGCGATCGGGTCGGAGGGCAGGGGAGTGGGCTCGGCCACGTGCGGTCTCCTTCGGGTCGTCCTGCGTCATCCTGCCATGCGCGGGCCAGGCGAGAGTGCCAGGCAGAGCGGATGATGGATGCTGTGATCTCCACCGCTCTCGCCCGCGAACTCCGCGACGCCGGCCTGGTGTGGACCCCCGCATCCGGCGACAGCTTCCAGATCGCGCTGGCCGATTTCGAGGGCGATGTCTTCACCGTCAGCGACATGACCATCGAGGCGCACCGCTATCCCAGCGGAACGGTGCTCGGCTTCAACGGCACGACCGAGTGGGCGCTCGACTCGGTCGCATTGGACGATGCGCTCTGGCTGCCCCGCGAGGATCAGCTGCGCGAGTTGCTGCGGGGCACCTTCCGCTCGCTCGACCGGGCGATGGTTCAGAACGGCCCGGCCGACGAGCGTGTGCTCTACACCGTGAGAGCCACCATCGACGAGAAGGATGCGGCGTTCTCGAGTGACGACGCGTCCGAGGCCTACGGCCTCGCGCTGCTCGCGCTCATCCGGTCGGTCCGGGCGGGGTAGCGGCTGCGGGCGGAGGCGCGGCTGCACGTGCCGCCCGCCGCCGGACGAGGCGGACCACGACCACGGTGACGACAGCGGCGAGTCCCAGGAAGGCCAGCCAGGGCAGGAGAACTCCGAGCACGACGAGGGTGCCCGCCCAGAAGGCGACGAATGCGCCCCACCCGGCGCCGAGGCCCGACCAGAAGTCGGCCGGCTTGATCGGCGGAGCCGCGGCATCCGATCGCAACTCGAGGGTGATGGTCGACATGCTGATCTGGTCGTCGAGCCCGCGCTGCTGAGCCTCGAGGCTCTCGAGTTCGCCCTGGCGGTCACTGATCGCCGTCTCGATGGCGATCAGGTTGGTCGTGTCGGTGGCGTTCGACTCCAGCTGCAGCAGGCGGGCGATCGAGGCGCGCAGAGCATCGATGCGGGCGCCGAGGTCCTGAGTCTGCGTCGTCACGTCGGTCGCGTTGACCGACACCTGATCCGCGCGACCGAGCTTCTTGAGCGCATCGAGAGTCGCTGTGAGCTTGGCGGCCGGGATGCGCAGCACGAGAGTCGCGCTGCCTTCGTCGCGGGGGGTTGCTGCGGTCTCGGTGCGGCCGTCGACGCGCCCGCCGGCGGCCTCGACGATCGAGACGGCCTTGTCGGCGGCGGCCAGCGGCTTCAGCGCCGTGACCGTGACAGTGCCGGTCACGACGACGGAGCGGTCGGCGGTCGCGGGCTTGCCGGAGTCCGACTTGCCTCCGGCCGAGTCGTTCGGGGCGACGGCCTCGGACTGCCCCGATCCGCCCCCCACCGCCGGAAGCGGCGCCGAGCTAGGAGAGGCGGCCGAACATCCGGCGAGCGAGAGCGATGCGATCAGCAGCGCGGTGCCGATCATGAGGGAGCGCGCGACGCGTGTCATGGTCACGACGTTAGAGATGTCGGCAACGCAGCACATCCCAACGTTCATCACGATTCGATCGTCACCGGTCACGATTCGGCCACGCTGATCGGCGGTCCGCCGGATCCTGGGGGCTTGCTGGCAGCTCGGGGCGCGGCGAGAGCCCGGAGTTAGCGTCGAAAGGAAGGAAGGAGCCGCACATGGGACTCATGGATGATGCCAGAGATGTCGCCGAGGAGGCCGGCCGCAAGGTCGGCGAGGCCGCTCACGACACCAAGGAGCGCCTCGGGGACAGGGCCGACCAGATGAAGGCCGACGCCGACGTCAAGGCCGCCGAAGCGAACCGAGACGCGACCGAGAAGAAGAACGAGATGAAGGAGCAGCTGCGCGACATGTGAGCGTCACCAGCTAGCCTGGGCCGCATGGGGCGACTGCACGGAGTGTTCCGGCGGCCGCCCCTTCTGCATATCGCCGTGGATATCGGCACGGGCCCCGCGGTCGTGATGATTCACGGCATCGCCTCGTCGTCGGTGACCTTCGAGAACGTCGTGCCGTTGATAGAGACCTCGCATCGGGTGATCGCGATCGATCTGCTCGGATTCGGCGGTTCCCCCGCGCCCGACGACTCCCGCTACACCGTCGAGGAGCACGTCGCCTCGCTGTCGCGCACGATCCGCTCGCTGCGCCTGCGCGAGCCGTTCGTGCTGGTCGGGCATTCCATGGGCTCACTGATCGCTGCCCGCTATTCGGCGACGCGACACAGCAGATTGAGACGTCTCGTTCTGGTGAGCCCGCCGATCTACCTGTCTCCGGATGCCATCGGCGGTCGCCGCGACCGCGCCGCGATGGAGCTCTACCTGCGCCTGTACGAATACCTGCGCAGCAACAAGGACTTCACCATGCGGGCGGCTGCCGGCTTGGCCAGGTTCTCGCCGATCAAGAACCTGCTCGACGTGTCTGAGGCGAACTGGCGGCCGTTCGTACTCTCTCTTCAGAACTCCATCGAAGCGCAGACCTCGGTGAGCGACCTGGCCTCGGTGCGCGTGCCCGTCGAGGTCGTCTACGGATCTCTGGACCCGATCCTGGCTCCGTCGGGCATGCGCGTGATCGCGCAGTTGAGAGGCGTCACCGTGCACCGGGTCGACGGGGGCGACCACATCATCCGCCCGAGGATGGCACGGGTCATTGCCACGGCGATCGGCTGACAGCAGACCGCAGCGTCGCCGGCGCGGCATAGGCTCGATGGGTGGATCATCGCCCCCTCGGCCGCACCGGCCGCACCGTTTCCGTCATCGGCCTCGGCACCTGGCAGCTCGGTGCCGATTGGGGCGACGTCTCTGAGACCGAAGCCCGCGCCGTTCTCGACGCCTCGTTGAGAGCGGGTGTGACCTTCTTCGACACCGCCGACGTCTACGGCGACGGCCGCAGCGAGGCGATCATCGGCGGCTGGCGAGCCGGCCTCTCTGACGACGACCGTGCCGCGATCACCATCGCCACGAAGATGGGCCGCCGCGTCGAGCTGCTGCCCGAGAACTACACCGCGGCGAACTTCCGCGCCTGGATCGATCGTTCGCGCACGAACCTCGGCATGGACACCATCGATCTGATCCAGCTGCACTGCCCGCCGACGGCGGTGTATCAGAGCGATGCCAGCTACGACGCCCTCGACGCCCTGGTCGAATCCGGCGCGATCGCCGCGTATGGGGTCAGCGTCGAGACCGCCGACGAAGCCCTGACGGCGATCGCGCGCCCGCACGTGGCGACGGTGCAGATCGTCCTGAACGCCTTCCGCCTGAAACCGCTCGACGCGGTGCTGCCGGCGGCCCGGGATGCCGGGGTCGGCATCATCGCGCGGGTTCCGCTGGCGAGCGGTCTGCTCACCGGCCGCTACCGTCACGACACCACCTTCGCCGCAAACGATCACCGCACCTACAACCGTCACGGCGAGGCCTTCGACCAGGGCGAGACCTTCGCGGGCGTCGACTTCGATGAGGGCGTCGAGGCGGCGAAGGAGTTCTCGGCGCTCGCCGAGCGCGCGGGATC
>Ga0207711_10003474_pt1 | contig 13639 bp, 10 predicted proteins | sample KBSS34metaG_FD_184401 | JGI IMG/M metagenome (GOLD analysis project Ga0207711, IMG submission 184401) | Switchgrass rhizosphere microbial communities from Kellogg Biological Station, Michigan, USA - KBS S3-4 metaG (SPAdes) (version 2) | ecosystem: Host-associated > Plants > Roots > Rhizosphere...
GGGCGCGGGTGCGGTCATCCTCCTCATCAGTCTGGCAGCCGCGTTCCTGCCACTCGCAAACGGGCTGTCCAAAGCGGCGGTCATCCGGCTCGGCAATGGCTGCACGAGCGGGCACGGCGTCTGCGGGCTTGCGCGGCTGTCGCCGCGATCCGTTGCCGCAACGACCACGTTCATGGTCGCGGGCATCGCGACCCTATTCGTCGTTCGTCACGTGCTCGGGGCCGGTTGATGCGGCACATGTTTCCCGGGCTGCTCGTCGGGCTGCTCTTTGGCGCGGGGCTTGCGCTGTCGGGAATGATCGATCCGGCACGCGTGCTCGGCTTCCTCGATGTGGCCGGCGCATGGGATCCCACCCTCGCGTTCGTGCTCGGCGGAGCATTGTTTCCTTCCGCGCTGTCTTATGCGCTGATCCACAGGATGAAGGGGCCGATCATGGCCGACGAGTTCTGCATTCCGCAGAACCGCACAATCGAGGCGCGCTTGCTTGCCGGAGCGGTGCTGTTCGGCGTCGGCTGGGGGCTTGTCGGCCTGTGCCCAGGGCCCGCGATTGCCGGGCTCGTGCTGGGCATTTGGCAGACTTGGCTGTTCGTCGCAGCGATGATCGCCGGAATGTGGATACAACGCCTGTACGCCGACCGGCGCGACCGCCGCCCCCTTCAATTTGCAGGATGAGATTGCATGCCTGACGTAAGGCCGCTTGCCGACGATGTCTGTATTTGTGCCTTTGTTCCGCCTGAGAGGCTCGCGGAATTGGCACCCAACTTCAGTACGATCATCAACAACCGCCCCGATGCAGAAGAGCCGGGGCAGCCCAGCTCCGCGGAAATCGAGGCGGAGGCCCGGCGGCTGGGACTCGACTATGTCCACCTGCCGGTTGTCCCCGGGCAGATCACCGACGAGCAAGTCGCCGCGTTCGGTGACGCGGTCGCCGGCCGCAAAGGACCCATCCTCGCGTTCTGCCGCACAGGTACACGGTCAGCCACGCTTTGGGCGCTTTCCCAGTCCGGCAAACGTAGCCCCGAGGCAATTCTCGAGACAGCCGCGTCTGCCGGTTACGACCTCAGCGCATTGAAGCCGAAGCTCAAGGAAGAAGCTCCAATCAAATGACGCTGGAGCCCATCCAGTATCTGCTCGGAGCATTCTCGGGTGCCCTTGTGGGTTTCGTCCTCGGGCTGGTTGGCGGCGGCGGATCGATCCTCGCAGTTCCGCTGATGGTCTATCTCGTCGGCGTGCGGAGTCCCCATATCGCGATCGGCACCAGCGCGCTGGCGGTTGCGGCAAATGCAGCCCTTGGCCTTTGGGGTCACGCGCGCAACGGCAGCGTAAAGTGGCGCTGCGCGCTGGTGTTTGCAGCGTCCGGAATCACCGGCGCGCTGATCGGCAGCACCCTCGGCAAAGCGTTCGACGGGCAGAAGCTGCTGTTTCTCTTCGCGCTAGTGATGATCGCCGTTGGCATCCTGATGCTGCGTCGCCGGCGCCACGTCGGCGACGCCGAGGTGCGACTTGGACGGGAGAATGCCACCAAGCTCGTGGCATACGGCGCCGGTACGGGCCTCTTTTCCGGCTTTTTTGGAATTGGCGGCGGTTTTCTGATCGTCCCTGGCCTGACCGCAGCGACCGGCATGCCCATGCTCTATGCTGTCGGATCGTCGCTAGTGGCGGTAACCGCCTTCGGCCTCACGACTGCCGCCAACTATGCGATCTCGGGTTTGGTCGATTGGCCCCTTGCCCTGGTGTTCGTCGGTGGCGGATTTGTGGGCAGCTTCCTCGGCACTCGTACTGCAAAGCGCCTGTCAAGCGCAGGTCATCTTACCACCGCCTTCGCCGGGCTGATCTTCGTCGTTGCCGCCTATATGCTGTGGAAGAGCGGAAGCAGCATCCGCCTATAATCTTCGTTTCAGTCGAGGTGCGTACGCCAACTCGCTGTCGACCGACTTTTGCTACTTCTGAGTGGAAGTACTGGGCTTCTGACGGTACACAGCGCCTCGGCTGGAGAGCCGACGGATCGTTGCTGCAGCCGATTCCAGATGCAACCAACGTTGCTGCATCAAAAGCCCACAGCAACTGGTGGCTGCGAAACAGGCCCTTAGAGAATCTCCGGCAATTCTGGCCTGGCTTGACCGCCAAAGTGCTCTCTTGGACCAAGTAGCCGATGGCGGCGAGGTGCATATGTCGCGGAGAAACCGCGACAATTAGGCACTCTCGCAATCCTACGTAAGTAATTGTTTTTGAAGGAATTTTGGAGTGGTGCCGCTTAGGTGACTCGAACACCTGACCCCATCATTACGAATGATGTGCTCTACCAGCTGAGCTAAAGCGGCTTGGATTCCCGGAAGACGCGCCCACTATCAAAGCGGCCCGACGCGGGCAAGGCCGGGCCAGCGCCGGTCCTGAACGCTTATGCTTAACATTTTGGTAACCGCAATCCGCCATTTTCCCTTTGAACTGGAGAGTGGGGCCGGTCAGAATGGACAGTTACCGCGAGCATCCGAGCGATTTCGACCAGTCAGCGGCCAGCGAGTCGTCGACGGCGGACGACGTCGCGGCGGCGATCGGCACCGACGAGCGGCGCATGCATGTCCGCGCCTACAATTATTGGGTGGCGCAGCTGCAGGGCCGCGACTTCCCGTCGATCGAGGATCTGGAGCCCAACGACGTCCTCGATTTCGCGGCGAACAGCGTGCTGTTGGACTTCACCTGCGGGCGCGACAATCCGGCGGTGCCGTACATCGGCGGCGCGATCCGCGAGGAATGCGGGCTCGACGAAGCGACGCGGACCATCTCCGACGTGCCCAGCCGGTCGCTGCTGTCGCGGCTGACCGACCATTATCTGCAAATCATCGCCAACCGCGCGCCGATCGGGTTCGAAGCCGAATTCGCCAATCAGCGGAGCGAGGTCATCTGCTATCGCGGGATCCTGCTGCCGTTCTCGTCGGATGGCGACACGATCGATTTCATCTATGGCGTGATCAACTGGAAGACGGTCGGGGAATCGGCCGCGGCCGCCAACGCCGAGGTCGATACAGACGAAGCGGCGATCGACGTGCCGATCGTCGCGCCGGAGCCGGCACCCTTCGCCCCGCTCGGCGTCGACGACGACCGGCCGATCGACTTCGCTCTGGCCCCGGCCGAGGAGCATTTGATTTGGGAAGACGGCCCGCTTGCCGCGACGGACGCGGAAATGGATGCCGACGCCGAAACGGATGCGGTTGCGGCGCCCGAGTTGGCCCCCGATGCCGGCCTCGCCGACCGCCTGTCGGCCGCGCGCGAAACCGCCGAAGCGGTCAAGTCCGCCGACAGCCGCAGCCGCACCGCGCTCTATCGCGCTCTGGCGGTCGCCTACGATTTCGCGATCGTGGCGCAGCAGGCCCCCGAGGATTATGCCGAGCTGCTCGAGGACTCGGGCGTCAAGGCCCAGGCCCGCGCGCCGATGACCCCGATCGTCAAACTGGTGTTCGGGATCGATTACGACAAAGCGCGGCTGACAGAGTTCGCGGCGGCTTTGTCCTATGCCCAGCGCGAAACCATCGAGCTCGGTGGATTCCAGCAATTTATCGAGAAGCAATCGGGCGGGTTGAAAGCGCTGGTTGCGGCCGAGCGCGACGCGCGCCGGCCCGAGCCCAAGGCCGATACGCGCGGCGATGCGGCCCGGGCCAGGCTTCGCCAGGCACCGGTGCTGTCGCTGTCCGAACTGGCGATTGACGACGAATTCGCGGTCGTCGTGACCCGCCGCAACGCCGACGGCAGTCACGAGGCCGTCGCGGTCCTGAACGACCAAACTTTGGTTGAACGAGCCATCCGCCGCGCCATTTGAACTGATCGCGGGGTTGTCACTGGCGGGCGTCGGTCTATAGGCCGCCCGCACGTGCACCACTCGCGGAGCATCACCTTTCCATGACGGCCCACATGCGACTGACCAAGACCCTGGTCGACTCGCTGCGCAAGGCGCTGACCACCAATGCGCTTCCCGGCGAAACCCAGGGACTGAGCCGTGAGGCCGAGCGGGAGGCCGCCGAATTCCTCGCCGGCGTCGCGGCGCAGCGCAAGCACGGCGAACTCGCGCTCGAAATCGAATCTACTGGCGGCGAAGCCGGCAAACGGCGGATGCGGATCGGCATCGTCAACGACGACATGCCGTTCCTGGTCGATTCGGTCGCCAATGCGATCGCGGCGCGCCAGCTGACGATCCATCGCCTGCTCCACCCGGTGGTGTGCGTACAACGCGACGACCATGGCGTGCTGTGCGAAGTCAAGTTGAAGTGCGCCGACAAGCCGCACCGCGAATCGATGATGTACCTCGAGCTCGACCGCGCCGACGCGCGCGGCCGCCAGGAACTCGCGGCCGATCTCCGCCGGGTCCTGACGGACGTGCGGCTCGCGGTGCGCGATTGGCGCAAGCTCCAGGCCAAGATGCGCGCCGACGCCGCGGATATCGCGGATCCCGAGGGCAGGGCGCTGCTCGAATGGTTCGCCGACGGGGCCATGACCCTGCTCGGCTATCACGTTGAAAAGCCCTATGAAGTGCCGTCGGAAGCGCTCGGCATTTTTAGCATCCCTGGCGCCCCGACCGACGAAGGCGGCTGCCTCGACGCGATGCGCTATCTCGAGCACGGCGGGGACCACCATCCGCTGATGGCCAAGGCCGAGCGCAAGTCGACCGTCCACCGCCGCGTACCGCTCGACCTGGTCGTGGTTCCGGTAATCGGCGCCAAGAATCAGGTCGCCGGCATCGGCGTCCACGCCGGACTGTGGACTAGCGAAGCGCTGCGCCTGCCACCCGAGGAAGTGCCGGTGCTGCGCCGCCGGCTGCAGCAGCTCGATGACGATTTCGGCTTCGACCCCAAGGGCCATTCGGGCAAGGCCCTGCGCCACGCGATCTCGTCGCTGCCGCGCGACCTTTTGATCACCATCGATTACGATGCGGTGCGCGCGTTGGTGATGATGGCGATGTCGCTCGCCGACCGCCCGCGGCCCGGGCTGCTGCAGGTGCGCAGCATCCTCAAGGGCCAGTTGTTCAGCTTCGTCTGGCTTCCGCGCGAAGAGCTGACGACGTCGCGGCGGACGGCGATCGCCATGCTGCTCGAGAACGAAGTCGGTCGCGAAGTCACGAGCTGGTCGGTCGAGCTTGGCGACGGCGACCTCGCGCTGATTCGCTATACTCAATATATCGAGGCCGAGGCGCCGCTGCCCGACGCCGAGGCACTCGACACCGCGGTCGTGGAAATGGTCCGCGGCTGGGCGCCGGCGGTCGAAGCCGAGCTGATCGCCGCGGCCGGCTCGCCCCGCGCCACCCGCCTCGCCTTCACCTACCTCCCGACTTTCTCGGAGAGCTATCGCTCGCGCACGGCGCCCGAAGACGCCGCAGCGGACATCCTTCGCCTGAGCAGCCTGCGCGACGATGCCGATCGCGGTATCCGGATTTCGCGCTCCGAGCTCGATCCGCCCGGGCAGTTGCGGCTCAAGACCTACCGCCGCGGCGGGCTGATCCCGCTCAGCGAAGTGGTCCCGGTGCTGGAGAATTTCGGGTTCCGCGTACTCGAGGAAATTCCGACGTCGCTCGGCGGCGGAGCGCTCGGTTACATTCACGACTTCCGGGTTGAAGTTGCCGGCGAGGCCGAGCTCAATCCGCTGTTCGACCGGATCGGCGAAATCGAGGGCGCGATCGCCGGCGTCCTCTGCGGATCGGCCGAGAATGACGAGTTCAACCAGCTCGTGCTTTATGCCGGGCTCGACACCCAGCCGGTGGTGTGGCTGCGCGCCTGGTTCCGGTACCTGCGCCAAACGGGGGTCGCCTTTGGGCTGGTGACCGTCGTCGACGCGCTGCGCCGGGCGCCCAATGCGACGCGCACGCTGATCGCGCTGTTCACGGCGGCGCACGACCCGGCCTGCCACAAGCGCGACTCCGAAGTCGCCAAGCTGCGCGCGCGGTTCGACGATTCGCTCACCAAGGTGCGCTCAATCGATGACGACCGGATTTTGCGGCGGCTGCGCGCGTTGGTCGAGGCGATCCTCAGAACCAACGCCTTCGCGCCGGAGGCCGCGGAGGCGCTGGCGTTCAAGCTCAACAGCTCGCTGGTGCCTGGCCTGCCGGCGCCGGTGCCGTGGCGCGAAATCTGGGTGTACAGCCCGCGGGTCGAGGGCATCCATTTGCGCGGCGGCCCGATCGCCCGCGGCGGCCTGCGCTGGTCCGATCGGCGCGATGACTTCCGCACCGAAATCCTCGGCCTGATGAAGGCGCAAATGGTCAAGAACGCGGTGATCGTTCCGACCGGCGCCAAGGGCGGTTTCTATCCCAAGCACCTGCCACCGTCGTCGAACCGCGACGCATGGCTCGACGAAGGCACCGAAAGCTACCGCATTTTCATCCGCGCGTTGCTGTCGATCACCGATAACCTCGTCAACGACAAGGTCGTCCATCCCGAAGACGTGGTCATCCATGACGGCGACGACCCCTATTTCGTCGTCGCCGCCGACAAGGGCACCGCCGAATTCTCCGATGTCGCCAACGGAATTGCCCTGAAGCGCAATTTCTGGCTCGGCGACGCCTTCGCCAGCGGTGGGTCGAACGGCTACGATCACAAGGCGATGGGGATCACCGCCAAAGGCGCGTGGATTTCTGTCCAGCGGCACTTCCTCGAGATGGGCGTCGACGTTCAGTCGGACCCGGTCACGGTCGCCGGCTGCGGCGACATGTCGGGCGACGTGTTCGGCAACGGCATGCTGCTGTCAAAAGCCATCCGGCTGGTCGCCGCGTTCGACCACCGCCATATTTTCATCGATCCAAATCCCGACCCCGCGACCAGTTGGGAAGAGCGCAAGCGCCTGTTCGAACTGACACGGTCAAGCTGGGACGATTACAACCGCAAGCTGCTGTCCAAGGGCGGCGGCATCTTCCCCCGCACGCAAAAATCGATCGCGCTGAGCGCGGAAGCACGCAAAGCGCTCGGTATCGAGGCCAGCTCGGTCGATCCGACGACCCTGCTTAACGCGATCCTCAAGAGCCCGGTCGACCTGCTGTGGTTCGGCGGCATCGGCACCTACATCAAGGCGACGACGCAAAGTCAGGCCGATGTCGGCGACCCGGCCAACGACGCGTTGCGGGTCGATGGCGTCGAAGTGCGGGCGCGGGTCATCGGCGAAGGCGCCAACCTCGCGATTACTCAGGCGGGGCGGATCGAGTTCGCCGAGCATGGAGGACGGATCAACACCGACTTCATCGACAATTCGGCCGGGGTCGATTGCTCGGACAATGAAGTAAACATCAAAATCCCGCTCAACCGCGAGATGCGCGAAGGGCGGCTGGCGCGGGGCAAGCGCAACAGCCTGCTGGTGCGGATGACCGATGCGGTGTCCGACCTCGTGCTCGAGGACAACCGGCTGCAAAGCCTTGCTCTGTCGATTGCCGAGGCCGGCGGCGCCCAGGCCGTGCCGGGCTATGTTCGGACGATCGAATTGCTCGAAGCGTCGGGCCGGCTCGACCGCAAGGTCGAAGGGCTGGCATCGAGCGAGGATCTCATCCGCCGGGTCCAGGAGGGCCGCGGACTAACCCGGCCTGAACTGGCGGTCGTCCTGTCGATGTCCAAGCTGGCGCTGCAGGAGGCGGCCGAAAAGCTGCACCTGGCCGATGACCGGCTGATGGACCAGCAACTGCTCGCCGCCTTCCCCAAGCCGATGCAGAAGGGGCACGCCCACGCGATCCGCGTCCACCGGCTGCGCAACGAGATTCTGGCGACCAAGGTGGCCAACCGGTTCGTCAACCGGCTTGGCCCAGGCGTAGCGTTCGACCTCACCGAGGAGGAAGGCGCGTCACTGCAGCAAGTCATCGCCGCGTTCCTGGTCGCCGAACGCTTGCTCGACTTGGACAAGTTGTGGCGCCTGATCGAGGAAGCCGCGCTACCCGAATCGACCCGCGTCGAATTGTTTACGATCACGGCGGCGAGCATCCGTTCGCATCTGTCGGACATCCTCCGCTCGACCGGCGGCGAGACGCAGGTTTGCGTGCTGTGCAGGCTGCTCGAGCCCGGCGCGAAGAAAATCGGGGCGGCAGCGACCAAGTTGATCCGGTCCGAGGTCCGCAGCGAGGCCGCGGCGCGGCGCGACCGTCTGCTCGAGCTCGGTGCGAGCGACGACATCGTGCGCGGGCTGGTCCGGCTCTACGAGCTCGACGGCATCTTCGGCATCGCCGCGCTGGCCGCGCGCAAGAAGCTGGATGAACTGTCGCTAACCAGCGCCTACACCCGGCTGGGCGAGGCGCTTGGGCTCGACTGGGCGCAGCAGCAGGTCGCACGCTTCATTCCGACCGACCAATGGGAACGGTTGCTGGTCGCCGGACTGGCGCGCGATTTCGAGCAACTGCGGATCGATTTCCTCGCGCGCACCCGGAGCCGCGATCCCGACGACGTCGTCACCGAGTGGATCCAGGACCAGGCCGCGCGGATCGACCAGTTTCGCCACCTGATCGGGCGCGCCCGGGTTGAAGGCAATGTCGGCGCCTCGATGCTCGCGCAGATCGCCAATCAGGCGCGCATCCTGCTCGCACGCTAAGTGCTCATCGCGGTCCTGACCCCAGCCCCGGACTATCCGGAGCCGTGGCAGTGGGCCTTTGACATCGAAGCCGATGCGCTGCGCCAGCTCGGCGCGACGGTCGAGCCGGTGCCGTGGACCGACCCGGGCGACCTCCAGGGATACGACCTGATCGTGCCGCTGGTCGCGTGGGGATACCACCATCACTACGGGCCGTGGCTGCGGCTGCTCAACCGGTTCGACGCCGAGCGGCTGCCGGTCGTGAATCCGCCAGACGTCTTGTGGTGGAACAGTGACAAGACGTACCTCACCCAGCTGGCGATCAGGGGTGTGCCGACGGTCGACACAATCGAGGTCGACGCTTTGGATGACGCGAGCCTGGCCGCCGCAGGCGAACGGTTCGGGACGCCGGAACTGGTGGTGAAACCGCCGGTGTCGGCATCGGCCGCCGGAACCCATCGCATCCGCATCGGCGAGGCGATTCCCGAAGCCGCGCTGGGCCGGCGGATGATGATCCAGCCGTTCATGTCGGGCATCGTCAGTAGAGGCGAATATGCGGTCATGCTGTTCGACGGCGAGTACAGCCACACCGTCGTGAAACGGCCCAAGCCGGGCGATTTCCGGGTGCAGGAAGCGCTCGGCGGCGTGGTCCTGCCGGCGATGCCGCCGCCGGGCGCGGTGGAGCTCGCCAAGCAGGCGCTGGCGGTGGCGCCGGCGAAGGCGGTTTACGCCCGCGTCGACATCGTCCCCGACGAAGATGAGGTGCTGCGCATCATGGAGCTCGAACTGATTGAGCCGTCCCTGTTCCTCGAACATGCGCCCGATCGCGGCGCGGCGTTCGCCCGCGCCGTGCTGTCAGCCGCGCGCCGTCCGATCGAATAGCCACTGGCGGATAGCCGAGGTCAGGTTGGGTGTGCGACTGGCGTCCAACCGTTCCGCGTCGATCTCGGCGACCAGGGCATTGACCGCGCACCCGCGCTCCTTCGCCGCGGCTTCGAGCGCGCGCCAAAACATCGGCTCAAGGCTGATCGACGTCTGATGGCCGGCGATCAGCACCGACCGTTTCTGCGGCGGAGCGTAATCGCGCTCCATCAGTACATGTGCTGGCCGCCGTTGATCGACAGTGTCGAACCGGTGATGAACCCGGCGTCCTCGCCGACGAGGAAGCCGACCCCGCGCGCGATCTCGCTCGCCTTGCCCAGCCGGTTGACGGGAATCTTCGCGACGATCTTGGCCAGCACGTCCTCGGGCACGGCGGCGACCATGTCGGTGTCGATATAGCCGGGGGCGATCGCATTGACGGTGATCCCCGAGCGCGCGCCTTCCTGCGCCAGCGCCTTGGTGAAGCCGTGGATGCCGGACTTGGCGGCGGCGTAATTGACCTGGCCATATTGCCCGGCCTGGCCGTTGATCGAGCCGATGTTGACGATCCGCCCGTAACCGCGGCCGGCCATGCCTTCGAACACCGCTTTGGCCATGTTGAACACGCCGCCGAGATTGACGTCGATCACTTCGCTCCATTTGGCGCGGTCCATCCGCTTCATCGTCGCATCGCGGGTGATGCCGGCATTGTTGACCAGCACATCGACCGGGCCGAGCTCGGCCTCGACCTTGGCCACGCCCTCACGGCAAGCGTCGAAATCGGCGACGTCCCATTTGAAGCTGGCGATCCCGGTGCGGTCGCTGAATTCGCGCGCGCGTTCCTCATTGCCGGCGTAATTGGCCGCGACCTTCATGCCCATGTCCTTGAGCGCGATGCTGATCGCTTCGCCGATGCCGCGGGTGCCGCCGGTGACGATTGCCACTCGAGCCATATCGTTTCTCCCGTCCGTCCTGGGTGCGGCGCTTAGGTCGGCTCCAGCCAGCCTGCAAGTTCGCGCGTCAGCAGGTGCTCCAGCATGGGCATGCCTTCGGGCGAATCGTTGAGGCATTCGAGCAGGGCAAATTGTTCGCCACCGGCGTGGCGAAATGTCTCGCGGCCGCGAATTCCGAGCTCCTCGAGCGTCTCGAGGCAGTCGGCCGAAAAGCCCGGCGCGGCGATGGCGATTCGCTTTACGCCCTGGCCGGGATAGGCGGCGAGCGTCGCGTCGGTCGCCGGTTCCAGCCATTTGGCGCGGCCGAAACGCGACTGAAAGGCCACATCGACCTCGCGCCCCAGCGCCTCCGACAGCAAGCGGGCGGTTTTGCGGCAATGGCAATGATACGGATCGCCGAGGTCGAGCGTCCTCTGGGGCATGCCGTGGAAGCTCAGGAGCAGCCGATCGGGGACGAAGTCCAGGCCATCCAGCTGGCGGGTCAGATTCCCCCGCAGCGCTTCGATGTAGAGCGCGTCGTCGAAGTACGGCGGCAAGGTGCGCAGCGCCGGCTGAAGCCGCAGCGCCGCCAGTGCCGCGAACACTGCGTCGTTCGCGGTCGCGGTCGTCGCAGCGCAATATTGCGGATAAAGCGGGGCGGCGAGGATGCGGGTGCAGCCGGCCTCGATCAGGCGCTCGATCGCGCCGGCAATGCCGGGATTCCCGTAGCGCATCGCATATTCGACATGGACTTGGTCGCCCATCCGCTCGCGCAAGGCATGCGCCTGACGCCGCGCGATCACCGCCAGCGGCGAACCCTCGTTGGTCCACACCTGGCTGTAGGCCTCGGCGGATTTCTTCGGCCGCGTCCGCAGAATGATTCCGTGCAGGATTGGCTTCCACGCGATCGGCGGAATTTCGATTACGCGGCGGTCGCTGAGGAATTCGGCGAGGTAGCGGCGCACGGCCCGCGCATGGGGCGCGTCGGGCGTGCCGAGGTTGATACACAGGACGCCGACGCGCGCCGTTGGAATGGGGGGATGATCGGTCGGGGTCACGCGGTGGCCATAGGATCGAACGGCAGCTCGCGCATCCGTTTGCCGGTGCCGGCGAAGATCGCGTTGGCGACGGCGGGTGCGAGTACGGTTGTACCGAGCCCGCTGACGCCGCCCGGTGAGGCGGTGCTCGGAATCAGCCGGACGGTGAGGTCGGGCGTGTCGGCGATGCGCGGCAGCCGGGTCTCGCCGAACGTGCGGGCGCGCGGCATTCCGGCGATCCACTCGGGCGCGGGCATGGTTGCCTGGGCGAGCGCCCACAGCAATCCACCGGCGATTTGCTGGGTGACGAGGCCGGAGTTAACCGCGCGGCCGCAATCGACCGTGGCGACCAGCCGGTGGACCTTGATCCGCTGATCCTCGCCGATGGTCGCGCTGGCGACCAACGCGATGTGCGATCCGAACGCCGAGCAGCCGGCGATGCCCATGGTGCTGCCGCGGCCGCCGCCGTCCCACCCGGCGAGCTGGGCGACCTGTTCGAAGCAGCGCGCGAGGCGCCAGTCGCCGCCGAGCATCGACATGCGAAAGGCGAGCGGTTCCATCCCGGCGGCGCGCGCCAACTCGTCGACGAAACTCTCGGTGAAGAAGGTAAACTCGCGCTGCAGCGAGCCACGCATGTAGCCGGCCGAAAACGGAATCGGCGCGCGGACGGCGTCGATCGCAACGTGCGGGATTGAGTAAGGCGGGACCGAGCCATCGAGCGCGGTTTGGCCGAACTTTGCCGATGCGTCTTGCCCATCGAGCGCGGCCAGCGCCGAACCAAGGCCGTCGGCGGTTGCCACGCGCAGCTTCCATGCTGCGGTCAGTCCCCCGGTACCGGGCAGCGCCATCACCTTCGCCAGCGCGCCGGCCGACGGGCGATCGTGATTCTGGCTTGCCGATTGCGACAGCGACAGCTGGACCGGACGCCCGGTTTCGCGGGCCAGCGTCGCGGCGATCTCGGCTACGCCGTCACCCAGCGCACGCCCTGCCGGCTCACCCACCGGCATCGGGTAGAGCATCGCGTCGCTTGGGCCCACGCCCGGCGCCTGGGTCGGCGCCCAGACTTCGAGCTGACCGCCCGAATCGCGTGCCGTCGCGGTCAATGGCTCGAGCCCGAGATGCTGTGACGGCGCGACGTAATAGGTCGCGGCGAGCGGGTGCGACCCGCGCACGGTCGCACCGTAGTCGCCGCGGCTGAACCAGTTTTGCGCATCGCCCGAAATCAATGCGTCGTCGAACAATGGCCGGGCGTCGGACCCGGTCGCGGGGCCGCTGAATTTGGGGTCCGCGGCCTTGATCGCGCGCTCGGCCGCCCACCAGGTCTCGGCGACAATAGCGAGCCACTGGTCGCGAGCCGCGATGTGCCGAACGCCGCCGCTAGCCTTCGCCGCGTCGTTCGAGAAACCGGTCAGCCGGCCGTTGGGCGGCGCCAGTCGAACCGAAGCAAACAGCATGTCGGGCAGCCTGACATCGCCGGCGTAACGTAGGCTGCCATCGGTCTTGGCCGGCGCGTCGAGGCGTTGCAGCGATTGACCGATCAGGCGGCCGCGGGTCGATTGGCGGAAGGCGGGTCGCTGCGGCGCGCTGCGGCCGGCGGCTTCCTCAGCTAGTTCGCCGAAGCCGAACGTGCGCACGCCATTGATGACGAACCCGTCGGCAGTCTCGCAATCCCGCTCGCTGATGTTCCAGCGGTCGGCTGCAGCGCCGACGAGCATCGTACGAACGACCGCCGCCGCTTCGCGCAGCGGCTGCTCAAATGCGCGGACCGAGGTCGAGTCCGCGGTGATTCGCAGGTCCTCGGGCCAGCCCTCGGCCTTGGCCCGCGGATTGGCATAGATCTTTTCGAGCGGCGCCGGCTCGACCGCGATCGATTCCCACGCCGCGCCGAGCTCATCCGCGACGATCTGCGGCAGCGCCGTCCAGATGCCCTGCCCGGTCTCGACCTGCGGTACGGCGACGGTCACGCGGCCGTCGCGGGTGATCTTGATGTAGGCGCCGAACGTCTCCTCGTTGGGCCGCGCAGTAAGCGGTGACCTGAGGTGGCGTGGCCACAAGGCGTAACCGGCGATCAGGCCGATCCCGACCCCGCCTCCGATCAGCAATGTCCGGCGATCGAGTATCAAGTGCCGTACAGCGCTTTCAAGGCGCGGCGGTCGAACTTGCCGGTGCCCAGCCGGGGCAACGGTTCGGCCGAAAAAATGAAGCGCTCGGGGATTTTGAATTTGGCGAGCTGGCCGACGAGAAAGCTGCGCAGATTCTCCTCGCTAAGGCTTTCGCCGTCCTTGA
>Ga0207711_10003475_pt1 | contig 13632 bp, 13 predicted proteins | sample KBSS34metaG_FD_184401 | JGI IMG/M metagenome (GOLD analysis project Ga0207711, IMG submission 184401) | Switchgrass rhizosphere microbial communities from Kellogg Biological Station, Michigan, USA - KBS S3-4 metaG (SPAdes) (version 2) | ecosystem: Host-associated > Plants > Roots > Rhizosphere...
AGCTGGCGCAGATGCATATCGAGCAATGGGTGGTAGTGCGGATCGCGCGCGGCACGGTCGCGCCCCCCGCGCCGCCGCCGATCCCGCGCCCGATCGACCCGCCGCAATGGCGCGAGAAACATGCCGACAAATGCGTCAAGACCGAGAAGCTGGTCGCCGCACTGGGCTCGAACGAGGATTCGGTCGATCTGCTGCTGATCGACGGCAAGCGGCTGCGCGCGAAGCTGCAGGCAAATTGTCCGGCGATCGATTTCTATGAAGGCTTTTACATCAAGCCGCAGAAGGACGGTAAGCTCTGCGCCGCGCGCGACGCGTTGCGACTACGTTCGGGCGGCCAGTGCCGGATCACCGAGTTTCGTACGCTCCAGCCACCGAAATAGGTGGCAAGCTGGGAAAGCGCGCGACGGCGCACCGCCTCGAAACGCGCTCTGCCGCTCGCTTCGAAACGGCTTCCGTGGATCGCGCTGGCTTGACATCCTCGGCCAAATCCGCAAGCGCGTTGCGGCTATAACCGGTGCACTCGGCGCCTGTTTTCCGGACATTTGCATGAGCTTCGCCGATCTCGGCCTGTCAGACGAACTATTGGGTGCCGTTACGGCTGCCGGCTATTCCGAGCCGACGCCGATCCAGCGGCAGGCGATCCCTTCGGTGCTGATGGGGCGCGACTTGATCGCGATCGCACAGACCGGCACGGGCAAGACCGCGGCGTTCGTGCTACCGATGATCGACATCCTGGGCGAGGGTCGCACGCGCGCTCTGATGCCGCGCTCGCTCATTCTCGAGCCGACTCGTGAGCTCGCGGCGCAGGTCTCGGAGAATTTCGACAAATACGGAGTCAATCACAAGCTCTCGATGGCGCTGCTGATCGGCGGCGTCCAGATGGGGGACCAGGTCAAGGCGCTCGAAAAGGGCGTCGACGTGCTGATCGCCACGCCGGGCCGGCTGATGGACTTGTTCGAGCGTGGCAAGATCCTGCTCACTGGCTGCAACCTTCTGGTGATCGACGAAGCCGATCGCATGCTCGACATGGGCTTCATTCCCGACATCGAGACGATCTGCACCAAGCTGCCCAAGAATCGCCAGACGCTGCTGTTCTCGGCGACGATGCCGCCGCCGATCAAGAAGCTCGCCGACAAGTTCCTCGACAATCCCAAGACGATCGAGGTCGCGCGCCCGGCGACGGCGAACATCAACATCACGCAGTTCGTCGTTGAAACGCGCAGCGACAAGAAGCGCGAGCTGCTGCGACAGCTCCTCGCTCGCGAAGAAGTGAAGAATGCGATCGTCTTCTGCAATCGCAAGACGACGGTCCGCGAACTCAACACGAGCCTGCGGCGCTATCATTTCCAGTCGGGCGAGATTCATGGCGACATGGAGCAGCCGCAGCGGATTGCCGAACTCGACCGGTTCAAGGCCGGCGACATCAATATCCTCGTTGCCAGCGACGTCGCGGCGCGCGGGCTCGACATCAAGGGCGTGAGCCACGTCTTCAATTTCGACGCGCCCTGGCATCCCGATGATTACATCCATCGGATCGGCCGTACCGGCCGTGCGGGCGCGACCGGAACGGCCTATACGCTGATGACGCCGGACGACGCCGAGAACATCGCCAATATCGAGAAGCTGACCGGCCTGAAGATCGAGCGTCTCAAGCTTGCCGCGGGCAACGAGTCGGAACCGGATGCTTCGGTGACGCCCGCCGAAAAATCCAGATCTCGCAAGCGTGGGGCGCGGGGCAAGGTGGCACCCGAAGCCCAGCCTGTTCCGGCCGCATCGGAGCCGCGCCCCGAACGCGCCGAGCGCGCCGCGCCGCGCCGCGAGCCGGCTGCGCGCCGCGAACCACCACGCGGTCGGCGCGAGCAGGACGAGGGACCCGACGACGGCTGGAATGGCCCGGTCCCCGACTTCCTCAATTTTACGATCGCCAGCTGACTTCCCAGGAGAGCCGATGTCGCTTCGCCGCCTCGCCTGTGCGCTTGGGATCGGGGGTGCGCTGATCTCGTCGACCGTCGTGGCCAAGACGGACGCGCCGCCCAAGCTTGGAATCGCCTCATTCGAGCAGCTGCCGCAGCCACTTCCTTTGCCTTACGATGAGCGCGCCGACGCGGATCGCGTGGTCGCGGATGCGCTCAAGCGCGCCAAGGCCACTCACAAGCTGCTGCTGATCGATCTGGGCGGCAATTGGTGCCTCGATTGCCGGTTGCTCGCAGGAACCATGGACCTCCCGCAGCTCGCGCCCTGGGTCCGGCGCCATTTCGAACTGGCGATGGTCGATATCGGCCGGTTCGACAGGAATCTTCAGATTCCCAGGCGCCATGGCGTCGCGCAGCTCCGCGGCGTGCCGGCCTTGCTGATCGTCGATCCGGTGACGGGCAAGGTCCTCGACGACGGCCATGCCGAAGCGCTCGCGGACGCGCGTTCGCTGACTCCCCAAGCCTTGGCCGATTGGCTCGCGCAATGGGCGAAATAGTCGCCGCCGACGACGACTTCCTCGAATTCGTCCCGCCGTCCGAAGTGGCCAGCCCCTGCGTCAACCTATGCCGGATCGACTCGGCAACCACATTGTGCCTCGGCTGCCGGCGCACGATCGCCGAGATCGCACGCTGGGGAAGCACCGACGACGAAGATCGGCGTGCGATCTTGCGCGCAATCGAAGCGCGCACCGCCTGAATCAGTGTACGTCGCGCGGCCCGCCGCCAGCAAACTCAGGCGGGTTGCGGCGCAGGCATCAGCGCATTGTCGAGTTCGTTGGCGCGGCGACAGGCATCGCGATCGCTCACGCGCGCGAAATAGGTGAGGAACGCTTCGCGCTTGGGCAGCGTGCCGAACTGTGTACCCCAGCCGATCGTCGAGCCGACGATCACATCGGCAGCGGTAAAGCGCTCACCGGCGACATAGGGACGCGCGGACACGGCCTTTTCGAGCGTGTCGACCGCGGCCTCATAGCTGCCATAGCCGACTGCGCGGCTCTGTTCGGGCGTGGGATCGAAGCCGTAGCGATGATCGGTGATCGCCGCTTCCATCGGTCCGGCGCAATAGAACAGCCATCGATAATAGTCGGCGCGCTCGTCGGCAGTCGGTGCGAGACCAGCCTCAGGGAATGCCTCGGCCAGATAGGCGCAGATCGCGGCGCATTCGGTCACCACGCGCCCGCGATGCGCGATCGCCGGCACTTTCCCCATTGGATTCACCGCGAGATAGTCGGAACCCTTCATTGCCGCATAGTCGATTACTTCGGTGCGATAGGGTACGCCGGTTTCTTCGAGCATCCAGCGCGCGATCCGGCCGCGCGACATCGGGTTCGTATAAAAGACGAGATCGCTCATCCTGTTGCTCCGACTCGGGTGGGGTGGAACATAATAAGAACGAATGTTCTGGCGCAGGTCAAGCTGGCTCGAGCAACGCCTCGTTCACTTGCCGCAGCATTTCGGCGCTGGCCGGATCGGCGGGAGCGAACAGCATCAGTCGCTGGCTCGGCGCCTGCTCGATCGCATAGCTGGTGTGCTGCATCGTGATCGTACCGAATTCGGTCTCGACGTGGTTCGTGCCCGAGAGATGCGCGACGATTTCCGATTCGTGCCAGAACTCGCGGAACGTCGCCGAGCGTTCCAGCATCTCGTCGATGATGTGCTCGAATTCGTCGGCCTGGGTGGTGCGGCTGTAATCCCATTTGAACCGCGCGGTGAGGCGCTTCGCCATCTCGCGGAAAAGCGGGTCCGACTGGTAGCGTTCGTCGAGCATCAGGATCTTGAACAGATTGCGTTCGCGCGCCTCGAGATGCGTATAGTCGCGGAACAGCTTGAGGACGATGCGGTTCCAGCCGATTACGGTCCAGTCGTCGGTGATCACCTGCGCTGGGATGGCGAGGCTGTCCATCATGTGCTGGACGGCGGGGCGCACGTCCATGTCGACGGCGAGCATGAGCGGCGGCGGGCGATGTTGCGCGAGCGCGAACAGATATTCGCGCTCCTGGCTGCTGAGGCGCAGCGCACTACTCAGACGCTCGAGCATTTGCGCCGAGAGATGCACTTCGCGGCCCTGCTCGAACCAGGTATACCAGGTGACGCTCATGCCCGAGAGCGTCGCGACTTCCTCGCGCCGCAGCCCCTGCGCTCGCCGCCGCTCACCCGTGGGAAGCCCCACTTCCGCTGGCGCGATTCGCGCCCGGGCGGATTTCAGGAATCGCGTCAGCTCCTCGCGTTGCGCCATCTTCGGTCCAGTTACTCTCACTAATGGAAGCGCGGCCCGTCCTTTTGTTATGCGCGCTTTCAGGGCAAGCCTCTAGCCCAATCACCTACCATAGCGATAGTCATGCACCATAACGTTTTGTGCGGGAGAGTGAGACAGTGGCCGACAAAGTGTTCATCACCTGCGCCGTTACCGGCAGCGCGCCCGTTCCCAATCACCCCAATTTCCCGATGCGTTGTGACCATGTCGCGCAGGAGGCGCTCGATGCTGCCGAGGCCGGCGCCTCGATCATCCATATCCACGTTCGCCACGACGATGGCACCCCGAGCCAGGAGCTGGAGGACTATCGCACGGTCGTGAACCTGATCCGGCAGCGCAACAACGAAGTGATTCTGAACGTCACGACTGGCCCGGGCTGCACCTGGCATCAGTCGGACGAGGATCCTGCGATGCCGGGGCCGGGCACCTTGATGTTCACCGCCGAGCGCCGGCTCGAGCACATCCTCGATCTCAGGCCCGAAATGTGTACGCTCGACATCTGCACGATGAATCTGTGGGGCGGGGCGGCAATCAACCTCGACCCGATGATAACCAGGATGGGGCATATGATTCAGGACGCCGGCGTGCTTCCCGAAATCGAGTGTTTCGAAGCGGGTGATTTCGTGTTCGCCGACGACCTGATCGAAAAGGGCGCGCTGCCGCGCCGCGCGCCGTACAGCTTCGTGCTCGGTACCAAATACGGCTTGCCGGCGACGCCCGAGGCCATGCTCTATTCGAAGAACCAGATTCCGCGCGGTGCCCGATGGACCGGGTTCGGCGTGTCGAAGCACAGCTTCCCGATGGCGGCGCAGGCGGTGCTGCTCGGCGGCAACGTGCGCGTCGGGTTCGAGGATACGATCTACATGCGCCGCGGCATGAAGGCGAACAACAATGCCGAGCTTGTCGGCTGGGGCAAGGATTTGATCGAAAAGCTCGGTGCCGACGTCGCCGGCGCCGGCGAGACGCGCGAGATGCTCGGGCTGCCGAATTGATGGGACTGAGCTATTACATCAGGTTCTCGACGCCGCCCGCGGCGTAGGCCGCGCCATAATGTTTGCGGCCTAGCGCGAAGGCGATGATCGCCGGAATGCCGCAGACCAGCCCCATCACCACCATCGATGTGCCGATTCCCTGCTCGCCGAATACCAGGTCGTTGAGCGTGGGCACGATCTGCGGCCCCAGGCCGTTGCCGACCACGTTCATGATGAACAGGAACAGGAAGGTCATCTGGCCACGCATGCGGTTCGGGGTCACGCTCTGGATCGCGGCATTCTCCGGCGCTGCGGCCATGATCGACGTCATGTTGGCGACCGCGAACATGACGAGTGCGATCTGCGGGGTCGGCATCAGCGGCGCGAGGATACCGAACGGCACTGACACCATGGTGCTGATCAGCACCACGCGGACATTGCCGTCGGCGCGGCCGCGGCGCTGAAAATATTCCGAGAGCAGCCAGCCCGCCGCGAGGCCGAGCACCATCGCGCCGAGCGAAAGCGGCGCCCAGATGAAGCCGTATTGCACCGAGGTCCAGGCGAAGTGGCGCTGGAAATAGGTGAAGGTCCAGGTCTGAGTGGCAAACATCTGTGCCGACCGCAGCCCCATGCCGATGAATAACGGCCAATAGACGCCGCCGTGGCGCCCGACGAGACCGAACACATCGGTGAACTGGGTCGGCTGAATTGCACCGCGACGCTTCGGCTCGGGCACCGTGAGCATCAGCAAGGCGACGAAGAAGCCCGGGATCGATACCAGCATCAACGTCAGTTGCCACGGCTTGAACGCCTCGAGTGCAGCGAAGCCGAGCCCGGGATGTGCCGTCGCATAGGCAATTGCGGCGGCGCCGAGAGCTGGCGCCGCACTGACGCCGACGACAAAGCCGATCTGCATCGCGGAGAACGCGCGCGGCAGTTGCTTGGGCGGGAAATAGTCCGACAGCAGCGAATAGGCCGAGGGGCCGCTCGTGGTCTCGCCCACACCCATTGCGATCCGCGTAGCGAACAGCTGCCAGAAATTGCGCGCGAAGCCGGTAGTGAGCATGACCACGGCGAAGATGCCCAGCCCCGCGCTGTAGATCAGCTTGCGCGTGCCGCGGTCGACCAGCCGGGCGACGGGGAGTCCGAACAGCGCATAGAAGATCGTGAAAGCGAGACCCATGATCACGCCCATCGCCGAATCCGAGATATGCAGGTCGGCTTTGATCGCAGGGATCAGCAACGGAAGGATGCTGCGATCGAGGAAGTTGATCATCAGCGTCAGCGCAATCACCAGCACGCAATACCAGGCAGTGATCGGCGAGGGATAAGACTGCACCGTGTCGTTGGCGGGGACGATCCCGTCCACGGTCCCATTGGGCATGACGACGCCCGTCGTCGCTTGCGGCTGCATGCGCATATCCTCTCGCCAAGGGCCCTTTGAGCTCCTCGGGAGAAAGCGTGCCTCAGTCGGCCCGGGGGTCAAGCGATATTCTCCTATGCGCATGGGAATCTTCGCTCTCTTCACAAATGCGAAGAAACGCTTGCCCGACGGGCGGCGGTTCGCCATTCGTGACAACCACGGGAGGAAGAATGGCGAGCAACGGCGCGACCGCAACCGTGAAGTCGGCGATGCGGACGCTCGATATCCTGGAATTTCTGGTCGGCCAGAATCGGCCGCTCGCGGCGCACGAGCTCGCTGCGGCGCTGGCGATTCCGGTATCGAGCCTGTCGTACCTGCTCGGAACGCTGGTGGAGCGTGGCTATGTCGAGCGCTCGGGGCGGCTTTACGCGCCCGGAGCCGGACTCGCCCGCCTGCAGCCGGGCACGCGCCCGATGCTCGCCGAGCGTGTCGCGCCGCTGGTGCGCGCGCTCCGCACGCAGCTCAACGAGACCGCCGGCTTCTTCGTGCGGCGCGGGTTCGAAGTCGAGGCGATCGCCAGCGAGATCGGCGAGCATGTGCTGCGCTACACGCTGCACATCGGCCAGACCGGCCCGATGCACTCGCTGTCGGCCGGAAAGGCGCTGCTCGCCATGCTCGGAGAGGAAGAGCTCGATCGCTATTTCAGCGAAGTCGAGCGCACGGCATTCACGGCCAATACGATCGTGGACGAAGCTGCTCTGCGCCACGAGATCGAGACAATTCGTTCGCTGGGTATCGCGCATACCAGCGAGGAGCAGACGCCGGGCATCGTCGGCATCGGCCGCGCGGCGACGATCGAAGGCGAAGTCGTCGGCGCGTTCAGCGTCGCGATGCCGGCGGCACGGTTCAGCGCCGAAGTGGATACGAACATAGTTCGCGCACTGACGCGCGCAACCGAGCTGTTGGCCGGCAGCTGATCGCCGCGTGCCGCTGTACGTCGGGCCGGCACAAGATTAGGCTGGCGCGCGACGACAGGGGAGAGGGCAATGCTGAACCCAGTGCTGGCACTGCTGATCGGTGTGATGACGCCGCCGCAAGACACGCTGCATGACGAAATCGTCGTCACCGCCAGCCGGAAGGAATCGGACAATTACGAGGCGGGCATACCCGCCGTCGGCCTGCGCAAGGTTGCGGATTTCGCCGTGCAGGAAGTCGTCGTAACCGGCGATACACGCGATCCCGACAAACGCTCGGGCGAGATCTACGAAATGATCCGCAAGGCGATCGAGCTTGCGGCGCGTCGTGGCGGCATCGAACTCGCCACCGGCGAAATGGTGGTCGAGCCGCTGACTCTGGCCAATTATCGCAACCTCACGCTCAGCACCGACAAGCGCCCCGACACCAGCCGCGTGTCGTTCCTGGTCAAGGCCAAATTGTCGGGCGTCGCCGATGCCAAGGCCGTGCTCGATCGGATCAACGCGTTCATCAAAGAGGTGCAGCCCGTCGGCCGCGCGCTGCTCGAAGCCAATGGCGACCTCACCTTATCGGTCGTGGGTCCCGATCAGTATCGCGGGCAGGTACTCGATCTGGTCGCGACGGATGCCAAGGCGACCGTCGCCAAGCTCGGGGCCGACTATGCCGTCGAATTGAAAGGCGTCGATCGTCCGATCGAATGGTCTCGTGCGAGCCTGACCGAGGTTTTTCTGTACGTGCCTTACACCTACACGGTGGTTCCGAAACGCTGAACGCCAAAGCAAAAGGGCCTTCCATCGCCCGATGGAAGGCCCTTCCGTCTCGCTGCCAGGGAGCGCCGAAGCGCTCCGGAAATCGGAATCACGCGTCGACAGTCGCCTTCGAACGCCAGCCATCGGCATAAGTGTCGCGCGCGGCTTCTGCGTACGGCGCCGGTGCGACCGTCGCCTTGATCTCGGTCTGCACATGCGGCTCGACGGTCGGCTTGCTGGTGCCGCCATTCGGCTCGCCCCACAGCAGTGAAACCTTCGTGCCCGGCGTCGCATATTCGGGTTCGACGATCGCGAGGGTCAGCATCTTGCCTTCGTTCGACGAATAGCCGATCCACGTCGACACGCCGACCTGCTTCCCGTCGACCAGTACCTGGTCATAGGGGTGCATCGAATAGACTGCGCTCGGAAACTCCATATATTTGGCGCGCTCGCCCTTCATGAAGTTCGAGCTGATCGCGCGCAGCACGTCCTCATTGTCGAGCGCCAGCGTCACTTTCACGCGGTGCGGACCCTCGGCGATCTTCTCGAGCGCTTCGCGGCCGATGAAGTCATGGTCGAACTTGACGAAGAAGCCGTAGCCAAGGTCCCACGGCGTCAGGCAATAGCCCTCCAGGGACGCGGGGACATGACTGCCCCCGATCGAGCACTTCGCGCCATAGCTCGTGTCGCTCGCCCATTCGCGGAACGCGCGCGAGCCCTCGCCGAACAGATAGCCGGGGAACGGCGAGGGGATCCACGCCGATTCGAGCGTGTTCGACGAATAGGCGCGGCCACCGACCAGCCGCATGCCGTGCGGCTTGCCCGCCGCGACCAGCGCAGAATGGACGGCCTCATAATCTTGCCACGGACCATAGAGCTCGAAGCCGGGCTGACCGGCCATGCCGTGACGCAGCGCGCCGACCTGCTTGCCACCGATCGTGAGCGTGGTCATGTTGAAGAACTTGAGGTCGGGCGGCGTCTGGCCGATCGCGGTCTCGATCACCTTCATCGCGTTCGGGCCCTGAACCTGGAAGCGATAGGTGTTGCGCTTGCCGTCGGTGCGCATCGCCCAGCGCTCGTCGCGCGTCAGCGTGACATCCCATTTGCCGGTTGCGGCGTGGAACTCGACCCATTCGATCGCCGGTGCGCGGCCGACGAGGTTGAACTTGTTCTCTTCGAGATAGAACAGGATCACGTCGCCGATGACATAGCCTTCCGGCGTGCACGGCACCCACTGCTTGGCGCGGCCGGGCTTATAGCCCTTGAAGCTGTTGACGCCGAGATGTTCGAGAATCGCGAACGCGTCAGGGCCTTCGACCAGCAGGTCGACCATGTGATAGCTCTGGTTGAACAGCACCGCGGTGTGCTGCCACGCCCACTGTTCGTCGCGCCAGTTGGTGTATTCGGCCGGCACGCCCGGATAGACATTCGGCCCGGTCTGCTGGTTGCGCAGCAGTTCGATCGCGTTACCGCTATTGTCCAGGACGTCTTGCAAATTAGCCATGCATGCTCTCCCAATCGAAGGATAGTAGTTAGGGTTCAAGCCTGTGCGGGCACGCGCGCCATCCAGCGGCGAAGCGCGGCATTGATTGCTTCCGGCGCTTCGACTGGCGCCATGTGCCCGCAATGTTCGAAAATTTCCAGTGTCGCTCCGGGGATCGCCGCGGCGATCGATTCATGCTGCGACGGGGGGGCCCAGCCATCGTCGATGCCGACTCCGACCAGCGCGGGGCAGGCGATCGTCGGCAGCAGCGATTCGACTTCGGGCCGATCGAGTAGCGCGGCGATCTGTCGTTCGCAGCCTTCGAAACCCGCGTCGCGGCACATCTGCCACATCGTCTCGACGAGCGCCGAATTGTTCCGCTGGTCAGGGCCGATCATCGGAGGCAGCCACGCCTCGATCAGCGCTTCGAAACCTTGCGTGCGACCAATGTCGAGCAGCGCGTGGCGCTTTTCGGCCTCGCCGGGGCGCAGGCCATGAACGCCGGTCGAAAAGATCGCGATCCGCTCGACGCGTTCGGGCGCCTGGCGCCACACTTCGAGCGCGACGCGCCCGCCCATCGAATGGCCGACCAGATTGAACCGCGCGGGCGCCATCGCCAGCGCGCGGCGTGCCATTTCGGCAAGACTGTCGGCATCGCCATAGGAAGCGGCTCGCGCGCCGGGAAAGGCGGCCAGCTGAGGAGTCCAGATCCGGTCGTCGCACATCAGGCCGGGAAGCAGCAGCAGCGGCACCGCTTCGGGCCCGGTTCGAATCGCATCTTCACACATCTGAATTCTTCGCTTATATGAAAATCCGTGCTCGCGCCAGCGGGTTTACGTGATTCTCGCGAACGTCTGTCCATGTTACGGGTCATTCCGCCGCGACGTCAGCGGCCCAGTCGGGAGAGAAAAATGGCCGAAGTCATCGACGGGAAGGCCGTTGCCTTGCAGCTCCGTGCCCAAGTGGCCGAGGATGTGTGTGCGCTGGCCGTCGAGCGCGGCGTGGTTCCGGGGCTGGCGGTGGTACTGGTCGGAAGCGATCCCGCGAGCGAAGTCTATGTCGGCCGCAAGACGACGCAGGCACGTGCCGCAGGCATGCGCTCGATCGAGCACCGCCTGCCGGCGACGACCAGCCAGGACGAGCTGCTCGACCTGATCGCCAAGCTCAACGCGGATCGCGACGTGCATGGCGTCCTTGTCCAGGTGCCGCTGCCGCCGCAGATCGATGCGAGCCGCGTGCTCGGCGCCATCGATCCTGCGAAGGATGTCGACGGCTTCCATCCGGTCAATGTCGGACGCCTTTCGATCGGCAGCCATGGGCTGGTGCCCTGCACTCCGCTCGGCTGCATGATGCTGCTCGACACCGTGATCGACGATTTCCGCGGGCTCAAGGCAGTGGTGATCGGCAAATCCAACATCGTCGGCAAGCCGGTGGGCATGTTGCTGCTCGAACGCGAGTGCACAGTCACCGTCACGCACATCTACACCAGGAATCTGCCCGAAATCGTGCGGTCCGCCGATATCGTCATCGCGGCGGCGGGCAGTCCCGAGCTGGTGCGCGGCGACTGGGTCAAGCCTGGCGCAGTGGTGATCGACGTCGGAATCACGCGCGTGAGCGATCCGGATGGCCGCCGCCGATTGATCGGCGATGTTGCCTTCGCCGAGATGGATCACGCCCGCGCCGTGACTCCGGTACCGGGCGGCGTCGGTCCGATGACGGTTGCGTGCCTGCTCGCGAACACCGTGCGCGCGGCGCGCAACCTGACCGCCCAGCCGGATCGCACGGTCTCCGCGGAGGACATCGGGGCCTAAACTTCCGGGGCCCCTCGGTCGGCTGTCGCTGGAGTAGGTTAGGCCAACGCTTCGTCCAGCACGCTCGCCAGTGTCTCGAGCCGATAGGGCTTCAGGATCACCGGCCGCCCCCCCGCACCCGAGAGCGCAATCTCCTCGCTGAAGCCGGTGGTGAGCACGACGCGCAGCTCGGGGCGTTCCGCGGCGAGTTGCTCGGCGAGCTCGATGCCGCTCATCGACGGCATCACGACGTCGGTCAGTACCACGTCGAACTTCCCGTCATGCACGCGCTCGAGCGCTTCCTTGCCGGAGCGCGCACGGACGACGCGGTGGCCGAGCTCGCTGAGCAGGCTTTCGGCGAATTCGCCGACCGCGTCATTGTCCTCGACCAGCAGCACCGCCCCCGTGCGTCTGGCCGACGCTGCCGCGGGCAGGAACTGCTCCTCGGCGGCGAGCGCCCTGTCACTGGGCGGCAGCAGCAGCGTGACGGTGGTGCCCTTGCCCGGGATGCTGGCGATGCGCAGGTCGCCGCCCGATTGCGTCGCGAAGCCATAGACCTGGCTGAGCCCTAGGCCCGTGCCCTTGCCGGTGCCCTTGGTCGTAAAGAATGGCTCCATCGCGCGCGCGAGCGTCGCCGCGTCCATTCCGGTGCCGGTATCCGCCACCGACAGTGCGATCATCGGCTGGTGCATGTCGTCGCTGCCCGAACCCGTGCTGCCCGTGCCCGTGCTGATCGTCAGCGTGCCGCCGTCGGGCATCGCGTCGCGTGCGTTGACCGCGATGTTGAGGAGCGCGGACGCAAGCTGCGCGCGATCGGCTTCGACCACGCAAGCGTCGCCGCTCAGAGCCGTTCGGATCGCGATACGCTCGCCGAGCGTGCGGTCGAACAGATCGATCATGCCCGCGACCATCGCATTGACGTCGATTGCTTCCGGGCGCAGCGGCTGGCGCCGCGCGAAGGCGAGCAGCTGGCGCGTGAGCGCGGCGGCGCGTTCGCCCGCCTGGACGATCGCCTCGGCGTAGCGCTGGCGGCGCTCGGGCTTGAGATCGGGGCGGCACAACATGTCCGCAGAACCCTGGATGACGGTGAGCAGATTGTTGAAGTCGTGGGCGATGCCCCCGGTGAGTTGGCCGAGCGCCTGCATCTTCTGCGCCTGGCGCAGCTGTTCCTCTGCCTTTTCGCGCTCGTCGATCTGCACTTTGAGCGCAGCATTGCTCAGCACGAGCGCCGCGGCGCGTTCGCCAAGGGCGCGATTCGCGCGGCGCAGCGCCCCTTGGGCGACACCAAGCACGGTCACGACCAGAGCCGCCATGATGACGAGCAAACCGACGAGCAGGTAGGTTCCGACACGGGACTCGAACGGCTGCGCGTCCACGCTCAATCGCACCACTCCGATGCGCTCGCCGCCGCGCATGACCGGCGCTTCGCCGACGATCGACTCGCTGCTGGCCGCCAGACGCCGCGACTCCTGCGCGTTCCGGGGGGAATCACCCGCATCGCGGCGGAACCCCGCGACACGAAGTCCCTGCCGATCGTAAATTCCCACGCCCCGCATCTGGCCATTCGCACGCATCGCATCGGCGGCCTCCTGCGCCGTCGCGGCGTCGCCGAAATCGAGCGCGGCGACCACGCTGGCGGCGAGGATCGAGGCCTGGACCTGCGCCTCTTGCCGCTTCTGGCTACGAAAACTCGCCTCGCTTTGCACGATGGCGCCGACGCCGATGAGCACCAGCAGCCCGACGAGCACCGCCGTTCCGATCACCGGCGCGTTGCGGAATCTGCCGAACAGGCGCGTCACGCGTTTCATGGTCGCTGCTTCACGCTTATGGCGAGCGCTAGCAATCGCGAATTGATCGCGATGCCGCGTTCGGCCGCGGTCGCATCGTCGATCAGGAAGCGGACTCTGCCTCCGCTCAGCACGAAATGGATGATCCCGTGCGCGTTTCCGGCACGGGCGTCGGTCACCGTCAGGGTCGGCTGGCGGCCGAGCGCGGCGATCTCCTGCGCGACCTGGCGTTCGCCGCCGGACAGATATGCCATCTGGCAGCCCGCACCAGTGTCGCTGGCGCCTAG
>Ga0207711_10003476_pt1 | contig 13627 bp, 8 predicted proteins | sample KBSS34metaG_FD_184401 | JGI IMG/M metagenome (GOLD analysis project Ga0207711, IMG submission 184401) | Switchgrass rhizosphere microbial communities from Kellogg Biological Station, Michigan, USA - KBS S3-4 metaG (SPAdes) (version 2) | ecosystem: Host-associated > Plants > Roots > Rhizosphere >...
GACAGTAACCCGACTGACGATCGCGCTACAGGCTTCGATGCGATCTTCGACGATCCGAATTTTGTTGGCGGACAGTTTTCGTACTGGGTGAGAAATGGAATTCGTTTGACGCAGACGGGCGTGGGATTGGTCCAACCGAACAGTCTGTTGCCGACGTTGCGAAGCAGCAAGACGCAGGGTCAGGCTAATTTCGTCAATCCCGGAATCTACATTTACAACGGTGGCGTCGATGTCGAGGTGACGCAGCGTTTGAAGGCAGTGGTCAACGTCAACTATCTACGATTTCATCGTACCGAGCCCCTCGAGTTGCTGTTGTTTCAGAATCGCATTCGACATGACATCGGGTTTGATTACAGTCTTGGCGTGGCTTATAGACCTTTTTTAATAAATAACTTCACGCTTACGTTCGGGGCGAATGCGTTACAAACGGGGAAGGGATTTCGTGACATATTTACGGATGCGTCGCGCAATTGTCCGCCGGGGGTTGAAGACTTTTGCCAGCCGGATGTGATCAGTCCGAAGAAGGCGTTGTATTCGTTGTTCGCGCAGATGAAGTTTGTGTTTTAGCCACGGATGAAACGGATCTTAAAACCGATCTTGATACTGATCTTGATCTGGACTGTGCAGGGGCAACAGCCGGTGAAGGTCGAGGGGTGTGTGTCGTGTCATGGATTGATTGAGCCGATGCACAAGTACGGCACGACTGACACGCTCGATAAGCTCAAGGATGGGAAGGATGCGGTTGGGTTGAGTTGTACTGCTTGTCACGGAGGGAATCCCGTTGCGCGTACCAAAGAAGAGGCGCACGTCAGGCCGCTGTATCCGCGCGAGTGGCGTCGCGGTGCCCGGTACACTGGCGCGAATCCGGAACGGTCCAACACGCTACTTGCGCGTGAGAGTTGGGAGTTTGTTCGGTTTATTAATCCGGGTGATTTGCGTGTCGTGAGGACGACGTGTTCGGCGTGTCACGACGTTGAATCGAAGAACGTCGCGCGCAGCATGATGACGCACGGTGCGATGCTCTGGGGCGCAGCGCTCTACAACAACGGCAGTTTCCATTTGAAAGATCCGCGCTTCGGCGAGAGCTATAGCGAATCAGGTACGCCGCAAACACTCCTGCAAACAACTACCGAAGAAGAGCGACGCACCAAAGGTTTGCTCAGCTTGCTCGATCCGATCCCGCGCTGGGAGATCTCACAACCGGGAAATGTTCTGCGCGTGTTTGAGCGTGGTGGTAAACGCCGGCTCGATGTCGGCCTACCCGATAAGGAAGAAGATCCGGGCAAACCCGATAAGGGACTCAGTGCGCGTGGCTTCGGCACCGCGCAACGCACCGATCCTGTCTTTCTCGGACTGCAGAAGACACGATTGATGGATCCCACTTTGAACTTTCTCGGCACCAATGATCATCCGGGTGACTATCGTTCTTCAGGCTGTTCTGCATGTCACGTGATCTACGCAAACGATCGCGACGCGTCACACTCCGCTTTCTTCAACCAGGCCGGAAATCTCGGCTTCTCGCAAACGGCCGACACGTCGATCGCGAAGAATGAATCAGGTCATCCGATCAAGCACCAGTTCACGAGCCAGATCCCGACTTCACAGTGCATGGTCTGTCACATGCATCCCGGCACAAACATGGTCGCGACTTATCTCGGGTTGACGTGGTGGGACAACGAGAGCGACGGCAAGCAGATGTATCCGGCGACGCAGCATGATCCCAGTCAAGACGAGGAGCAGGAGAAACTCGATGGCAATCCTGAAGCCGCGAGTCTGCGCGGCTTGTGGTCCAATTTCGATTTTCTGAAAGACACTGGCACGGCAGGCTTCAATGCGTTGTTGCGCAACACACAGTTTGCTGACTTTCACGGCCACGGCTGGATGTTTCGCAAAGTATTCAAACGCGATCGCAAAGGAAATCTGCTGGATGTACAGGGCAACATCGTCTCACCTGACGATCCGTTGAAGTTCAGCAAGGCCGTGCACCTGAATGACATTCATGCTGAACGCGGCATGCATTGCGTCGATTGCCACTTCCGCCAGGACGCACACGGCGACGGCAATCTTTACAACGAGCCACGCGCCGCGATCGAGATCACCTGTGAAAACTGTCATGGGACCATCAAGCAAAAAGCTTTATTGTTCACTTCAGGCCCGGCCGCTGCCGTCGTCACTGGCGCCGCCGCCGAACGACGCAAATCACAAAACCAACCGCTGACCGGACAGGATCTCATGCGTATTCGCGTGCGTGATGCTGAAGGCACGCGCATCCCGCTCTTCCAACGCGTGACTCGCGATCGAAAACGAAAAGATGAAAAAGGCGTTGACGTCGATCTGAAAGCCGGCGACGTCATGCAGAACTCGATGGTCGTACCAGGACGCTGGTGGCGCGTGCCGCAGACTCTCGACACCGTCACGCCCGGAACACGCGATTACAACGAGCAATCCCGTTACGCGAAAACCATTCGCAAGGACAACGTTACGTGGGGTGAGATTCCAGCGGACAGCAATCAACTTGCCCATCGCGACACTGATATGACGTGCGTCTCCTGTCATTCGTCATGGATGACGAGTTGTTTTGGTTGTCATCTCTCGATGCAGGCGAATCGCAAGATGCCGAACCGCCACAACGAAGGCGGCGAGACACGCAACTTCACGCAGTACAACTTTCAGGTGCTGCGCGACGACATCTTCATGCTGGGTCGTGACGGCACTATCACCGGAAATCGTGTCGCGCCCGTGCGTTCATCGTCCGCGGTGCTCGTGAGCTCGCAGAACCAGAATCGCGAGTGGATCTACTCCCAACAGCAAACAACGTCAGCCGAAGGTTTTGCGGGACAGTCTTTCAACACGCACGTGCCGCACACTGTGCGCGCGAAGGAAACCAAGACCTGTAGCGACTGTCACGTATCCGAGAAGAACGACAACAACGCCTGGCTCGCGCAGTTGTTGTTGCAGGGTACAAACTTCGTCAACTTCATGGGTCGCTACGTTTACATTGCCGCGAGTGACGCGCTCGAAGTCGTCGCGGCGACAGAGCAGAGTGAACCGCAAGCGGTGCTCGGCAGCACGCTTCACAAAATTGCGTACCCTTCGAACTACGAGAAGTTTGTGCGTGGCGGCAGGGAATTGAAAACCTTTTACGAGCACGTCGGGAATCCGCGCGTGTTACAGGTGCAGTTGCGCGGTGAGTATGCGTACGTGGCGGCAGGCGAAGGCGGATTGCGCGTCTACGACGTGGCCCAGATCGATCAGAAAGGATTTTCAGAACGCATAACGACGGCGCCGGTGTCGCGCTTTGGCCAGAAATTCTGGGTGAAGACGAAGTATGCGACGGCAGTTGCGGCGCCCACTACGCTCGCCGTCGATCCCGCGCGTACGAAACGGCCGGAGAACGAAGAGCAGGCGATACATCCGTTGTACGCGTACCTTTACGTCGTCGATAAGTATGAAGGGTTGATACTCGTGAATGCAGCGACGCTGCTCGACGGCGATCCGCTGAACAACTACCTGAAGCGCACGCTCACGTTCAATCCCGATGGCGCGCTCAACGATGCGAACAACATCGCGATCGCGGGCAACTATGCTTACATCACGACCTCGCAGGGGCTCGCAGTCGTAAGCATTAACAATCCGCTACAACCGCGAATCGTGAATCGCATTGCTTTGACGAATCCGAAGTCCACCGCGATTCAACTTCGGTACGCGTTTGTGGTTGATGATGAAGGATTGAAGGTCATTGATGTGACGATACCGGAACAGGCGCGAGTTGTTGATGGCGCTTTTGTTCCGTTAGCTGACGCGCACGATGTCTATGTCGCTCGCACTTACGCGTACGTCGCTAACGGCAAAGACGGAATCGCGATCGTCGACGTGGAACAACCGGAGCACCCGCGACTCGACCAGACGTATAACGCCGAAGGCAAACTCAACGACGTGCACCAGGTGAAGGTTGCGATGACGAACGCGAGTTTGTTTGCGTACGTGGCGGACGGAAAAAACGGCATGCGGGTGTTGCAACTGACGTCACCTGAGACGATGCCGGAGTATGCCGGGTTTAGTCCGCGACCACGACCGGAACTGATAGCGACTTTCAAAACTAAAGGCGAGGCACTCGCGATCTCGAAACCGCTCGATCGCGATCGTGCGGTTGACGAGAGTGGAAATCAGATCTCCGTATTCGGGCGGAGAGGAGCAAGGCCCTTCACGCTGTCCGAAATGCTCCGCATGCTCGTTAAAGTGAAGGACAAACCGGGCCACAGATAACACGGATATAAATCCGGATTTTCAATCCGTGTTATCCGCGGCTAAGTCGAAGAGGGTGTTTTGCGCCGCGGCTCTGCGACGACCCGCTCTCCTGAGTGCTCCGTCCTCGTCCGCGAAAACTTCCAACTCGTAGCGCTCAAGTCGCGCCAGCACATCACGTGCAATCGTCAGCACTGCCGGAGGCAATCCGGCGAGGCGCGCTACTTCGATGCCATACGACTTCGACGCACGACCGCGTTCGAGTCTATGCAGGAAAACCACTTCGCCTTCACGTTCAGTCGCGGTGATCTGATAATTCTGCGCGCCGGGTAAACGTTCGGCCAGTTCGGTGAGCTCGTGATAATGCGTCGCGAAGAGAGTCTTGGCAGCGTGATCCGGGGAGTTGTGCAGGTACTCCGCTACGGCCCAGGCGATCGAGAGACCATCGAACGTCGCTGTGCCGCGTCCGATCTCGTCCAACAAAACAAGTGAGCGCGGCGTTGCGCTGTGTAGGATCGCTGCGGTCTCAGTCATCTCGACCATGAACGTCGAACGGCCGCGCGTGAGATCGTCTGACGCCCCGACCCTCGTCCAGATGCGATCGAGCAACGGCAGACGCGCGCGTTCGGCGGGAACGAAGCAACCAGTCTGCGCGAGTATGCAGATGATCGCCGTCTGCCGCAGGATCGTGCTCTTGCCGCCCATGTTTGGACCAGTGATGATCAGCAGACGGTCGGTTGAGTTGTTCAGATAGACACTGTTCGGCACGAACGGTTCATCGATGAATACTTCGATCACCGGGTGCCGTCCCTGGATGATCTCGAGTTCATCGCTATCGTGCAGCAGCGGTCGCGCGTAACGACGACGCGCAGCCGTTTCCGCAAACGAAGCGAGCACGTCGAGCGCGGCGAGCGCGCGTGCCGTCATCTGAATGCGTTTGGTTTCCCCGCCGATTTGCCGGCAAACATCGGTGAACAGCTCCGTCTCCAACTGCACGATGCGTTCGTCAGCCCCGAGCACTTTCTTTTCCCAATCGCGCAACTCGGGCGTCGTGAAGCGTTCTGCATTCGCGAGTGTTTGGCGGCGTTCGTATTCGATCGGAACTCGCGCGGCATTCGCTTTAGAGACTTCGATGTAATATCCGAACACGCCATTGAAGCGAATGCGCAGGTTGTTTATACCGCTACGACTGCGTTCGGTGGCTTCGAGCGTGGCGATGATCTGCTTCGCGTTGCGACTCGTTGAGCGCAGTTCGTCGAGTTCTGCTGAATAAGCTTCGCGAATCGTGTCGCCATCGCTGAGTTTGACCGGTGGGTCGTCGTTGATCGCACGCGCGATCAGATCACGCACGTCAGGTAGTTCGTCAGTGTTTTCAAGCAGCACCTCCAGAAGCGAAGATTCCGCGCCCTGCAACACTGCGCGAATCGCAGGCACTTGATTCAGCGAACGGAGCATCGCGCACAAATCGCGCGGCGTCGCCGATCCGAGACTGATGCGCCCGACGACTCTTTCGAGATCCGACACTTCTTTCAAAAGCGCTCGCAACTTGTCTCGCCGCACCTGCGACGCAAACAGATCTTCAACTGCCGCGAGTCTCGCTTCGACTTCACCACGCTTCACGCACGGACGCAACAGCCACGCGCGCAGCAGTCGCGCTCCCATACCGGTCACAGTCTCGTCAATCACTTGCAACAGCGAACGCCCACTGCCACCCGCAAGCGACTCGATCAGCTCCAGATTGCGCACCGTCACGCTATCAAGCACGAGATGATCCTGCGGCTCAAAGTAAACGAGATCGGTAACGTGCCCGGCCGCCGCGCGTTGAGTCTCGCGCGCGTAACGCAAGCACGCGCCGGCCGCCCGAATCGCTTCTTCTCTGCGACTTAATCCGTACCCGTCGAGCGTACGCACTTTGAAATGTTCGAGCAGCAGCGTGTTGCAATCTTCTTTCGACCACTGCCAGTCATCGAGCGGGGTTAACGTCGCCGCAAAACCGTATTCGATTCCGGAAAGTTCAGTCTCGGAAGGAGCGTCGTCCTGAAGCGGTAGAGGCACTGTTTGGGTCTTACCCGAAAGACTACTTTTGATGAGCGAGCCGTGCGATGCGGGGAAGAGCAGTTCACGCGGTGCATAAGATTCGAGTGCGGCGCGGATGCGTGCCCACGAATCACGTCCGCTCTACTGAGTCACGCGAAACTCACCCGTCGAGATGTCGAGAAATGCCGCGCCAATAGTCTCGCCCGCCGTGCAGACAGCAGCTAGAAACACCGGCTCGCGTGCTTCGAGAAGCTGCGGATCGATCGGCGTTCCCGGCGTGACTATACGAACGACTTCGCGTCGCACGAGTTTTTTAGTCTTGCCTGCCTCTTCCGTCTGCTCGCAGATTGCGACGCGATAACCTTTGCGCACGAGGCGCGCGATGTAGTTCGCCGCCGAGTGATGCGGCACGCCGCACATCGGGACTGGATTGCCGCTGTCCTTATGACGCGCGGTGAGCGTGATTTGCAGTTCGCGCGCACCTACCACTGCGTCGTCGAAGAAGAGCTCGTAGAAATCGCCGAGGCGAAAAAACAGCAGCGTTCCGGGATGTTGCTGCTTCAGTTCCTGGTACTGCCGCAGCATTGGCGTTGGACTTGAATTGTTCATTTATGTGAGCCGCGACAGATTATCACAGTTGAGTAGTTTTATCCGTGTGCATCAGCGTCGATCTGTGGTAAGTTCCCGCCGTGGAATTTCTGACCAACTCTCTACAAGAGCATCTGGAAACCATTCACAAGTTAATCGATGTATCGCTCCCTCAGATCGAACAATCTGGTCAGATGATCTGCGAGGCGCTGACGAGCGACAGAAAAATTCTGATCTGCGGTAACGGCGGCAGTGCCGCAGATGCACAACACATCGCGGCGGAATTGGTGGGCTGTTACGAAAAACAGCGTCGTTCGTGGCCGGCAGTGGCGCTAACCACCGATACGTCCGCGCTAACTGCCGTCAGCAACGATCTCGGCTACGAACAAGTCTTTGCAAGACAAGTTGCAGGGCTCGCGCAAGCGGGCGACGTACTGATCGCAATCAGTACGAGTGGCAAGTCGAAAAATATTTTGCGCGCGGCGGAAACAGCGCGCGAACGAGGTTGCAAAACGGTTGCCCTTACAGGCGCGACTGCCGATCCTCTCGGATCGCTTTGCGATATTACTGTCGCTGTACCATCAACACGCACCGCACGAGTTCAGGAGGCTCATATAACTATCGGACACCTCTGGTGTGAGATGGTTGATCGAATTTCATCGTGAACTGTCTATCCACAGATTACACAGATTTGATTTGGGTTATCTGTGTAATCTGTGGATAGTTCTCATTGAAAATTAGTTGCTGCCTCGCAAGAGAGGCTTCCCCGAGGGGTATCCGTGTGGTCGCTTTTCCGTTCACTATCAGGAATGACACGCAAGGGTAGAGGTGTATCAATTGATAAAGAGTAAACCGGCCGTTAACGCAACCAGGAAGAAGAAAATCAAGAAGAAGAAGACGGCGCTGATCATTTGTCAGGATCGGAAACAGTTTTGGACTACGCAGGCTCAGTTCTGGCAATGGGTGCGGGACGGCATTGTCGTCAAGACCGGGGAACAGCCGTTGACCGGGTTATTCAAACGCGAGCATGAGGAGTTGATGGTGTTGTTGAGTAATACGGTTTTGAATCTGGCACATCCGAACCACATGCGCGAGGCACTGCTATCAAGACGCACTGGAATGTCGGGGAAATAGGCCACAGATGACACGGATTTTAGGCGGATTTGTTTTATTGATACTGGCGAGTTGTGTTTCCGCGCAGCAACCTGTGGACGATCGTTATCGCATCGGCCCGGGTGATGTGATCGACATACGCATCTACAACCGGCCGCAGTTGTCACGCGAAGCGGTGCGCGTCGAAGGCAACGGAATGATTCGCATGCCGCTCATCGAAACGGAAATCCGAGCGGCTTGCGTGACCGAAGGCGAGTTGGCGAAAGAGATCTCGACGCGTTACGCGAAGTATTACAAGAACCTTCAGGTTGACGTCTTTATCAAGGAGTATCACTCGCAGCAGGTCGCGGTCATCGGCGCTGTTAACGATCAGAGTCGTTTTGAACTGCAAAGACGCGTGCGACTGCTCGAGTTGTTGACCTATGCAAAGGGACCGTCCCCGAAGGCCGGCCAGACGATCAATATCGTCCACTCAACCAACATCTCACCGTGCAAGCAGACGGACGAGTCTGATGCGACCGCTTTCTCCAGCTACAAGCTCAACGATGTTCTGCAAGGCGATCCGAAGTCGAACCCATATCTCGAAGCGGGCGACATTGTCACAATCCCCGAAGCGGATCAGGTCTATGTTGTCGGCAATGTTTTCATGCCGCTGACGATTGCGTTGAAAGAGCCGATCACGTTGACGCGAGCAATCGCGATGGCCGGTGGTCTCAAGCAGGACACTCGCAAAGACAAGATCCGCGTGTTGCGCCAGGAGCCCGGCACTTCGATCAGAAAAGAGATCACCGTGGATCTCTATGCGATCGAGAAGAAGCGTTCTGAGGATCTGGCGCTCGCACCCAACGACATCATTGACGTGCCCACGTCTGCGGGCAAGAGTTTCCTCCGCAGCCTGATTTCGGGCGTCGTGCCAAGCGTCAGTCAACTGCCCGTGCGCGTCGTGCCGTAAAACACAAATGAAACCCCCTACCGATCTTGCAAAGCGGGAGCCGAGTCTCGAGGCTTTGGATCGTGGCGTCGAGCCGCCGCAATCCTACAACTACGGCGTCGATCCCAACGCCGATAACGAAGTTCACCTGCTCGATTACTGGCGCGCGATCCGCAAGCGCCTCTGGCTGGTCCTGGGCATTGTCGCACTGGTCACGATGCTGTCCGTCGTATACGTGGCGCGCAAGCCTGATGAGTATGAAGCGCAGGCAAGAGTGCAAGTCGATCTGGAAGAGACGGGCAATCTCGTCAGCAATCAACGCCCGCTTTATGGACCAGCTGACGATCCGATCTACTTCAACACCCAACTCCAGATCCTCGTCAGTCCCGGCTTGATGCGGCGCGTAGTTCGAACTCTCGATCTCGAACATAACCCTGATTTCTTCAAAGGCGATCCAGGGCAAAGACCTTCAACCTGGCAAACACTCAGGCGCATGGTCGGACTGGGCAAGGCTCCAGATCCAACAGCAAAACCTCCGGATCAGTTACCGCTAACAACCACGGTCGCGCAGGCGACTGCGCGCGAAGATCTGAACGAAGCGAAACGTCTAGCGCCGTACGTCAACAACATTCTCAGCGGCCTCAAAGTCGATCCCGTTAAAGAAGCTCGCGGCTATTACAAAGAAACACGTTTGATTGACATCAAGTTCAGTCATCCGGTGCCGGACGTGACCTCGAAAGTCGTAAACGCGATTGCCGAGACTTACGTCTTCTCAAATCTCGAAAAGCGCACTGAAGCTAACAGCACGACCGGCGACTTTCTCCAGAAACGCATCGCGGAACTCCAGCAACAAATCCGCACTTCTGAAGAACGACTCGTCAACTATGCCAAGAACAATCAAATCATCTCGCTCGATCCAAACCAGAACACGGTCGTTGAGCGTCTCGCGGGTCTCAACCAGCAACTACTCCAGGCGGAGAACGATCGCAAAACCGCCGAAGCCGCTTACAATGCCGCGAAAGTTCCGGGCGCTGCCAATGCATTAGCAGAAGACGGCGGCAAATCGAACAACGAGCTCGAATCGAAACTGAACGAGCTTCGCCAAAAACGCGCCTTACTGATGGTTGACGCCACTGAGGAAGCGCCGGAAGTAAAGGAAGTCGATCAACAGATCAACGAGCTCGATCGGCAGTTGAAAGATATGCGTAGTCGCAGGTCGGCGACGTTGCTGACAAATCTGAACACGCGTTATCAACAGGCGCTCGAACGCGAGCAGTCGCTGCGCAAGGCTTTCGAACAGCAGCGCGCGCAAACTCTTTCGCAAAATGAAGCCGCGATTAACTACCGCATTATCCAGCAGGAGATCGAAACGAATAAATCTCTGCTGAACGGATTACTGCAGGGCGCGAAAGAAAACGACGTTGTCATGGCAGGCAAGCCGAACAACATCTCGATCGTCGATTATGCTCTGACGCCCGACACGCCGGTTGGTCCAAATCGCGCGCGGACGGTCATCGCCGCTTTCTTCCTGTCGATCGGCCTCGGTATCGGTCTGGCGCTCTTCTTCGAGTATCTCGACGACACGGTCCACTCGACTGAAGAAGTCGAACGTATGCTGCACCTGCCGGCGCTCGCGGTGATTCCGTCTATCGGCAGTGGTGCCCGTCGCCGTGTGCTTCCCGGCACGACCGCATTACAAAAACAAAATGGTAATGGCAACGGCCATTCGGAACTGTTGATGAACGTCGATAGTCGTTCGCCGCTGGCGGAAGCATATCGACACCTGCGCACGTCAGTGCTGCTTTCGACTGCCGGTCGCGCGCCGAAGTCGCTGCTTGTTACATCCAGCCTGCCCGGGGAAGGGAAGACTACGACCGCCGTAAACACGGCGATGAGTTTGGCCCAGACCGGCGCGAGCGTCGTGATCATAGACGCAGATATGCGTCGCCCGCGTTTGCAGAGCATCTTCGACATGCACGGGCAACAGGGACTCAGCTCGATCCTTTCGAGTGAGACCAACGAAGGGGACATGCTGGCGATGGTGCGTACCGATGAAGAGAGTGGGCTAAATATTTTGACTTCGGGACCAATCCCGCCGAACCCTGCGGAGCTGCTTGGTTCAGATCAGATGCGCAGGCTGCTGGCAGTGCTGCAAGCCAGGTACACGCATGTAGTCGTTGATTCGCCGCCGGTCAGTTCCTTCACCGATGGCGTCTTGATCTCAACGATGGTCGACGGCGTATTGCTCGTGGTCCATGGGGGCAAGAGCTCGCGTCACATCGTGCGCCGTTCGAAGCAGTTGTTGAACGACGTCGGCGCGAAGATCTTCGGTGTGGTGCTGAACAACATCAATCTTCAGTCGCACGATTATTACTACTACCAGAGTTACTACGGTCAGAAGTACTACGAGAAGGAAGCTGGTGTGTGAGAAGTAGTCTCCCGCAAAGACGCAAAGACGCAAAGAAAAAGTGCCAAGTGATTTTTGAATCTTCTTTGCGGCTTTGCGTCTTTGCGGGAGAACATTTCGTGTCGAATGTCTGACCTCGCTATCCGCTGCGAGAATCTAAGTAAGCAATACCGGATCGGATCTCCCGAGCGTTACAAGACGCTGCGAGATGCGATCTCCACCACTGCTCTCGCCCCCTTTCGCCGCTTCAAAAACAACTCTAAAAACGGGCACGGCTACATCTGGGCGCTGCAAGACGTCTGCTGCGAAATCAAACGCGGCGAGATCGTCGGCATTATCGGTCTGAATGGCGCCGGCAAAAGCACGCTGCTCCGTATTCTCTCGCGCATCACCGGACCCACGCGTGGACTCGCTGAGATTCGCGGACGCGTTGGCTCGTTGCTGGAAGTCGGCACAGGTTTTCATCCTGAGCTCACCGGTCGTGAAAATATCTATCTCAACGGCGCGATCCTCGGAATGCAGAAGTCTGAGATCGATCGGAAGTTTGACGAGATGGTTGCGTTTGCGGAAATCGAGCGGTTTCTCGATACGCCGGTGAAGCGTTACTCGAGTGGGATGTACGTGCGACTAGCATTCGGCGTCGCGGCGCACCTGGAGACGGAAGTGCTGCTGGTTGATGAAGTGCTCGCAGTCGGCGATGCGCAGTTTCAAAAGAAGTGTTTCGAGAAGATGCAGGAGATCGTCACACAGGGACGCACGATTCTTTTCGTCAGTCACAATATGTCGGCGGTGAGAAGTATTTGTGAACAGGCGCTCATTCTCGAGAAGGGTACGGTGGTGGCCCAGGGTGAGATCGAAGAGACGGTTGATCGATATCTCTCGAAGATCAATTCACCGGAAGTGCTGAGTGAGACAGTGGAGACAAATACATTCTCTGTCACTTCGGTGGAGATCACTTCGCTTACTGGTCCAGTGATCAAGACTTTCGACACGGTTCAGGTAAAGGTGCGGTTTGTTCCTCGTGCTGAGATACAGGATCCGGGACTCTACGTTTCGTTCCTGACGATGGATTCGCGCCGGCTCACTGGTCTGGATCTGAAAGACTTCATCACCACCGAAGCGTTGCCGGCAGGGCAGCCCGCTGAACTCGGTTTCACGATCGAGTCACTACCGCTGTTGCCGGGTCCTTACCAGATCGAGATTCATCTCAAGGACATGGCGCAGCACCTGTTTGAGTTTGTGCCGACGACTTTCAGGTTCGACGTGGCGGAGACAGAGGTTTACGGTGGCCGGAGGCTCGATAGCTGGTTTGGAAATGTTGGACTAAGAGCACGTGCAGAAGTTTTTTCACGCAAAGACGCAAAGATAAAAACATGATCGCAAAGATGAAAAACTTTGCGCCTTTGCGCCTTTGCGCGAAATATTTCTCCGCACCCCGCGCGGAAAACGACTATGCCACCCACGTCCCGATTCTGCTCGGACTCGCGCGAATGCGCGAAATAAAAAGTGTGCTCGAATTTGGCTGCGGTCGTTACAGCACGCTTACATTTCTCAATCGTGCGGCATTTCCTCACCTCGAACGACTTCATTCCATTGAGAACGATGCGGCGTGGAGCGAGACAATTAACAACCTGGCAAGGGAGGACGATCGTTGGACACTTCAATTGGTCCGCGGCGACATAGCTGCAGCTGTTTCAGACGTCGATCTCGAGCGCTTCGACCTGATTCTCATCGACGATTCAAAAACCAGTGCTGAGCGAGCCGCGACTATTTGCGCGGTAGCGAAGAAGCAGCCGCAACGCCCATGGATCGCCATTCACGATTTTGAGGTAGGAGAATATCAACAGGCGGCCACTGCTTTTCAGCGACGCTACAAGTTCAGAGCTTACACGCCAAAGACAGGTCTGATTTCGAATAGCGCCGTAGATATTCGACGATTGAAGCGATTGCTAAAGACGAATGCTCGCATTCTTCCACCCGATGATGTCCAGGGCTGGCTCCTTCGTTTAGATCATGTCTAACATTCTGGTCACCGGCGGCTTAGGCACGATTGGCGCGGGCCTGATTACGGAGCTTCGTAATCGCGGTCATCATGTCATCTCGTGTGATCTGCCACATCAACCTGATGAGATAGGCTTCAGTTTGCGCACCGACGTCGAACTGCCGCTTTATGCGCGTTGTGATGTAGGTGAGTTTCGACAGATCGAGCGAGTGTTCGAACGCTGTGGTCCATTCGACTACGTCTATCATTGTGCGGCCGAGTTCGGTCGCTGGAACGGCGAAGACTTCTACGAAACCTTGTGGCG
>Ga0207711_10003484_pt1 | contig 13615 bp, 13 predicted proteins | sample KBSS34metaG_FD_184401 | JGI IMG/M metagenome (GOLD analysis project Ga0207711, IMG submission 184401) | Switchgrass rhizosphere microbial communities from Kellogg Biological Station, Michigan, USA - KBS S3-4 metaG (SPAdes) (version 2) | ecosystem: Host-associated > Plants > Roots > Rhizosphere...
TTCGCCGACACTGCAATCGCAGCAGGTCGGGTGGTGCGGCTATTCGACGTGGCCCTGCCAGACACCTATGGTTACTACCTTGCCTGGCGGCCGGGCGAGGAATTGAATCCGGTCTGCGGCGATTTTCGCGCATGGGTACGTAATGAAATGGATCACATTCGGTCCTGAGTGGCGACAGCCCGATCTGCAGGAGGGCCGGGCGCGGTGCGGACCGGCGAAAAGCGCTGGATGTTACAGGCGGGGTTTCAACGGCGATGGGTGGAAAGGCGAACGCTAAACTGCTGACACTCGAGTGACACCGATGCTTACAAAATGGAGCCGACTTTCTCACCGTCGCGAAGCACGTCACAGATCGGGCAGTCGGGACTGTCGTTCGCCTGCTGCACCGCGTCCTTGTCGGACGGAGCGAGGATGTGATTCTTCTTGATTACCGCTCCGCCAGGCTTGGCGAGCTTGTTCACCCGATAAAGCTTCACGGCCGGTCCCCGCTGGAAGAAGACACGATCAATCAAATGCGAGCGTTGCGCAAGTGGGCCTTCCTACCTGACCTCGGGGCAAGTCTTTCAAATGAATCGCCGCCTTACGGACGTTCGCTGGGCACCAAGCTCGCCTGACGGGCCAACCAAAACCAGCGGCCCCGCTGCCAGACGTAGACGTTGGTATACCGGCGTTGGAGAGGTTTCGCGCCCATTGTTCGGCCAAGTTCGCTGCTTGCCACCGGCGTGAAGGTCTCTCGGCCCATGACGACCGCGATGTTGCCGCTGATGCTGACGTCCTCTGCCGTTCGCTCGAAGCCTTCTGCTGCAATCTCCCCCGAGCGCATCTTCGCGAGGAACTGTTCTCGGCTAAGAACGCGGCCACCCGGAGCATTAATGCGCAGATTTGGGTGGGCGAGCCGCGTTAGTCCGCTCACATCCGCTGCTGCGACCATGGCTCGCTGCTGTTCGTCAACGGCCAAGACGCTGGCTCGGCCTTGGTTGGTCGGAACCGCGACGCAGCCGGCTGCCAGGAACAGCGGAACGCACAAAGGCGCTGCCTTCATCCGCTCAGATTGAAGGTGATCACCGGCATGCGCAATGGGAAGGCCAACTACCGGCTAATGGCAGGAATGGGTGGAAAGTCGACATAAGGGAGAAGTCGTGGCGTGCGAGCCCTGCCGTGGAAAGTATGGCAGGCGCAGGTCTCCTGGCATGCGCCTGCCAATAGTCTTATTTTACACTGCTGCAGCGAGGCATGCCCGTTGTGACCGCTGGCATGTTTGCAGCGCCCGTGCCGATATAATCATCCGGTACGATCAGACAGTATCCCGAAGGCGTATTCGCAGGCACTTTGGTCACCAGCCCGTAGTGAATTGTTCCGGGAATCTCACCGCGCTGAGGCGCTGCAGAGGTCGAAGACTCTGGCTCCGTGGGACAAGCGTTGGTCGCCAAGACAACGGACCCATCTGCACAGGTCTGCGTGGGTGGGGCGGGCGGCATAGCGGGCGGAAGACCCTGCCGTGCAGCCACAGGCTGCGTACCAAAGTTGTAGACAAAGCTGGCAAGCAGGCTGTGCGAGTTAAAGTGTCCGGACAGCGTACCCTTATAGCTGTCACCGTCGACATCGATTGTATCAGAAAACTTGAGGTTGCCGGTACGGAAGTAACGGTACTTGATGCCAAACTCGAGGCCGGGGCTAATCGCCGTACGAACGCCGGCCAGCAACTGCCACGCAACTGCGCTGTCGCTTGAACTCAAACCACCGCCACTGAACTTCACGTTGGCTAAACCGGCGCCGCCGCCCACGAATGCACTAAAGCCCGCTCCACCGGTATCGATTAAACCGTTGATCATCCCAGAAAAAACCCGCGCGCGGCCATCAAGACTGAGGTCATCAGGAGTTATGACCACATCAGCGTAATCAGATATGGCGTTCAACACCGCCTGATCGACAGCGAGCCGGTCGAGATTTGTCTGTTTATAGCCAAGCTCACCTTCAAGCCGGAACAGACCCAGATCGTACCCACCGATCAAGTCCAAATCGTAGCCCGTCGTGTACTTAATCCCGAAGATATCGTTTTCCTCGATGACGGTTGAGCCAGCTGCATCCGTCACTTTTCCGTCAACGTGCGTCTCCGCGGGGAAAAGCACGCCTGCGTCCACTTCGAAGTAACCGCTGTGATCTGCCGCAAGTGCAGGCGACGCGACTGAAATCGCAGCCGCAGCTGCGAGCAAAAGGTTACGCATGTTAACTACCCCCATTTTCAATGTGCATTCGGCACATCTCTGATGCTGGCAAATTAATTATTCAAGTCAACTAGTTGTCGTTCTGTCGATTGACCGCCGGACCAGTTTGAGTGGGGCGCCGCCATACGTCGGCGATTTGCAGCACGTGAGTAGTGATAACTGAGACTTTCCCTTCGAAAATAGGGCTGTCCACGCGTTTTCATTCATATGAGTGATGGAAAGCAGGCTACCGGTATGTTAACTCCTGATTAACTCGAGTCTCGGGGTAGGCTGGGGGGACTCCTGTTGAACTAACCGACGCTCGGGCCGGGATGCTGAATTGCATCCCGAGATGTTCGCGCCCGCGCGCCGTAACGGGGAGAGCGCGACATGGCGACCATCACCGGCACCAATGGCAACGACGACGGCACTTCCAATCCGATCCTGACCGGCACGACAGGCAGCGATATCATTAATGGGCTAGGTGGCGATGACACGCTCATTGGCGGAGACGGCGACGACTATCTCGACGGCGGCCCAGGCCTCGACACCGCCGTCTTTAGCGGGAATTTCGGAACATATGGGCTAGTCGATAACGGGGATGGCTCGTGGACGCTGACCGACTTTGTGGGGACAGACGGATCTGACACCCTGCTCAACATCGAAACAATCCAATTTACCGATGGCTCGTACGACACGACCACGAAGACTCTTACCCTTCAAGGTACGCCGGGTGATGACGGAGTCTTTGGCACCGATGGTAATGATGTGATTTTGGGAGAGGGTGGCGATGACAGCATCGCCGGAGGCGACGGAAACGACGTCATCAGGGGCGGCGCCGGTGACGATTTCCTGAGTGGAGACGAGTTCAACCCCCATATCGACGAAGGCAACAGTGCCCACGACATTCTCGATTTTTCTGACACCACAACTGGCGTTGTCGTCAATTTTCCGGATGTGGGCATTAATGGCACGGCCTACGGCCTTGAGAGCGGCAACGATCTATTCACCAGGTTTGAAGGCGCGATTGGCGGCTCTGGCAACGACACCTTCAATTGGAGCCAGCGCACAGTAGAGAACACAGTAGCGACTTCTGACTTCAGCTTAGATGGGGGCGCAGGCAACGACCAAGCGCTACTGAGCTACGTAAATTCCGCGACAGTGACTGGCGGCGCAGACGGCACGATCCATGTCCAGGTAGGCCCGAATCCAATCTTTCCCTCCTCAGGTGACCGTTCGGTCTACCTGTCGAACATCGAGAATGTGGTGCTCAATGGCGGCAATGTAGTCGTCAGCGGCTCCTTTGACCCGTCGGTGAACATTTCGACTGGAGACAACGGGCAGTATTTCGACGCCTCGTTGGTCACGAGCTCGATCATGCTGCAGGGTGGCTCCGGGTATGACACGTTCACACTGCCCGCTAACGGCCTGAGCGACCATTTCGATGGCGGCGGCGGCGGCAATTACCTCGACTATTACAACGAGACGAACGGCGCGAGGATCGACCTCGGAGCAGGGACCGCTTCAGGCCCGTCCATTGGAAGCGATACATTTGCCAACTTCGATAATGCCGGCGGTGGCCCAGGGAATGATGTTCTAGTCGGTAATGACTACGATAATGAGCTCGATGGTTGGGAAGGCAACGACACCCTGACCAGTGGCGGCGGCAACGACTATCTCGACGGCGGCGCTGACAACGATACGGCTATCGCGAGCGGGAATTACTGGAACTATTCAATCGTCGATAACGGCGATGGCTCACTCGACCTGACCGACAATGTCGGGAACGACGGTGCAGACTATTTAGTGAACATCGAGACAATTCAGTTTGCCGACGGAACCTACGACGTTGCTTCTCAGACTTTCACGCCGAACGCTCAGCAGGGCGTAGTCGAAGATGGATATCTCGCCGGAGCGACGGTCTTCAGCGACGAGAATATGAATGGGATTTGGGACAACGGGGAAGCGAAAGCCATCGCCGATGCCACCGGTCATTATTCGATTTCCGGCGTCGGCTCAGGCCCGCTGGTCGCGGTGGGTGGAACCAACATCGACACGGGGTTACCGAATGGACTGGTGTTCTCGGCGCCAACAGGTTCAGCAGTAATCAACCCGCTGACCACATTGGTGCAGGCCTTGGTCGCGCAGGGCTCGACCGTGAGCGCGGCGGAAACGAAGGTCGCCAGCGCACTAGGCCTCGGCTCGGCGATCGACCTTCTGACCGTCGATCCCCTCGGGACGCCTAACGACCCCGCCTCATTGGCGGCGCAGAAGGCGGCGGCCTCAATTGTTGAAATCGTCAATGCGGCGCAGGACCTCAAGCCAGGTTCGGGAGCAGGCGCATTCGATGCGCTCGCGCTCATCCTGGCCGGAAGCAGCAATCCGGTGTCGCTCACGAACTCTAGCGTTGTCACCAGCGTGCTCCAGACTGCGGCTCCGGGCGCCGACGTAACCGGTGCCGTGACTTCGGTGGTGATCGCGAACACGAGCATCGGCAATGCGACGTCAGCCGGCGGCATCACAGCCATTCAGGGCGACATCATAGGGCCGGACAAGCCGACCAACCTTGCCGATGCATCGATCGTCAACGGTTACGTCAATGCGACGCACGACACGCAGACACAGTCGTTAACCGGCGCCGCAGAAGCCCTCTCCATCGTGACCGTCTACGATGGCAATACCAAACTTGGCACGACGACGACGGGGCAGGACGGTCATTGGAGCTACCAGCTCGGGGTGCTTGCCAATGGCGGGCACAGCCTGACGGTCACGGCGACCGATGCTGCCGGTAACGTCAGTGAATTGAGCAATGCCCTGGCGTTTACCGTAGACATCATCGGCCCAGACAAACCGACGAACCTGGCCGATGCTTCCATCGTCAGCGGCTACGTCAATGCCGCGCATGACACGGCAACCCAGGTTCTGACGGGTAAAGCCGAGGCCGGCTCGACGGTCACGATCTACGACGGCAACAGCCAGCTCAACACCGTAACGGCCGGTCAGAACGGCAACTGGAGTTATACGCTCGGAGTGCTGGCGAATGGTGCTCACAGCCTGGCCGCCACGGCCACTGATGCGGCCGGTAACGTTGGCCAAGCGAGCAGCGCGCTAGCGTTTACCGTGGACACCGTTGCTCCGAATCCCATCCTGTCGGATGTCGCCACTAACGGTGCGAGCACGACACTCAGCGGCACCTCCGAACTGAGCAGCACCGTGAAGATCTTCGACGGGGCAACCCTCGTCGGAACGGCAGTCGCGAACGCGAGTGGGAAATGGACGCTCACCACAAGTTCACTGAGTAGTGGCGTGCACAACTTGAGCCTGCAGGCAACCGACCTCGCCGGGAATACCGGTTCCTCGGCTGGTGATAATATGGTCGCGGGGACAGGCAATGATATCCTGACAGGACATGCCACCCACGACTTGCTCGCGGGCGGTGCCGGGAACGACACCGTGAGCGGCGGTGCCGGGAACGATCGGCTCATCGGTGGTCTCGGCAACGACATCCTGACGGGCGGCGCCGGAGCCGACACCTTCGTGTTCGCTACCGGGCTCGGCAAAGATACGGTGAAGGACTTCACGCCTGGGACCGACCATTTGGAGTTCAGCCGGAGCCTGTTCACGGCTGGCTGGTCAGACCTCCAAATCTACAACTACCTGCTCAGCAATTCGTCGGCGCAGGGGTCTGGGCATGATCTCGTCATCAAGCTGGATACGAACGACACAGTTACGCTGACAAACGTGACGCTGGCATCGCTGCACCAGAGCGATTTCATCTTCACCTGATGCGGTAAGCCGCGAAGCACGGGCGCAAAAGCCCCAGCAAAGGCTAATGGCAGCTTTGGGTCGAGAGCTGCCGCCAAACTAATGTCTGCAATGGGTGGAAAGCTGCCACTGCGATGCTGGCCTTGACGACACGGCCATGAATAACAAAATGCCGCATTCTCCAATTGGAAGAATTAGGGACCAAGAAGGAGGACAATCGTGTCGGAGTCATTCTCCCGCATCATTTATCCCTTCGAGATTGCCCGTCGTCCGAGCATCGAGCCCGAGGTCAGGCGCGCGATCCTCGCCCGTTGGTCGTCAAACGCGACCAAAGCCTCTGAGAAGCGCACGACGTAGGAAATCGAAGCGGAGTTCGGAAAAGGGAGCACGCTTAACAATCGGGCGTTTGTCGACGTCATGGACGAACCTCCTCGAAACCGCGCAGTTTCGCGATGCCGTCGGGATCGAGGAGTGAATAGGGGGAAAGAGCGCCGAGAGTCCTGCTCCAAGTCGAACGGAATGCTTTAGGTGTCGCTGAAGGTTGGCACAGCCGGATGGACTATCAGCGCTAAGGCTCGCCAAGATTTTCCAGACGCGGGCAGCAGTCTGGAGCGCTACTCGTCCGTTTTTCCAGTGGTCGAAATCAACAGCTCGTTCCACCGACCCCACCGAATATCCACCTGGGAGCGGTGGCGTGACAGCACCCCAAATGATTTTCGCTTTTCAGTGAAGATCCCAAAGGAAATATCCCATCAGCGCAAGCTGATCAGCTGCGAAGAACCTCTCGCCGTGTTCCTGGAGCAGGTAACGCGCCTTGGCGAGAAGCTCGCCGTCCTGCTGATCCAGCTGCCACCCAAGCTAGAATTCAACGCAGATATCGTCGGAAGTTTTCTAACTTCGCTGCTCACCAAAACGGGGGTGAGAGCGGTCTGCGAGCCGCGCAACGAGACGTGGTTCACGAAGGAAGCGGACATCCTATTAAAGGACTTCATGGTTGCGCGTGTCGCAGCCGACCCAGCCCCTAGTCCGGGTGCTGCAGTTCCAGGCGGCTGGCTGGGAATGAGCTATTGGCGCCTTCACGGATCGCCGCACATGTATCGATCCAGTTACGCGGACAGGATGGAGCACTATGCAAAGGCTCTCATTGGCAGCGCTGCAATGTCTCGCGATGTTTGGTGCATCTTCGATAATACGGCTTCCTCAGCCGCAATCGATGACGCCTTGTTGCTCCGTGAGCTAGTCGAGCGGGGAGCAGAGTCTTCGGCCGAAGCTGTCAGGCCCCGTTGAGGGATGCATAGTCGAGCGTCAGTTCTTCGCCCCCTTCGATGTCTCGGGCCGCCATCAGCTCAAAGCTACCGTTTGCCTGCAGATTCGCCGGCTCTCCCCGGCCGGGTCGTAATCATTGGCGAATTTTCAGACTCGCAAAGGACCATATTGGCATCGCCCGCTCACAGTGGCTTCATGCGGGACTGGTTCGGGCGAGCACGTATCGCCATCAGGGGCGAAGTGCGAATCCCGGAAAACATAAACGTCGAGCGTGTCCGCCATGCTGGGATGCTACCGGCGTGATGCTGACGTCTGCGATGGGTGAAAAGCTGACGTTAGCATCACTTCGTTGGTTTTCTCGTCAGCAGGTGGTTCAGCACGGGGCGCGGACTTCGGCGGACCGCGCCCCAGTGATCAGTCATGAGGGTCAAGTGACCGGTCCGGGATTAGACGTTTTTGATTCGGGGACTTTCGGCTCCGGCGCGAATTGAGCTGCTTCGTTTAAAGTGAACGGCAACAAACGTCCGTACTTAGCTAATTCGGCGAGAATGCGCGGATCCGTCCTTAGGGCATTCCAGCGCTTTTCCATTTGCTCATCGTAAGCGCTTTTCAGGGGTGGCGTGCCCGGCTTCTGCAATACTGCGATGGCGTCGTCGCGTTTGCTATCATCGGCGAGAGCTCTAAGCATCGCCTCGCGGGCGCCTGCATCATCGCCAATGCAAAGCCTGAGCTGAACCGAGTTTTCCACGGTGGTCGTCGTGGCGGCCAATGCGAGCGATCCGGCCGCCTCAGAGTCGCGCCCAAGCGCGTGCAGGGCGCATGTTCGGTACAGATGCATCTGCACGAACGCGTCCGCGTTGATGCCATCCCGGTGCCGTTCTGCCTCCGCGATCGTACGATCAAGAAGACCGAGCGCGCGCTGTGGTTCTCCCATAGCCAAGGCATATTTCGCTTCGTTCCCGGTGAGGTTGAGCGCGTTCACATCGGAGCCAAGGGGCCATGTGCGCTCCGCTGTGGCATATAATTTCCGAACATCGTCCCAGCGGCCGAGGGCGCCAAGCGCAGAGGCAACCCCGCTCACCCTATAGATGAGGTCATAGTCGCGGACCTTGTCGAGGTCGCCGTTGAAGATCGGCAGAATATCGGTGACGACATCCTGGTATCGACCTGCGCTCAACAGAGCACTGAGATAAGCGTCCGCGGACTCCGTGTCATGGCTCGCGTTCCATCGCGAACGAGCCTCTGTCAGGTACAACTGCCACTGCCGTTCCAGCTTAGGGCCCGCCCATTTCTCGAGATCAGGCCAGAGTGCGCGGTACCGGTTGCTCGCAAGCATCCCGTATGTGTCTGCAGGCACCAGTAGTTCCGGGATGAGCGAATGTGCGCCCGCCATATCTCCGTTACGGAGGCGGCGGGGAATTGCGTCAGAAGCGAGCTTCGAGCGAGAGTCTAGCTTGTGACCCCGCCACCCGATCACCAACAATCGATCGCTTACCGAGCCGAGACGGCGTTCGTCATTCGCTGCATCGAGACGATGGAGCAGGCTGAAGACTTCGTAATCGTCGAGGAGCGTGCGCACGATCTCGGGATCGATCTCGCTCGCCCGGATGAGATAATCCGCGCCCTCGCCCGCACGGCTCGAGTAGGCGTAGGCGTGCATGGCCAAGAGTAAGGGGCCGCTATATCCAGGCAACAATCGAACCGCTTCGTCCGCCGCCGCAATTGCTTCTTCGGAACGCTCCGCATCTAACAGCAGGTCGGATCGCAACATCTGTACAAAGCCGCGGAACTTGGTGGGTTCGACTTCCCGCGCAAGCACGGAATCGAGGATCGCTAGGCTAGCGGTCTTGTCGCCCTCCTTGCCCGCCATTTGGGCGCGAACGGCATCGCCGAACAACGACTGTTCGCTTGGGGTTATGAATTCGGAAGGGCTTGGCAGAAGTGACGCTTGCGCAGGTGTAACCGCGAAGAATGCCGCCACAATCGCTACCGCCGCTAGACGATGATACATTTCACGCACGAGCCGGCAATTCCAATCAGAACCGAACAAGGCCAAGTTACTTTCACCTCTAACTTTGTCTAGTATGTCTGATCGGCCCCATAGCTGCATTCATTGCGTGATGGCAGCAAAGCGACACAGAGTAGTTAGGGGCCGGAATGGCGTGGAAGGTAAGATTTGAGCAATCCGCCTGACCGAGGCACGCTACTCGCCATGAAATATCTCCTGGCGACAGCGCCCTGCGGAAATCGGCCGAGTACGCTGCCTAATAGACATTGCGCGATGATGCTCGCGTTCTTCGTCATTCTCTCGGCAAACAGCGTCGCCGCCGAGCCGACCCGAAGGCCTTGGGCAACCGTGACCAAGGCCCCAAACAATAATCGCTACGTAACCACGCTCGACTTCGGGACTTTGGGACCGGCAAGGAACAGCAACCGCATCGACGGCGTGGTGTACTACGCAAAGCGCACCTACAAACCGCTTACGGGTGCACCGCAAGTCCAATGGACTGACAGCGTTTCATGCCCAGCCCTTCAAACCGCGCTCGGCGGTCTGCGCAGCGTCCCGCCGCCCAAAATTGATGTGCCGGGGTACCCCAGTCAAAAGGGCGGATTTTGGGAGAACGTGACACTCGATGGCACAGGGTACGGCCTCGACATGGCTCCTCACCTGACTTTCTCGACCAACGACGAAAATTCAGCGCTGCCCAAATGGACCGAGCGGACATTGCGAGACCTGGATTCATGCTGGCACGATGAAGCGCCCGCCGACACTGATGCAGTTAATGGCGGGAATGGGTTGAAAGCTGCCATTGGCGCCCGTCCGCGCTATCCGAATACCCCGTAGCGGACATCGATCACGTCGCCCGTCGCGATGTCGACCAATAAGAGGTCGGGTCCGTAGCGAATCCACTGATAGCCCGCGCTGGGCGCAACCAGTCCCAGGGTCGCCCAGCCCGTGTAGTAATAAGTCGCCGCCAATAACGGGCGCGGCATGACCCAGCCGATGGAGCGCCGCACGTAACCATAGCCGCGCGGCCAGGAATAATATCCGGCATGAACCCGCGCGCCGCCCCAGTAATTGCCGTTCCAGTTCCGGCTCGCAGCTAAGTTGCGGTTCACGTACGTGTTCCGATTGACGTTCCGGTTCACATTTCTGTTCCGGTTCACATTCGTGTTCCGGTTCACGTTGCCGTTGCGGCTGGCGGTTCGGTTCCGGCCAGCGTTTGCGGTACGATTGGCCTTGGCGCTCCGGCTTCCGCCCCGGTTCGCTGTCGCATGGTGAGTCGACCGATGGCCGCCGCGACTGGCACTGGCATGCTGCCGACTTGAGCTGCGCGACGTGCTCGCGCTCTGGCGACTGCCGCCTCCGCGGCTGGCGCTCGCCCCGCGATGAGCCCCTCCCCCGCCACTTCGGGCGTGCGTAGCCGCCCTACCGCCGCCGCGGCCTCCTTGAGCATCCGCCGCCTGCCATCCGCCAGCAACCAGAGCCAGCAGGGCGATTACTCGAACTATGTGATTCAGGACGCGCGCCATTTCACACCTCCGCCGCCATGGGCGGTACTCGCGAGGCGGGACGTGAAATATCCGGACTCTCCCGCAAAGGAGGGCTTCGAGGCCGGGGTGAAAGCCGGACCCTTGCGGAACGGTTCTCCCAATGTCTGCGATTGGTCGAAAGCGGACATTGACCAATTGCCGTAAAGCGGGTTGTTCCGACGCGATGGTCCAGAGGCTCTTAATTGCTCTTACAGCGCCCTTGATGCTCACGGGGTGCACTCATCTGGATCAACCCGCCTGCGCCGGCCCGCCGCAGAGAAAGGCCGACATCGAGCGCACAATCCGCGGATTCTTCGACGCGCTGCGCAACGAAGACACTGCTGCATTCGAGCGCCTGACCACCCCCTCTTTCTACGCGTTCGATGCGGGCAAGCGCTACGCCAGGACGGAGCTGGTGGAGGTCGTGAAAGATGCTCACGGTCGCGGCGTTCACCTTAACTGGTCCGTTGGGCCACTTGATACCCACCTTGGATGTGACGTTGCATGGTCCGCATGGGAGAATGTCGGGAGTGCGGGCATCCCGCCTGACGTGAAGCCTGTGCGCTGGCTGGAATCGGCTGCACTCGTTCGGCAGAATGGCGACTGGAAGGTCGATTTTCTGAATTCCCAGCGCGCAGCGCAGTAGGAGCCAATGGCCGCTTTGTGTCTGAAGCGGACGCTACGCTAATAACGGGAATAGGTCGAAAGCAGACCGTTGTGTTGTTTCATTCCGTGGTAAGGCTTGGGCTCCTAAGGAGAGAGGTGTCGCGATGGCCGATTTCGGGGGGCGGTCAGGCGAGCGTGAAAAGTTTTTCGACACGATCGACCTTTGCCCTGTGGCAATGCTGGTCACGGATCCCACTCAGCCGGACAATCCGATCCGGCTCGCCAACGCTGCATTCTCAGCGCTCACCGGATATGAAAAGAGTGAAATCGTCGGTCGCAACTGCCGCTTCATGACCGGGCCAGACACCGATCCCGCAGCCTCTGACGAGCTCAGAAAGGCCATCCAGCAAGAGCGCCCTGCCCTTGTCGACGTGCTCAATTACCGCCGTGACGGCACGCCATTTCGCAATGGTGTAATGATCACGCCGCTTTTCGATAGCAACGGGAAGCTGGAATGGTTCCTTGGCTCGCAAGTCGACCTCGGCAAGCCAGAAACTGGCGGACTGGCTCCTCGAAAACGTCGGGCGGAAAGCTGCATTTCTTCGCTCACACCGCGCCAGCAACAGGTTCTTGAACTTATGTCCCACGGACTGCTGACCAAGCAGATCGCGTGGAGGCTGAAAATCAGCACGAAAACGGTTGAGGCGCATCGCATGCAGTTGTTGCAGCGCCTCGACGTGGGCACATCTGCCGAGGCCATTCGGCTAGCAATTGAGGCAGGTCTTTAAATGCTGGATTGCGTCGAAGAACAGCTCGCTCGCTAATCGCAGGAACGGGTTGGAAGCTACTGCTTCGTAACCGCAGGAATGGGTGAAAAGCGTAGGCTATTGGGAACCGAGCAGGTCCATGAAATTTCGCGCTGCCTCGCGTTCTGGCTCGCTTGCGAAGGCGACATCCAAATCGGGCGCCGATCCCAGCGTATGCAGGAGCGCCCAGAGCGCGAAACGCTCACCTCGATCCTTGGTTAGGCCGAGGTCGACTTTCATGCGCTCGATGCCTGCGTCGAGCGCCGCCTGCGGGACTGCTGCCAAATTCGGAGTGCCAAAGTAGCGAGAGATCTGATCATCGAAATTCATCGATTGCATCTGATCCAGTAACAGCCGAGCAGCAAGTCCGTCGGCATCTTAGCAATATCACAAATGGGTGGAAAAGCTGACATTAGCAGATAGTCCGCAAGCTGGACGGGGCGAGCGACGCGCTTTGCTCTGATCACCTGAGCCAACTAAGGAAAACGTTGTGCTTACTGTCCACCATCTTGGCGTTTCACAGTCCGATCGCGTCGTCTGGCTGCTGGAAGAGTTGGGCATTCCCTATAAGCTAGTGTGGCATCGGCGGACGGCCGAAGGCGTGGCGCCTCCCTCCCTGCTGGCACTTCATCCTGCGGCCACTGCGCCAATCATCGAAGATGGCGAGCTGGTTCTGAGCGAATCAGAAGCGATCTTGCCCTACATCTGCCATCGCTATGCGGGTGGTCGATTAACAGTAGCGCCAGATGCGCCCAACTATCCCGACTATCTGTACTGGATGGCCTTGAACAATAATCTGCTCGGCCTTTTCTTCGCCAAGCGAGCGGCCAATGAATCAACGCCGCCCCAGCTGATGCAGGTGATCAAGAGGCGCGAGGACGGCTATCTCAAATTCCTCGAGCAAACGCTGGCAACGCGGGACTATCTCGCTGGCGACGAATTTACCTGCGCAGACATTTTGAGCATCTTCATGCTTCGTAACCCGGCTTTGTATGCTGGCCGCGATGCCACAAATACGCTCGCTTACGTGCAGCGGCTTACCGAGCGTCCCGCCTATATCAGGGCAGACGCTATCGCAGGACCAGCTGCCAATCCACCTGACGCCTAGGGCCCGAACGGGACCGCTGACCGGTGACCGATCTTGGATGGTCCCAATGCCTGCAATGGGTGGAAAGCCGACATAGCCCGAGGTATTGATTTTTCGATGACCTTGAACGAGCTCCGGTCGGCACTCCAGTCCATCCTCCAGGCCGAACAGGCTCCTGATGTGGATTGGCCCAAGGTGAGCCGCCTATGCAGCCACACCCTTGCTGCTCTTAAGCGCGAGCCGCCCGATTACACTGACGACATTGTCTATGTCTTCCTCGAGGATTCCGAGCTTCGGCAAGAAGATCGGGACTATGCGAGCGTGCAACGCGAAAGGCTGGCGAATTG
>Ga0207711_10003487_pt1 | contig 13613 bp, 10 predicted proteins | sample KBSS34metaG_FD_184401 | JGI IMG/M metagenome (GOLD analysis project Ga0207711, IMG submission 184401) | Switchgrass rhizosphere microbial communities from Kellogg Biological Station, Michigan, USA - KBS S3-4 metaG (SPAdes) (version 2) | ecosystem: Host-associated > Plants > Roots > Rhizosphere...
CTCCTCCGAGTAGCCTCGGGCGTTCCGCGTAGCGCCGGGCGTTCCGCGGAACGCTTTCGATCATCGTCATGGGCGCCCGTCCGCAGTCGCGGCGGGCGCCCTTCGCCGTGGGTACCGGACGCCCAGGCGCGCCGGACGGCGGCCGTTCGACCCGCCCGATGAGCGCACCCGGATCGGGCGCCCCGGAGGTGCCGGGGCGCGGGGCACGGTGGGGGGTCAGGGTCCGGTGCCGACCGTGGCGGTGACGGCACGCAGCAGATCGCCGAGCCGGTCCCAGGCCGCGCGGGCGGCGGCGGCGTTGGGTTCACTGGGCGGGGACGATGCGAGCAGCTGCACCGTCTTGACCGCCGCGTAGAGGTACAGGGGACGCCCCCGCCACACGGTGAGCAGGGGATACGTCTCGTCCAGGGCGCGGTGCACGACCCGGCGCAGCGGCACGTCAGGGCTGCGCTGCCCGATGTCCATACGGTGCAGGATGGTCACGGCCGCGTCGATCTCGTCCATGTCCGGCACCCAGAACCCGAGCTGCAGGGCCTGCAGGGCCTCGTCGTAAGCGTCTGCGGCCGCCACCACCGGGTACCCTCCGCCGTGGTGCACGGGGGGCGGGGCCCAGTCGTCGTCATCATCGGTCACCCGACCACCGTCCCTGACGGACGGCCCCCTGGGACAAACAGTGGCCAGCCCCATAGCGGTTGAACAATATATTTGGTTAACAGTCTCCAACTCCGAAGACACACCTCGCATATCGGACGCTCACCCGGACGACCGTCCTCCGGCCCGCCGCCGCCGGCCCGCCGGACCACCCGGTACCGCCGAACCCACCAGGTACCGGGTGGTCCGGCCCGGTGCCGCCGAACCCACCCGGTACCGCCGAACCGGAAGGTCGCGCCTTGCCGCCACGCCAGGCGGCCCCCAGGCCTCGGTCCCGCGGGAGCTCCCGCCACGACACCCGGTCGCCCCGGCCGCCCGACGCCGGGGGTTCGGCATCATGCCGAGGGATAGCCACGGTTCCCGGCCCGCAGAACGCTGCTTTCCCTCGGCATGAACCGTTCCCGGCACGAAGCTCGGGGTTGTGGCGCCGGACCACGACCACGCCGACCAAGGTGACCCCCGCCGAGGCTGGCCACGCAGCCCGGTATCGGCCGTCATAACTGGAAAGACCGTTTCCGGGTCAGACCACGCCGCAGGGACAGGCACGCGGTCAGGGTCGGTCCTGACCGGACCGGTTCGAGCGACTGGGATCATCCTGGCGTGCGACCGAGCAGGCGAACGTTGGTGATCACGGCTCCCGCCGCGGCGGCCGGAGCGGCGCTGGCCGGACTCCTCACCGGCTGCTCCGTCCCCTACGATCGGCCAGCCCCCGCCGGCACGACCACGCCCCCGAGCCCCCCCGGCTCCCGAACCCCGGTCGGCGCCGGCGCCGGCCAGCCGCTGGCGGTCGCGAGAACTCCCCCGCCAGCGGCGTCGGGGCCGGCCACGGTCACGGCGACGACGTTCACCAGCGCGGCGCGCCGCCGACAGGTGGGCATGGTAATCGTCGCGCCGGCGGACGGCGGGCGAGGGGGGACGGGGCCCGGTGCGCGTGAGGAGACCGGCAGTGGGGTGACCCGGGGCAGTGGGGAGGCCACCGAGGGCAGTGGAGGGAGAGGCCTGCCGGTCTGCGTCGTGTTGCACGGGCGGGGTGACGACGCTCGGCGGGCGGTCGGGCTGCTCGGGCTCGACCTGCTGCTGGCCGACGCGATTCGGGCCGGCGTGCCGCCGTTCGCGCTCGTCACCGTTGACGGCGGTACCGCCTACTGGCATCGGCGGGCCTCCGGCGACGATCCCGAGGCGATGATCCTCGACGAGGTGCGCCCACGGCTGGCAGCGTCCGGGCTGCGGACGGGCCGGTTGGCGATGATGGGCTGGTCAATGGGCGGCTACGGAGTGTTACTACTCGCCCGGCGTCATCCCGAGGTTGTGGTCGCCGCCGCCGCGAGCAGCCCCGCCATGTGGCAGAGCTTCGGCGCGAGCGCCCCCGGCGCCTTCGACTCGGCGGCCGATTTCGCGGCGCACCGCGTCCTGGGCACCGCACCCGCGCCCGGCGTTACCTACCGTATCGACTGCGGCAACGCCGACCCGTTCGCCGCCGTCTCCCGCCAGGCCGTCACCCAGCTGCGCCCCGCGGAGCACAGCCTCGGCCCCGGCGGCCACACTCCCGACTACTGGCGCTCCGTCGCCCCTGCCCAGCTCGCCTTCATCGGCACCGCCCTGGCCCGCGCCGCCTGACCGCCATCGCACCTCACGCCCTCACGCCCTCACGCCTCGACTCGCCCGCTTCCGGCCACAGGTGCGACCCCGTGCCGAGGGATAAGCACGGCATCTCGCCCGGAGACCGTAACTTTCCCTCGGCAACGTCGCGGAGCGGGCGGTGAAGGCGGAGCGCCGAGGCGGCGGCAGGGCGGCGAAGCGGGAGGCGGGAGGTGGGAGGCGGCGGGGCAGACGTCAGCGGGGCGGGTCGACGGAGCGGATGGCGTCGGTGACGGTGACGAGGGCGAGCAGGCGCACGAGGTCGACATCGGCCTCGGTGCGCCCGGTGGCGGCGGCGACGAAGGCGTCCCCGTCGAAGCGGGTGTGCGGCGGGGTGATGGCGCGGGCCAGGCCGTCGTGGGCGCCCTGGGCGACGAGCAGGCAGCCGCCCTTGTCCAGGCGCGCGTTGGTGACGACGACGCCGATCGTCGTGTGCCCCCGGGACGGGGCGAGGTCGAAGGGGCGCCAGCCGGCCTCGACCGTGTCCAGGGACAGCGGGCCGCGGCCGTGGTCGACGTCCCCGAAGGCGTTGACGACGCAGAGCGCGGCGACCACCAGCTCGCCGGCCCGCCGCGCGGCATGGCCGAGACCTCCCGGGCGGCGCCGCCCGGGCCCGCGCCACTGGCTCGCGCGCGCCCCGGTCCCGGCGCCGATCTGGCCCCGCAGCACCTGCTCCGCATCTCCACATGCCTGAGCGGCACGGTAGCCGGCCTCGGCGTCGGGCCGAGCCATGGGATCACCGACGGCCAGGTCGAACAGGGCCAGGGCCGGCACGATCGGGACCGGGCCGCCGGCCGTCACCACCCCACGGCCGCGCTCGGCGTAGTAGCGCATCGCCCCGTCCGCAGCCGCGAGCCCGAACGCGGACCCGCCGGTCAGCAGCACCGCGTCGATGAACGTCACCGCCATCGACGGCTCCAGAACGTCCAGCTCGCGCGACGCCGGCGCCCCGCCGCGTACCTCCCGGGAGGCGACCGTGCCCTCCGGCAGCTCCACGACGGTGCACCCGGTCAGCCCCACCGGGTCGGTCCAGTGCCCGACCCGCACCCCCTCGACCCCGATCCCACCCATTCTCCCGAGCGTCGCACGTCCAAGATCTCACCCACAACTCGACCCGTCTGTGGCACCGCCGTAGTCCGGATCCGTCACCGTGGACGCGGCCGGAACGCCGTTCTCGGACCTCGCGGATACGGTCGCTTTTCGACGTGTTGCACCGTCTTTTCCGCAAATGCGCTCCGTGACCGTCCTAGCGCTGAGATGCTGCTGGCGTGGGCCCGCACGACCGGCGCGACCGAGGCGTCCGGCGCCGGGAGTCGCCACGTGCTGCCGGGTGCCGGCCCGGGCCGATGGGCGAGCGGATCGCCGTGCCGGCGCTGTTCCCGTTCCCCGCGACGACCAACCTGGTCGTGCGCGCCGCCCGCGGCAATCCTGGGCACGCCGACGTGGTTCTCGGTGCCGTCGGCCGGATGCTGGCGTCGGTACCGCCGGGGCAGCTGCGGCTGTCCGTCATCGACCCGCTGTCGCTCGGCCGGTCGGTGCGGTCCCTCGTCGGGCTGAACTCCGAGGACGTCCGGCTGCTGGACGACCCGCTGATCGAGCCGCGGCTGATCGAGGACAAGCTCGGCGAGCTGATCGGGCGGATCAGCCGAGTCGACCGCGACCTGCTGGGCCCGCATCGCCTGACCTCGACAGCGACGACCACCCGCACCACCTGGCCCTCGACGCCGCCTCCCCCGGCCGGGCAGTCGCCGGGCCCGCGGCCTTCGCCCCGCCCGCCGTCGGCAGCGCATGGGAGCTGGAGCTGGAGCATCCGCCCGAGGCAAGCTGGGAGGCGTCCACCGCGCTGCGGATCGTCGTCGACCGGGTGGCGGACCTGGCCCGGGACGCGCACCGGGTCGTCGTCACGCTGGACTGGCTGCTGTCGCTGGTGCCGGTGGGGGTCCGCCCGGAGATCGGCGGGATCCCCGGCGTCACCCGGCCCGTCCGCATCGACGACCCGGGCACCTGGTGGCAGGCGGACGCCGCCGAGGGCCTGGTCATCCCGCTGGGCACCTACAGCCTGGACGACGTCCTGCCGATGTGGCTGGGTGAGGGCGGGCGCCACCACGTGATGGTCGCCGGGATGACCGGCTCCGGGAAGTCGACGCTGCTGCACGATGATCGCGGCCGCGACCGCCGTCTACGCGCCGTGGGAGCTCGAGCTCTATCTGATCGACCTCAAGCAGGGCGTCGAGTTCCAGGACTACGCCGCCCGAGAGCTGCCGCACGCCCGCATCGTGTCGATCCACAGTGACCGCGAGTTCGGCCTGGAGGTACTCGAGCACCTGCTGAAAGAGATCGAGACCCGTGCCGACCTGTTCAAGAAGTACCAGGTGGTGAGCCTCGCCGCCTATCGCCAGGCCCGGGCCCGTGCCCGCGCTCGGTTCCGAGGAGACGCCGACGACGGCGATCCGCTGCTGGCCCGGGTCCTGCTTGTCATCGACGAATACCACGTCCTGTTCGACACCGACGACGACATCGCCCGCCAGGCCACCGAGTGCCTGGAGACGTTGAGCCGGATGGGACGGGCGTACGGCATCCACGTGCTGCTCGCGTCCCAGACGCCGAGCAGCCCGGTGAAGATGGGCGACGCCATGCGCCAGATGGCCGTGCGGATCGCCCTGCGCTGCGACGACCAGACCAGCCGGCGCATCCTCGCCGAGGACAACCCCGGTGCCACCGAGCTGCGCCCCCAGGGTGAGGCGATCTACAACCCGAGCTTCGGCCAGGTCGGCCGGGACAGCCGCTTCCAGGTCGCCTACCACGACGAGGGCCTGCGCGGCGCCACCTCCGATGCCATCCGGAAGAAGGCCCGCGCGGCCGGGTTCAACCGCGTCCCGCAGGTCCTGGACGCCTACCGCCCCGGCGACATCACACGCGGCGGGGAGTTCGCCGCCCTCGCCACCGCCACCGCCCGGTCCGCGGGATCGGTTTCGCCACGTGAACTACGGCTCTGGCTGGGTGAGCCCATGGGCCTGCGCGGGCCGGTGTCGGTGGAACTCGCCGCGCGGCCGCAGCGCGGGATGCTGGTCATCGGCGGGGACGACGAGAACGTCGGCGTCCTCACCTCTGTCCTGGCATCGCTCGCCGCGGGCGGTGTCGGCCGCGGGCCCACCCGCGCCCTGGCCGCACTGGTGGAGACGCGGGCCGCCGACAGCGCGTACACGGTCGACCTCGTCCAGGACACCAGGGTCATCGTCCTGCACGGCCTGCACCGCGCCCGCGGCATCGCCCAGGCGCCCGGCGCGTGGAAGGCCAGCGGCATCACCGTCCCGCTGGGCACCCTGCTGCAACAGGGCTCGGACGTCGGCGTCTTCGTGCTCGCGACGATGCCCGCAGGCGGTGTGCGCCGGGTCAGCCGTGAGATCCTCAACGAGTTCGGCATCGTCCTGACCCGCCAGTACGGCGAGTCCTACGACGAACGGGTGAACGTCCTGGCCGGGTGCCACACCACCCGCCTGCGTGACGGCCAGGCCCTCCTCGTCGACGACGGCGACCCCACCCGCCTGCGCCCCTACAACACCCCGCCGCCCGGCTGGCTCGCCGCCCTCGCCCGCTCCCTGCCCACCCCACCCCCCGCTGAGCCATCCCTCCTCCCGCCCCTGCCGGCCAGATCGATGCCACCGCATGCCGAGGGTCAGTCATGGAATCGGGCCGAAAACCGTACGTAGCCCTCGGCCGGTCCCCTGGCCCGGAGCGCACGCACCGACGTGTCCGCGGGTCAGTGGGTGCCGTCAGATGCGCACGACCGCGATGGTTCGCCCGCTGGGGCTGGTGGCGATCTGGGTACCGAGATCCGTATGGACGCGCTTGCGTTCGGCGGGGCGCTGGTCGAAGATCACGAGATGGCCGGCGGGGAGGCCGAGGCGGAGCAGGTAGCCGTCGAGTTGGCGGATGCCGGCCTGGGTCGGGTCGGTGTCGCCAGGTCGGTGCGTCTTGATCTCCAGGGCCTCGCGCTGGACGATCGGCCTGCCGTCAGGCCCGATGTGGTTCCAGCGGATCAGGAGGTCCATGGCACCACGGCCCACGCCGTACTCGCGGTCGACGAAGCCGCTGCCATTGATGGCACGGTCGAGGTATCCCAGTAGCGTGACGTGCGGAGTTACTTCACGGTAAGGCTCGTCGGCTTCGAGGACGTCCTCGGTGCGGTGCCAGAAGTCGGTGAAACGGGCGAGGAGTCCGGGCAGGTCCAGCCGGCCATCCGCCAGCACGAAGGAATGGGGCTGCGGTGCGCCGGCAACCCCGTCGAACAGGCCGTCCGCGAGAACACGTGTGATCACGTTGCGGTAGATCGGGTTGGCGATCTCCACCGTCGACGCGGTCCGCCGGATCAGACCAAGGTCGGCGGTGTAGGCGAGGTCATCGGAGAACGGGTCGAATCGAACCTCCGTGCCCGCGAGGACCGGTTCGATGATCCGCCGGACGCGGGAATCACGAAGCCGGTCGAGCAGGGAATCCAGATGCGTCTCACGAGCGACCACCAGCCGCTCGGCAGCCTCGTCAACATGATCGGCAATGATCGTCGTGGCCATGGGGACCTTCATACGGTCGACGATCTCGAAGGCAAGCGCGTTGACCAGCCACGGCTGACCCCTGGTCAGGGCATACGCGGATTCCACGGCCTCCGGGGTGAACGCCTGGCCAGTATCGGCGGTGTGCTGCCCGTAAAGGTCACGAACCTCATCGAGGGTGAAATCACGCAACCGCAGGGACGTCACCTTGATGTTGAACGGGCTTGGCGAGGTGAGCCTGGTTGGATCCCCACCCGCGGCTGTTTTGTATTCGCGGACGTCACGCAGGCCGCAGAGGGCGATCGACGAGGGAAAGCCGGACGGCCGATCGCGATAGCCGTCGCGCAGTTGACCGAGAACGCTGAGCAGGGTCCGTCCGCTCAGCGCGTCGATCTCGTCGAGGAACAGCACCAGCGGCTTCGGGCAGGCCTCGGCCCACGCAGCGAACGCGTCGGACAGGAGCACCTCGTCCCAGCTGTCCGGCCAGGGCGGCGGACGCAGCTCGACCGGCAGATTGGTCCGTGCGGTGCGCCAGGCACGCCCGAGGATCGCGCGGCTGGCTGCGCCCACGTCATCCGGCCAGGGCCGCCCGGCCTCCATCGACAGCACGATCGCCGCATAGCGACCACTCGCCGTCAGATCCGTGGCGAGCGCCTGCAGCGCCGTCGTCTTACCGGTCTGCCGCGGGGCATGCAGGACGAAGTAGTTCTCCCTGCCCACCAGGACGGGCACCTCCGGCAGCCGCGCCGCCGCCGGGATCATGAAATGTCGGCCCGGCACACACGGCCCCGCCGTCCCGAAGGTGCGAGCCACCACCCACCGTCCCCTCCAAGCCGCGCGCCACTGATCGCAACCCTACGGAACCGCTGACGGACGTCAGCCGTTCACACGGGGGAGGACGTCAACGTGCGTTCCCGCAGGTCGAGGCTGAGACCGAGGGCACCGAGCACTCGGAAGATCGGATCGATACTGGCCGCAGGGTGCCCGTTCTCAAAGCGAGCCAGCCAGGCACGGGACACCCCGGCCTGGGCGACGAGCTCCTCCTGCGACCACCCGCGCTCCTTGCGCGCCGCGCGCACCGACGCCCCGAACTCGCGGGCGTTCACGATGTTGGCCACCACCGGATCCCGTCATGTCCACGTTCGCAGTCAGTCAGAATTGTCTTCGTTCGTAGACGCTACCCCGCAGTCCAGGAACGTGGACAGCGCTCGTCGCTCCGCACCCCCGGAACCACCCAGCCATCACATCCGCCGAGGACGCGGCAATCGCACCGCGTCGCAACGCCAGCGAGCAATCCTCGCGGTGGTGGCAGACTGGTCGCCGTGAGCGACCGACGGGGGCAGCGGCCGACTGTTGGAGACAACGAGACGATCGACTTCTTCATCTCCTACACAGAGCCTGACATTCGCTGGGCGGAGTGGATCGCCTGGCAGCTTGAAGCGGCCGAGTACACGGTCCTGGTCCAAGCCTGGGACGCGGTCCCAGGCAGCCACCTCACGTCGACGCTGCAGACCGGGATCACTCGCGCCGAGCGCACGCTCGCCCTTTTGTCCGACGCCTATCTGAGCTCCATCGACGGCAATGCCGAGTGGCAGGCAGTCCTGCGAGACGACCCGGGCGGGCTCGCGCGCAAGCTGGTCCCGGTACGGATCGAGAACTGCCAGCAGCGGGGCCTGCTCGGCCAGGTAGCCAGAATCGACCTCTTCGGCCTGTCCCAGGACGACGCCCGACGCCGCCTGCTCGACCAGGTGGCCGCCGCGAAGGCAGGCCGCCTCAAACCCCCCGTCGAGCCGGCCTTCCCAGGCTTACCCGCTGTCGATGATCCTCCCCATGCTGACAAGTCCACCAACGTCGGCGAGCCCACAAGCATCAACGAAGCCATCGCCGTCGACCCGCCGCCCCGGCCTTCCACACCCTCGCCTTCCACGCCCTCACCTGCCGGCGTCGAGGCCAACCATCCGCCCGCGTTACCCCCAGCCGATTCCGAACCAACCGTCCCCGGTGTCCCTGGCAACAGCGGCGGCGACGCCACCCGTCCCACGGTTGTGATTCCGAGGGCGGCTCCGCACGACGATCACCGCCGACGGCCCAGCCCGAGTGAGACGACACCAGCGACCACGAGCCCGCCGGTTCTTCGGCCGAGCACCGGCCCGCCCGTCACTCCCACGACCACACCGCCCACGACGCCGCCCATTCCGCCTCCAGACGCCCCGAGGGTGCAGGTGAGTTCGGCGTCTGGCGCAGTGACCGTGACGGTCTCCGCGCCGCCGGGAGGCGGGCCGGTCAGCTCCTACATCGTCACCGCGAACCCCGGCGGTGTCCGGACCCTCAACGCCCCCGGCGCCATCACCATCCCGGTCGCCGCCTGCGCGAGGACGACCGTCACCGCGCAGGCGGAAGGCGCCGGCGGCACGTCCCCCCGCTCCACCCCCGCCACCGCGCTCGGCTGCGTGCCGCCCAGTACTCCTCTCAACGTCACATCGAAGACGGTGCCAGGCGAGTGCTGCGGGCTCACCGACACTCTGGTGACCTGGGACGCCCCAGCGGATGGAGGTGGCGGCACCATCGAGTACGTCGTGACAGTTCACATCAGCACGGGGTCGACAGAGACCGACTCGATCTACGTCACAAGCGATACGAAGTATCAGCGCGGCAGCGCCACTGGCCGCGACCAGTACAACAAGATCACCGTTGCCGCCCGCAACGGGGCCGGCACCGGCCCCGCCGTCATCGGCTATTCCGGATCGGTCCCGTGACCGTGGTACCGACCGCCCCAACCGAGGAACCAGCCGCAGTGGGATCATTACCGACGGTGCCAGCCACAGGGAGGATCACCGTGTCCGATGCCCCGACCGATCCCGGCCCCGAGCGTGCCCCGGACGCCGACGCTGCCCGCTCCCCGACCGGTCCCGCGCCGACCTCCCGCGTCGACACCGACCCTGCCTCGGCCGGTTCGTCGACGGGCGGTCCCGCGGGACCGCCCGAGCCACCCGCTGACGACGAACGCCCCCCGCTTCGGCCCGTCGACTGGGACGGCTCCTTCAGCAGCACCTGGAATTCCCGCTACGCCAAAGAGGTGACAAATCGCCTGGCCGCGGAGCACGAGCGGGAACTCAGCCAGCGTGAGCACGAGCAGATGATGCAGGAGTTTCGGGAGAAGGCGAACGCGGACGCCGACGCTCGCGATGCCGAGGCCCGCGATGAACAGGCACGTGAATGGCTACACGCGGCGGAAAGCCTGCGCGCTGGCGACGACGCCCGGTCGAGGCTGTTCGACAAGCTCGGGAAGCTGGAGCGCCCATCGTCGAGTACGACGAACGAGTTCTCCGATGTGGAGGACGACGGCGCGGGTGGCGGGGCCTGATCGGCGCCAAGGTCTGGAGCATGAACGGGCCAGCTGGCTACGGCCCGAAGCGCGGGCGGCCGGTTTCCTGCGTCGCCTCTACTTCGGTTGGGTTCGGTTGTTCCACGCGGCGTGGGCCCTCCGCGGGGGCCTGACGGCTCGTCTCGGTAAGGGCCCGGCGAGCGCTGATCGTATCCGGGTGGAACGGGCCGTGCTCCCGGAACGCGTCGTTGGCGGCGGCGCGATAGAGCGGCAGGGCGTCGCCGTGGCGGCCCGCGTCCCGGTAGGTGTCCGCGAGGGTCACGCGGCTAGCGCGGGTGTCGGGGTGCTGAGGGCCGAGGGTGTGGCTACGGATGTCGTGGACTCGTTCGTTGAGGAGGACGGCTTCGGGTAGGCGACCAGTCTGGCGGTACACCTGCGCGAGGGTGGTGGCTGTGCGAAGCGTGCGAGCGTCGACTGAACCCTCGGTGCGGTCTCGGATGGTGAGCTGTCTTTCGAGGTGATGGCAGGCTGCCTCAGGTTGACGGGAAGCCCGGTAGAGCGTTGCGAGGTCGTCGCGGGCAGCCATCGCGCGCGGGTGGTTCGGGCCGAGGAAGCGCTCGTCCTGATCGAGGAGGCGCTCGACGTGCGGTGCCGCCTCGCCCGGGCGGCCGGCGGCGATGTGCGCGTCCACCAGGCCCTCGCGGCTTTCTCTCGTCTCGGGATGGTCCGGGCCGTTCAGCCGTTCACGTCCGGCGAGTGCACGGTCGAGCAACGGCACGGCGTCGTCCGGCCGCCCGGCTCTGAGGTAGGTGCGGGCAAGCGCCTGGGCACTGTCGAGCGTGCTGGGGTGGTCGGCCCCGAGGACACGTTCGCGATCGGCGAGAGTGCGGTCGAGCGCCTGCTCGGCCTTCATGAGGGAGCCGGCCTCACGGTAGGTGACGCCGAGGTGGTGGCGGCTGTCGAGGGTGTCTGGGTGGTCGGAGCCGAGGACGCGTTCGCGGGCGGCAAGGGTGGGTTCGGCGTGGGCGAGGGCGTCGCCGATGGCGCCGAGGCGCTGGTAGGTGACGGCGAGCTGGTGGCGGGTGTCGAGGGTGTCGGGATGGTCGGGGCCGAGAACGCGGTCGCGGGCGGTGAGCGTCGGGCGCAGGATGCTTGCCGCCTGGTCGCCGCGGCCGGCCTCGTCGAGCAGCACGCCGAGGTCGTGGCGGGATTCGAGGGTTGCGGGGTGGTCGGGGCCGAGGGTGCGGGCGCGGTCGGTGTGGTTGCGGCGGAGCATGTCGTCGGCGTGGTCGAGGTGGCCGGCGCGCTGGTAGGCCCAGGCGAGGGTTTCGCGGCTGGTGAGGGTGTCGGGGTGGTCGGGGCCGAGGACGCGGGCGCGGTCGGCGGCGTTGCGTTCGGCGAGCGGGCCGGCTACCGGGAGGTGGTCGGCGCTCAGCGCGGCGCGGATGTGGGTCTCGCGGGCGGCGAACGTGTCGGGGTGGTCGGGGCCGTGGAGGCGTTCGTGGGCGGCGACGGCGCGGGCTGCCAGGGGTTCGGCGGTGCTGGCGTGGCCATGTTCGGTGAGGTACGCGGCGGCGTGTTCGGCGAGCCAGGCGGTGTGGGGGGTGTCCGCGGCGGGCGGGGTGGCGTCGAGGGTGGCGAGGGCGTGCGGGAGGAGTTCACGCCAGGGCGGCCACGCGTCGGGGCTCGCGGTGACCCGCTCGGGCAGGGTGGCGTGCAGCATCCGGCCGAGGGAGTCGACGAGCTGGGCGGCATGCTCGGGGGTGGTGTCGGCGCGGACGGCGGTACGCACCAGGACATGCATGCCCAGGGCGGATCCATCGCGGTAGGCGAGGCCGGAGCGTTCCACCTCGGCGACCGTGTCGGCCAGCCCGAGGGGATCGCCGGCGACTGCGCGCAGCTCGGCCCAGGCGGCCCCGTGCCGGGCAGTGGCCGTCTCCAGGGCAGCGGCCGCGTCAGGGGCGGTGGCAGTGGCCGTGGCCGTGTCAGCGGCCGTGTCCGGGGCGGTGAGGAGGCGCAGGGGTAGCGGAGTGGTGCCGTCCCCGTGGGCGGCGAGGCGTAGCAGCTCGCCGGCGGCGGGGGCGTCGGCGTCGAGGCGGCGGATCGACGCCGTCCACAGCGTCGCGGCCGTCACCCCGGGCCGGCCCGGCACCTCGCCCTGGCCGAGCACGACGGCGGGCCGGGCGACCAGGGCCGCGAGGTACGTCTCGGCCGGCGCGCGGGCCCGGCCGATGCGATGCGCCGCCTGGTCGAGCGCCAGCGGGTGATCTCCGAGCTGGTCGGCGATCCGCCCGGCGACCGCCCGGTCGACCTCGGGCAGGCGGTCCGCGAGCAGCGCCACCGACTCCGCCCTCACCATCGGCCCCATCGGGACCATGACCACGCCGTCCCCGGCCCACGCAGCAGTCCCGGTCCCGCCGCCATGGCCCCGACCGTCACCGCTCCACCTGGCGGCGGCCCAGTCGTCCGTCCGGGACGTCACCAGCACCCGGCCTTCGCCGAACGACGGGCGCAACCAGTCGGGCAGTGCGTCGGGGCCCGTAGCGTCGTCGAGGACGAGGAGCCAGCGGCCGTCGGCGGCGTCCAACCGGGCGAGCACCGCTGCCGGTTCCGCATGGGCGGGCAGGCCGAGGGCCGGCGCGAGGCCGCGCACCCGCTCCCCGAGCAGCTCCGGGCGCCCCGCCGGCACCCACCACACCGCGTCGAAGTCCGCCCGCCGCGCCCGGACGTACTCGACGGCGAGGCTCGTCTTCCCGATACCGGCCATCCCCGTCACCGCGACCAGACCGCCCGGGGCGTCAGCCATCGCCTTGTCGAGCCTGGTCAGCTCCCACGTCCGCCCGACGAACGGCGCCGACGGCCGCGGCACGTTCCACACCGGCGGCAGCTCCCCCGGGAACACCGCCCGGCCGGCACTGGCCTCCCGTCCAGCGGCACCAGCCTCCCCGCGGCCGAGGGCCGTGAGCAGCAGTGCCCGGGCGGCCAGTTCGTTCCGGCCGGCCAGGTCGATCGGGGCGATCTGCCCGAGCAGCCCGGGGATCGGCCGCTCCGTCACCCGCGCGACCAGCAGCCGACGCTCCCCGTCGAGCACCCGGGGAGACCAGGCCGCGCCCCACTCCGCCGACGCCAGCGGCGAGTCCACGTACCCGTCCGAGACGACGGCGATGGTCTGGCGTGCCTGCCTGGTCACCCCGTCCAGCCAGGCGACGCGATGGGTGCCGGGTACGACATCCCACGCGCCGAGCCGAACCTCACGGCCGGCGCTCTTCAGCGTCGCGGCGATCCACTCCGCCCACCCGAGGCCGTCCTGGGCGCACGACACGAAGACGTCGAGAGTGCGACCACCGCCCCCGTCCGTCACCCGAACAGGATGACACAGTTACCCAAACCAGACGATTGGGCTGCCGCGCCGCGGCGGGGATGGTTGCCGCAGACAGCAGGGTTCACAT
>Ga0207711_10003494_pt1 | contig 13600 bp, 14 predicted proteins | sample KBSS34metaG_FD_184401 | JGI IMG/M metagenome (GOLD analysis project Ga0207711, IMG submission 184401) | Switchgrass rhizosphere microbial communities from Kellogg Biological Station, Michigan, USA - KBS S3-4 metaG (SPAdes) (version 2) | ecosystem: Host-associated > Plants > Roots > Rhizosphere...
CCGTGCCGGTGGCCTACCACACCTTCGGCGGCTGGAAGCGCTCGGCGTTCGGCGACGCCAACCAGCACGGCATGGAAGGCGTGCGCTTCTACACCAAGGTCAAGACCATCACCGCGCGCTGGCCCGAAGGCGCGGTCGAGGACTCGGCCTTCGTCATTCCCACGATGCGATGAGGTAGTCGATGTCCGCGCCGGACCGCCGAGACCTGCTGCGCGCCGGCCTGCTGGCGCCCCTGGCGCTCGGCCTGCCGGCCGCGGCGTTCGGCCAGGAGGTCTATGCCGAGGTCGGCCCCTTCGAGACGGCCAGCGTCGACCAGACCGTCGTTGATGCTGACCGCGGCCGCCAGATCGCCACGCGGGCCTACTACCCGGCCAAGCCCGGGCGCTATCCGACGATCATCTTCAGCCACGGCTTCGGCGGCTCGCTGGTCACCTTCGCCAACACCGGCAAAATCTGGGCGAGCCACGGCTACGTGGTGATCCACCCGACCCACTCGGATTCGCTGGGCCGGCCCGATCCCGCCGTGCCGGCCGCCGAAGCCGCGGTCATGCGGCGCTATCGCGAACAGCGCGGCGCCGTCGATCCGGCCACCCGCGAAGCCTTCGTGAAGGTGCTGGACGACCCGTTCTTCATCGCCAGCCGCCTGCGCGACGTGGGCGCGCTGATGGCCAACCTGAAATCCGGCAAGGGCGGGCTGGACCCGGCCGTGCTGGCCCGCGCCGACACGACCAAGGTCGGCATGAGCGGCCATTCGTTCGGCGCCTACACCACCCTGGTGATCGCCGGCTCCAAGCTCAGCCCGCCCAGCGAGGCGCCGATCCCCACGGGCTTTGCGGGCTTCCTGTCCATGAGCGGCCAGGGGCCGGGACGGATGTGGCTCCACGACGACAGCTTCGGCGCCATCACCAAGCCGTTCATGGCCACCACCGGCACCCGCGACTTCGGCGCCGCCGGCGAGACGCCGGCCTGGCGGCTGAAGCCCTACGACCTGGCCCCGCCGGGGCAAAAGTACGCCGTGGTCGTCGATGGCTTCCGGCACATGGATTTCGACCCGCCGGCGGGCGACGCCGAGTTCGGCGCGCGTGGCGCGGCGCTGCGCAAGCTGCAACTCGAATTCTGGGCCGGCGTGCTGCACGCGGACCGCGGCGCGTTCGAGGCCCTGGCCAGCCAAGCCAAGACCTCGGTCCAGACCGATCCGGTCTGGCTGCGTCGCGGTTAGGGCCTCGGGCTACGGACGACGGCTGATCTGATCCTTCGCGGCGGCGCGGGTCTTGCGGCCCTGGCCGCGGTCGGCGTCGGTCTTGGCGCCCCGTGTGGCGTGGTTGGCCGAATAGGCGGCGCCCTCGTCGGCCGGTTCGCCCCAGTCCTCCTGCGGGTTGTCGCTCAGGGCTGGCGCGGCGGGGTTCGAGCGGGCTTTATCGGGCATGGGGTGCTCCTGTCCTGACCTCACCAACCGGTGGGGCGCGCCTCCGTTCCTTGCGAATTGCCGCCCGCGCCGTTAGGCGGGGCGCATGGCCTCAGCGCTGCAAGCCGCCTACGACGCCCGCATCGCGGCGGGCGAGATCCGGCCCGACCCGGCGCAGGCCGAGGGTCTGCGCGCCCTCCTGCGCCTGGAAGCCGACCTGGCCTCGGCCCAGAGAAACAGCGGCCTGAAGGGCCTGTTCCGCAAGCCGGAGGGCCAGCGCGGCGTCTACCTCTGGGGTCCGGTCGGGCGCGGCAAGTCGATGCTGATGGACCTGTTCTTCGCCGCCGTGCGCGTGGAGAAGAAGCGCCGCACCCACTTCCACGTCTTCATGGGCGAAATCCATCGGCTGATCGGGGAATGGCGCTCGGGCAACGCGGCGGCCCGCAAGGCGCGGTTCGGCCAGCACAAGGGGGACGACCCGATCGCGCCGGTGGCCGATTTCGTGGCGGGGGAGGGCCGGCTGCTCTGCTTCGACGAGTTCCAGGTCACCGACATCGCCGACGCCATGATCCTGGGGCGGCTGTTCGAGGCCCTGTTCGCCCGCGGCGTGACCCTGGTCGCCACCTCCAACCGAACCCCGGACGCCCTCTACAAGGACGGCATCAACCGCCAGCTCTTCCTGCCGTTCATCGACCTGCTGAAAGCGCGCCTGGAGGTCGTCGCCGTGGCCGGGAGCCACGACTATCGCCTGGACCGGCTGCGCGCCGCGGGGACCTGGTTCTCGCCCGTCGACCCGGACCACCGCCGCACCTTCGAGGCGCTGTGGCGTGACCTGCTCGGCCCCGAGGAAGAGACCGGCGCGACGCTTGAGGTGCTGGGCCGCAAGATCATGCTGCCGCACGCCGCCGGCGGCCTGGTGCGGGCGAGCTTCGCCAGTCTCTGTTCCGTGGCCCTGGGCCCCAACGACTACGTCGCCCTGGCCGCCGCATTCCACACCGTCTTCCTGGAGGACGTGCCCAGACTCACACCCAGCCGCCGTGAGGAGGCGCGCCGCTTCGTGATCCTGATCGACGCCCTCTACGAGGCGCGCACCAAGCTGATCATCCTCGCCGAGGCCCAGCCGGCGCAGCTCTATCCGGCCGGCGACGGGGCCTTCGAGTTCGAGCGCACGGCGTCGCGGCTGGAGGAGATGCGCTCGGCCGACTGGCTGGAAGACCGCGCCTAGGGGATACCCATCCGGCTGGGCAGGCCGAGCAGGTTGACGCTCAGCACGATGACCGCGCACGTCGTCCGCACCCAGGGCTCGCGTCGCCAGATGCTGACCGCGGTCGCGAGGGTCGTGACGCCCAGGAACCACTGGGTGGGCAGGAAGGCGGCCCAGCTCATCGCCACCGCGCCGCCATGGGTGAGCGAGTCGTAGTTCAGCGGCAGGGCGACGGCGCCCAGGAAGAGGAAGGTTGCCTTGTAGCCGACGCCGTTGCGCGCCTCGTAGACCTGCAGGTCCACGATCTCCTTCTCCGGCACCGGCGGCGAGACGAAGGCGCAGGCGAAGTAGATGCCCATGGAGAACAGCAGCCGCGCGCCCAGGCGCCAGCCGGTGATCGCCCCTTGGTCGGCGGCCGCGGCGGGAAACCACGTCTCGATGCCGAGCACCATCAGCGAGATCATCCAGATCAGCTGCGAGGCCGCCGGCTTCACGTGGTCACGCGCGATCCACAGGTCCCGAAGGCACTGCAGGATGTGGGTGAGCGCCAGCACATAGACGAACGACAGCAGCGTGACGGCGATTTCGGTCTGGTTCATCCGGTTCCCCCCAGAAGCGGATTCAGTCTGCGGCCAAGCTTGCCCCAGGCGATCCGTCAAGGAAAGCCCGCGGTCCCACGCGCCGCCGACTAGCCCTTGAGGCTCTCCACCAGCGCCCGGGCGTACGGTCGCAGGTCCCCCTCCGCCCGGACCACGATGGTCAGGTCGCGCTGGGCCCAGTCGTCGGTCAAGTCGACGACGGCCAGGGCCATGGTCTTGGCCGCCCGCGCCGCGGTGGTGGCCGGCACGATCCCGACGCCGACCCCGCACTCCACCATCCGGCAGACGGCGTCGAAGCTGCGCAGCTGCACCCTCAGGCGCAGGGGCCGGCCCTCGCGCGCTGCCTTGCCGGCCAGGAACCGCTGCAGGGACGCGGCCCGGTCGAGGCCCACGACATCGAAGTCCAGCACCTGGGCGAAACTGGCCCGGCCCAGCGCCGCCAGGGGATGGCCAACAGCGGTGACGACGACAAAGCGGTCCGAGCGGAACGGGTAGGTGGCCAGCGCGCCCACATCGACGGTGCCGGCGACAATGCCCACGTCGGCCACGCCCTCGGCGATCAGGCCGACGATCTCGTCGGAGAGCCGCTCTTCCAGATCGACGCTGACCTGCGGGTGATCCGCCAGGAAGGCCGACAGCGCCTCGGGCAGGAATTCGGTGAGCGCGTTGGTGTTGGCCAGCAGCCGCACCTCGCCTGAGGCTCCGCCCGCGAACGCGCCCAGGTCCTCGTTGAGCCGTGCGCTCTCGGCCAGGATGGTGCGGGCGTGCTTCAGCAGCGTCAGGCCGGCCGGGGTCGGGATGACGCCCTGGCGCGAGCGGGTCAGCAACTCCGCGCCCAGGCTACGCTCCATGCCGCGGATGCGCGTCGAGGCGGCCGCCAGCGCCAGAGCGCTGCGCTCGGCGCCCGCCGTGATCGAGCCGGCGTCCACCACCTCGCAGAATAGCCGAAGATCCGTCAGATCGAACCGCATCCTTCGCCCTTCACGAAGGAAGACTACAACAATCGCGGATTGTGCGGGAGCGGAACTTGCCGGAAACTTCGGCAGGCGCGAAGGATGTGTGGACCTTGGCGCGCGGTTGTCGCGGGCTTCGTTGACACACCCCCCGCGGCGCTTAAAAGCGAACGCAGCTTGGGACAGGGATCGGGCGCGAAGACCAGATGACGGACACCTCCCAGAAAGCCCGCGCGCCGCTGCGCGAAGCGCCGAAGTCGCCGCACCTGCAGGTCTGGCGCTGGCACATCACCATGTGGACCTCGATCCTGCACCGGGCCACCGGCGTGGCGCTCTACGGCGGCGCCCTGATCATCGCGGGCTGGGCGCTCGCGCTCGCCTTCGGGCCGGACGCCTACGCCCTCTACAAGGGGCTGCTGGGGTCACTGCTGGGCAAGGTCGTGATGTTCGGCCTGACCATCTCGGCCTTCTATCACCTGGCCAACGGCGTGCGGCACCTGGTGTGGGACTCCGGGCATGCGCTGGACATCAAGTCAGCCAACGCCAGCGCCATCGTGGTCTTCGCCTTCGCTGTGGCGGCCACGGTGTCGGTCTGGGGCATCGCGGCCATGACGGGGGCCATCTGATGGACAACTATCGTACGCCTCTGTCGCGCGCTCGCGGCCTGGGCTCCGCCAAGCACGGCGCCAGCCACTGGATCTCCGAGCGGGTCACCGCGATCTCGCTGGTTCCGCTGACGCTCTGGGCGATCTACGGCGTCCTGCGGATCGCGGCGAACGACTACGGCTTCGCCGTCCACTGGGTCTCCAACCCGATCAACGCGACGCTCACGGTGCTGACCATTGCTATCGGCTTCTGGCACATGCACGCCGGTCTGCGGGTGGTGGTCGAGGACTACATCCACAAGGCGCTGACCAAGTCGGTGCTGCTGCTTCTGAACCTGTTCGTCTGCGGCCTTGCCGGCGCGCTGGCGGTCTTCTCGATCCTCAAGGTCGCGCTAAGCGGCGGAGCCATCTGAACCCATGGCGACCTACGAATTCATCGATCACAAGTACGACGTCGTCGTTGTGGGCGCGGGCGGCTCCGGCCTTCGCGCCGCGCTGGGCTGCGCCGCGGCCGGGCTGAAGACGGCCTGCATCTCCAAGGTCTTCCCCACCCGGTCCCACACGGTGGCCGCCCAGGGCGGCATCTCGGCCTCGCTGGGCAACATGGGCGAGGATGACTGGCGCTGGCACATGTACGACACCGTCAAGGGGTCGGACTGGCTGGGCGACCAGGACGCCATCGAATACCTGGTCCGCAACGCCCCGGCCGCGGTCTATGAGCTGGAGCACTGGGGCGTGCCGTTCTCGCGCACCCCGGACGGCAAGATCTACCAGCGCGCCTTCGGGGGCATGACCCGCAATTTCGGCGAGGCGCCGATCCAGCGCACCTGCGCCGCGGCCGACCGCACCGGCCACGCCATGCTGCACACCATGTACGGCCAGGCGCTGGCCAAGAAGACCGAGTTCTTCATCGAGTACTTCGCCCTCGACCTGATCATGGACGAGGGGAACTGCCGGGGCGTGACCGCGTGGAAGCTGGACGACGGCACCCTGCATCGCTTCCAGGCCCAGCTCGTCATCCTGGCGACCGGGGGCTATGGGCGGGCCTACTTCTCCTGCACCAGCGCCCACACCTGCACCGGCGACGGCGGCGGCATGGCGCTGCGCGCTGGCCTGCCGCTGCAGGACATGGAGTTCGTCCAGTTCCACCCCACGGGCATCTACGGCGCGGGGTGCCTGATCACCGAGGGCGCGCGCGGCGAGGGCGGATACCTCACCAACTCCGAAGGCGAGCGGTTCATGGAGCGCTATGCGCCCACCGTGAAGGACCTGGCGCCGCGCGACATGGTCAGCCGGGCCATGACCATCGAGATCCGTGAAGGCCGCGGCGTCGGTCCGAAGAAGGACCACATCAACCTGCACCTCGATCACCTGGACCCGAAGGTGCTGCACGAGCGGCTGCCGGGCATTTCGGAAAGCGCGCGAATCTTCGCTGGCGTCGACGTCACCAAGGAGCCGATCCCGGTGCTGCCGACCGTGCACTATAACATGGGCGGGGTGCCGACGAACTTCTACTCGGAGGTCGTCACCAAGGTCGGCAAGAACGCCGAGAAGGTCGTGCCGGGCCTGATGGCGGTGGGCGAAGCGGCCTGCGTCAGCGTGCACGGCGCCAATCGCCTGGGCTCGAACTCCCTGATCGATCTGGTGGTGTTCGGACGCTCCGCGGCGCTCCGGGCCGCCGACACGATCAAGGCCGGCGACACCCAGCCGGAACTGAAGCCGGCCATGACCGACGCTCACCTGGCGCGGTTCGACCGGCTACGCACGGCCGGCGGCAAGACCTCGACGGCGGCGCTGCGCCTGGAGATGCAGCAGGCGATGCAGGAGGACGCGGCGGTGTTCCGCACCGGCAAGTCGCTGGTCTCCGGCGTCAAGCGGCTGGATGCGGTGGCCAAGAAGCGCAAGGACCTGGCCGTCACCGACCGCGGCATGGTCTGGAACACCGACCTGATGGAGACGCTGGAACTCGACAACCTGATCGGCCAGGCGGTGGTCACGGTCGCCGGGGCGGTGAACCGACAGGAAAGCCGCGGCGCCCACGCCCGCGAGGACTTCTCCGACCGCAACGACAAGACCTGGATGAAGCACACGCTCACCTGGTTCGACGACGCCACCGGCAAGGTGAAGATCGACTACCGCCCGGTGCACGACTTCACCATGACCAACGACATCGCGCCGATCCCGCCCAAGGCGCGGGTGTACTGATCATGGCGCTGGCCGATCCGCTGTTCGGACCGCGCGACACCGACGCTGACTGGCGCGCGCTGGGGCAGAGCCAGCCCTATTGGGGCGTGCTCAGCCACCCCGACTTCCTGACCGAGAACATTACGCCGGAGCGGATCGAGACCTTCTACGCCTCCGGCCGCGACTACATCGCCCAGACGGTGCAGACCCTGACCAAGCTGACCGGCGAAGCGCCATCCGGCCCGGCGCTCGACTTCGGCTGTGGGGTGGGCCGGCTGGCGGAGGCCATGGCCGACCGCGTTCCGACCACCGGCCTCGATATTTCGCCGGGCATGCTGGCCCTGGCCCGCGCCCGGGGCGGCAAGGCGGCCTATACCGACACCCTGCCCGCCGGACCGTTCGGCTGGATCAACAGCTTCATCGTCTTCCAGCACATCCCGCCGGAGCGCGGCCTGCAGATTCTGCAGGACCTGATGGCGCGTCTCGCGCTCGGGGGCATGATCAGCATCCAGCTCACCGCCTGGCGCGGCGATCGGCACATCTGGGCCGAACCCACCGGCTGGCGCCGGGGCCTCGAGCGCCGGCGCCGCCAGATCTGGGCTCGCAGCCTGCCGGTCGGCCAGATCCTGATGTACGACTACGACCTCTCCAAGGTCCTCCGCCTGCTCAACCTGGCCGGCGTGGAGGAGATGCAGCTCGTCTCGACCGACCACGACGACCACCACGGCGTCATCATCTTCGGGCGCAAGACCGCCCAGCCCAGCCAATCCTAGGGACCGAACTCCATGGTCGAGCTCACGCTTCCGAAGAACTCCAGGGTCCAGAAGGGCCGCCACCACCCGGCGCCGGAGGGCGCGACGAAGGTGAAGACCTTCCGGGTCTACCGCTACGATCCGGAAGGCACGGAGAACCCCTGCTGGGACACCTATGACGTCGACGTCGACGCCTGTGGCCCGATGGTCCTGGACGTGCTGATCCACATCAAGAACACCATGGACCCGACGCTGGCCTTCCGGCGCTCCTGCCGCGAGGGCGTCTGCGGCTCATGCGCCATGAACATCGGCGGGCGCAACACCTTGGCCTGCACCCACGGCTGGGATGAAGTGCCTGGCAAGGAAGTGCAGATCAGTCCGCTGCCCAGCCAGCCGGTGCTGAAGGACCTGATCCCAGACCTGACGCTGTTCTACGCCCAGTACGCGTCGATCGAGCCCTGGCTGCACACCGAGACGCCGGAACCGCAGAAAGAGTGGATCCAGTCGCCCGAGGACCGCGAGAAGCTGGACGGGCTCTATGAGTGCATCCTGTGCGCCTGCTGCACCACGTCGTGCCCGAGCTACTGGTGGAACGGCGAGAAGTACCTGGGGCCGGCGGCCCTGCTGCACGCCTACCGCTGGCTGATCGATTCTCGGGATGAGGCGACTGGCGACCGGCTCGACGACCTCGAGGATCCCTTCAAGCTCTATCGCTGCCACACGATCATGAACTGCGCCCAGGTCTGCCCGAAGGGGCTGAACCCGGCCAAGGCCATCGCCGAGGTCAAGAAAATGATGGCGGAGCGACTGGTTTGAGCCGGCCTGGTTCGAACGGTGCGCTCGCCGCCGTTCTCGGCGTCGCCCTGCTGGCTGCGCCCGCGATCACGCTGGTCGCCACTCCGGCTGTCGCCCAGACCGCCGCGCAGACCAGCGAGGCCGCGCGCTTCACCGCCTTCATCGACAACGAATTCGAGCAGGAGCTGAAGATGCGGCCCCAGCGGGCCACCGCGCTCGGCCGCAAGCAGGACAACGACAAGCTCGACGACATCAGCGAGGCCGGCCAGCTGAAGCTGCTCGAATGGCGCCGCGGCAGCGTGGCGCGCATGAAGGCCGGCTTCGACCGGGCCAAGCTGCCGCCGAACGTGCAGGCGAGCTACGACATGTGGGCCCTGGAGCTCGACCGGGCTGAGACCACCTACAAGTACCGGGCTTACCAGCCGCCGTTCTATTCCTTCCTCTATTCGGTGCATTCCGAGCTGCCGAACTTCCTGATCAACACCCAGGCGGTGGCCGACGCGGCCGACATGAAGGGCTACGACGCGCGCTTGCGCGCCCTGCCGGGCGTGCTCGACGTGGCGATCGCCGAAAGCCGCAAGTCCACCGCCCAGGGCATCCACGCGCCGAAGTTCGAGATGGAGCGGGTGATCGAGGGCAGCAAGGTGATGATCGCCGGCCAGCCGTTCCCGGCCCCAAATGGCGAAAATGGCGGGCCGGACTCGCCGCTCTGGGCCGACGCCAAGGCCAAGATCGCCAAGCTGAAGGCGGCCGGCAAGGTTACCGACGCCGAGGCCGACGCTCTGCTGGCCGACGCCCGCGCCGGCGTGCTGGGGATCAAGCCCGCCTACGAGCGGGTCATCGCCTGGGCCACGAGCGAGTTGCCCAAGGCGCCCTCGGGCCGCACGGGCGCTGTGTCCCTGCCCAATGGCCTGGCCTGGTATGCCGAGGCCCTGAAGCTCAACACCACTACCGACCTCACGCCGGACCAGGTCCATGCGCTGGGCCTGAAGGAGGTCGAGCGCATCCAGAAGGAACAGGACGCGCTGGCTCAGAAGGCCGGCTTCAAGGATCGCCAAGCCTATTACGACGAGCGCGCGCGCCTGTTCCCGCCGACGCCGTGGACAGACGCCATCCGCGCCGACTACCTGCGGCGCTACAACGAGGCCGTGGCGCGCAACCGCAGCCTGCTGGGCGGCTATTTCAACAACCTACCGGTCTACAAGGCCGAGGTGGTCCGCGAGCCCTCGTTCAGCGAGGTCGCCGGCGGCGCCGCCCATGCCGCGGGGCCCAGCGTCGACGGCGCGCGGCCGGGGCGCGTCTACATCCACATGCTGGGCGTCACCGACGATCCGGCCAACATCACCGACCTGATGTGCCACGAGGGCATCCCGGGCCATGTGATGCAGGGCGACATCCAGGTGCGCCAGCAGGGCAATCCGAAGTTCCGCTCGGCCTACCGGTACGTGGCCTATGGCGAGGGCTGGGCGCTCTACACCGAGGCGCTGTGCAAGGAGATGGGCGCCTACACCGACGTGGCCTCGGACTTCTTCCGCCTCGACGCAGAGCTGTTCCGCGCCGCGCGCCTGGTGACCGACACCGGCATCCACGCCAAGGGTTGGACCGAAGATCAGGCGGTCGACTACATGATCAAGACGGGCCGGCGGCCGCCCAACCAGGCGCGCTCGGAAGTGCGCCGCTACATCACGCTGCCTGGCCAGGCCACGGGCTACAAGATCGGAATGCTCAAGATCATGGAGCTGCGTCACAAGGCCGAGAAAGAGCTCGGGCCGAAGTTCGACATCAAGGCGTATGACGACCTGGTGGTGGGCGAGGGTTCGGTGCCGCTGACGGTGCTGGAGCACAGCGTCGACGACTGGATCGCGAGCCGGAAATGACGTCGTCCGGCAAGGCGGGGCCGTGGAAGCTGTCGCCCCCGGATGTGGCGGCGCTGTTTCCGAGCGATCCGGCGGCGATGCGCTTCGCCTACGGCCTGCGCCACGGCTCGATGAAGCTAGGTCTCTATGCGACCGCCGGCGAGGACAAGCAGCAGCCGCACGGTCAGGACGAACTCTACATCGTGGCCGGCGGCTCGGCGGATTTCGTCAGGGCGGGCGAGCGGGTGAGCTGCGCGACCCACGACGTGCTGTTTGTCGAGGCGGGCGTGGCGCATCGGTTCGAGAACATGTCGCCGGATTTTTTGACCTGGGTCATTTTCTGGGGACCGGATGGCGGCGAAGGCCCTTCTCCCTCCGCCTAGGCGCGGGAGAGGCTTAAGTTGACGCCAGTGTCACTTTTGGGCATCGAGGCTCCATGAGCGCAGCGGCACATGTGGTGATCCTGGGCGCGGGCCATGCCGGCGGCACAGCCGCGGCGTTGCTGCGCCAATATGGCTTCGAGGGGCCGATCACCCTGATCGGCGATGAGCCGATCCCGCCCTATCAGCGGCCGCCGCTGTCCAAGGCCTGGCTGAAGGGCGAGGCCGACGCGGACTCCCTGGCGCTGAAGCCGCTGGAATTCTACGCCGAGCACAACATCGACTTTCGCCCCTCGACCAGGGCTGTGAGCCTGAACCGGGGCGCGAAGACCGTGGCTCTGTCGGACGGGACTGAGGTCAGCTACGACGCCCTGATCATCGCCACCGGGGCGCGCGCCATCGCCCTGCCGATCCCCGGCGCGGACCTGACGGGCGTGATGTTCCTGCGCACGGCCGCCGACGCCGAGCAGCTCAAGGCCACCGTCGGCCCGGGCAAGACGCTGGCGGTGGTGGGCGGGGGCTATATCGGGCTGGAGGTCGCCGCGTCCGGCCGGGCGCTGGGCGCCGAGGTCGTGGTGCTGGAGCGCGAGACGCGACTGCTGGCCAGGGTGGCCTGCGAGACGCTGTCCACCTTCTTCAAGGCCTATCACGAGCAGCACGGCGTCACCTTCGAGCTGGGGGCCAGCGTCACCGGCTTCGTCGGCGAGAACGGCCGCGTCACCGGGGTCACGCTGGCCGACGGGCGGACCATCGCCTGCGACGCCGCGGTGGTCGGGGTCGGCGCCGCGCCCAACGACGAGATCGCCCGCGACGCCGGTCTGGAGACCGCCCGCGGCGTGGTCGTGGACATCGAGGCGCGGACCTCGGACCCGGCGATCTACGCCATCGGCGATGTGGCCCATCGTCCCATGCCGATCTACGACCGCATGTTCCGCATGGAGAGCGTGCCCAATGCGCTGGAGGGCGCCAAACAGGCCGCCAGCGCCATTGTCGGGCGCCCGGCGCCGGCCGGCGAGGTGCCGTGGCAGTGGTCCGACCAGTACGATCTGAAGCTGCAGATCGCCGGCTACGCCTTCGATGTCGACGAAATCCTCGTCCGGGGTGACCCAGCGTCAGGCAAGTTCGCGGTCTTCCATCTGAGGGGCGACCTCGTGCAATCCGTCGAGGCGATCAACTCGCCGCCGGAGTTCATGATGGGCAAGCAGCTCATCGGCAACCGCAAGCCGGTCTCCAAGCAGAGGCTTGCGGACCCATCCATTTCCATGAAAGAGGTCGCCGCCTAAGTTCGGCGCCAGGGGTTCCCGAGGGGTTTATGGCCAAGATCACTTACATCGAGCACGACGGAACCGAGCACGTCATCGACGTGAAGAACGGCCTGTCCGTTATGGAAGGCGCGGTGAAGAACAACATCCCCGGCATCGACGCCGACTGCGGCGGCGCCTGCGCCTGCGCCACTTGCCACGTCTATGTGGACGACGCGTGGAAATCGAAGACCGGCGAGAAGTCGGCCATGGAGGAGTCGATGCTCGACTTCGCCGAGAACGTCGAGGAAAACAGCCGCCTGTCCTGCCAGATCAAGGTCAGCGACGCGGTGGACGGCCTGATCGTGCGCATGCCGGAAAGCCAGCACTAGACCTGTTAGCCGGCGCGCCGCACCGCGAAGTCGGCGGGCTGATCGTCGGCGGCCAGGCAGATGCGGTCGCGGCCGGCGTTCTTGGCCTGGTAGGTCGCCTGATCCGCCCGGCGAAGCAGGTCCGAGAGACTTTCTCCCGCATGCAATTGCGCGACGCCGCCGCTGACGGTCATGGCGGGCAGGTCGGCGCCCCCATCGGCGGAAAGTCCCGCGGCGGTGCGGATCCGGACGGCCTCGGCGGCGAGCCAAGCGGTCTGCGCCGTGGCGCCCTCGATCAGCATGACGAACTCCTCGCCGCCCTGCCGCGCGGTCACCGCCGCGCCGGGCGCGACCGCGCGCAGCAGCTGGGCGAAGGCGGCGATCACCGCGTCCCCGGTCGGGTGGCCAAAGGTGTCGTTGACGCGCTTGAAGTGGTCGAGATCGAACAGCGCCACGGCGAGCGGCAGGCCGGTCCGCTCGGCGCGGGCCAGGGCGGCGTCGGACGCGCGGTCAAAGCCTCGGCGGTTGGCGAGGCCCGACAGCGGGTCGGTCTCCGACGCCAGCTGGGATTCGCTGATCGCCCTCTGGGCCACGATCAACAGCAGGAGCAGGCCGGCCGCCAGCAGCAGAATGCCCGAGCTGGACTGCGAGATCATCGCATAGGCGGTCTTGGTGTAGTCGGCGTAGGTCCGGCCGGACCCGATCGTCATGCCGACGAAGGGCTTCAGCAGGAAGTGCAGGGCGATCAGGGCGAACAGCCCCGCCAGGCCCAGGTGCAGCGGCCGCTTGCGGTCGATCGACAGCACGGTGCGGGTCGCCAGCAGCGAAGCCAGCACATAGCTGGCCTGATAGGCGAAGCCGTACGAAACCGTGTGCGTCGGGTCGCGCCAGATCCAGGCGCGGACGCCCAGGCCGATCGCCAGGATGACCAGGATCGCCCGCCACGGCGGCGCGCGGCGATGGAAGATTGCGAGGCTGGCGGAAAGGCACAGCGAGGCCACCAAAAATGCGGCGTAGCTGATCACATCGGTGATCTCGGAGATTCCAAGGATCGGGCCCAGAAAATCGCTGACCGGGGCCAGCATGCCGATCAGATAGGCGAGGCTGAACCACAGCGCCGCGCGTTGCGAGACGTTGGTCAGGGCCAGGATCGCATAGCCCGCGGCGAACAGGCCGCCGACCGCCATATTGACCATCAGTACGACTTGAACGCCGTTCATCGCCTTCCCCTGGCGCGCGACGCCGCTGCCATTCA
>Ga0207711_10003496_pt1 | contig 13599 bp, 14 predicted proteins | sample KBSS34metaG_FD_184401 | JGI IMG/M metagenome (GOLD analysis project Ga0207711, IMG submission 184401) | Switchgrass rhizosphere microbial communities from Kellogg Biological Station, Michigan, USA - KBS S3-4 metaG (SPAdes) (version 2) | ecosystem: Host-associated > Plants > Roots > Rhizosphere...
TACCTGCCACATTCGCGAAAAGGCCGCCGAGAAGGCTTATTCGGACGTCGGACGCCTGCGCCGCGAAGACGGATCGAAGCCGCTGATCGCGCTTGCCGGCTGCGTTGCCCAGGCCGAAGGCGCGGAGGCCAGAAGGCGCTCGCCGATGATCGACCTGGTGGTTGGCCCGCAAGCCTATCACCGCCTGCCCGACATGGTCGCCGAGGCGGCGCGCGGCGGACGCCCGGTCGACACCGACATGCCGGCGCTGTCCAAGTTCGGCGCGCTTCCGGCGCGGCGCCGGGCGACCCCCAGCGCCTTCCTCACCGTGCAGGAAGGATGCGACAAATTCTGCACCTATTGCGTCGTCCCCTACACCCGCGGCGCCGAAGTCTCGCGACCATGGGATGAAGTCGTCGCCGAGGCCCGGGCCCTGGTCGACGGCGGCGCGTGCGAGATCGTCCTGCTTGGCCAGAACGTGAATGCCTGGAGCGACGGTGACCGCGGCCTTGCCGAGCTCATCCGGGAAATGGCGAAGATCGATGGGCTCGCGCGGATTCGCTACACCACCAGCCACCCGGCCGACATGAACGATGCGCTGATCGCTGCCCACGGCGAAGTCGAGAAACTGATGCCCTATCTCCACCTTCCGGTGCAGTCGGGCAGCGACCGCATCTTGAAGGCGATGAACCGCAGCCACACGACCGACACCTATCTCCGCTTACTAGAGAAGATGCGCGGCGCCCGCCCCGACATCGCCCTCAGCGGCGATTTCATTGTCGGCTTTCCCGGCGAAACCGAACAGGATTTCGAGGAAACGCTGCGACTTGTCGATGCGGTCCGCTACGCTGCCGCTTATTCGTTCAAATACAGCGCCCGCCCGGGCACGCCCGCGGCAACCATGGAGGATCAGATTTCGCGCGACGTGATGGAAGACCGGCTGCGCCGGCTGCATGAGCGGATCAACCTGCACCAGCTCGCGTTCAATCGCTCGAAAGTGGGCATGGACACGCAAATCCTGATCGAGCGCCGCGGCCGTCGCGACGGCCAGATGATCGGCAAGTCGCCGTGGCTCCAATCGGTCCATCTCGATACCAATGCGCGACCCGGCGACCTGATCGACGTTACGCTGGTCTCGGCCGGCCCGCAGAGCATGGCTGGCGCCGTTCGCGAACGGGTCGCCGCCTGATGGCCCGCCGCGATCTTGCCGCCGTCGCCGATACCGCCCGGCTCGAGCTTGAGTTCGAACAGCCCTATCTGCTCGGGCCATTGTTCGGCGATTACGACCGCCACCTGATCACCATCGAGCAGCGCCTCGGCGTGCACATCGCCGCGCGCGGCAACAAGGTCCAGATCGAAGGCGACGCCGACGCGGCGGCGCGGGCCCGTGACGTCCTCATCGGCCTCTACAACCGGCTCGACAGCGGGCAGGATGTCGATGCCGAGGCGGTCGAAGCGGTGCTCGGCATGGCCGCCCAGCCGCATCTCGACGGGATCATCACCGAAGAAGTGACCTCGGCCCCGACGGTGATGATCCGCACGCGCAAGAAGACAATTGTCCCACGTTCGGCGATGCAGACGCCGTACATGGAGGCGCTGGCCCGCGACGACATGATTTTCGGGCTCGGGCCGGCGGGCACCGGCAAAACCTATCTCGCGGTTGCCCAGGCGGTGTCGCAGCTGATCAGCGGCAGCGTCGACCGACTGATCCTGTCGCGACCCGCGGTCGAGGCCGGCGAACGACTTGGCTTCCTTCCCGGCGACATGAAGGAGAAGGTCGATCCCTATCTGAGGCCGCTGTACGACGCGCTTTACGACATGCTCCCGACCGAGCAGGTCGAGCGCCGCATCGCGTCGGGCGAGATCGAGATCGCGCCGATTGCCTTCATGCGCGGGCGGACGCTCAATGACGCCTTCATAATCCTCGATGAAGCGCAGAACACGACGCCGTTGCAGATGAAGATGTTCCTGACCCGCTTCGGCATGCGCAGCCGGATGGTGATTTGTGGCGACCCGCAGCAGGTTGACCTGCCCGATCCGAGCAAGTCGGGACTCGCCGACGCGGTCGACAAGCTCCAGGACATCAAGGGCATTTCGGTGGTCCGCTTCACCTCGGCGGATGTCGTCCGCCATCCCCTCGTCGGGCGGATCGTCGAAGCTTATGAAGGCCCGGGGAGATGATGCTCGAAATCGCGCTCGAAGCCGATGCGGAATGGGACAGTAGCCGCTCGTGGGAGGAGCTTGCTCGCTACGCCGCCGAAGCGGCGATCGCCGAGAGCGCCTTCCCGCAATTGACGCAGTCCGAGCGGCCCGTTGAGCTGTCCGTACGCCTGGCCGATGACGACGAGGTGCGTGCGCTCAACGCAAAATGGCGGGGCAAGGACAAAGCCACCAACGTCCTGTCCTTTCCGCTCGCAAATCCCGACGATTTCGGCGGTGCAACTATTCCTGGGAAAGAATTGTTGCTCGGAGATATTATCCTTGCCCGCGGTATCTGCGAGGCGGAGGCAAGTGAAAAAGGCGTTTCCGTTCAAGAGCATGCAACCCATTTGCTAGTTCACGGGACGCTTCATCTGCTCGGCTATGACCATCAAGACGATGCCGCCGCGGCCGAGATGGAATCGCGCGAAGTGCGTGCGCTCGCACGGCTCGGTATCTCCGATCCCTACGCGGTGAACGACTGATGGCGACGCGCCACGATGACGAGGGCGGCTCACGCCTGTGGCGCGGAATGCGCGCGTTGATCTTCGGCGACGACGGCGAGACGACGCTGCGCGACGAGATCGAGGAAGCGATCGACGAAGCCGAGGATTCGCGGCCGGTCGCCGGCGACCTCAGTCCGTCGGAGCGGCAGATGTTGCGCAACCTGCTGCACTTCGGCGAGCGCACCGCCGGCGATATCTGCGTGACCCGCGGCGACATCATCGCGGTCCCGTCGAGCATCGCCTTCGACGATCTTGTCCGTGCCTTCGCCGACGCCGGCCACAGCCGCCTTCCGGTCTTCGGCGACAGCCTCGATACGATCGTCGGGATGATTCACATCAAGGACGTGTTCAACGCCAACGTCGATACGAGCCGCGATCGCTCGATGGCGAGCCTGATGCGCGATCCGTTGTTTGTCCCCGAATCGATGGGCGTGATCGATTTGCTGGCGCGGATGCGCGCCGAGCGCATCCACCTCGGCATTGTGATCGACGAATTCGGCGGGACCGAAGGCCTGGTGACGATCGAGGATGTGGTCGAGGAAATCGTCGGCGACATTGAGGACGAGCACGACGAGGAAGAAGGCGGCATGCTGACCTTACTCGAGGACGGGCTGTGGGAAGCCGACGCCCGGATCGAGCTCGAAGAACTGCAAAAGGCGGTCGACGCGCGGCTGGTCGCGGACGACGACGATATCGATACGCTGGGCGGGCTGGTGTTCCTGATGGCCGGGCACATTCCGGTAAAAGGCGAGTGCGTCACGCATCCCTCGGGATGGAAGCTCGAAGCGGTCGATTCCGACCCGCGGCGAATTATCCGCGTCCGGCTCCACGCCCCAGACAACCTCGCGGACACTAAGTAGCGAACAGGTTGGCCGGGTCGGCCATCGCCTTGAATTCGAGCGCGTTGCCGGCCGGATCGAGCAGGAACATGGTCGCCTGCTCCCCGGGCTGGCCGGCAAAACGGACGGTCGGCGGAATGATGAAGGTGACCCCGGCCTGCGTCAGCCGGTCAGCCAGCGCCTTCCATTCGCTCATCGCCAGCACCAGGCCGAAGTGCGGCACAGGCACATCCTCGCCGTCGACCGGGTTGGACGCACGGCGCCGCACCGCGTCGGGCGCGAGGTGGGCGACGATCTGATGCCCGTGGAGGTCGAAATCGACCCAATGGTCGGCGCTGCGCCCCTCGGGGCAGCCGATCAGTTCGCCATAGAAGCGCCGCGCGGCGGCGAGGTCATCGACCGGGAAGGCGAGATGGAACGGCGGCAAGGTCATCTCCAATGCTTGCCACCGGGCGCGGCTCCCCGCAATGACGCGAGCGCATGAGGCCATTTCTCCTTGCCTTGCTGATTGGCGCCCTTTCCGCCTTCGCGTTCGCGCCGGTCGGGCTGTGGCCGCTGATGCCGCTCGCGCTCGCGGCACTGTGCGAACTCGCGTGGCGGTCGAAGTCGCTCAAACAAACGCTCGCGATCGGCTGGGGGTTCGGGCTCGGCCAGTTCGTCATCGGCCTCAACTGGATCGCCACCGCCTTCACCTACCAGGCGGCGATGCCGGCGTGGCTCGGGTGGATCGCGGTGGTGCTGCTGTCGCTTTACCTCGCCGTCTATCCCGCGCTGGCGACGGGTCTCGCGTGGCGATTTAAAGGGAAGGCGCCGCTCGCCCTGGTGCTGACCTTGGCCGGGGCGTGGCCGATCACCGAATGGCTGCGCGGAACGATGTTCACCGGCTTCCCGTGGAACCCGCTGGGCGTGACGCTGGTCGACACGCGGTGGCTCTACGCCGTGCCACTCATCGGAACCTACGGCTTGTCGCTGCTGGTGATGCTCGTCGGAGGTGCGACATGGCTGGCCGTGCAGCGACGGTGGTTGCCCGTCGTGCTAATAAGCGCTCCATTCCTCCTCGCCGGGGCATTCTTCTCGCTCGTCGCGCCCAAGTATGTTTCGACCAAGGAAATTCGCGTTGTCCAGCCGAACATCGGCCAGGAGGACAAATGGCAGCAAGGGTTCGCCGAGGAAGCTTCACGGCGGCTTGCGGCTTTGTCGATGAACCCCGGCGGCCAGCGCCCGCGCCTGATCTTCTGGCCCGAAGCGGCGGTCACCGAACCGCTCCAGGACCAACGCACCGACGAGCACCAGGCCCTCGCCCAATATGAGCGCACCCGCGCCGCGGCCTTGGTCGGCCCGGGCGAATATCTGCTGACCGGCGGTCTCGCAGTGTTCTCCAAGGACGGCCGGTGGATCGACGGCGCCGCCAACAGCATCTTCACCTTGGGCACCGGCGGGCAGGTCGTCGGCCGCTACGACAAGGCGCACCTCGTTCCCTACGGCGAATATCTGCCGATGCGTCCGTTGCTATCGGCAATTGGCTTGTCGCGACTGGCGCCGGGCGACATTGACTTCAACCCTGGCCCCGGTCCGCACACAATGAACCTCCCCGGCTGGGGCAAGGTCGGCTTCGCCCTGTGCTACGAAATCATCTTCTCGGGCGAGGTGGTCGACCGGCACGACCGCCCCGACTTCATTTTCAATCCGTCGAACGACGCCTGGTTCGGGCGCTGGGGCCCGCCGCAGCATCTCGCTCAGGCACGGCTACGCGCCGCCGAGGAGGGCATCCCCGTGATCCGCTCGACGCCGACCGGGATCAGCGCGGTAATCGACGGATCCGGTCGAGTCCTTGCGTCGCTACCGTGGCGCCAGCCAGGAACAATCGATACCATGCTTCCCCCGGCCTCTGTGCCCACCCTCTTCTCCCGCTTCGGTAATCTGATCCCGCTGCTGCTTGGCTTTGCCTTGTTGATCGGCGGCATTGCGATGAGCCGGACTCGCCGCTAGGGCGGCGAACCACATATAAAGACTTCCTTATATCCTGATCTTGAGGACCGCTCTTTCCCCATGCGCAGCTCATATCTCTTCACCTCCGAATCCGTATCCGAAGGCCACCCCGACAAGGTTGCCGACCAGATTTCCGACGCGATCGTCGACCTGTTCCTGTCAAAGGACCCCGAAGCTCGGGTCGCCTGCGAAACGCTGACCACCACCAACCGTGTCGTGCTTGCCGGCGAGATTCGCGGCGAGGGTGTAATGGATCGGGACGGCAATTGGGCGCCCGGTATTCGCGAGGAAATCGAGGCCGCCGCGCGCGATACGGTCCAGGCCATCGGCTATGAGCAAAACGGCTTCCACTGGCAGACGTTCGACTTCGCCAATCACCTTCATGCCCAATCGTCGGATATCGCCCAAGGCGTCGATGCCGCGGGCAACAAGGATGAAGGCGCCGGCGACCAGGGCATCATGTTCGGTTTCGCCTGTGATGAGACGCCCGATCTGATGCCGGCCGCGCTTTACTACGCGCACAAGATCCTGATGCAGATGGCGGCCGACCGCCACGCCGGCAAAGCGCCGTTCCTCGAGCCTGACGCCAAGAGCCAGGTCACCTTGCGCTTCGAGAACGGCAAGCCGGTCGCCGCGACTGCGGTCGTGGTCTCGACCCAGCACAAGCCCGGCTATGACGACGGCCCGCAGGAAGCCGAGCTCCATGCGTATGTGAAGTCCGTGGTCGCGGGCGTGCTTCCCAAGGAACTGCTCAGCGACGAGACGGTCTACCACATCAACCCGACCGGCAGCTTCGAGATAGGCGGGCCCGAGGGCGACGCCGGGATCACCGGGCGCAAGATCATCGTCGACACTTATGGCGGCGCGGCGCCGCATGGCGGCGGCGCCTTCTCGGGCAAGGACCCGACCAAGGTCGACCGCTCGGCCGCTTATGCCGCGCGCCATCTGGCCAAGAATATCGTCGCCGCCAAGCTCGCCCGCCGCTGCACCATCCAGCTCGCTTACGCGATCGGCGTTTCGGCGCCGCTGTCGCTTTACGTGAACACGCATAGCACCGGCACGGTCGATGATTCGAAACTGGAGGATGCGATCGGCCGCATCGACAAGCTCGGCGGCCTGACCCCGCGCGGCATCCGCACCTATCTCGGGCTCAACAAGCCGATCTATCGCGCGACCGCCGCTTATGGCCATTTCGGTCGCACACCCGATGGCGAGCTGTTTCCGTGGGAGCGGCTCGACCTGGTCGAGGATTTGAAGGCCGCCGTCGGGCTCGAGGCGATGCCGGTCGAGGCCTAAGCCACGGCTTTCCCGCCGGCATAGCTAACCCGCCAAACCGTATTACCGACATCGTCGGCGATGATCAGCGCGCCGGTGCGGTCGACCGCGACGGCAACCGGCCGCCCGCGCGCCTTGCCGTCGGGACCGATAAAGCCGGCGACGAACCGCATCGGCTTGCCGACCGGACGGCCGCCGGCGAAGCGGATGAACACCACGCAATAGCCGTTGTACGCGGTGCGGTTCCAACTGCCGTGCTCGCCCACGAACGCGCCGCCCTTGAAGAGGGCGGGGAAGCTGCCGCCCGTGTAGAACGCCAGTCCGAGCGGGGCGACGTGAGAGCTTAAGGCATAATCGGGCGGAATTGCGCGGGCGGCCAGGTCGGGACGCTGCGGCCGCACCCGGGGATCCACATGCTGGCCGTAGTAACTGTATGGCCAGCCGTAGAAGGCACCGGGACGGACTGAGGTCAGGTAATCGGGCACCAGATTGGGACCGAGTTCGTCGCGCTCGTTGACCACCGTCCACAAGGTGTTGCTGCCAGGATAGAAGTTGAGCCCGTTGGGGTTGCGCAGCCCGCTCGCGTAAATGCGGTAGGCGCCGGTCTTCGGGTCGACTTCCCAGATCGCCGCGCGGTTGGTCTCGGCCTCGGGCCCGCGCTCCTGGATATTACTGTTGGACCCGACCCCAGCGTAGAGCTTCGACCCGTCGGGGCTGGCGGTCAGGCTCTTGGTCCAGTGATGGTCGATCAGCCCGCCGGGCAGGTCCGTCACCTTTTCTCCGGGCGCGGTGATCTTCGTTTCCCCGGGGGTGAACGGGTAGCGCATGATCGCATCGGTGTTGGCGACGTAGAGCGCGTTCCCGACGACCGCGATCCCAAACGGCGAATTGAGATGATCGAGCAGGACGGTCTTGAGTTCGGGCCGGCCATCGCCGTCAGCATCGCGCAGCAGGGTGATCCGTTGAGGCGGCGGGCCCGCGTCCTTTGCGCCGCCGCCGCCATGCGCGATCGACATGATAAAATCGCGCACCGGATCCTTGGGCCGGTCGACCGGCTCCGCACCGCTATGCTGCGATTCAACGACCAGGATGTCGCCATTGGCGAGCGGATAGACGTTGCGCGGGTTCGACAGGCCGGTCGCCATCGGTTCGATGCGGAAGCCCTTGGGCACCGTCGGCGTTTCTCCCTGCTTCCACCCGATGACGTCGGCGACCCCGACCGCGGAGATCAGTTCTTCGGCCGGCTTGGGGAGGACCGGGTTGGGCCCGACCTGTTGCGACGGGTCTACCTGCTGCGGATTGCCGCATCCGACGAGCGGGAGCAGCGCCCCACTGAGCAACGCCAGCCGTTTCATGGCCGCCCTCCGTCGTGGCGATAGCGGGCCGACTGCCACAACCAGCCGCTCGCCAAAGCGAGGATGACGGCAGTCAGCGAGAGCATCAGGCCGGTCGGGACAACCGCCGTCCAGCCGTCACGGGTATGGACCAGCGCGTTGATCAATTCGACCACCCACGCCGCGAACAACAGGCCCAAATGACCCCAGCCGGCTCCGACCCGAAGTCGGGCATCGCGGCCTAACGAGACCAGCAGCACAATCCCCGCGAGCGCGCCAAACAGCAGGCCCGCGGCGAGCAGCCAGCTCGAGAAATTGACCCACAGCAGGTTTCCGCCGCTGTATTGATAAACCCAATCGGTCAGCAGCGCGCCGACGAAGCAGACGATCGGGATCGGCAATAACATCGCGTAGAAGCGATGCGCGTGGGCGACCTGAGTTCGGGGTGCCGTGGTCTCGGCCATGGGCGCCTCCTCGGTCCAGTTAACGCCGGTTTGACGCATGGCCCGCAGTTCGGGTTCCCGCCACGGCAATTACAAAGGTGTCATGATCGGGCTTGCTGGGGGCGGCCGCGCGAGCCAATGCGGCGCGCGATGACCGCGCACAAACCCGGCGACCCGCTGACCCTCAACCGGCTCTATGGCCGGTCGACCGGGCATAAATTGCGCAAAAGCCAGCAGGAGCTGGTCGAAACGCTGTTGCCGCAGATCGAAGTGCCGGCCGAAGGCGACGTGACGGCGCCGGTGCTGTTCGGCGATGATCGAACGCTGCATTTCGAGATCGGCTTCGGCTCGGGCGAGCATCTCGCGAGCCGCGCCGACATGCTACCCGACCACGGCTTCATTGGCGCCGAGCCATTCCTCAACGGTGTCGCGACCGCGCTCGGCCATATTCGCGACCAGCATCTCGCCAATGTGCGGCTATGGCGCGGCGACGCGCTCGACGTGCTCCAGCGCATTCCCGACGGGGCGCTCGGCTTCCTTTATTTGCTCCACCCCGACCCGTGGCCCAAGGCGCGCCATGCCAAACGGCGAATGGTAAACGACCGCCCGGTCGACCTGTTCGCAGCCAAGTTGAAGCCCGGCGGCGAATTTCGCCTGGCGACCGACGACCCGACTTACCTCAGCTGGGCGCTGATGGTCATGCAGCGCCATACCGACCAATTCGAGTGGCTCGCCGAAACGCCGAAGGACTTTCTCGAGCCTCCCGGCGGATGGATTGAGACCCGCTATGGCGCCAAGTCACGCCGCGAGGGCCGCCGGCCCTATTATCTGCGCTACCGCCGCACCTGAACCTTGGGCTCGAGCCGCAGCAACCGCGCGCCGTCGCCATCTTCAAGCAAATAGACCTCGCCGCGCGGCCCCTGGTCGACGGCGCGGATGCGGGCGCCCATGTCCCACTGGTCGGCCTTGCTCGCCTGGTCGCCGCGCAGGCGGACGCGAATGAACGCCTGGCCGGATAGTGCCCCGATCAACGCATCGCCCTTCCATTGCGGGAACAGATCACCCGAATAGATAATCAGCGAGCTTGGGCTGATCGACGGGTTCCACCAGATCTTGGGCGGCTCAAAGCCGTCGCCGGGGCGATGATCGGGGATGTTGAGGCCGTCATAATTGTCGCCGTTCGACGCGATCGGCCAGCCGTAATTCTTGCCCGGCAGGATGAGATTGACCTCGTCGCCGCCGCGCGGGCCCATCTCATTTTCCCACAGCCGTCCCTCGGTATCGAACACCAGGCCATAGGGGTTGCGATGGCCCGTGCTCCAGGTCTCGGCAGGCGTCAGGTTCGGCCCCGGCCAGTTTACGGTTCGTCCTGATGCACTCTTCGCCGCCGCCGTGTCCTCGGGCGGATCGGTGACGGTTACCGTCGCGGCGCCGATCTTGCCCGCCCAGGGATTGCCCGGCGCCGGCTTGCCGTCCAGCGTCAGGTGGAGAATCTTGCCGAGCGGCTGGCTCGGGTCTTGCGCCGGAGTGAAGCGCTGGCGCTCGCCCGAACTCAAGAACAAGCTCTGCCCGTCCGGGGCGAAGGCGATGCGACCGCCGAACTGGCCACCCTCGCCGCCCGCCGGGTCATGCCACAGCACCGTCAAATTCTCGAGCCGCGGGCTGGCGTCAATACCGGCCAGCCGCGCCCGCGCCAGCGCCAGGCTGCTGCCGCCATTGGACGAAGGCTCCGAATAGGTCAGGTAGACCATCTGGTCGCCGGCGAAGGTCGGGGCGGCGGCCACGTCGAGTAATCCGCCCTGGCTCGACACGACCACGCGCGGAACACCGGTGACCGCCGTCTTCTTGCCCGTGCCGACGTCGATCAGCCACAGCTTGCCCGGCTTCTCGGTGACCAGCGCGGCATTGGTCAACGCCACGCCAGACCCGGGCAGGAACCCCATCGCCCAAGGCGAATCGAAGCGCGCCACTTCGGTCGAAGTGAACGGTCGTTCGGCGCCCGGGCTCGGCGCCGCGCCGCAGGCGGCGATCGTCAACAGAAGCAGCGCGGCTTGTATTAAGCGAAGGGTCATCCCAATTGGTCCTAACACGAAACGGATTCTGCCCGTCCCTATCGACAAGGCCTAGCATGCGACCCTGCAGCCTACTCTCGCTCGCCACTGCGGTTCCACCAAATGTGATCGAACAGCAGGAGGCCAAGGCGATCGGCCGGCGCGTGTTCGCCCGGAAGAACCTGTTCGACAAGCTGGCGCCGGTGTTCGACAACGCCGCCATCGCCCGGCGTCACGTCGTCGCCCCGCACAAATGGTACGAAGAACCGCACGGCTGGGCCGAACGCAACGCGGTCTACCTCGCGGCGTCGGAATCCATGTTCGAAGACGCAGCCACCAGGGCGATCGCCCAGGCCGGCCTGTCGCCCGACCAAATTGACGGCGTGGTTACGGTTTCGACCACCGGCATTGCGACGCCAAGCCTGGAAGCGCGGGTCGGACCGCGGATCGGGCTGCGCCCGGACGTCCGGCGCGTGCCCGTGTTCGGCCTCGGCTGCGCCGGCGGCGTCAGCGGCCTCGCCACCACCGCGCGCCTCGCGGCGTCCGAGCCCGGCACCCATTGGCTGTACGTTACGGTCGAAACCTGTTCGATCTCGATCCGCCTCGATAGCAACGATCCCGCCGCGATCATCGCCACCGCCTTGTTCGGCGATGGCGCTGCCGCCGCGGTCATCACCGCCGGAGAAGGCGGGTTGGCGACGCTCAAGGGCTCGGCCGAGAAACTATGGCCCGATACGCTGGGGATCATGGGCTGGCGGGTCGAGGATCCCGGCCTCGGCGTGCTGTTTGATCGCGCCATCCCACCATTCATCGAGGCCAACCTCGCCGAAGCCGTCGATGAAATGTGCGCGCAGCTGTCGATCGCGCGCGAGGACATCTCGCGCTTCTGCTGCCACCCCGGCGGCGTGAAGGTGATCGATGCGATCGAGACCGCACTCGACCTGAATCAGGGCGAGTTGAACCTCGAGCGCGAAGTGCTGCGCGACTTTGGCAACATGAGCGCGCCGACCGTGTTGTTCGTGCTCGAGCGGCTGCTCGAACGCGGGTTGCCGGAAAGGGTGATGATGACGGCATTCGGCCCCGGCTTCACCTGCGCCGGAATGCTGCTCGAAGCCGCATGACGCTGGGAATCGTCATCCTGGCGCTGGTCACGCTCCAGCGCGTGGGCGAACTGTGGCTGTCCGATCGCAATACCCGCCGCCTGCTGGCGGACGGCGCCCGCGAATATTCCCCCGGCCATTATCCATTGATCGTCGCGGTCCACGCCGGCTGGCTCGCGGCCCTGTGGTGGCTGGCGCCGGGCCGGCCGGTCGAGGTTGTATGGCTCGCGCTCTACATCGTGCTTCAGGCCGCGCGAGTCTGGGTGCTGGCGACGCTTGGACCGCGCTGGACGACGCGGATTATCGTCCTGCCCGATGCGCCATTGGTGAAAGCCGGCCCCTACCGTTTCGTTTCCCACCCCAATTATGTCGTGGTCGCACTTGAGATCGTCGTCCTGCCGCTGGTCTTTGGCCTGTGGTCGGTGGCGTTGATTTTCTCGGGCTTGAACGCCGTCGTTCTGGCCATCCGTATCCGCGCAGAGAATCGCGCGCTCAGCGCTTCGTGACGTCAATCAGGCGATAGATCGTTCCGTCGGGCTGCGTCATATGGCCCGTCAGTCGGGTTCCACGCAGCATTAGCCGCAATTGCCCCATCGGCCGGCCAGTCCTGCCGACGGCTCCGTCAATCCGACCCGCGGCTGGATCAAAGGTCACGTCGATCGCGCCCATGAATTCTTCCTGCCCGGCGACGAGCTTGTACGCGTCGATCCGGTATTGCCGCGGAGCGCTTGGCTTCACGCGGTAGATGACATGTTCGTCGTGGCACGGCGAAGGCTTCACTTGGCACAGCGATGAGCCCTCCCACGTTCCGGAGATCGAGTCGCCGGTCGCCGCGGCGAGCAGGAATGCAGCTATGATCACTTGGCCAATCTACGGTTTGCATGTTCGCCTTGCGAGTCCCAAGCGCTGAGCCTATATCGCGGCTTCTCTCCTCGACATCGCTAGATGCTGAGGCTGGGGCCCACCGGCCCCGGTCCGAGAGGCGTTTGGGCTTTAGGATATCGCATTGACCGACATGAACACGGTTGCGCGGCTGATTGGACCGGAGGTGGAAGCCTTGGGTTATGAGCTCGTGCGCGTGGCCATGATCGGCGGGACGTCCGATCCGACGCTGCAAGTCATGGCCGAGCGGCCCGATACGCGGCAACTCGCCCTTGGCGATTGCGAGCGGATCTCGCGGCGCTTGTCGGAAGTGCTCGACCTCGCCGACCCGATCGATGGCGCCTACCGGCTCGAAGTCAGTTCGCCCGGCATCGACCGGCCGCTGACCCGTCTCAAGGATTATCGTGACTGGGCAGGGTTCGAGGCGCGGATCGCGCTCACCGAGCCCAAGGCCAGCCGCAAGCAATATTCGGGAACGCTTGAGGGGGTCGAAGGCGAAACCGTCAAGCTGCTCGGCAAAGACGGCCAAACCTACGAAGTCGCCTTTTCCGAGATCGCGTCGGCCAAGCTGCTCTTGACCGACAAGCTCATCAAAGCCACCGCGCCGCTCAGCACCGAGGGCGCCGACAAGATCGAAGTTGATCCCCGTCCGGCGGAGATCGACGAAAAAATGGAAGGTTGAAGACGAACATGGCTACCGCACCCGCTGCCGTCAGCGCCAACAAGGCCGAGTTGATCGCGATCGCCGACGCCGTCGCGCGCGAAAAGCTGATCGACAAGGCCATCGTCATCGAGGCGATGGAAGACGCGATTCAGCGTGCCGCCCGCTCGCGCTACGGCGCTGAGAACGATATCCGGGCCAAGCTCGATGGCGAGACCGGCGACCTGCGCTTGTGGCGCGTGCTCGAAGTCGTCGAAGAGCCCGAGGATCATTTCAAGCAGGTCGACGTCAAAGGCGCGCAGAAGCTCCAAAAGGACGCCAAGCTGGGCGACTTTATCGTC
>Ga0207711_10003507_pt1 | contig 13580 bp, 14 predicted proteins | sample KBSS34metaG_FD_184401 | JGI IMG/M metagenome (GOLD analysis project Ga0207711, IMG submission 184401) | Switchgrass rhizosphere microbial communities from Kellogg Biological Station, Michigan, USA - KBS S3-4 metaG (SPAdes) (version 2) | ecosystem: Host-associated > Plants > Roots > Rhizosphere...
AGAGGATCGCCACTAGAGGACGCAGCCGCGGTCGGTTCGGAAAAGTGAACCTGCATTAGCAGCCCTGCCGAATCAGAGTACGCCGTCGCCTTGCTCGGCCAGCGTCACCTTCACGTCCATGGTCCGGCCGTCGCGCCAGACGGTCAGGTTGAGCGTTTCACCCGCGTGCTTCAGCGAAACGGCGCGGGTGATCGCATTCTCCTCTTCCACTTTCTTTCCGTCGACGGCGGTGATCAGGTCGCCACCGACCCGCAGCAATCCGTTACCGATGCGGACCACCTGAGTGCCGCCGCGCAGACCAGCGTTCGCCGCCGGAGTTCCTCGGCCCACCTGGCCGATCAGCAGGCCACCGGCGCGGGGCAAATGCAACGCCTCCGCCCAATCGCCGGAAACGAGATAAGTGGATACGCCGATGGTGCTGGAGGCCGGCTGCCGTCCGGATTTGAAATCGCCCAGCATCACCTTGGCGCGATTGATGGGCATCGCAAACCCGATGCCTACACTGCCGCCGTTGGGCCCATAAATGGCTGTGTTGATCCCGATCACATAGCCTTGCGAATCGAGCAGCGGACCGCCGCTATTGCCAGAATTGATGGCGGCGTCGGTTTGGATCATGTCTTCCAGATCGCTGCGTTCCTCGCTTTGAATTTTGCGGTGCAGCGAGCTCACGATACCGGTGGTCAACGTACCCGCGAGACCGAACGGATTGCCGATGGCGAGCACTTTCTGGCCCACCTGGAGATTATCGGAATCGCCCAGCTTGAGAAAAGAGGCGAGCTTCTTCTTGGGCTCAATCTGGATGAGCGCAAGATCGTGGGCCGGATCGCGATGCAGCACCTTCGCCTTGTAGCGGCTCTGGTCAGGAGGCATGGTCACCTCCACGTCGGAACTGCCGCTGATCACGTGATAATTGGTGAGAATCTGGCCATCGGCATTAATCAGGAATCCCGAACCCAAACCTTGCACGGCCTGCACTCCGAAGAAAAAATCCCGCTGATACACGGTGCTGGTGATGTACACCACGCTTTCCTTCGAGGCCTTGTAGATGTCGATGTTGTTGGTCTCATCGGGGTTGAGACCGGCGGAGTAGGCCACGGAAGGCCCGGTCCATGTCGCGCCCCGATCCGTCCAGAGATTGCGCACCGGCGAATTCTGGCGGCTGGTGAGGAACACAAACCCGCCCACCAGGGCCAGAGCGATTAAGAATGTTCGTAGCTTCATGGATTCAATCCCGGCCCCTTAACTAAATTCTGTAGGGCTGCATACACGGTCTGAACTTGCTGAAGGGTATTTTCCTTGCTTCCGGAGGTGTCGATGATGAAGTCGGCATGCTTCACCTTCTCTTCAAGGGGCATTTGACGGCTCAACCGTTTCAGAACTTCTTCGCGGCTGACTCCATCCCGCTCTATCGATCGCTCGATCTGCTGCTCAGGGCGGCAGACGGCGACAATTAAGCGGTCGTAATCCCTATAACTGCCCGTCTCGACCAGTATCGCAGCTTCGGTGACGGCGATGCCATCGGGATGGTCGCGGGCAAATTCGTCGGCCAGATCGCGCTCCCGCAGCTTCACGGGCGGATGCACCAAGGCGCTGAGCTTGGCCAATTGCTCGGGATCCGAGAAGACAATCCGCGCCAACAGCCGCCGGTTGATCTTCCCTTTAGATGGGCCGTCGGGGTCGAGGATCTGGTTGCCGAAGGTAGCCACCACGGCCTCGTAGGTTTCCCCGCCCTGTTCGAGCACCTGGCGACCCAGCACGTCGGCCTGGATCAGAAGGCAGCCCAGATCGGCGAGGGCGCGACCCACAAAACTTTTGCCGCTGGCGAGGCCGCCGGTGAGGCCGACTCTAAGCATTCGTTCGGGATGCGACACCCGCCTGATGCTGCTCGGCGAGCTGCACGGTATTCGCCATCAGCATCGCGATGGTCAGAGGACCCACGCCGCCCGGTACGGGCGTATAAGCCGAAGCCACACGAGCGACTTCCACGGGATGAACGTCGCCGACCAGGACGGAGCCCTTGCGATCGAACTCTTCGGCTTTGCCCATACGTTCCGCCGACGCGCGATCGGTGACACGATTCATGCCTACGTCGATGACTGTGGCTCCGGGAGCCAGAAATTCGCTGGTCACCATACCGGCTCGGCCGATAGCGGCCACCAGAATATCGGCACGATGGCATTCGTCGGCCAGTTCCGAGGTACGGGAGTGGCATATCGTCACGGTGGCGTTTTCATGCAGCAACATCAGCGCCATCGGTTTGCCCACGATATCGCTGCGCCCCAAGACCACAGCGCGGCGTCCATCGACGGGAATCTTGTAGTACTTGAGCAGCTCCATGATGCCCGCGGGAGTGCAGGCTCGCGGCGCCGGCCGGCCGGCCACGAGATGGCCGACGTTCACGGGATGGAAGCCGTCGGCGTCCTTATCCGGCGCGACCGCTTCGAGCACCCGGCGCGTGTCCACCTGCTTGGGTAAAGGCATCTGCACCAGAATGCCGTCGATATCGGGACGGCGGTTGAGATTGTCGATCAGCGCCAGCATTTCATCGGTGGTGATGGTTTCGGGAGGCGTGAGTTTGTCGCTGAAGATACCGATTTCGCCGCAGGTCTTGATCTTGCTGCGAACGTAAACTTCGGAAGCCGGATTGTGTCCTACCAGAACCACTGCCAGCCCGGGTTTACGTTTGAGTTTCGCGATGCGCGGCTTCAGCCGCTCCAGGATTTCGTTGCGGACGGCGGTGCCGTCCAGTATTTGAGGCATTCACAGCGAGTTTAGCAAATGACGCCGCAATCGCCGCCAAACAAGGCGAGCCGGAAAGAATAGAACCGCGGTCCAGAACAGCACGCTGGGGCCATACGCAAGCAGAAACGAGGCAGCCCCAACTATGCTCTCGACGGTGGTTTTGTAACCCTCAACCGCTGCGTTGCGAAGCCGGGGGGACAGAGAACCGGGCATTTGAAGCCCAGCCCGGGACTCCTCGAAGAGTTTAATGTTGAGGGTTGCAAAATCGACGCGGTTGGCGAAATTCTTCCTCTCTGCCTCCATGCGCTCGATCTCGCCGCGCACCCGCTCGATTTCCTTTTCGACCGCCAGAACGTCCGCCAGCTTCCCCGTTCGCTCGCGCAGGAGGTCCGTCAGCCTCTTCTCCGAGTTCCGTGCATTGGAGAGTCGAGCCTCCAAATCCACATACTGCTGCGTGATCTCTTCCCCCGCCTGAGATTCCGATTCCACGCGTCCGAGTGCTTTCAGCTCCGCCATCGCCGCGTCGAGCTGGTCGGACGGAACACGCAACGTCGCCTCCAGCACCGGTCCCGAGTCAACGGGAGAACTGATATTCGATTGCCCCAGGTAGCCCCCGTGCCGCTTCAAGATCTCGTCGACAAGCGGCCGCATCTTCGCGAAGTCTTTCACTGCGATGGTGAGCTGCGTCGTGCGTGCGATCATGGGGTTCCGCGCACGTACCTCGTCAAAGAACGTATTGGCCTTCGAATCGCGGATTTGAAATGGAAGCGGGTTTCGAGCCCTAGCGAAATCGATCTTTCCGTATTGCGAGGTAGATCTCGGCTGAATCAAGATCGCCACGACGAAAGCCGCCACACTCAGACCTCCGGCCCACGCCCAGGTCTGGCGACGGGCAAGGAACGCGAACTTGCCGCGCGGCTGACCTGAATACTTGTCCATCTCCGCCGCGATGTTGTTCGTCAGCGCGGGGCTCGACTGCTCGACTTGCCAATTCGAAAGCTGGTCGGAGAGGTCACGCAACTCCGCTGCTAGCTTTTGACACTCCTGGCAGCGTTCCAAATGCGATGCCGTGGCCGCGGCGCGATTCGCCGCCAGTTCGCCGTCCAGGTAAGTCATCAATTCTTCTTGCTCGATGGGATGGTTCATGGGCATTTCACACCTTCCCGCTCCGGTTCCAGGTGACACTTCAACGCCAAACGAGACCGGAACAGCCTCGAGCGCACGGTGTTGATCGGGATGCGCAACAGTTCGGCGATCTCTGCATAGCTCATTTGCTCGTATTCCCGCAGCATCAGAATCTCGCGGTCCGACGGCTCCAGTTTCCGCAAAGCTCCGCGCACCCACAACACTTCGTCCGCGGCGTTTTCGATAACTTCATTCGTCGCTGGAGCCGTACGTGCCAGCTTGCGCCGCTCCGCTGCGAGCAAATTCAAGGCGATCGAATACAGGTAGGTTCGGAAAAGCGCTTTCGGCTGGTACCTTACGGTGGCGCGAATCACTGCGATGAAGGTTTCCTGGGTCAGGTCCTCGGCTCGTTCCCGGTTCGTCAGGCGACGCCGGAAGAACCCATACAACGGCTCGCGATAACGCGCGAACACCTCTTCGAACGCCGGGCGGGACCCAGCCTGGAACTCCAGCATGAGGGCTTCGTCGCTTATCACACGCTTCCTCTACCCTTGTAATGTCCGACCAGGGCCAAAAAGTTCCCGGCCCCGACATAACAAAATGGTCGCGTCAAAACCGCAACAGGTAACTGACCTTCACGAACACTTGAGACCCCGTCTGCAAATCCGGGTTGGTGATGCGCACCAGCGTAGCGGGCTCGCCTAAAAGCACCAGATTCTCGCGGCTGTTGGTATAGCCCAGGTACACCGCCGTGCCCGGATGAGGAAGATACGCCAGGAGCAGGTCCCCCGTGAACTTCTTGGACGTATCGTAATCCGCCAGAGCCGTGTTGGAGAGCACGGCGTTGTAATCGATGATGGCGCGCAAGGACCACGCCGGACTGAACTGATAATTGACCGTGTTGCGGAAAATGTGATTCGTGAACACGTGCGCCAGACGGGTATAAAAATACGTCTGCTGGATGCGTAGCCGAACATTTGGCCGCAGGGTGATGGTGGTGTTGCCGTATTGATTGCTGGCGAGTGAGGGGAGGACGCCCATCGCCGGAGAATAGTTCACACCCGTGCCGTCACCAAAAAACGCATTGATTCCGACGTGCTTGAAATAATCGGAATAGAAGAACATCTCCGTTGCGGTCTTGTGGAAGCCGATACCTTGATACAGCTCATAGGCCCAGAGGTGATCGATGTTGAAACCGGTCGCCCGGCGGAAGTTCAGGAAGAACGTCCCTCCCGTAAAACCGTCCTGGAAGCGATATTGACGGTTCCAGTCGCCGTTGCTAAAGCTGTTGAAGCCAAAGCTGGACACTGGAGTCGCTTTGGGCCTCCACTGATAGTTCATGTTCTGCTGGGTCATGCGGATGTCAGTGCGCGGAACAAACCCGAGGTCGGTATGAAAGCCCGGATTGCGATCCAGATAATTGGCGAAGTAGTTGAAATGGAGTCCGCTGCGATTTAGATTCGCAACGTAAGCCGGACCGGCGGAACGCGTGCCGTCCAAATATCGAGTCGCGCTGGCGATGGCCTGCCCCACGGCCACCCAGTTCTTGGCGATCTTCCAGCGCGCGTCGATGGAGCCGACGCGGTTGTGGCTCGCCCCAAAGTTGTAGTCGGAGAGAAACACGCCTACGGTGGATTCCTTGCCGATGTTTCGCTGTATACGCAGCACTCCACCCGGCGCGTAGTTTCCGTAACGCGGATCGGCTGGATCGACCCGTTTGCCGGGACCGCGGTCGGCGCCGGCCAGCAGGCCAATCGACCAGCGCCCGAGCCGTCCGGTGAGGCGAACTCCACCGACTGGATCCCCGATGCGCCGTGAGAAAAACAGATTCTCGGGCGTTTGAAAATAGCTGGCGTTCTCCAAAAAAAAGGGGCGCTTTTCGGGGAAGAATACCTCAAAACGCTGGTTGACGGTCACCTGAGGATCGTCCGATTCCACCTGGCTGAAATCGGGATTGATGGTTGCGTCGAGCGTCAGCGATTCGCGGAGCACCAGCTTGGCGTCCATTCCAACACGCACGTCGCGGTTGGTGCGAAAGAGAGGCGGAAGGTCCGGAGGTTGATCCAGCAGATGCGCGCTAGACCCGGCGATATACGGGATCAGGCGGATGTTACGGCCGGGCGAGATGTGGTCGAAGCCGTCCAGATCGCCGAACTGGGCAACGAAAGAGTTTTCGCGATTGCTGACGGCAGGCCAGAAGGAGTTCTCATTGCGCGCGGGAATATTGCGAAAAAACGCGAAGCCCCAATCCTGCATATCCATGCTGGTGAATCGCATGCTTTTGAACGGGACCGCCATGCGCACGGCATATCCATCGCTGGTGAGCCGGCCTTCGGATTTCCAGTAAGTGTCAAAGTTCCAGTCGTCCCCCTGCCCCTCGGTGTTCAGACCGTCGAGTTGAATGCCGTAGGGATTGACGAAGAACTCGAAGGCATGCTGGCGGTCGTGAAACGTATCGAGCAGCACACCGACAAAATCATCCGCGAAAATGTCGTCACGCTTGGTAAAACGCGCACGCAGCTCGCCTTTATTGGACCGGCACACGAAGATCACGTACAAATTCTGAGCGTCGTAAGCCAGCCACGCTTTAGTTTCGCTGCTGGCGGCTTTCCCATCGTCGGGATTACGCTGGATGAAATTGGTGACGGGCATCGCGCCATCGGGCGGAGAGCCGTTGATGTAGTCATCGAGGACCGGCGGAGTCGAAACACGAGTGATGTGTAAGTTCCTCGCGGAGAGGAGTGGCGGCGTGGTCTGACCGAAAAGGTTGGCCGCCACGTATAGGGAAAGAAAAGTGCAGCGCAAACGCGGCAGCATGCTTTTGTTAAGGACGTCCCGATTCCGGGAAAGTTCCAAGTTTTGAATTTAATCGGCCGGAGCTCGATGAAATGCAAGGATTGCGGACACCGCGGCGGGATCGGCATTTGCCAGAGCCCTGGCAATCGCAATCGCCCGATCGTCGAGCTCGAACGGCGGAGTCATAGCGTGCACCAGTCCCCACGACAGGGCCTCGGGAACCGTGAACACGCGCCCGGTCAGCGACAATTCGCGCGCGCGCCGGTCTCCGATGGCAGCCGACACCGCGCCGAGGATTCCAGGATGGCAGCGTCCCTCGCGAATATCCGTTAGCCCGAAGCTCGAGCCTTGTGCCGCGACCGCTACGTGCGCGTTAGCGATCAGCGCCACACCGGCTGAAACTGCGACTCCCTGCATCGCCAGCACAATTGGCTTCGAAGAACCGCAACCGAACGAGAAGATCCCTTCGGGAAGGGGCTGATCGAAATCCATGCCGCCGCAGAACACCTGACCTTCAGCGTCGATCAGAATTGCGCCAGTCTCTGCGTGCTCCTGCGCGTCGCGGATCTCGTTCAACAACAGCGACGCCAGCGCGGCATCCAGGATATTTCGCCGAGCCGGAATCGCCAGTGTCAGCCGCCGCACACGGCCGTCTTGCTCTACGCGTAAACTCATACGGCCAGCTTCATTTCAACAACTCTATCGGCAGATGCTCGCGATGCCCGGAGGCGGTCGCGGCTTGCAGTGCGAAATCCAGCACACGGCGCGTTTCCAGGGGGTCGATGATCGCGTCCACATGCCCGCGCGCGGCGGCGTAGCGCGCATCCAGCCATTTTTCGTAATCTTCCCGCGTCTGGGCGATGCGAGCCTCCAGCTCGGGCGGAACGGGCTGTCCAGCCGACTTGAACTTTTCGAGTTCCGGCCCGTGCACCGCCTGCACCGCGGCATCCCCATCCATCACGCCGATCCGCGCCGTGGGCCACGCGAAGGTGAAGTTAGGATCGAATCCCTGCCCTGCCATCGCATAATATCCGGCGCCCGAAGCATGATTCAGGGTCACGATAATCTTCGGCACCGTCGCGCATGCCATGGCTTCCACCATCTCGGCGCCCGCGCGGATGATGCCGGCGCTCTCTGCCTCTACGCCCACCATGAACCCAGAGACGTCCTGCAAATACACCAGGGGCAATCCCTGGCGCTCGATGGTTTCGACAAAATAGGCGGCCTTGCGGGCCGACTCCGGATACACGATCCCGCCGATCCGCGGCCCTTCCGGCGTCTTCAAGAAACCGCGCCGGTTTGCGATCAGCCCGATCGGCCGGCCGTGCAGCCGGGCGTGTGCGCACAGCATCTCCGGGGCATGCTCGGGCTGGAATTCCAGATAGTCGTCGACACCATGGTCACCCCCGTCGACAATGCGCGCGATGACCGCTTCCATATCGTAGGGAAGCCGGTGATCGTCGGGCAGCAGGTCGTACAATCCTTCGGCGGGCTTCGCGGGCGCGGAGCCCTTTACGGAGCCCGCAGGCTCAGGTAGCTCCCGGATCTTTTCGCGAATCAGAGCCAGACACGCGCGATCGTCCTTGGCCGAATAGTGCGCGACGCCACTGATCTTGGTGTGCAGTGATGCGCCGCCCAGCGATTCGGCATCCACCACCTGGCCCACCGCGCCCTTCACGAGGTTGGGACCGCCGAGTCCCATGAAACTGGTTTTCTCGACCATGATGATCACGTCCGACAGCGCTGGCAGATACGCCCCGCCCGCGATGCACATGCCCATCACCGCGGCGATCTGGGGAACTTTGAGTCTCCGCCGCATCAGCGAGTTGTAATAGAAAATTCGCGCCGCGCCGTATTGCCCCGGGAAGATCCCATCCTGATAAGGCAGGTTCACGCCCGCCGAATCCACCAGGTAGACAATCGGCAGGCGATTGCGCATGGCGATTTCCTGCGCCCGCAGAATCTTGTGAATGGTCTCGGGCCACCACGCGCCGGCCTTCACCGTGGCGTCGTTGGCGACGATCACGCAGGGACGCTTTTCGATGTGTCCCAAGCCGGTGATCACGCCCGCGGCGGGAGCCTGGCCGTCATAGCGGTCGTAGGCGATCAACAGGCCGACTTCCAGGAATAACGAACCCGGATCGATCAAATGGGCCACACGTTCGCGCGCCGTCAGCTTGCCTTCGCTGTGCTGCTTTTCAATTTTCTTCGCACCGCCGCCGTTCTTGAGCTTCTCTTCCAGTTCCTGAATGCCGCTCACGAGCCCGCGCATGCGGTCGGCCGGGGTGTGGGTCACCACTCTATAGTAAACAGTAGGGACAGGCGATCGTGAAGGATCCTTACGATCTACAACGTTTTATCGAAGCCCAGAATCCAGTCTACGCGCAGGTGTGTGCCGAATTGCGCAATGGGCGAAAGGAAAGCCACTGGATGTGGTTCATCTTCCCGCAGATGCGCGGTTTAGGGCACAGCCAGATGGCGGTGAAATTTGGAATCGCTTCGCGGGAAGAAGCCGAGGCGTATTTACAGCACCCCGTGCTTGGACCTCGATTGCGCGAGTGCGCTCGTCTGGTGACTGCGGTGGAGGGACGTTCGATCCATGAAATCCTCGGATCGCCCGACGACCTGAAGTTTCGGTCTTCGATGAGCTTGTTTGCGAGCGTGGCGCCAGACGATCCTGACTTCGCAGTGGCGTTGCAAAAACATTAGCGCAAGAATTATCAAGATCTCAGGCAGTGCTTTGATTAGACTGAGATGGTGATTCCGCGGGCGACGCCGATCAATCGAGTATTGCCAATACTCGGGTTCGCCGCGGCGCACCTGGACGAAGACCTATCGCTAGCTGTGCTCGCCGAGCGGGCGGGCCTGTCGGCATTTCATCTGCATCGCGTATTTTCCGTGGCCGCTGGGGAAACGCCCAAGCAGTACACGCTGCGGCTTCGGCTGGGCCGCGCGGCAGTGATGCTTCTGGTTGGCGAGGAGTCGGTTCTGGATATCGCGATTGCCTGCGGCTTCCAGAGCCACGAGGCGTTCTGCCGGGCGTTTCGCAGGCGCTTCAATATGACGCCCAGCGCCTATCGCGAGCGCGGTTTTACCGCCAGCGTGGATCGGGCACAGGCAAAAACACACGCGGAACTGGTGGATGCTATCGGTCCGTGCGTTGGGCTGTTTCACATCAGCGAAGACAGGAGATCACCGGAGAACGAAATGGCATATTCCATCACGAAAAAAGAACTCGCACCGCAGCCCGTGCTGGTTGTGCGGCGGCGAGTGAAGCGGTCTGAGATCGCAGCCACCATCGGGGAGGTGCTTCCCCACATCTTCGTCCATGCGCAAAAGAATGGAATCGCGCTGGCCGGGCTTCCATTCACGCGTTACCTGGAAATGGGACCAGGATTGATCACCATGGAACCCGGCATGCGCGTGACCTCGCCGGGGGCGTCAGGAGAAGGCGACGTCATCGCGGATACCTTACCAGGCGGCCCTGCGGCGACCACAACCCACATCGGACCCTACGATAAACTGTCCGGAGCCTACGCCGCGATCGAACAGTGGATGGAGTCTCAAGGGCTCGTAGCCGCCGGAGCGCCCTGGGAGTCCTACATCAACGATCCGGGCGATTATCCCGATCCCAAGGATTGGAAGACCGAGGTCTTCTGGCCGGTTTCGAACTAGTAGAATAGGCGAGTCTCTATGTTTGCAGCCAGGAGATTCGCGATCGTCGCAGGTCTTGTATTCGCGAATGGTTTCGCCTTCGCGCACCACGCCTACACCGCCGAATTCGATACCACGAAGCCCGTAAAGGTGACTGGCGTAGTCACCAAGCTCGAGTGGTCCAATCCTCATATATGGATTTATCTGGACGTGAAAGACGACAAAGGCGACGTGAGCAACTGGGGATTCTCGGCCTCGCCTCCGGGGATGCTGCTGAGAAGGGGCATCACCAAGAACAGCCTGAAAATCGGCGACGTGCTCACCATCTCCGGGCATCGCGCCAAAGACGGATCGAATAACGCGTCGGGCAACATCGTGACGATGGCCGACGGGCGAGAAACCCTGATCGGCCAGGATCAGGCTGTGAATCCCACGGAGAAGAAATAGAACGTGAAGCTTCACACCATCACCTCGTTTCTTTTTGCGGCGGTCGTACTTACAGGACAAACCCCGCGCATGTCGGACGGCAAGCCGAATTTCGCAGGGGTGTGGGCTGGACCCGCATTCACGCACATCGTCGGCGCAGGCGATACCGATACTCCGCGCGTCACCAATTTCGATCGCAACAAAATGGCTCCGTTCCTGCCCGGCGCTCAGGCGAAATTTCTCCAGCCACCCACCGGCGATCCACGCCACGACGATCCCACGGAGCTATGCCTGCCGGACGGCCATCCCCGCGAGGCTCTCGCGCCGTATGCGCAGCAGATTGTCCAGACGCCAGACTCGGTAGTCTTCCTGTACGAATACATGCACTTCTTTCGGGTGATCCCGATCGGCAAGGCGCATCCCACGGATGTCGATCTCACCTTCATGGGAAATTCGGTGGCCAAATGGGATGGCGACGCGCTGGTGATCGACACCATCGGACTCAAGGAATGGACGCTTTCGGCGAGCAACGGATGGCATAGCGACGCGCTTCACACTATCGAGCGCTTGCGGCACATCGATCCAACCACGCTCTCCTACGAATTCACCATCGACGATCCCAAGATTTTTACGCGGCCATGGTCGCAGGAGTTCCAGATGAAACTTCATCCGACTTGGTCACTGCTCGAGCAGGTTTGCGAAGAGAATAATCGCTGTCAAGGCGGCAACTGCTCGCCATCGAAGTAGTCACTCCGAAGTAGGTTTGTTATCAAGGCCATGCCCAGCCGCTATTCTAGTAGCCATGTTGCTTGACGGGCGCGTGTTGCGCGCAGTGTGGACCATATTCGTGTTCGTACTGGCCGTCGCGCTCATCTACCTCACCCGAAGTGTTCTGGTGATTTTCACGCTCGCGATCTTTTTCGCGCATTTGATTGCTCCCCTGGTCGACCGGGTGGAGCGCCACACCCCGCGCAAAGTGTCCCGCACGCTATCTCTCGCCATCGTATACCTCGCCTTGATTGGAATCGCGTTGGCTATCTTGATTCCCGTAGGAGCCAGGGTCGGTGAGGAGGCCGCTGTCCTTGCGGGCCGTCTTCCCGACGCCCTGAAGTCCGATCCATTGAGTAATTTTCCCCTGCCTGGATCGCTCGAAGCATGGCGCCCCCGGTTGACCGAATTCATTGCGCAAGAGACCGCAGGCTTCGGCGATAAGGTCCTGCCGATGTTGAAACAAATCGGCCCCGGCATCCTGGCCGGGCTTGGAAGTCTGGCAGCAGTGGTGCTTATCCCCATCCTCAGTTTTTTCTTTCTCAAAGACGGGCTGCTCATGCGCGATGCGATCGTCGACTGCTTCCCGCGGCGGCGTTCGCTGGCGGAAGAAATCCTGAGGGATTTGCACGTGCTGGTCGCGCAGTATATCCGCGCCCTGGTGCTGCTGGCCATTGCGGCATTTGTGTCGTATGCCGTGGTTCTCTCCGTGCTCGGGGTCCCGTACGCGGTCCTTCTCGCGAGCGTGGGGGGCGTGCTGGAGCTGATCCCGTTCGTCGGGCCGCTGGCCGCAGCCGTGATCGCACTCGTGGTGGCTGGAGTGAGCGGCTATTCCCACGTACTATGGCTTCTGGTCTTCTTCATCGTGTATCGTTTGTTTCAGGACTATGTGCTCAGCCCTTACCTGCTGAGCTCGGGCGTCGAGCTACACCCGCTGCTGGTGCTGTTCGGCGTGCTCGCGGGCGAACGGGTGGCCGGCATCCCGGGCATGTTCTTCTCGGTTCCTGTGATCGCCGCGCTGCGCATCATTATTGTGCGAATGCGCCGGCGAAAAGCGCATGCTTAGGCGGTTATTCCCCTTTCTGATTTGCGCGTGTGCGTATGCTCACGTCGTCAGCATGAGCAGCGGGGAGCTGCACGTCGACGGCCGCATCGCATCCTACGAACTCCGAATCCCGATGTACGAGCTCACGCACGTGACGCATCCTGAAACAGACCTGCTCGATCAGTTAAAGTTCGAGGGCGCACGGCGGACTTCTTCGAAATGTCAGGAGCAGGACGGGACTTACATCTGCCGCGCCGAATACGAATTCGACCGCCCGGTACCCGACAAGATCGAAGTCGAATGCACGCTGTTTCAGGTGACCGTGCCGAATCATGTGCACCTGCTCTACGCCGTCCAGGGTCCCACTAGCGATCAGCAGGTGTTCGATCAGAGCTTCCGGCAAGCCGAGGTGCGCTTTCATCCGCCGTCGCGCGCCGAGCTAATCGCTAAAGCCGCCGCAGCCGGCATCGCACGACTTTTCAAATCGGTATCGGGTCTGCTGTTTCTCGCAGTCTTGCTGTTGGCTGCGCGGAATACGCGCGAAATGGGAATCCTGACGATCGCATTCCTGGCCGGCGAATGGCTCGCGCGTCCTGTGTCATCGCGGATCCCGATGTCGTTCAGCCCCGAGTTCCTGGAGGCCGTGCTGGCGCTGACGGTGGCATATCTCGCCGCGGAAATCGTGTTCCTGCCCGACAGCCAAGCTCGCTGGGCGGTGGTTCCGGTACTGGGAATCGCACACGGCCTGCCGTTCGCGGCTTTCCCTGCGTCCTACCTCACTGCCGCGTCGATCACCCAGGCGATCCTTCTCTCAGTCCTGTGGATTGTGGCGCGCAAAATTCCGACGAACTGGCGTCGCCAAGCGGCGGGCGTACTACTTGTGAGTGGAATCGGATGGTTCGTCCGAATGCTGTTATGAATTGCGCGTGATGCTGTGCTTGCGGCTATATGCGAAATAAATCACCAGGCCGATCGCCATCCATCCGCCCAGCCGCGCCCAATTCGTCCAACCAAGTCCGTAAAT
>Ga0207711_10003509_pt1 | contig 13576 bp, 11 predicted proteins | sample KBSS34metaG_FD_184401 | JGI IMG/M metagenome (GOLD analysis project Ga0207711, IMG submission 184401) | Switchgrass rhizosphere microbial communities from Kellogg Biological Station, Michigan, USA - KBS S3-4 metaG (SPAdes) (version 2) | ecosystem: Host-associated > Plants > Roots > Rhizosphere...
CCCTTCGGTCAGTCGATGCTGCGTCTGAAGCGGCTGCATCGCGACGCCGGCCAGGCGATCGAGAGCCTGGCCGACGCCCTGCCGCCGCAGGTGCTCGACGCCCGCGCCCAGGGCGCCCTGGCCGAGGCGCGGGACCGCATCCGGCAATGCGAAAGCTTCCTGGCCGAACGCCTGGCGGAGCTGGAAGCGTCCGACCGCCAGGCCACGGGCGTGGCGCACCGATTGTACGATCATGCGCTGGCCTGCCGCATGCAGCCGCTGGGCGATGGGCTGCTGGGACTGCCGCGGATGGTGCGTGACCTGGCGCGGTCGCTGGGCAAGCAGGCCAGGCTGGAGCTCGACGGCACGGCGACCCGCATCGACCGCGATATCCTGGAGCGGCTGGAGGCGCCGCTCGCCCACCTGCTCCGCAACGCCGTCGACCATGGCCTGGAGACGCCGGCGGAGCGGTCGGCGGCGGGCAAGCCCGCCGAGGGCGTCGTGCGCCTTGAGGCCCATCACAGCGCCGGGGCGCTGCAGATCGTGATCTCGGACGACGGGCGCGGCGTCGACCTCGAGCGCCTGCGCGCGGCCGTAGTGAGCCGCGGCCTGGCCGGGGCCGAGACGGCCGCGCGGCTGAGCGAATCCGAGCTGCTGGAGTTCCTGTTCCTGCCCGGCTTCACCCTGAAGGAGACGGTGACGGAAGTTTCCGGCCGCGGCGTCGGCCTCGACGCCGTCCAGGACATGCTGAAACAGGTCCGCGGAACCATCCGCGTGGCGACCACCCGAGGCGGCGGAACCCGCTTTCATTTGCAGCTGCCGCTGACGCTTTCCGTGGTGCGCGCCCTGTTGGCGGACATCGGCGGCGAGCCCTACGCCTTCCCCCTGGCCCATGTCGTCCGCGCGGTGAAGGCCCAGCGTTCGCAGATCAAGATCCTGGAGGGCCGTCAGCATTTCGATTTCGACGGCCGCCAGGTCGGTCTGGTCAGCGCCCACCAGGTCCTGGGATTCGCCGCGCCGCCGGCGGGCGAGGAGTTCTCGGTCATCGTGCTCGGCGACCAGCACGACCTCTACGGCCTGGTGGTCGACAGCTTCCTCGGCGGGCGCGAGTTGATCGTCCAGCCGCTCGACCCCCGGCTCGGCAAGATCCGCGACATCAGCGCCGCCGCCCTGACGCCCGACGGCGATCCGGTGCTGATCGTCGATGTCCAGGACATGGTCCGCTCGATGGAGAAGCTGGCCGCCTCGGACCGGCTGAACAAGGTGCGCGGCGATGTGGACGTCGCCGGCCACACCCAGCGCAAACGCATCCTGGTGGCCGACGATTCCCTCGTCGTGCGCGAGCTGCAGCGCAAGCTCCTGGATCACCACGGCTACGAGATCGAGGTCGCCGTGGACGGGATGGACGCCTGGGGCACGGTTCGCGGCGGCCGGTTCGACCTGGTGGTCACCGACGTCGACATGCCGCGGATGGACGGGGTGGAGCTGGTCCGGCTGATGCGCGGCGATCCCGAGCTCAAGTCCCTGCCCGTCGTCATCCTGTCCTACAAGGACCGCGAGGAGGACCGCCGCCGGGGCCTGGAGGCGGGCGCCGACTATTACCTCACCAAGGGCAGCTTCCAGAACGACGCCCTGCTGCATGCGGTCGTCGACCTGATCGGCGAGGCGGTGGCATGAGCGTGGGCGTCGCGGAGACGGCGGCCGGCGCCGTCGTGCGTCCGCCCCTGGTGGTCATCGGCGCCTCGGCGGGCGGGCCCGCGGCCCTGGCCGTGCTGCTGAAGGGCCTGCCGGCCAGGTTTCCCGCCGCGCTCATCATCGTGCAGCATGTCGACGAGCGGTTCGTCGACGGCCTCGCCGCCTGGCTGGGCGAGCAGTCCAGCATGCCCGTGCGACTGGCGCGGGAGGGCGATCGGCCCGAGATCGGCGCGGCCCTGGTGGCCGGCCATGGCGGCCACCTGACTATGCGATCGGACGGCCGGCTGGGCTATGCCGCCGAGCCGCGCAACCATGCCTTTTGCCCGTCGATCGACGTCTTCTTCCAGAGCGTCTGCGAGCGCTGGCCGGGCCGGGCGGTCGGCGTCCTGCTCACCGGCATGGGCGCGGACGGCGCCCTGGGCCTGAAGGCCCTGCGGCTGAAGGGCCTCCATACGATCGCCCAGGACCAGGCGACGAGCGCGGTCTACGGCATGCCCAAGGCCGCCGCCGCCGCACAGGCCGCTGTGGACATCCTGCCGCTGAACCGCATCGCCGCAAGGCTGGCCAGGGCCTTCCCCATGGCGGAGACAGGAGACGAAGCATGACCATCAACGATACGATGGCCGACCAGCTGGGGGTGATGACCGCCTTCACCATCCGGGTGCTGCTGGTCGACGACCAGCCGATGGTCGGAGAAGCCGTCCGCCGGGTCCTGTTGCTCGAGCACGACGCCGAGTTCCACTATTGCGCCGATCCCCGCCAGGCGCAGGCCGTCGCCCGCGACTTCCGGCCGACCGTCATCCTGCAGGACCTGATCATGCCGAACGTCAGCGGCCTGGATCTGGTGCGCCAGTATCGCGCCGATCCCGCCACCGCCGCCATCCCGATCATCGTGCTGTCGAGCCGCGAGGAACCGCTGGTGAAGAGCGAGGCCTTCAAGCTCGGCGCCAACGACTATCTGGTGAAGCTGCCCGACCCGATCGAGCTGGTCGCCCGCATCCGCTACCACTCGACGGCCTACCTGGCGCAGATTCAGCGCGACGAGGCCTATCGCGCCCTGCGGGACAGCCAGCGGCGGCTGATGGCCGCCGGCATCGCGCTGGCGGAGAACGAAGCCAGCTACCGGCTGCTCGCCGACACCGCGACCGACATCATCTCGCGGACTGACCTCGCAGGGACCATGCTCTACCTGTCGCCCGCGGTTCAGCGGGTGACCGGCTACGCCGCCGCCGAGCTGGTCGGCCGCAATATCGCCGACCTGCTGCACCCCGACGACGCCGGCGCCTATTTCGAGCGCCACCAGCGGATGATCAACGGCGAGCGGCCCGACAGCAGGCCGGTCGAATACCGCCTGCGCCACAAGGACGGGCGGTGGATCTGCATCGAGGGCAACCCGACGCTGGTGCGCGGCGACGACGACCGCCCGCTCGGCTTCGTGGACGTCTCGCGCGACGACACCCTTCGCAAGACCCTGGAGACCGAGCTGCGCGCCGCCCGCCACGAGGCCGAGGCCGCCGCCGCGGTGAAGGGCGAATTCCTGGCCAACATGAGCCACGAGCTGCGCACGCCGCTGACCAGCGTGCTGGGCTTCACGCAGCTGGCCCTGGCGCAGCCGGACCTCACCGAGACCAGCCGGGACTATGTCCGAAAGGCGTCCAACGCCGGCAAGGCCCTGCTGGCCACGGTCAATGACATCCTCGACTTCTCGAAGCTGGAATCCGGCCAGCTCGAGATCCGCCCACAGGCGGCCGACGCGGCCGAGGTCTGCCGCGAGACGCTCGAGCTGTTTTCCGAGGCCTCGGCCGCCAAGGGCGTGGCCCTGCGGTTCGACACCTCCGACCTGCCTCCGCGCCTGGCGCTGGACCCCGACCGCCTGCGCCAGCTGTTGCTGAACCTGGTCGGCAATGCGGTGAAGTTCAGCGACCGGGGCGAGGTCGTCCTCTGCGCCGCCTGGCGCGCCGCCGACCAGCGGCTGGTCGTCTCGGTCACGGATCAGGGCCCCGGCATCGCGGCCGACCAGCAGTCCTTGCTGTTCCAGCGGTTCTCCCAGGTCGGCGCCTCCAGCACGCGGCGCCACGGCGGCACCGGCCTGGGCCTGGCGATCTGCCGGGGGCTGGTCGAAGCCATGGGCGGGCGGATCGGCGTGGACAGCGAACTTGGCCAGGGCTCGCGCTTCTTCTTCGAGATCCCAGCGGCGGCGTCCACCGCAGCCGATGTCCAGGACCTGCCGCCGGCGCCGGTGTTCCTGCCGGGCACGCGGGTCCTGGTGGCCGACGACCACGAGATCAATCGCGAGCTGGTTCGCGCGGTGCTCGATCCGCTCGGCGCGGAGGTCAAGCAGGTGGCCAACGGCGTCGAGGCGGTGGCCGCGGCGAGCCGTTCGCTGTTCGACATCATCCTGATGGACCTGCGGATGCCCGAACTCGACGGTCTTGGCACCATGCGGGCGATCCGGGACGGCGGCGGCCCCAACGCCAATGTGCCGATCCTCGCCTTCTCGGCCGGGATCGACGCCTTGAGCGCCGCGGCGCGCTTGCAGGCGGGCTTCACTGGCGATCTGGCCAAGCCGCTGATGCCCGCCGACCTGATCGCAGCGATCTCGCGGCACACCGCCGGCCGCGGACCGAACAACCTTGGCGCCCACCGCGCGGCCTAGGACCGATGCAACGCGACCGCTAGACTCCGGGCATGCAACCGACCGTCGGCGCCCTGTTCGCTCCCGGCGCCCAGGCCTTGATCCTGCAGCCGCATTACGACGACGCCGCCCTCTCCTGCGGCGGCGCGGCGGCGCGGTTCGCCCAGCTTGGCCGAGCGGACATCCTGACGATCATCGCCAGCGAGCTGGTCCCGGCGATGGTCGGCGAATTCGCCGCCTGGAAGCACGAGCGCTGGAAGATCGACGATCCCGATCAGCTGGTGGCTGAGCGCCGGGCGGAGGACGCGCGGGCGGCGGCGGTGCTGGGCTGCCATCTTCGCTGGCTCGGGCCTGCCCGACGCCATCTACCGCGGCGACATTACCGCTCGGACGCCGAGCTCTTCGGTCCGCTGCATCCGGACGAGGACGCGTTGGCTGAACACCTGGCGGAGGAAGTGAGCCATCTGCCGGAATGGTCACCCGGGGCGACGGTCCTGGTTCCCCTGGGCGTCGGGCAGCACGTCGACCACCAGCTGGTCTTCGAGACCGGGCGGATCCTGGCCCGGGGCGGCGCCCGGGTGCTGGCCTACGAGGACACTCCCTACGTCATCCACACGCCGACCAGCCTCGCGAGGCGGCTGGCGCAGGTCGGCGACGCCTGGAGGCGCCGGTTCTGGCGCCGATCGCCGAGGTGCTGGACACCAAGATCCAGGCCATCGGCTGCTATGCGTCGCAATTGCCGGTGATCTTCAGGTTCACCGCCGACTATGCGGCGGCCGTCCGCGTCTTGGCGGCGGAACGCGGCGGCGCCTTGGGGCCGGCGGAGCGCTTGTGGCCGCTGAAGACCGGGAGCGCCGCCGGCGCGCCGGCGCTCACGCGGTGAGGCGATGGGTTTCGGCGGCGCGGCGCCTGAGCGCGTCGGCGATCGCGTCCCAGGCGGGCTTGGGCCGCATCGCCCCGTCGTAGGGCAGCGGCCGCTGGCTGGCGGTGATCCAGCTGTGGCGATCGCTGAGGCCCCAGGTGAAGATCCCCGTCAGGTTGGGAATCTCGACCACGCCGGCGAGATAGTGCGCATAGACCGCCGCGACCTCGTGGTCCGGCGCGCCGCCAGGGCCTGGGCCCGGGCCTGGGTTGGCGACGTCGAGCTCGGTGACCAGGAATTCCAACCCCATCTCCTGCAGCCGCGCCGCGAAGACGGCGAGCGCCTCGCCGTCGTAGCCGTCGGCGGCGGCGAGGTGGGACTGCACGCCGACGCCATGGATTGGCGTCCCGCGCGCGACCAGCTGCTCGACCAGCCGCAGCACCGCCTCGCGCCGCGCCGCGCCGTAGGGCGCGTCGAGCCCGTAGTCGTTGTAGATCAGCCGCGCCGCGGGATCGGCCTCGGCGGCGGCGCGGAAGGCGATCTCGACGTAGTCACGTCCGATCTGGGCCAGCAGCGGCGTGCGGCGCAGCCCGTCCGGCTCGCCGTCCTCCGGCGCCACCGCCTCGTTGACCACGTCCCAGCGCCGGACCCGGCCGCGGGCGCTGGCGACCACGTCGGTGACGTGGCCGGTCATCAGGCGCAGGGCTTCGCGGCGGCCGGCGGCGGCCGGATACCACGGCGGCATGGCCCCGTGCCAGACGAGGGTGTGGCCGCGCAAGGCGAGCCCGCTCGCCTCGGCGAAGGCCAGATAGCGCTGGATCGGTTGCAGGTCGGGGCGGCGGCCGGCGCGCGCCAGGTAGTCCCACTTCCATTCGTATTCCGGGACGATGGCGGTGCAGTCGCGCAGGACGGCGGCGCGAAAGTCGGCTTCGCGCCAGAGCCAGGGCCCCACCGCGGCGCCGAAGTCCAGGCCCGCGGCCTTCGCCAGGGGGCCCAGCGCCGGAAGCTCGGCGGCGCCTGCGTGACCCGCCAGCGTCAGAGCCGCCGCCGAGGCGGCGAGGAAGGAGCGCCTGTCGATTTCACCCACCTCATCGCCGCTTCTGCGCGTCAGAAGGCGAGATTGTAGCTCACAACGACTGACCCATCCTTAAGCCGGCCGGTGTCGGCGGCATGGTCTCGGCCCGGATAGCGATTGCCGGAATAGTTGGTGTACTGGACCGAGAGCCGGTTCGGGCGCCAGTCGAACCAGCCGAAGCTGTAGGTGAAGTCCGGGTCCCAGGGCCGGCGATGACCGGCCAGCTGCTGGTAGGCGGTCAGGTCGGCGAACAGGCGCCGCCAGATCGGCGTGCGGCAGCCGACGCTGGAGGTGTGGCGACCCCAGCGGTCGGGCCCGGTCTGCTGCTCGTAGCGCGGGGTGAAGTCGTAGCCGACGCGGCACATGATCCGCCCCTCGTCGCCGGCGTCGGCGGCCGGCAGGCGAATGGCGTCGGGCAAGCGGAACTTGTAGCCGGCCGAGATGGTGCCGTACTCGATCCGGGTGACCTTCTGGCCGGGCCGCGGGTCGAAGCGGCTGTTGGTGTAGTTGGCGTAGACCAGGCTGAAGGTGTTGGGCCGCCAGTTGTCGTAACCGAAGCTGTAGGTGAAGTCCGGCTCCCAGCGCTTGCGGCCGTCCGGGTAGGCGTTGAGCGTGAGGTCGGCGAACCAGTTCTCCTTCGGCGAGTAGCGGAAGTCGACGAAGCCGACCGGGCTCGAGCCGCTGCGATCGCCATCGGCCGCCCCGCCGACCCCGCCGCGTCGGAACGGCGCCCGGAAGCCGGGGATGACCTGCAGCGTCGTACGCGTCGCGGGCGCCACCAGCGGCGCCGGGCTGGCGGGCAGCGGCGGCGCCGGCTGGGAGCCAACCGCTGCGTGTGAGACCTGCAATATGCTCGCGTTTTCCGTGTCCTGCGCTAAGGTGGGTGACCCCAGCGCCGAGATCGCGATCACGGCGAGGCCGGGCGCAAGGCGTCTCGACGGCGGGGTCGGTCGGGTCATCAGGATCGCTCGCCTTTGGGGGTTGGGATTGGACCGCTTCTATTTCGAAAAATTCGAGCATCGGCGGCCGCCGGCGCCGCTGCCGACGTCGGCCGCGCGAGAGGGGCTCTGGCAGTTCATGGCGGCGGCCAATCTGACTTTCGGCGGCTGGTATCTCGCGTGGCGCTGGACGCATTCGCTCAATCTCGCCGCTCCCTGGTTCGCGCTTCCCTTGGTCACGGCCGAGACGCTGGCCTACCTCGGGTTGGTCCTGTTTACGGCCAACCTGTGGCGAGACCGCGAACTTACCCCTGGCGCCCCGCCAACCACAATCGTGGATTGCGATCCCGGCGCGCCGATCGACCGGCCGATCTCGGTGGACGTCTTCATCGCCACCTACAACGAGGACGAGGAGCTGGTCCGCTTCAGCATCCGCGACGCCAAGCGGCTGCGTTATCCGCACCCCATGGACCTGCGCGTCCATGTGCTGGACGACGGGCGGCGGCAGACCATGCGCCAGGTCTGCGACGAGGAGGCGGTCGGCTACATCACCCGCACCAGCAACATCGGCTACAAGGCCGGCAACCTGCGCAACGCCATGGAGGTCACCAGCGGCGACTTCATCGTCATCTGCGACGCCGACACCCGTCTGTTCCCCGGCTTCGTCGAGCACACCCTGGGCTATTTCCGCGATCCGAAGATGGCCTTCGTCCAGACGCCGCAATGGTTCTACGACATTCCCGAGGGCGTGCGGCTACGCGACTACTGGGGGCGCAAGGCCGGGGCGATCGGGCGGGTTTCCGGCGGCCTGATCGAGCGGCTGGTCGGCGAGATCCGGCTCGGCGAGGATCCTTTCGCCAACGATCCCAAGATGTTCTACGACGTGATCCTGCGGCGGCGGAACAGCGCGAACGCGGTCTTCTGCTGCGGCGCCTCTTCCATCCATCGCCGCGATGCGGTGATGTATGCGGCTGTGCGGGCCTACGCGGCCGCCGTCCGGCAGGAGACCGCCCGGGCGAACACGGCCGCCCGGCGCCTGACCGGCGAGGCGCGGCTCGATGCTGAGTTGCGGGACTATCTCGGCGTCGACGCCGCCGTCGCGACCGAGCTGACGCCCTACAAGTTCCATGTGTCGGAGGACATCTTCACCTCGCTCGTCCTGCATCAGGACCGTGAGCGCGGCTGGAAGTCGCTGCTCCACCCGCGGGTGGAGTCGAAGATGCTGTCGCCGCAGGATCTGCTCAGCTGGACCATCCAGCGATTCAAATACGCCGGCGGCAGCCTCGACATTCTCTTCAACTCCAACGTCATGTTCGGGCCCGGCCTCACCTTCTGGCAGCGGGTGATGTACGGTTCGACGTTCTGGTCCTATCTGGGCGCGCTCTGGAACACCGTCTTTCTTGTCGCGCCCATCGTCTATCTCTGCCTCGGAATTGCGCCGATCGCGGCCTATACCTCCGACTTCTTCCTCCATCTCCTGCCGTTCCTGGTCGCCAATGAGCTGGCCTTCATGCTCGGCACCTGGGGGATCGCCGGATACAAGGGCAAGACCGCCTACCTCGCCTCCTTTCCCATCTCGTTGCGGGCGCTCTGGGCCGTGCTCAGCCGGCAGACCATCAAGTTTCCAGTGACGCCAAAGGACCGGCAGGAGGGTTCCCATCTGGCGTTGGTATGGCCGCAGGCGGCGGTGATGCTGGGAAGCCTCGCCGCGCTCGCGGCGGGCTCGGTTCGCCTGGCGCTCGGCCACCATGGCTTCACTCTGGGCGGGTTGGTCGCGAACGGCTTCTGGGCCCTCTACAACAGCCTGGTCATGAGCGTGATGGTCAGCGCGGCCTTCTGGCGGCCGCCGGCCGAAGACGAACCTGTCTTGAACCCAAGCAAGCTCGAGGAAACGCCATGGGCGACGACGACCAGCAGATGAATTCCGGGGGATTCAGCAAGGCCCGCAGCCACATCATGCTGGTGCTGGGCGTCGTCGCCGCGGCGGCGATCGCCATCTGGCTGGAGCAGCTCGACCCGGCGGCCTGCCGGCGCGCCGGCGTCAACGCCCCGCCCCGCCCCCTCGCCGTGGCGATCAGGCCCGCTTGATGAGGATCAGCCTGTTGCAGCCCGCCGACGGCAGGTAACGCCACGCGTCGACGCTGGCCTTGATCAAGGCCAGCCCCCGGCCGCTCGTCGGAATGGCCGAGATATCGTCGCTCAGGTCCGGGAACTCGGCGTTTTCAATCGCGCCGGGCGGAATCGGCGCGCCCGCGTCGACCAGCTCGACCTGCACCGCGCCGGCGTCCCGGCTCAGCCCGACCTCCAGCGTTCCGCCCTCGGCGCCGCCGTAGCCGTGGACGACGATATTGACGGCCGCTTCGACGACCGCCACCTCGAGGTCGTTCGCAGCCTCCTCGTCCAGGCCGAAGTCGGCCCAGGCCGCACGCAATTCCGTCGCCAGCTCGGTGACCGCCGCGACGTCGGCGCGGATGGCGAAGCGGCGGCGCAAGCGGGTCTAGCGCCTGGCCCTGCTCAGCGCCTGGCTGAGATCGGGTTCCATGTTCAGCACGCGGTCAAGCTTGGTCGCGCTCAGCAGCTTCGTGACCTGGCGTCCGGCCCCCGCCAGCACGAAGACGCCGGTCGGCGCGACGCTCTTCATCAGGCCGATCAGCGCGCCAAGGCCGGTGCTGTCGACGAACTCCACCTTGGCGAGGTCCAGCACGATGCGCCGGGCGTCGCCCGTCGCCTCGGAGGCTTCGGCGCGAAAACGTGGCGCGGCGGAGGCGTCAAGGCGAGGCGCCAGCACCGAAAGGACGGCGACCTCGTCATGCCGCTCGGCGGCCAGGACCGGAGCATTCATCTGGAGTTCTCGATCACCAAGAGGGAAACGTCGTCGGAGAGGGGGCCGCCCTTCCGCTCAACCATAGCGGCTTTAAAACGATCGATGACAACCGAAAGTTCAAGGGCCGAGGACTCTTCTATCAGGGCGTCGAGTCCGTCCTCGCCAAGCGGTTCGCTCCCACAATCGACGAGGCCGTCGGAATAGAGAAAGAGCCGATCGCCAGGCTCGAACGCGAGTGTCAGCGGCTCGGGAACCGGCACATCGATCAGCCCGAGCGGCAGCCCGCCCTCCTCCAGCGCAGTGATCCCGCCGCCTCGTCGCAGCAGGCGCGGCGCCGGGTGGCCGGCCTGCAGCAGGGTGAGGACGCCCTGGGGATCGAACAGCGCCAGAGCGGCGGTGCAATAGCTGTCGTCGGCGGCGTCCTCCAAGAGGATGTCAGAGATCTCCGTGGCGGTCTGGCGAAGGTCGCCCGAGCCGGCCGCGCGCAACAGACGGTCGTGCAGGAAGGTCGAGCGCAGCGCCGCCGGCACCCCGTGGCCGGCGACGTCGATGTGGAAGGCGAAGGCGCCGCCGCCCGGCCGGGGGGCGACGTCGAACAGGTCGCCGCCGATCAGGTTCGAGGGCAGGCACAGCCAGTCGAAGCGGATCGGCCCCTCCTGCCGGGGATCTGGCAGCAGGCGGCGTTGGGACGCCGCGGCGGCCTGCAGGTCGCGCCGGGTCATCCGGTAGGCGTCGCGCAGCCGGTTATGGGCGCGTTCGAGCCGCTGGTTTTTCCGCTGCAGCTGGCCCTGCAGCTGCACCAGCCGCCCGGCGGAGGCGAGCCCGAGCTGCAGCCGCATCATGTCCAGCGGCTTGGGCACATAGTCGTCGGCGCCGGCGGCGAGCCCGGCGCCGATCGCCTCGGCGGCCGAGCTGGTCGTCATCAGGATAACATGCAGGTAGCGGCCTGGAGCGCAGTGGGCGCGGAGGTGGCGGATCAGCTCGATGCCGTCCATCCCGGGCATCGACCAGTCGGTCACCAGCACGTCGGGCCAATTGGCCAGCGCCGCCGCCGCCGCGGCCTGGCCGTCCTCGGCCGTGCGCACCTCATAGCCCAGGGCCTCGATCTGGGCGGCGATCAGCTCTCGGACGATCGGATCGTCGTCGGCCACCAGGACGGAGACCTGCGAGGGCCGGCTCAGCGGCGAGGATCTCAGCCAGTCCACGTTCAAGCGCCCCGCGCCCCTGGCCCGAGCCCCGTCAGGAAGAGAGTCGTCGTCGGCATGAGAACACCGCGTCTGGACATGTATCCTTCGCACGGAATAGGACGCGGCGGCGAAGCTCGCTACCGCAGGTCGATCATCTGTAGTCGCAATTTCGGCCGGAAGCCCTGGCGCAGAAGGTCGCGGACGCAGCCCGCGGACGAGATGTCGCCCGCGCTGCGTGCGACCCCATGACATATATACTTTTGCGTGCGATCCGTTCAGGCTCCCGGCCATAGGTAGGGACCTGACACGGCATGTCGGACGCCGAGCGTAAGCGCCTGGAGGCGTTGCAGTCCTATCGCATCCTCGACACCTCGCCGGAGCCGGCGTTCGACGAGATCGCCGAACTTGCCGGCCATATCTTCCAGGCCCCCATCGCGCTGGTCTCGCTGGTGGACGGCGAGTGGCAGTGGTCGAAGGCCCATGTTGCGACGGCCGATCTCGGCCTCACCCCGACGAAGACGCCGCGCGAGGACACCTTCTCCGGCGCCGCCATCCGCCTGCCGCCGGACAGCGTGATGGTCATCGAGGACGCCCGCGCCGATCCTGCCTTCGCCGACAATCCCTACGTCACCGGCGCGCCGTTCATCCGCTTCTACGCCGGCGCCCTGATCACCAACCCCGAGGGGTGCAACCTTGGCACGCTCTGCGTCATGGACCCCGCGCCCAGGGCCCGGCCGTCGGACGCCGACCTCGGCCGGCTGCAGAGCCTGGCCCGGCGGGTGGTCGACCAGCTGGAGCGCGTCCGCGCCGAGCGCAGGCTGGCCGAGCAGCGACGGCTGCTGGCGATGACCGAAGCGATGTCGGCGGTCGGGCACTGGCGCGCCGACCTGACCTCCGGGGCGCTGACCTGGTCGGACGAGGTCTACCGGATCACCGGCTATCCGCGCGACGGCCCGCTGGACCAGGGCACCCTGCTCGCCCTGCAGGACTCCGCGCCCGAAGCGCTGAGGGACTTCGACCGGGCGGTCAGCGAGCGGTCCAGCTACGACGAATACCGCAAGGTGCGCCGACCGGACGGCGAGATCCGCGAGGTGCATACGCTCGGGGTCTGCGAGGTCGACGAACAGGGCGAGGCGATCGGCTTCCTGGGCGTGGTGCAGGACGTGACCGACAGCCAGCGCGCGCTGGAAACGCTGCAGAAGAGCAAGGCGCGCTACAAGCTGCTGGCCGAGAACATGGCCGACGTGGTCACCAGCATCCGGTTTGACGGCTCGTCGGACTATGTCTCGCCCGCCGTTTACGCCCTGCTCGGCTATCGGCCGCACGAAATGGCCGGCGGCCACGTCCAGGATCACGTTTATCCGGACGACCGACCGCTGATCCTCGCCACCATCGCCGAGCTGGCGGCGGGCCGAGACGAAGCCACCCTGCAGCACCGCGCCCTGCACCACGACGGCCATGTGGTGTGGGTGGAGACCCGTTTCCGGCTCGTTCGCGACGAGGCCGGGCGGCCGCATCGGATGATCGCGGTGATCCGCGACGTCTTCGAACGGCGCGGGCTCGAGGCGCAGCTGGCCGCCACCGAGGCGCGGGCGAGCAGCATCATCGCCGACGCCCACATGGCGGTCGTCAGCCTCGACGAAGTGGGACGCGTCGTGGAGTGGAACCGCGCCGCCGAGCTCACCTTCGGCTGGCGCGCCGACGAGGTCGTCGGCCAGGTGCTGCACGACGTCCTGGTGCCGCTGCGCGACCGCGCCGCCTACGCCACGCGGCTGGAGCAATTCAAGGCGACGGGGCAGCCCACCTCCGTCAATCAACGCCTGGAGTTCATGGCGTTGCGCAAGTCCGGAGGGGAGATCCCGGTCGAAGCCGCGGTCAGCGCCACCTGCACGGCCAAGGGCTGGCGGTACACCTCGCTGATGTACGACATCAGCGAGCGCAAGGCGCAGATGGAGATCTTCGAGACCGCCTTCACCCATGCCTCCATCGGCATGGCGCTGGTCCGGCTGGACGGCGGCTTCAACAAGGTCAACCAGGCCTACTGCGGGATCCTCGGCTACACCGAGGAGGAGCTGCTGGAGCTGACCTTCCAGCAGATCACCCATCCCGACGACCTGGCTGAAGACCTCGCCCTGGTTGACCAGCTGCTCCGGGGGGAGGTGCAGAGCTATAACCTCGACAAGCGCTACGTCAGGAAGGATGGGCGCGTGGTCTGGGTGCACCTGTCCACTTCCCTGGTGCGCTCGCAGACCGGCGAGCCGCGGCACTTCATCGCCCAGGTGCAGGACCAGACGGCGCGGATCGAGGCGCAGGAGGCGCTGGAGCGGCAGCGGCAGGCGCTGGCGGCGATCAGCGACCAGCTGGCGGCGGCGAGGGACGCC
>Ga0207711_10003516_pt1 | contig 13559 bp, 12 predicted proteins | sample KBSS34metaG_FD_184401 | JGI IMG/M metagenome (GOLD analysis project Ga0207711, IMG submission 184401) | Switchgrass rhizosphere microbial communities from Kellogg Biological Station, Michigan, USA - KBS S3-4 metaG (SPAdes) (version 2) | ecosystem: Host-associated > Plants > Roots > Rhizosphere...
CGGTTCGATCGTGATGGAAACGGTGAAGTGATTGGCGAATCCATCCGCGCCGGCATGGAAAGTTTCCTGGGATTGCACTATCCGGCATCGGATATTCCGGTGCAGGCCCGGGCGCTTTATCTGCGTAATCCTTTCCGGATCATCGCCGACACGACAGCCCCCACGATCGCCCTGATGCCGCCCGCCGATGCCGTGACCGCCCCCCTCGATCTGTCGCTGTCCGTCACCCGGGCCGTGTCGCCGGTGCATATCGAATATCTGCGCAACATGGGCGTCGGCGCTTCACTGTCGATTTCGATCGTGGTGGAAGGGCGCTTATGGGGTCTCATTGCCTGCCATGCGAACGGCCCGCGCCTGCCAAGCTTCCTCATGCGGACGGCGTCCGAGCTGTTCGGCGGGATGTATTCGATGATGGTCGAGAGTCGCCTGCGGCATGGCAGCGCGGAAGACGAACAGAAAGCGCGCGCGCTGGCTGATCGTTTCATCACGATGATCGCCGGCGACGAGACTCTGATGGGCAATGCGCAATGGATTCAGGACATGACGCGCGACATGATCGACTGTGACGGCGTTGCCATCTACCGCGCCGGCAGCGTCTATCTTCATGGCTCTACGCCGCCGGACGAGCAGGTGATTGCGCTGGCCCACCATATGAATGCCGCCTCACCCAGCCGGGTGTTCGTCACCGACAAACTCTCGACCGTTCATGGCCCCTGCGCGGACACGGCGGTACGAGCCGCCGGGATGCTGTCGATTCCGATCTCCCGCGTCCCGCGTGACTATATCCTGCTGTTTCGGCGTGAACGGATCAACGAGATCCTATGGGGCGGCGATCCCACCAAGGTGTTTGATCAGACCGCCGACGGGCCGCGGCTCTCGCCAAGAAAGAGTTTCGCGGCCTTCGCGCAGCTGGTGAAAGGCGAGGCGACACCCTTTTCCGATCGCGAACAGCGGATCGGCGAGGCCATCCGCCAGGCGCTGATCGAAGTGATTCTGCGCTATTCCGACGGCGCCAGCGATGAGCGCCGACAGGCTACTGAACGTCAGGAATTGCTGATCGCAGAACTCAATCACAGGGTTCGCAACATCCTCGCGTTGATCCGCAGTCTCGTGACCAAAACCGGGCAGATGGCGAGCGATATCGCCAGCTATGTCGAATCCCTGAGTGGCCGGGTGCAGGCGCTGGCCCGCGCCCACGACCGCGTTACGCGTAAAAACTGGGGCCCCGCAGGTCTGGCCGGACTGTTCGAGGACGAATTCGCCGCGCATGACGGGGCATTGGGCAGGCTCATCTTATCCGGCCCGATTGTCCAGCTTCAGCCGCAAGCAATTTCCACCATGGCGCTGGTCGTGCACGAACTCGTCACCAATTCCTGCAAGCATGGTGCCTTGTCCGCCGCCGGCCACGTCGCTGTAACCATCGAGGCGGTCGATGGCGAAGGCATATATATTCGCTGGAAGGAAATCGGCGGGCCGGCCGTCATGGCGCCCATCCGCCGCGGCTTTGGCTCGGTTATCATAGAACGGACCATTCCCTTTGACCTGCAGGGCACGGCCAAGACGAAATTCGTAATGGCGGGCTTGGAAGCGGAATTCTTCATCCCACACCACCACGTCTTTATCGCTTCGGAATCTCCGGCCACATCGGGATATGTCGACGAGAGCGGTCCCTCTACGGCTATCGTCGAGCTGGTGGAGTTACCTTTGCGCGACGTGAATGTGCTCCTGGTCGAGGATAATATGATCATCGCGCTGGAGACAGAGGATATGCTGCGGGACCTCGGCGCCGTGCATGTCGCCCTGGCTTCGACGCTTGCGGAAGCCGATCTGTTGCTTTCGCAGAGGTCATTCGGCTTTGCGATGCTTGATATCAATGTCGGGCGGGGAACCAGTTTCAACCTGGCCACCAAGCTCCGGGAAATGGGGATGCCCTTTGTCTTCGCGACGGGTTATGGCGATGAACTCGCGCTCGGCGGGCGGGAGGGTAATGAAGTCATCCTCCAAAAACCCTACGAACGCGACCATATGGCACGCGCAGTCCAACAGGTTTTGCAGCGTGTCGCTGCATGACGATGAATGTTCCGGATCGATCCCGACCGAGCAGACCGCGCCTTGCCACGGCATTGCAGTGATTTGATACACGCGCGACTGAAGCAGCAAACAGCCATCGCCCATCAGCGGGTTGAGCGTGCATTCGATCTGCCGTCTTCGACGCTGACGACGAGTACATATGTGAGTGCTCTGCTTAAAATGAGCCTTGCTTACGACGGATTGCGGCGCGAGCTTGATCGGTGCCTTGGCAGCGATAGCGATGCAGTGAAGGAGGTGACGACGCGCATCGAATGGTTACGGGGAGACCTTCGCTCCTTCGGCATCGGTGAAATGTCGCTTCCGATCTTGCCGTTCGTTCTCGATGATGCCGATGAAGCCCTTGGGTGTGAATATGTGATGCGCGGTTCTGCCTTGGGCGGCTTGATCATATTCAAGCTGGCTGCCGACCGATTACAAGTGACCGAACACCGAGGCGGCAGATTCTTCTACGGTTATGGTCCATCGACCAAAGTCAGGTGGTCGGCGTTCCTGGATCGGCTGTCCCAATCGAAAACAGCGGCCTCCGACTCCGATCAGCTGGTCCGCGGCGCCATAAAATCATTCGAACATTTCGAACGGGCGCTTTCAACCGGTATCGCCCCACAGCGAAAGTCCATGGAAGCTAGGGAAACCGAGGGGAACTGCCAATAAGCGCGACAGATGATTAGCACAAAATTTGCTGAAAAGGACATAAATTTGCTGCGCATTAAACAGTTTTTAACCCGTATCCGTAATAACACTTAGGCAAGCTGTTGGGCTTAGTCGAATTGCGGAGAAAAGGCATGCTCAGGTGGTTTTCTAACGACGCGCCCATACGTGCGAAATTTACGGTGCTCATTGTGCTTTTCACCATCTATACGGGCGTTGCGGCGCTGTATCCGCTCGCGCGCGGCGAGGGCGGGGATTTCTCGTCTGCGCACACGTGGATGCCGATCGCCGCGATGATCGCCACCCTGATTACCGCGCTGGCCGCCAAAAAGATGATCTGCGATCCCTATGTTACCACGGTCGTGAGGATGGAGGCCTTGGCGGCCGGGGATCTTACCAGCACCATACATCATACCGAAAACCGGGACTGCGTGGGTCGAATGACCAAGGCCATGGCGATCTTCCAGGACAATGCCGCGAAAGTAGCAAAAGCGGCGAAAGTTGAGGCGGAGGCAGCCGAGGCGCAGATGCTGGTTGTAGCCGCACTTGGAACGGGACTCAGCCAGCTTTCGGAAGGCAATTTGACCGCCAGGCTGAACGGCTTCCCAGAATCTTATGTCAAACTGGAAAACGACTTTAACAGCGCTGTCACCAGCTTGCGCAAAACCGTCACCGCGCTTTCGACGAGCAGCGGTGGGATCCGCACCGGTGCTGGCGAAATAGATCAGGCTTCGGGCGATCTTTCCCGACGGACCGAGCAGCAGGCTGCCAGCCTTGAAGAAACGGCCGCCGCGATGACCCAGATCAACGCGACCGTCAAAGAGACGGCGGAGAATGCCGCCAAGGCCAACGATGTCGTCACGCAGGCTAAAATTGATGCCGACAAGAGCGGCGAGGTCGTGCAGCAGACTGTCGAAGCAATGAACGGAATAGAACGTTCATCGCAGGAGATCGGCGAGATCATTTCGGTCATCGACGGGATCGCGTTTCAGACCAACTTGCTCGCGCTTAACGCGGGCGTCGAAGCTGCTCGCGCGGGCGATGCCGGCCGTGGTTTTGCCGTTGTCGCCTCCGAGGTGCGGGCGCTGGCACAGCGTGCCGCGGAGGCCGCAAAGGACGTCAAGTCGCGCATCACCGCCAGCTCGGAGCAGGTCGGGAAAGGTGTGCTGCTGGTGGGCGAAACAGGCAAATCTCTGGAACGGATCAGCGAGCGCGTGAACCAGGTCAGCATTCTGGTTGGCGACATCGCGAACGCCGCACGGGAGCAGGCTTCCAGCCTGGAGGAAGTCAACACCGCCATCAGCGAAATGGACAGCGTTACGCAGCGAAACGCGGCGATGGTCGAAGAATGCACCGCCGCCGCGCGCAGCTTGACGAGCGAGGCCGAGGAGCTGGTCAACCAGGTCGCGCGATTTGATCTGGGAAATGTCAGCCAGTTCGACACGCTGCGCACGGAACCGCGCAGCATTTCGAAAGCGGTAACGGCCAAGGTTGTCCGGAGGTCCGGATCAGGCATGCGGGGCAATACTGCCCTGGCGGTCGTGTCGGAAGAGGATTGGACCGAGTTCTGATGCCTACCCGCCGCGAATATTAAGGCACGCAGCAGAACCGGGATTGCCGAGCTCGAAAGGCTCATAGCCAATACGCAGCCCGGTCTGATCAATTCAGGAAATGGAAAACGTCATGCTCCGTCAGCTCATCACCTTCCAGATCGGTGAACAATATCTGGGCGTCGATATCATGTCGATCCGTGAGATCCGCGCGTGGACGCCGACGACGCTACTCCCCCACGTACAAGAGCATATTCGGGGTGTGATCAACCTGCGTGGAACCGTGCTGCCTATTATCGATCTGGCCGCACGCCTGGGATGGGGACTGACGGAGCCGACCGGGAGGCACGTCATCATCGTAGTCCGCATCGGCGGTCAACTGCAGGGTCTGATCGTGGATTCGGTCAATGACATCGTGGCGATCGAAGATGCCGATATGCAACCGCCACCGGTCTTGGGTGACGACGGCTCGACCATGGTTTCATATCTGGATGGCATCGCTTCAGTCGAAAACCGAATGGTGATGGTGCTTGCGCTCGATCACCTCTCGCTCGACCTGAATGGCCTCGATCTCGCCGCTGCGGCTTAAGTCCGACCAGTTCGATCGCTGATCGCCCTAATACAGCCCCTCAACCACCCCATCCGCATTGATCCGTATCCCCTCCGCCGCCGGTACCCTTGGCAGGCCCGGCATCGTCATGATCTCCCCGCAGATCGCCACCACGAAGCCCGCGCCCGCCGCGAGCCGCACTTCGCGGATCGGGACGACATGGCCGGTCGGCGCGCCCAGCAGCGCGGGATCGGCGGAGAAGCTGTATTGCGTCTTCGCCATGCACACCGGCAGGTGGCCGTAGCCCGCCGCTTCCCAGCGCGCGAGCTGCGCCAGCACGCTCGGCGATGCCACCGCTTCCTCGGCGCGATAGATGCGGGTCGCGACGGTGTTCATCTTGGCGAACAGGGGCATGTCATCATCATAGAGCGGCGCGAACTGGCTGGCCTCCTTGTCGGCCAGATCTGCAACCGCTTCCGCCAGCTCGATCGCGCCCGCGCCGCCTTCGGCCCAGTGGCGGCACAGGATCGCCTGTGAACCATGGGCGGCGACCACCTCGCGCACCACATCGATCTCCGCGTCGCTATCCGTGCCGAAATGGTTGATCGCCACCACCGCCGGCACGCCAAACTGGCGGACATTTTCGATGTGGCGCACCAGATTCACCGCACCGCGCCGCACAGCCTCAACGTCTTCCGCGCCCAGATCGGCCTTGGCGACGCCGCCGTTCATCTTCAGCGCGCGCACCGTCGCGACGATCACCACCGCATCGGGGGCGAGCCCGGCCTGGCGGCACTTGATATCGAAGAATTTCTCAGCGCCCAGATCGGCGCCGAAGCCAGCCTCCGTCACCACATAATCGCCCAGCGCCAGCGCCGCCTTGGTCGCAATCACGGAGTTGCAGCCATGGGCGATGTTGGCGAACGGGCCGCCATGGATCAGCGCGGGATTGCCCTCCAGCGTCTGCACCAGATTGGGCTTGATCGCCTGCGCGAGCAACACCGCCATTGCGCCATCCGCCTTCAGGTCGCGTGCCGTGACCGGCCTTTTGTCGCGCGTATAGGCGACGACGATCCGCCCGAGCCGGCGCTCCAGATCCTCCAGATCCTCCGCCAGGCACAGGATCGCCATGACCTCGGACGCCACCGTGATATCGAAGCCGGATTCGCGCGGGAAACCGTTGGGCGCGCCGCCGATCGACTGGACGATATCGCGCAGCGCCCGATCGTTCATGTCCATCACGCGGCGCCACACCACCCGGCGCACGTCGATATCGAGCGCATTGCCCCAATAGATATGGTTGTCGATCATGGCCGCGAGCAGGTTGTGCGCGGAGGTGATCGCGTGGAAATCGCCGGTGAAGTGGAGATTGATGTCCTCCATCGGCACCACCTGCGCATAGCCGCCGCCGGTCGCTCCGCCCTTCGTTCCGAAACAGGGCCCGAGGGAGGGTTCGCGCAAGGCCAGCACGGTGTTGCGGCCGGTGCGGTTCAATGCGTCGGCGAGACCGACCGACGTCGTCGTCTTGCCCTCGCCCGCCGGCGTCGGATTGATCGCAGTGACGAGGATCAGCTTGCCGCGCTTGCCGGGCAGCGCCTTCAACGACAATTTGGCCTTGTGATGGCCATAAGGCTCGATGGCGTCGGCGGACACGCCCAGTCCGGCCGCGATCTGGGCAATGGGCAGGAGCGTGGCGGCGCGGGAGATTTCGATATCGGTCAGCATATCACCTCGTAGCGAGACCGCCCCGCGATTGACAAGCCGGGACCTGAACGCCGCGCGCGTGCGTTGGGCGAAGGAGGAGAATGCTCATGCCGACCGACCCGAAAAAGCCCGCGCCCGAGGAAACGCCTGACTCTCTGCCGTCCGAGGTCACGGACCCGGTCGAGGGGGATGACGGACCAAAGAATATCGAGGAAGAAGGTGAACCGTTCGACGGCAATTTCGCGTGAGGACGAGCCATCCTCGCCCGCTCGTGTCGATTATCGGACGTTGAGCCCGAGTTCGCCCAGCAACTGCCCCGCCTGCTCCCGCGAGATCGTGGCGCCGCGGAACAGGCCCGCATCCATCAGGCGCAGGCCACCGATATCTGCGCCGCGCAGATCCGCCCCTTCGAAACGCGCGTTCGCCATATTGGCGTCGCGCAGGCTGCACTCTTCGAACACCGTCATCCGGAAATCGCATTTTCGCAGATCGGCCTGGCTGAAATCGATCTTGCGAAGCGTCAGCTTGCGGAACGAGAAGGACGGCAGCTTGGCATTGATCAGCAACGTCTCTTCGAACCGTGTCTCCATCGCACCGGTATCGGAGAGATCGGCTCCCGTCAGCTTGCACCCCTTGAAGGATGTCGAACCGATCTTGGCGTTACGGAACGCCGCATTGTTGAAATCGCTCGCCAGCACCGTGCTCTCCGTGAGATCGGCGCTGACGAAATCCGCAAAACCGCCACGGCAATTGCGCCAGCTTGTTCCCTCCAGCTTCGCCGAACGGAACCTGGCATGGCGCATATTGCAGCGCTCGAACGTCCAGCCGGTCAGATCCAGATCCGACAGGTCCGCTTCTTCAAGGTCGCAATCGGACACGGTGGCGGGCAATCGCCGCGCCGCCAAGGCTTCGACCTCGGCCCGCGTCACGCTCCGGTTGATCGCCCCGGGTGGGGAAAAGAGGTCGTCCATGACACAATCCGATCAGCACCCAGGCGTGATGACAGCCTATTTGCGGCCCTTGCGCGCGGCGTAGCGGCGATCGCGCTCGGCCTTTTTCTCCGCTTCGGTCAGTTCGGGCTTCGGCGCCGGCTTCGCAGCCAGGGCGGCGGCTTCGCGCTCGGCGGCAGCGGCGGCCTTGGCGAGCTTCGCCTCTTCGGCCAGCCGCTTCTTCTCGGCGCTCTTCTCGGCAAGCGCGGCCTGGCGCGCTGCTTCGGCGGCCTGACGCTCGGCGATGATCGCCGGATCAAGCGCGGGCTTGGCCTTCAGACGATCCAGCGCCTTCTTGCGGGCATCGGCGCTCGCGGCCAGACGCTCGTGAAATGCGGGATCTCGGTAGGAACTCATTAGAAGCTAACTCCATTGCCGGCGACTATCGCCATAGTTGCGCACCCCGTGGACCTTCCCGGGCGATCATTCAAGTCGGCAGCCGGAATTCCACGCGGCGTGGGACGAATTTCCTTGTCGAGCGTTCCATTATCGTAACAAGTTCCGCCGGCTGGCGGACGAGGGGATATGGTATCCATGCACAAATCCGATTACCAAGCCGAGCTCGATCGGCTCCAGATCGCGCTTATTCACACCCAAATCGCCGCGATCAAATCCGGGGACCGTGTCGTGATCGTGCTGGAAGGCCGCGATGCGGCCGGCAAGGACGGGACGATCCAGCGGATCACCGAACGGCTTTCCCCGCGTGCCACCCGCGTCGTAGCCCTCCCCAAGCCGTCCGATCGTGAACGGGGGCAATGGTATTTCCAGCGCTATGTCGCCCACCTGCCCACAGCGGGCGAGATGGTCGTCTTCAATCGCTCCTGGTATAATCGTGCCGGGGTCGAGCGCGTGATGAATTTCGCGACCAAGGCCGAACAGGAGGAATTCCTGCGGGACGCGCCCGATTTCGAACGGATGCTCGTCGAAAGCGGGGTCAAGCTGGTCAAGATTTGGCTCGACATCTCGCGCGCCGAACAGAAGCAGCGCCTCGACGCGCGACGTTCGGATCCGCTGAAGGCCTTGAAGGTTTCAGACCTCGACGCCGTCGCGCAAAAGAAGTGGTCGGCCTATTCCAGGGCCCGCAACGAGATGCTGGTACGAACCCACAATCCGATCACGCCCTGGTATATCGCGCGCGCCAATCACAAGAAGCCGACGCGCATCGCCATCATCCAGCACATATTGCATCAGATCGCACCGCCGGAAATTGCCACGGCGACAAGGTCGCCGGATCCCGACCGCCTGTTCATCTTCGATGCCGATGCGCTTGAGGACGGCCGCCTGGCGCGGTGATTGCCCAAGGCAACATGCTGCTCCATCTTTGATTAACTCTCTTTCTCTACCGTGACCGCGCGCGGCATCGCGTCCGGGGAGAACGGGTTTGAGCTATCAATCGCACGATTGGCGTCTTGCCGAAGACACCATTGCGCCTCCTGCCCGCACGGCGTTGAAGCCCTCCATCGTGTGGAGCCGCGTGCTGCCCGTGCTGACGGCGATCGCGATCCTCGTCGGTTCATTCCGCCGCGCCTTCGTGGGGCGCGACCTTCCGATCTGGTTCGACGAGATTTTCAGCGCAGCGATTGCCGACCATCCGGATTTCGCGACGTTCATCACGCGCTGCCTGCACGAACTCAGCGGGCCGGTTTACTACAGCATATTGTGGCTGTGGGTTAAAGTTGCGGGTATCAGTGATAGCGCGCTACGCTTTCCCAGCCTTGCTTGCGCGCTGGCCACGCCCCTGATCATTCTTCGCTGGGGACATCCCGATCGGCAGACCCGCATGATCTGGGCCGGGATCATCGCCGTGCTGCTGCCCGTGACATATCATGCCGCCGAGGCCAGGCCCTATGCGCTGATAGTCCTTATGGCTACGGGACAGGCCATCGCGCTCGCCAATCTGCTCCGGCGCCCGTCGAGCCAGAGCGCCTGGTGGTGGTCCTGCCTGTCCGCCCTGATGATCCTTACGCATTATTTCACGCTGATCGTAACGGGCCTGCAGGCGCTGTTGATATTGGCGCGGGGCCGTGAAGCCATAAAGTGGAAAAGTCTGACGCCAATCCTTCCCGTTGCGGCATGGATGTCGGTACATTTTGCGACGATCATCGCTTTTGCCCGGCCGGGCGGCGCATCTTTCTATTCGGTGATGCCAATCTCGGCCTTGCCGATGATAACCGAGGCGATCGTCGGCACAGCGCCTTTTGGGGTTGTCCTGATTGCCCTCATCGCCGGCACCAGCATCGGCTCATGGGTAATGCCCGCCTTGCAACAGGTCCGTAAATCCTTTCAGAAATGGGACGTTGTGACGGCCGCTACCGGGTGGGGCGCGATCGCATTCGTTACGACGGCAGCCTTGCTCTATCCGTGCTTTTCGCCACGTTATTTTGTGCCGTTTTTGCCCAGCGCGATGTTTGGCGTCGCCTTATGGGCTCGCGCCTGGAGCGCACGCATCCCTGCATTCGGATCGGTGATCGTCCTGGTCTTCCTCATGCTGGGCGTCCGTGAAACGGCGAACCATGCGATGAAGGTCCCCCTCGATTCCTATGCATCGCTCAACTTCGCGTCCGCTTCCCGCTATATTGGGACGGCCCATCCCCGTCGTCTGATCTTCTTCTGGGGCAGCAGCAAGGCTACGGTCGACATACCTTTGTTCAACGAAGTCGCCGGATTTGAATTGAAACGCGCCGGCCATCCTGTTTCGGTCAGGACGCTCATCGTTCCCGATCCGAATACCGATCCCAACCACGCGTTGATCGATGTCGCCACGCGCCCCGGCGACGCGATCCTGTGGAGCTACGACACGTCACGCATCCGTGGTGCGCTCGTCACCCAACACCGGGCGGCGCTATCTCGGCTCGATCCCACCTGGGCTTGTCGTGATTTCGGGCAAAAGCCCATCGCCGTCGTGGCGTGCATCAAGCCCCGCCCAGTCGCCGCATCCGGCCCCGCGTTCAGGCGTTCATAAGCTCACTTCTCCGCACTGCCCGGTTCCGCCATCTTGCGGTGCATAGCCGCCAGCGCAGCTGCCGGCATGACATGCGAAACCGCCGCCTGAACCTTGTTCTTGAAACCGGAAACGATGTGAGCGTCGCCGCTCATCAGTGCATTCCAACCGTCCCGGGCGACTTTGGCGGGATCGTCTTTCTCCTGTGATCCCACTTTCGTGTCCAGCATGTCGGCGCGATCAAAAAATTCGGTTTCCGTGGCGCCCGGCATCAACGTCGTGATCGTAACGCCGTTGCTGTCTTTCAATTCATTGCGCAGCGCGTCGGCGAAGCTATCGATGAACGCCTTCGTCCCGTTATAAACGGCCTGGAAGCTTCCCGGCATGAAGCCCGCGATCGATCCGGTGATAAGCACCTTGCCGTCATTCCGCGCCACCATGTCGGCGACCATTTTTTGCAGCAGATATAGCGTGCCGGTGATGTTGGTATCCACGACCCGCCGCCAATCAGCGACCTCCTGGTCTAGAAAGCCATGACCAAGGCCGCGTCCGGCATTGGCGAACAACGCGTCCACTCGCCGGCCGCCAGCGGCCGCCAGGAGCGCATCGACGCCCTCAATCGTCGACAGATCGGCTTCGAGAGACATCACGTCCGTTCCATGCCGGCGAAAATCGGCCGCCGCCGCGGCAATCAGCGGTTCGTCGGCCACGACCAGCAGGTCATAGCCGTTTTCCGCCGCCAGGCTAGCCAACTCAAATCCGATGCCGGTGGAGGCGCCGGTGACGATCGCGAATTTACGCATTTCTCTCTCCTATGCGGCGAGCGACAGGCCAGGCTTCAGCACGACCTTGGTCACTTCATTCTGTTTGTCATGAAACATCTTGTAACCTTCCGGGGCCTGCTCCAGCGGCAATCGGTGGCTGATCAGGAAGGTCGTATCGATCTTGTCCTCGATGATCGCATTCAGCAGGCCCGGCAGATAACGCTGCACATTCGTCTGCCCGGTTTTGAGCGTCAGGCCCTTTTCCATGAGCGCCCCGAGCGGGAATTTATCGACGATGCCGCCATAGACGGCCGGCATCGAAACCCGCCCGCCCTTGCGGCATGCAACAATCGCCTGCCGGATCGAATGGGTGCGGTCGGTGCCGAGAAAGGTGGATGCCTTGATCTGATCGACGACATTGTCGACGAAGAGGCCATGTGCCTCCAGACCGACGGCATCGATGCAGGCATCCGGGCCGATGCCGCCCGTCATCTCCATCAGCGCTTCGTAGGTCTTGCTTTCCTTATAATTGATCGTCTCCGCACCGAACTTCTTCGCGAGCTCCAGCCGATGCGGGAAGTGGTCAATGGCGATCACGCGCTCCGCGCCCATCAGGAACGCCGACTGGATCGAGAACAGACCGACCGGGCCGCATCCCCAGACGGCGACGGTGTCGCCCGGCTCAATCTGCGCATTTTCGGCCGCCTGCCATCCGGTCGGAAGAATATCGGACAGGAACAGCACCTTGTCATCGTCAATGCCGTCGGGGATGACGATCGGCCCGACATCGGAATAAGGCACGCGCACATATTCGGCCTGTCCGCCGGCATAGCCGCCGGTCATGTGGCTATAGCCAAACAGCCCGGACATCGGCTGGCCATAGAGTTCCTGCGCGATATCCTGGTTGTCGGCGGGGTTGCCGTTGTCGCAGGCGGAATATTGCTGCTTGCCACAATGGAAGCACTGGCCGCAGGCAATCGTGAATGGCACGACGACGCGCTGGCCCTTTTTGAGCGTGCTGTTCGCGCCGATCTCAACGACCTCACCCATGAATTCATGGCCGAGAATGTCGCCGGCCTTCATCGTCGGGATATAGCCGTCATAGAGATGAAGATCGGAACCGCAGATTGCGGTCGAGGTGATCTTGATGATCGCGTCGCGCGGATTGAGGATTTCGGGATCGTCGACCGTGTCGACGCGGACGTCATGTTTGCCATGCCAGGTGAGTGCGCGCATCGGCTTATTCCTTTTCTTTGGCCAGCTGGGCGCGGGTGCGCGAAGATGTGGAGACTTCGCCGGTTTCCATCAGTTGCTTGAACCGCCGCAAATCGCGCCGCGCCTGGATGGCGGGCTCCCGCTGGAAGACCTTGGCGATAAGCTTGCCGACAACGCCGGCCGGCGGATCGTACAGGATCGTCGCGGTCACGGTAGTGCCGCGCCCACCGGTTGCATCGCGAAAATCGATCCGACCGCTATTGGGAACGTCCGCCCCTTCCGTCGACGCCCAGGCGATCAGTTCGCCAGGGATCTCTTCCGTGACGATGGCGTCCCATTCGACCGTACGACCCGCCGGAGCCAACACGACCCAATGCGAGTGCTTGTCGTCAAGCACATCGATGCGTTCGACATTGTCCATAAAGGCCGCAAGGTTGGCGAAGTCGCGCCAGTAGGCGAACAGTTCTTCGCGCGGGCGATTGATCGTGACCGTCTTGCCGGACAGCGTATCACCCTTGTGTTCGACGAGCTGCTCGGCCGCGGCTTCCACGGCATCGCTATCTTTCGCTGTTGTCAGCGGCGCATCGTCGCGCGCTTCGAAATCATTGCCCTTGGATCGATAGCTTGTCGAGATAGTCGGCGTTTCGTCTGCCATGCCAGCCTCCGTTTGCGGATGGTCTAAAACGAGAGCCGACCGGCGAAGTTTCGTGCACAAAGGCACGAAATGGGCAGTTTTTTGAAGTAAATGATAAATACAGAGCTCGCCGAGCGACGTAATTAAACTGGGTTAAATTATGATCATCCGATCGCGCCCAGCTCTGCGGGTTTAAGTTCGTGGATCAACTGGTCAGCTGTGCATTGATCAGGCGCCTTATCCGGTCTCCACCGTAACAACTTCGTTCCATGGCGGAAGCGATTGCCGGTGACCTGATCATAGTGAACTTCGACGACCAGTTCCGGTCGAAGTTTCTCCCACGCATTTTCCTTCCCGTCATTCCATCGGCTCGGGCCGCCCGGCGCCTTGCCAGTAAAACCGACCCCGCCGATCAGCGGTTCCAGTTTCGCGACCAGTTCGACGCGTTGCTCTGCCGACGGCAAGCTGAACCA
>Ga0207711_10003518_pt1 | contig 13557 bp, 13 predicted proteins | sample KBSS34metaG_FD_184401 | JGI IMG/M metagenome (GOLD analysis project Ga0207711, IMG submission 184401) | Switchgrass rhizosphere microbial communities from Kellogg Biological Station, Michigan, USA - KBS S3-4 metaG (SPAdes) (version 2) | ecosystem: Host-associated > Plants > Roots > Rhizosphere...
CGACGTCGGGCAGCGAGATGTCAGAGACGGTCACGGGCATGAGCGCATGCTATCCATCCCGTCGCGTGTGCAGCCCGTGACGCACCTCACGATATAGTTAGCAATCAACAAGTAACTATTCCGGTGCAGAGAGAAGTTCCGTGTCCGTCACGTCGAAGCCCACGCGCGAGCGGTCGGGCATGTTCCATCGCGATCACCCCAACTACAAGTGGATCGCCCTCAGCAACACCACGCTCGGCATGCTGATGGCCACCATCAACGGCTCGATCGTGCTGATCTCGCTGCCGGCGATCTTCACCGGGATCAAGCTCGACCCGCTGCAACCCGGCAATGTCAGCTACCTGCTCTGGATGCTGATGGGCTACATCCTGGTCACCGCCGTTCTGGTGGTCAGCTTCGGCCGTCTCGGTGACATCTACGGCCGGGTGCGCATCTACAACCTCGGATTCGCGGTCTTCACGGTGGCCGCCATCGCGCTCGTCTTCGACCCGCTCACCGGGGGCGGCGGCGCGCTCTGGCTGATCGGATGGCGCGTGGTCCAGGCCGTCGGCGGCGCGATGCTGTTCGCCAACTCGACCGCGATCCTGACGGACGCCTTCCCGCCCAACCGGCGCGGCTTCGCCATCGGGGTCAACCAGATCGCCGCGATCGCCGGAACCTTCCTCGGTCTGATCATCGGAGGCGTGCTCGCCTCGATCGACTGGCACGCGATCTTCATCGTGAGCGTGCCGTTCGGGGTGCTCGGCACCATCTGGTCGTACAAGTCGCTGCACGAGGTGTCCGCGCGCAGCGAGGGCAAGGTCGACTGGCCGGGCAACATCGTCTTCGCGGTCGGGCTGACCTCCCTGCTCGCGGGGATCACCTACGGCATCCAGCCCTACGGCGACTCGAGCACCGGGTGGGGCAACCCGTGGGTGCTCGCCGGGATCATCGGCGGCGTCGCGCTGCTTGTCGTGTTCGTGTTCATCGAACAGCGGGTGGCGTACCCGATGTTCAACCTGAAACTGTTCCGCATCCGGGCGTTCGTGTGGGGCAACCTGGCGGGCTTGCTGGCGTCGGTCGGGCGCGGCGGGCTGCAGTTCATGCTGATCATCTGGTTGCAGGGCATCTGGCTGCCGCTGCACGGCTACAGCTACGAGTCCACGCCGTTCTGGGCGGGCATCTACCTGCTGCCGCTCACGGTCGGGTTCCTGGCGTCGGGGCCGGTGTCGGGCATCCTCTCCGACCGCTTCGGGGCGCGCACCTTCGCCACGGCCGGGCTGCTGCTGGTCGCCGCGACCTTCGTGGCGCTGCTGCTGATCCCGGTGAACTTCGAGTACTGGATCTTCGCGACCATCACCTTCCTCAACGGGGTCGGCTCCGGCATGTTCGCGGCACCGAACCGCACCGCGATCATGAACAGCGTGCCGGCGAACCAACGCGGCGCCGCATCCGGGATGACCGGCACCTTCCAGAACGCGGGCAACTCGCTGTCGATCGGGATCTTCTTCTCGCTGATGATCACCGGACTGGCCGCGACCCTGCCGAAGGCCCTGAGCACGGGCCTCGCCACCCACCACGTGCCGCAGGCTGCGGTGCAGGCGGCCTCGCAGATCCCGCCGGTCGGCAACCTGTTCGCGGCGTTCCTGGGCTACAACCCGATCTCGTCGCTGCTGCATCAGCTGCATGTCACGGCGGCGGTGCCACCGAGCGATCTGGCGACTCTGACGGGCAAGACCTTCTTCCCGCAGCTGATCTCGGATCCCTTCCACTCGGGCCTCGTGATCGTGTTCGTCGCCGCCGCGATCATGTCGGTGATCGGCGCGATCGCCTCGGTGGTCATGGGCGGCAAGTTCATCCACGCCGACACCGCGGCGGTGACCATCTCGGGGGCGACCGCCGACGAGCAGACGGCCGACGCGCTCAGCGATGTCTGACGCCGACCGCACCCCCAGCACCGACGCCGAGCGCCTCGCCCTGGTGACGGGCCGACTCAACCGGCGCCTGCAGGCCGCCACCGGTGGACTCAGCCACGGGCTGCTCTCGGCCCTCGCGGTGATCACGAAGCGCGGTCCCCTGCGCCTGTCCGATTTGGCCCAGTGGGAAGGCGTCTCGGCACCGAGCATGACGCGCACCGTCGCCGAGCTGGAGGCGCGCGGTTATGTCGTGCGAAGCCCCGATCCGGTGGACGGCCGGGCCGCGCTCATCGCCGCCGCTGAGGCAGGGACGGCCGCGATCCTGGATGCGCGCAGCGCCCGCGCCGACGTGATCGCCGAGCTGCTCGCCGCCGCGAGCCAGGCGGATGCCGCCGCCATCGCCGCCGCGCTGCCGGCTTTGGAGCGCCTGACAGATCCCCGCTGACCCCGACGTCGCCTGAGAGGATGTGCTCGTGCCGCTCGCCATCGAAGACTACGCACTGATCGGCGACTGCCACACGGGCGCCCTGGTCGGCCTCGACGGCAACGTCGACTGGCTCTGCCTGCCGCGCTTCGACTCCCCCAGCACCTTCGGCGCGCTGCTCGGCGACGCCGAACAGGGGCACTGGCGGCTGGCACCCGCCGGCGCGACCCTCGCCACCTCGCGCGAATACCGCGACGACACCTTCGTGCTGGTCACCCACTGGGTGACCGATGACGGCGAGGTCGAGGTCGTGGACCTCATGCCGCACGGTGATCGCCGCGCGGACCTCATCCGGCAGGTGCGCGGCATCCGCGGCACGGTCGCCATGGAGCAGTCGTTGCGCATCCGCTTCGACTACGCCGCCGCGGTCCCGTGGATGCGGCAGGCCCCCGAGCACGATGGCCCCGGCCGCCATCAGCACGCCCTGATCGCCGTCGCCGGGCCGGACTCGGTGATCGTGCGCGGCCCGCGCCTCGAGCCCGACGGGATGGTCCACCGCTCGCACTTCGACGTCTCGGCCGGCGAGACGGTGGACATCACCCTCACCTGGTACCCCGCGCACCGCGAGCCTCCCCCGGCGCTCCACGCGAGCCACCGGATCCGCGAGACCGAGAAGTGGTGGCGCACCTGGGCGTCCCGCATCGACGCGACCGGACCGTACGCGCCGGCGGTGCGGCGATCCCTGCTGCTGTTGCGCGCCCTCACGCACGAGGACACCGGTGGCATCGTCGCCGCGGCAACCACGAGCCTGCCAGAGGCGTTCGGCGGCCATCGCAATTGGGACTACCGCTACGTCTGGCTCCGCGACGCGGCGCTCACCCTGCAGGCACTGCTCGAGCACGGCTTCGACACGGAGGCTCTCGACTGGCGCAACTGGCTGCTGCGCGCGATCGCCGGCGACCCGGCCGATGTGCAGATCATGTACGGCCTGGCCGGCGAACGCCGCCTCGTGGAGTGGGAGGTCGAGTCACTGCCCGGCTACCGGGGAGCGTCGCCGGTCCGGGTCGGCAATGGCGCCGCGCTGCAGTTCCAGGGGGATGTCTTCGGCGAGGTCATGCTGGCCCTCCAGCAGACACGCGAACGCGGCATCGCCGAGGACCGCACCTCGTGGGCCCTGCAGCTCGCCCTGCTCGATCACGTCGAGCAGGTCATGGATCGCGACGATCACGGCATCTGGGAGATCCGCGGTCCGCTGCACCGCTTCACCCACTCGCGCGCGATGATGTGGGCCGCGTTCGACTGTGGAATCCGCGCGGTCGAGCAGCGCGGCATGGAGGGCCCGGCCGAGCAGTGGCGCGCGCTGCGCGACCAGCTGCGCGCCGAGATCGAGACCAGCGGCTACAACTCCGAGCTCAACAGCTTCGTGCAGTACTACGGCGCGACCGAGGTCGACGCCTCGCTGCTGATCCTGCCCCAGCTGGGCTTCCTGCCCGCCGACGATCCGCGGATGCTGGGCACCGTCGCCGCGATCGAGCGCGGCCTCATGCGTGACGGCCTCGTGATGCGGTACGAGGCCTCCACCGGAGTCGACGGTCTCGTCGGCGACGAGCATCCCTTTCTCGCCTGCTCCTTCTGGCTGGTGCAGCAGTATGCCGAGTCCGGCCGCCTTGACGACGCCACCACGCTGATGGATCGCCTCGTCTCGCTCTGCAACGACGTCGGCATGCTCAGCGAGGAATACGACGTCGGCGATCAGCGCCACGTCGGCAACACCCCGCAGGCGCTGTCGCACCTCGCGCTGGTGCGTGCCGCCGACGCGATCGCGCGGGTGCGCGCGAGCCAGACCAGCGCCTAGGGCGCGACCACGGCCAGCGCCGGCGTCGCATCGTGCGTGAAGCTCGGCGCATCTCCGGCCTCGAGGCGCCTGCCGCGCGGTCCGTTCTTCAGAGCCTCGATCGCGCGCCGGAAGTCGGCGAGCAGCAGATCGGCCATGTCGAGGCTGAGCCCGTGGCGCACGATGATGCGCTGCACCGCCACGGCATCCTGAGTGGGGGGCAGCGTGTACGCCGGTACGAGCCAGCCACGGCCGCGCAGCTCTTCGGCCAGGTCGAACACCGTGTACGGCCCGTCGTCGTCCTTCAGCTTCCAGGTCACGGCCGGGATTCCCAGGTGCGGGTCACCGTCGAACAGGATGTCGAACTCCCCCATCTTGCCCAGTGCCTCGGCGAGGTACGCAGCCACCGTGTAGGTCGCGGACTGAACGGCCGTATAGCCCTCCCGCCCCAGGCGCAGGAAGTTGTAGTACGAGGCGACGACCTGGCCGCCGGGCCGCGAGAAGTTGAGGTTGAAGGTCGGCATGTGGCCGCCGAGGTAGTTGACGTTGAAGATCAGCTCCTCGGGCAGGTCGGACGCCTCGCGCCAGATCGCCCAGCCGCTGCCGAGCGGCGCGAGTCCGGTCTTGTGGCCCGAGGCGTTGATCGACTTCACGCGCGGCAGGCGGAAGTCCCAGTCGAGCTCGGGGGCGCAGAACGGGGCGACGAAACCGCCGCTCGCCGCGTCCACATGCAACGGGATGTCGAGGCCGGTCTTCTCCTGGTAGGCGTCGAGCGCTGCGCTGACGGCCTCGACATCCTCGTACTTGCCGGTGAAGGTCTGACCCATGGTCGCGACGACCACGATGGTGTTCTCGTCGCAGGCGGCGATCGCGTCCTCGGGCGTCATGATGTGGCCGGGCCCCATCTTCACCTCGCGGATCTCGACGTCGAAGTAGCGGCAGAACTTCTCCCAGCAGACCTGCACCGGCCCGCAGACCAGGTTCGGACGCGCGGTGTCGAGCCCCGCGGCCTGGCGCTTGGCCCGCCAGCGCCACTTGGCCGCGAGACCGCCGAGCATGGCCGCCTCGCTCGAGCCGGTCGTCGAGGTGCCGAGCGTCGTCTTCGGGTCGGGCGCGTGCAGGAGGTCGGCGAACATACGCACGCAGCGCGCCTCGAGCTCGGCCGTCTGGGGGTACTCGTCTTTGTCGACGATGTTCTTGTCGAGTGTTTCGGCCATCAACTGCTGCACCTCGGGTTCGACCCAGGTGGTGCAGAAGGTGGCGAGGTTCATGCGCGCCACGCCGTCGAGCAGCAGCTCGTCATGGATGAGCTGGTAGATCTCGCGCGGCGGCTGCGCGTGCGCCGGGAAGTGGGTCTTCGGCGCCCGACGCAGGGCCTGCGGTCCGGCGAAGACGTCGCTGTCGGACGGGATGGAGTGGGATGCAGACGGGCTCATGGCATGACCTCTCGGAAGGACGATGGCTCAGGCTATCCCTCCGTGAGGGCAAGGTCACGACGAGCGGCGCGTGCTCTTTCCGACCAGGGCCTGCTCGTGCGCGGCGGCGACCGCGGCCTTGAGGCTGTCGATGTCGTAGCGGCCGTAGTGGCGCTGCCCGTTGATGAAGAAGGTGGGGGTCCCCGCGACGCCGCTGGCGTCCGCGGTGCGCACGTCTTCCTCCACGCGCGCCGCGAATCGACGCGAGTGCAGCGCCTCGACCAGGGCGTCACCATCGAGCCCCAGCGAGGTCGCCAGGGCGACGAGATCGGACTCCTCGAGCTGATCCTGGTGGGCCAGCATCGCGTCGTGCACCTCCCAGAACGCGCCCTGGGTGGCGGCGGCCTCGGCCGCCTCGGCGGCGAGCTGCGCCTGCGGATGGACCTCGGTCAGCGGCAGGTGCCGCCAGACGAACCGCACGTCGACGTCGGCCAGCAGTTTGCGCACCGAGGGCTCGGCGCGACCGCAGTACGGGCACTGGAAGTCGCCGTATTCGACGATGGTGACCACGGCATTTTCGGGACCTCGGATGTGGTCACGGGCCGGGTCGACCGGCATCGTCAGGTCGACCAGCTGCGCCACATCGCCGAGCAGCGCGCGGGCGCGCACCTGGGCAGGCAGCGCGCCGGTGATCCGGAACAGGATCCAGGTGATCAGCGACGACAGCACGGCGGCAGTCAGGATGCCGAGCTTGGCCTGGGCGAGCGCCTCGCCGCGGAACGCCAGGGTCGCGATCAGCACCGCGACCGTGAATCCGACGCCCGCGATCGTGCCGGCTCCCGCGACGGCCGCCCACCCGACCGGAGGAGTGAACCTCCCGCGGCTCAGCTTGGCGATCACCCACGAGGTCGCCGTCACCGCGACCGGCTTGCCGACGACGTAGGCCACGATCACGCCCAGCGTGATCGGTGACACGTAGGCGGTCGCCAGAAAGCGCCCGTCGATCTTGATGCCCGCGTTCGCCAGGGCGAACAGCGGCACGATCAGGTAGCTGGTCCACGGGTGGTACAGCGTCTGCAAGCGCTCGTTCGGCGAGATCGCGCCGATCAGGCCCGCGCCGGCCGAGCGGGCCAGCTGCGGCGTCGGCTGCTCGCGGAACCGGCGGAACAGTCCCGCCGCGGCCTCGAGGTTGTCGCGCCCCGGTGTGTAGGCCGGCGCGACCAGGCCGATCGCCAGACCGGCAACCACCGCATCCACGCCGCTGAACAGCAGCGACCCCCAGGCAAGCAGTCCGGCAGCCACGTAGAACGGCGCGGGCAGCCGCGTGAAACGGATCGCGATCGGGAACACGGCGACCGCCAGGATGGCGACGACCAGTGGTATCCACTGGATGTTGCTGCTGTAGACCACGGCGATCACGATCAGCGCGACCACGTCGTCCACGATGAAGAGGGTCACCACGAAGCCACGCAGGCGTTCGGGAAGTCGACGGCCGAGCAAAGTGAGCAACCCCAGCGCGAGCGCGGTGTCCGTCGACATCGCTACGCCCCAGCCGCGCAACCCCGGCCCGCCCGCATTGATCAGCGCGAAGATCAGAACCGGGATCGCCATGCCCAGCAAGCCCGCGGCGAACGGGATGACCAGCCGGCGCCGATCGCGGAGCTCGCCCAGGTCGAGCTCGCGACGCGCCTCGAGACCGACCACCAGGAAGAACAGGGTCATCAGGCCGGACCCGACCCAAGCCCGCAGATCCATGCCGAGGTGCAGCGAGCCGACGTGAATCGACAGGTCGGTCCGCCAGACCGCGTTGTAGCTGTCGAGGTTCACGTTCGCCCACACCAGCGCCGCGACGATCGCGAACAGCAGCACGCCCGAGCTGCCCGACTCGGTGCGCAGGAAGGTCGAGAGCTGCGCGGACAGGCTGCGCGCCCACATGGTGCGGCCGGCGTCGACCGCGGATTCGTTCGACTCCGTGGAATCAGTCGGCTGCTGCGGATCCGGCGTGCTCATTGCGCGCCACGCTACCGTGGAGACGTGGCCTTCACACGCGAGCACGTCCGTCATCCGCTGGTCCTGCGTCGTCTGAGCGTCAGTGCGGTGCGCCGCGTCGTGCCGAACATCGTGCGGGTCACCCTGACCGGACCCGACCTCGCGGGCTTCGTCAGCAGTGGGCCGAGCGACCACCTGAAAGTGTTCTTCCCCGATCCGGCCAACGGCATCCTGACCCTGCCCGAGGTCGGTCCGGACGGCATCCGCCGCGGAGCAGACGGCGTGGTCATCTCGCGCGACTACACCCCCCTCGCGGTCCGCGAAGGGTCGCGCGGGCGGCTCGAACTCGACCTGGATCTCGTCACGCACGGGGTCGACGGCCCGGCATCGGCCTGGGCCGAGCTGGCGACGGTCGGTGACGAGCTCGGAATCGCCGGCCCACGTGGATCGCGGCTCGTGCCCGAGGGCATCGAGCGACTCATCGTCGTCGCCGACGAGACGGCCCTGCCGGCGACGAGTCGCTGGCTCGACCTGCTGCCGGCCGGTGTGCCGATCACCGCCCTGTTCCACGTGGTCGACGAGAGCGTCGAGAGCTACTTCGACTCGGACGCGGCCGCCCGTATGGATGCCGAGTGGATCACCCACGCCGACGGGCACGAGCAGCTCGAGGAGTCGCTGCGCTCACTCGGGAGCGTGAGCCCGGGCACGTTCGTCTTCCTGGCGGGCGAGGCCGACATCCTGGTCCCCCTGCGCCGCTACCTGCGCCACGAGCTGAACCTGCCCGCCGACCAGGTCTCGGCGAGCGGCTACTGGCGGCGCGGCATCGTCAACCTCGATCACCATGCGCCGCTGGATCCGAGCGATCCGGACTGACCCCTCCTCCATCCCGGCGGGTCGGCTTACTGTGTATGCATGGACGACGAGGCCGAGCAGGGCGGGGATGCCGCCTGCTGGCTCGGTCGGGTCTGCGACAACTGCGGCGCCCTGATCGAAGGCTCGCGCGGCGTCGCGTGCTGGCGCTGCGGCACCGCGTGGAAGCCGGCATGAGCCGCAAGGTCGTCGTCTACGAGTTGCTGTCGCTCGACGGCGTCGCCGAAGATCCCAACAGCTTCATCGCCGACTGGGACGACGACATGGATGTCCGCCTCGGCGAGGTGATCGCCCCGCAGGATGCGGTCATCCTCGGTCGGCGCAGCTACGACGACTGGTCCGAGTACTGGCCTGGCAAAGACATCCAGCCGTTCTCGGATTTCATCAACCCCGTCGCCAAGTACGTGGTGACCTCGACGCCGCTGGGTCGGGAATGGACGAACACCACCGTCATCGACGGCGACCCGGTCGAGTTCGTGCGGCGGCTCAAGGTGGGCGACGGCGGTGAGATCGGCGTGCACGCCAGCATCTCGCTCGCCCGCGTGCTCCTGGCGGCAGGCGTCGTCGACGAGCTCAAGCTGGTGATCGCGCCGAAAGTCGCGGGCAGCGGGCGTCGTCTGCTCGACGGGTTGCCGCCGATCGTGCTCGAACCGATCCGGAGTTCGGTCTCGAGCGGCGGGAGCCTGCTGGTCGACTACGCGATCGTCGGCTGACCGCCCGCGACGTACACGGTGTTCGCCGAGATACCGCCGGTCAGCGGGTTGTCGAAGCGCACCACCTGCGCACGTGCCCCCGGGAACACCGTGCTCAGCACGGCCATGAACTCGTCATCGGGCGGGTCATCCGACCAGAGGGCGAAGACGCCGTGCTCGGTGAGGTGGCCGCGCAGGCGCCGCAGGCCGTCCACGGTGTACAGATCGGCGTGGCTCGGGTCGAGCTGGTGGCGCGGCGAGTGGTCGACGTCGAGCAGGATCGCGTCGTACGTCGACGCCGCGTTCGACCCCCTGCTCGGCCCTGCGTCGTCCCGCATCCAGGCGAAGAAGTCGCCGAGGGCGAGTCGGGTGCGCGGATCGCCGACCAGCCGAGCCGACACCGGCAGCAGCTGCCGCTCGTGCCAGTCGATCACGGCGGGGAGGGCATCCACGACGGTCATGGATGCGACGCGCACGTCATCCAAGGCCGTCACGGCCGTGTAGCCAAGCCCCAGCCCGCCGACCAGCACCTGCAGGTTCTCGCCGGTGACGGCATCCAGCCCGAGCCTGGCCAGTTCCTCTTCGGCCAGCGTGAACAGGCTCGACATCAGGTACTCGTCGCCGAGCTTGACCTCGTACACCTCGGCGTCGACCAGCGGATCGTGTCGGCGCCGCAGCGTCAGCTCGCCCATCGGGGTCTGCTGCCAGTCGAGTTCTTCGAGGCGCGAACTCACGATGTCGCCACGGAGCGCCGGATGTGCATCGCACCAGTGTGCACTGCCGCTACGTTGGCAGGGTGAAAAGACGCGGGGATCGCATTGTCGTCATCGTCGCGGGAGTGATCTTGCTCCTCGTCGGAATCGTCTTCGGTGGACAGGGCCTCGGCCTGATCCCCGGCAGCTTCATGACGGGCGACCGCACCTGGTTCTACATCGGGCTCGTCATGGCGTTCGTCGGCCTCGTGCTCCTGCTGATCGCGTTCCGGCGGCCGAAGAGCGGCAGCTAGCTCGCGATGCCAGGCGCGTAATCTTGCGCCGTGGCTGGCGAATCACGACCTGGCGGCATCCGGCTCGCCGAACTGCTGGGCGCCCTGTCTCTGGGAACCGACCTCGGGATGGGCCAGCCGATGGAGCACGTGCTGCGGCAGTGCCTGATCGCGCTCCACCTGGCCGAACGCGCCGGCCTCGACGAGTCGGAGCAGTTCGTCATCTACTACACGTCGATGCTGGCCTGGGTCGGCTGCCACGTCGATGCCTACGAGCAGGCGAAGTGGTTCGGTGACGACCTCGCGCTGAAGGCCGACTTTCGGCGGGTGGACTTCTCGTCGCCCGGGGTGCAGAGGCTGTTCATCCTTCGTCATCTCGGCGCGGGGTCGTCGCTGCCGAAGCGGGTGGAGGTCGGCGTCGAGTTCGCCCGCGAGGGCGGGGGCCAGAATGCCGCAGACATGCTCGCCAACCACTGGAGGGCCGCCGATCATCTGACGGAGCGCCTGGGTCTCGGAACGGCGGTGCGCGCCGGCGTGGAGCAGACCTTCGAGCGCTGGGACGGGGCGGGGGTGCCGAAGGGCGCCAAGGGGTCCGAGATCCTGATGACGTCGCAGCTGGTCAACCTGGCGGATGTCGTCGAGGTCTTCCACCGGATCGGCGGCGTCGAGTCCGCCATCGAGGTCGCCCGCGAGCGCAGCGGCACCCAGTTCGCCCCCGAGCTGGTGGAGTTGTTCTGCCGGGAAGCGCCCGAGCTGTTCGACCGCCTGGGACGGTCGTCCAGTTGGGACACCGTGATGGCGGCCGAACCGTTCTCGGGCGTGCGCCTCTCGGAAGCAGGGTTCGACGCCGCCCTGGAGGCGATCGCCGACTTCGTCGACCTCAAGTCGCCCTACACGATCGGACACTCGCGCGCGGTCGCCGAGCTCGCCGAGTCGGCAGCGAGGGCGTTCGGGTACTCCCCCGCCGAGGTCGAGAAGATCCGGCGAGCCGGCCTGGTGCACGACCTCGGCCGACTCGGCGTTCCCAACACCATCTGGGACAAGCGCGGCGACCTCACCGCGGCCGAAGTGGAGCGGGTGCGGATGCACCCTTATCTGACCGAGCGGATGCTGGCCTTCTCCCCCGCGCTCGCCCCGCTGGGCGCGATCGCGGTGCAGCATCACGAGCGACTCGACGGCTCCGGCTATCCGCGCGGATTGGGCGGGTCTGCCCTGAGCCCCGCCGGACGGATCCTCGCCGCCGCCGACAGCTATCGCTCCTGGCTCGAGCCGAGACCGTACCGGGCCGCGCGCACACCCGCCGAGGCAGCCGACCGTCTGCGCGGCGAGGTGAAGGCCGCGCGGCTCGACGGCGACGCGGTGAACGCCGTGCTGCGGGCGGCGGGTCAGCCGGTACCCGCCCGGCGTGACGGGCCGCTCCAGCTGACCGCCCGAGAACTGCAGGTCTTGCAGTTGGTGGCCTCCGGGCTCTCGAATCGCGAGATCGCCGATCGGCTGGTGATCTCGCGCAAGACGGTCGGCAACCACATCGAGCACGTCTACTCGAAGATCGGCGTCAGCAACCGAGCCATGGCGAGTCTCTTCGCGTCGCAGCACGGCCTGCTTGAGGATGCGTCGGCGGCGCCGCTCTGAGCTCCGCAATGCTTCTTCGCTCGAAAGATGGGGTCATTGCCTCATCCGCGGGCCGCGGCACGCTGCCTACCGTGAAGTCATGTCACGCGGAACCCAGCCCCAGACCCTCGCCATCGCCGAACAGACCTCGGATGCCGTTCCGCCCGGATCGGGCGAGCGCTTCAGCGGCTACGGGGTGATGGGTCTGCCGTTCGCGAGCGGCCACTATCTGGCCTTCCGCCACATGACGGCGAGCTCGGTCGGGCCCAGCTACCGAGCGGTCTGGCATCGCAATCCGGCCGGGCAGTGGGCCGTGTACGCGGATGCGCCGCCCGAGGTCAGCTGTGCTCGCTACATTGGGGCGGCACTGACGGCGACCCATCTCTCGCAGGTCGATCTGAGCTGGTCCGGGCCCGCGGAGCTGACCGTGGAGGTGCCCGGGGTGCTGCGCTGGCGGTTCGAGATCTCGGCGAGCTTCGCGAGCCGTGTCATGAGCGGGATGGGGGGCCTGCTCCCGGCAAGTGCTTGCCACGCATCCTGGTTGCTGCGCCCGATGGGCGCGATCGCGGGACCGTTCCTGTCGGTCGGCAAGGTGAAGCTGCTGGGACTGACGCCTAACGGCCAGAGCTTCGGCGCGATCCCTCGCCGGGTGTGGCGCATCGAGCGCTCGTCAGCCGAGATCCACGGCGCGGACCTCGGCGAGCCGGCGCCCCTGCCGCAGCAGGAGCACCTCGCCGATCTGTTCATGCCTCAGCGCGGGATCTTCTACGCCGAGAACGCCATGGCCTACTCGGCCCTGAACGGCATCCCGACCCTGGTGAAGCCCGAGAAAGCGAGGGCCTGAGCCCATGTTCATTGAGACGATTCCCGAGGATGCCGCCACCGGCCCGGTCGCCGACTACTACCAGCACCAGCGTGAGTCGTGGGGCTTCCTGCCCAACTACGCGCACGCGTTCTCGAGCCGACCGGATGTCGCGCAGGCCTGGAACCAGCTCAACCTGGCGATCCGCGGCGGCATGGACCGCCGGCTGTTCGAGCTCGCCACGATCGCTGCCGCTCGCGCGTTGCACTCCACCTACTGCACCGCGGCGCACTCCAAGTTCCTCCGCGATGTCTGCGGCGACGAGGCGACGCTGCACCGGATCGCCGACGACCCGAGTGGGGCGAGTCTCAGCCCCCAGGATCGCGCGGTATTCGATTTCGCGACGCGGGTGGCCACCGATGCGAGCTCGATCCAGCAGTCGGATGTCGATGCCGTGCGCGCGCATGGCCTGTCGGACGCGGATATCGCCAACCTCGTCTACGCCGCAGCGGCCCGATCCTTCTTCACCCGCGTTCTGGACGGCCTCGGCGCCCAGCTGGACGTCGAGACAGCGGACGCGTTCACTCCCGCGCTCCTGCAGTCGATGGTGGTCGGGCGGCCGGTTGCGACGGCGTAGCGCGGGACTGGCTAGCCCTTGCCGGTCGGGCTAGTGTCGGGCGCCTCCGCGTTCCAGTCGAGGATGCGCCAGCTGGCCACCACCCCTTCGACGACGAACGGATCGCCCGCGACGAAGCGCTCGGCCGCGTCACGGCTGCGGAAGATGGCCATCGACCCGTCGGCCACCGGGTCGGCGAACGTTCCGATCAGCAGCAGGTCTCCCGACGCGCGGAACTCGTCGGCATAGGCCGTATGCCGCGGAAACACCTCGCGCGCCTGGGCCATGCCGCCCGAGCCCATTTCGTCATAGAAGCCCACTGCCAGAGTCATCGGTCGTTCCTTTCTGCCGCATGGCTAGCCTCCCAGATTGTCAGGCGGGAACCTGCGCTAGCAGCTCGGATGCGACCAGTTCGAACGGGTCG
>Ga0207711_10003521_pt1 | contig 13553 bp, 13 predicted proteins | sample KBSS34metaG_FD_184401 | JGI IMG/M metagenome (GOLD analysis project Ga0207711, IMG submission 184401) | Switchgrass rhizosphere microbial communities from Kellogg Biological Station, Michigan, USA - KBS S3-4 metaG (SPAdes) (version 2) | ecosystem: Host-associated > Plants > Roots > Rhizosphere...
CGCGCGAAGGCCGCTTCGAGTCCGAGGCCGGCTTCGACGCAAACAAGCATCAAGTCGAGCGCGTCCGGGAACCCGTTGACAATATCCTGTTGGCGCCGGTCGGCGCGGGCGCGAACGAAGATGGCAGGCAGATACAGGCCCAGTGCCGCTGCAATGACCAGCGAGAAGTAAAGCTTCATCATGCTTGGGCTGGAGCCGGCCAACCCGTAAAAAATAAGCACGAGGATCGGCAGGCCGATCACCATCACGAGTCGGACGAGCGTATAAACTCGGGGCGCATGAGGCGTCGTAAAGCCCGCGGCAATTAGCTTTGCCCGGACAGCCTTGTCTTTTGTGTCGACGAGGCTGAGCCCGCGCTTTTCAATTGCATTGACGAGCTTGAGCCAGTTGCTCTGCACGCGATCGGTGCGAAGTGACGCCATGGTCATCGATACGCCGCCGGTTCCGGCGTCCGCCTCGAGAAGTCGGCGGCGAAGGATCTGTCGCGAGCCCACAGCGCGGGTCGAGAAATAGCTGACGGCGGCAACCGTAGCGAACAGCAGCACCAAGAGCAGTGCTCTAAGACCGGGGTTCTGGGCAATCAGCTCGAGCATCGTATCAAACCTTCAGGTCGACCATCTTCCGGATCGTGAAAAATCCGGTGAGGTAGAGCGCAATCAAGACGATGAAACCCGGCACGAACCAGGGATCGTTCGCGACGTCGAGGAAAAAGGCCGGGTTGAACAGGAATAGCACGACGAAGGTGAAGATCGGCAAGATCGTCAGCATGGCCGCCGTCATTCGGCCTTCGCTCGAAAGCGCGCGGACTTTGAGGAACATCGAATGGCGTTCGCGGATCACTTGCGAGAGATTTTCGAGAATCTCAGCGAGGTTTCCGCCAGTTTCGTTCTGCACCGACAGTGACACCACGAACATGCGCATGTCGTCGAGATCCCAGCGCTCGGCCATGTTCTGGAGCGCGTCACGAAGGTCGGCGCCGTAGGTCACTTCATCGACCGCCATGCCAAACTGCGTTCCGATCGGATCCGGCATCTCCACGGTCAGAAGATCGAGCGCCGCCGCGATGGGATGTCCCGCACGCAATCCCCGGACGAACACGTCGAGCGCGACCGGAAATTGGTCCTGCATCTTCTTGCGCATCCGCGTCGCCTTGAAGTTCAGCACCATGATCGGCAGCGCCGCGCCAAGAACACCGGCAAATGTCGCGGCCATCAATAGCCGTCCGAAGCCAATACTCATGCCGGCGAAGGTCATGAACAACAGCAATCCAAAGAATAGCGCGATCGGAGCAACGAAGATGAGGAGCATCACCCGAATGGTGGGAATGGTCAGCTGCGCCTGCATCAGCATCCGCTCGAACTCGCGCGCGATCTTAAGCAGCACTGGCGGCAAACCGGTCGGCAACGCTCCGTCCGACGAGCGCCGCAACATATTGAGCGTCTCGCTATGGGAACGGCCGCTGCCAATCATCTTCAAACGAAGATTGATCGCTCTGTTCCCGGCTCGTGAACTCGCCAGCCAGTATACGAGCACCTCGACGGCAAGGACCACTGCCCCGAAAATGCAAACGAGAGCCAGCGGACGGATCCAAGCGGGGTTCATGCGTCGAACTTCGCGTCGGGACGGAACAGGTCGGAGGAAAGCGTGATGCCGTGCGCCATCACTTCGTCAAGGAATCTTGGTCGAATACCCGTCGCTTCGAACTTGCCCTGGACAATATTGTCGGCGCTGACCCCAGTTTGCCGGAAGCGGAAGATCTCCTGCATGGTGATGACCTCGCCTTCCATTCCCGTCAGTTCCGACACGCTGACCAGCTTGCGTCGACCGTCCGAGAGCCGGGCGACCTGAATGACGACGTTGATGGCTGAGGATATCTGGGCCCGCGCCGAACGCGGCGGCACGTCGACCCCGCTCATGCCGATCATCTGCTCAATGCGCGAAAGGGCATCGCGCGGAGTGTTAGCGTGAACCGTGGTCATCGATCCGTCGTGGCCCGTGTTCATCGCCTGAAGCATGTCGAATGCTTCGCCGGCGCGGACCTCGCCGAGGATAATCCGATCCGGCCGCATCCGAAGCGCGTTCTTGACGAGGTCGCGCTGCGTGATCTCGCCCTTGCCTTCGATATTCGGCGGTCGCGTCTCCAAACGGACGACATGCGCCTGCTGAAGCTGAAGCTCGGCGGAGTCCTCGATCGTCACGATGCGTTCGCGATCGTCGATAAAGGCCGACATCGCGTTGAGCAGCGTGGTCTTGCCAGAACCGGTGCCGCCGGAAATCAGGACGTTGCGGCGCGATCCCACGATCGCTCGAAGCACCTCGGCAACCTGTGGCGGCACGCTGCCGATCTCGATGAGGCGGTCCATGTTGATGGGGACACGCGCGAACTTACGAATGGAGAGCAGCGAGCCATCGAGCGCGAGGGGCGGAACGACGGCGTTGACGCGGCTGCCGTCGGCGAGACGCGCATCGACTAACGGAGAAGATTCATCGATACGACGGCCGACCGCCGATACGATTTTCTGAATAATGCGCAGCAGGTGTTTCTCGTCCTTGAACCGGACGGGGCTGGCTTCCAGCACGCCATAGCGTTCGACAAAAACCTTGTCGGCTCCGTTGACGAGGACGTCGGTAATCGTCGGGTCCTTGAGCAGCGGCTCAAGCGGGCCAAGACCAAGAAGCTCGTCGAGGACGTCGGCAACGAGCTGCTTGCGCTCGGCGTGATTCAGAGCATGATTCTGCTTGGCCAGTTCCTCGGAGACGATATCGCCAACCTCTTCCTCGATCTGCTCGCGCGACATCTTGTCGAGGGCCTGAAGGTTGATCAGGTCGAGCAATTGTTGGTGAAGCTGAACCTTGAGCTCGGTGTGCTTGTCGCGCTTGGCGAACGCGCCGGCGTCACCGATCGTGACGAGGCGATGCTCCTCCTTAGATCGCTGCTGCTCTTCCTCGCTGACCGCGGCGTTTGAATGTTTACGAATTTGCCACATGGTCAGCGCTCCAGGCCCAGCGCGGCGGAAATGCCGCCGTCGAGAACATCAAGATCCTTGATAATCGGACTCTTCCGCTTGATTTCGGAGAGCGGAATGCCGCGGTCGATCGCAGTGCGCACGAGTGGAAAATCATTCCCAATTGTGTAGGCGATATCGCGTCCTAGCGCCGCCCGAACGTCCGTCGGCCGAATGGATCGAGCCTGGCTCTTTTCATAACGATTGACGACGATTCGAACGTCGAGATTGCCGAGGCCTTGAGATTCGAGCAGCTCGAGCTGACGCTTGGCGCGGTGGAGACCGGCCACGCTCAGCTCAGTCACCAACAGGACAAGATCCGACCTGGCGACGAAGGAAAGCGACCAGTTCGTCCAATTGGTTGGTAGATCGAGGAAGACCGTCCCGAATTCATGCGTCGCGACTTCGACGATCTGCATCAGATGCTCGCTGGAGAGGCCCTCGAGAGGCATCATTTCCGCAGGCGCCGCGACGACCTTCAGGCCGCTGCGGTGATCTGTCGTCGTTGCGCGAATGAGTGCGCCGTCGAGCCGCTTACCGGCGTCAAGCAAGTCGGCGAGCGACAGCTTCGGCTGCAGGCCAAGCTGGAACGCGACATCACCGAACTGGACGTCGAGATCGAGAATGCAAACCTCGCGGCCGCGAGCGGCTTCGCTGGCCGCGTAGCGGATGGCGAGCTGGGTCAGCAATGCGGTGGCACCAACCCCCCCAACGCTCTTGATCACACTTACCAGCTTGCCGTTCTCCGTCGCACCCGGCTTCGTCGCCGCACCAAGTCGGTCGCCAAGGGCCACGACAGAGGCTTCCAGCTCATCGAGCGTAAGCGGCAGGGGCAAGACGTCGTGAGCGCCGGATCGGATCAGTGACCGAACCAGGGCTAGCGGCGGCTCATAGGCAGCGGCAATCAGCGGCACGGAGACCGACTGCGAAAGCTTCTGGAAACGCTTGACCGAAGACGGGGTGTCGGGATCGACCTGGACGACAGCGGCTACCGCGGTCGAGATTTCCTCTGGATCAATCCAGTCGGTGACGGGCACAATGCTTAGGCTAAGCGGAAAATCGCAGACGCGAGCACCGGCAAGCGCGCCGGCGTCACCTTCGACGCCGCTCACGTAGAGCTGGACCGAATGCTCCGGCTTGCTGGTCTTCCAGCTCTTGACCGTTTCGTTGGGGTTGATCACGCTCACCATGCCACCTCAATTGGAAACCGATCCCGAGGCGTCTTCGAGCGTCAGCGCTGCGCTAAAGCTTGGCATCGAGATGTTGCACGCGAAAACCAGGCAGGTGATCGGGTGGAATTGCAAGCCGGTCAGATTGACTGTCACAAGAGTGGACACATCCGGACCATCGGGGTTGCCGGCGAAACCGAGACCCACGTTCTGATAGATGACCTGGACGTTGCTGGGGGTGATTGGCGGATACATTTGGGCCATGCGCGTGACGATGTTGTTGAATGCTGTGCTGTCATAGCCGACGGACGAGCAAAAGTTCCCGCCAACACATGTGCAGCTGCTATTGTTACAGGTCGCGCTGCTGAAATTGGCGGTCGGAACTGCGGTCCCTTGCGCGACACCGTCGCTAATCGAGAAACTGTAGCTCGAGAGGCCTGATGGCACCGGCGCGGTCACCACGGCGTACCGCGTCCCCATCTGAGTTGCTTTCTCCGCTCGGTTGTATTCCCACATGTAGCGGCCGGCATCGATGATTCCGAAAATGAAAATTAAAAGGAGTGGCAGCACGAGCGCAAACTCGGCCGCGGATGCCGCGCGAGTGTCTGCAAAGAGGCGAACAAACTTCTTCATGCGCCGATCACCGCCGCCTCACTCTGGGCGTGGAGGGTCAGAGTGGTCGCGCCAAGTCCCATGGAGCCGAAGAAAGTTGAATAGGTCACCGCGGCGCTCACGGTGACGACCGGAGCGCCATTCGGAAAATCTGCATAAATTCCGCCAGTACCGTAGCTACTCGTTGTATCGCACCGGATGGCCAGCGTAGTCATGTTGTCAGCTGTCCACCCCGGAAGCCGCGATAACGTTCCAGTCGGAGTTCCGGTCCGAGCGAGCTTCTGGACACCCTGCTCAGCCGTCCCTCCGGCAGGAACAGTGCACGAGGGGTAATTGGTCATCGGGAGCCGCGCCGCGTAGCGCGCGGCGTCGCGCACGGCCTTTTGCACGACATGCTCCGAAAGGAAGAAATTGCCGAGCTCGAACGATCCGAAGATGAGGACGAGCAAAATCGGCATGCAAAGCATCAGCTCAACCGCGGCCGAGCCGTTCCGATCGGAGAAGAGGCTGCGGACCAAGCTCATTCGATCAGGTACGGCACGCTCTTCTTGACGAGCTGTATCGCTCCTTCATCGGTCGCGTTCTGGGTCGCCCCGATGATCTCAACGTAGATGTCGCCGTTTTCAGTGCGCATTCCTGTCGACCGCGCCAACGCCGGCTGGACCAGGAAAATATCGATCCATTTTGTGACGTCTACACCGGTCGTATGCCCGCTCACGCCCTCGGCGGCGCAATTGATTACAGCCACGGAAAGCACGCGGCGGTCCACTTGCGTGGAGCTGGGGGAAATGCCTCCCGGCTCAGCGCTCAAATCTGATGGACGCGAATAAGCGTTCAGCGGCGATGGCGCAGGCTGCGAATTCAGCCGAGCCAGAGCGTTGTCCAGCTCCCATTGATAGACCTGATAACGAGTCGGCGTAGTTGTGCCGAACGTAGTCGTCAGGAACGTATTCATGGCCGCCGCAGATGTGATTGTCGGATAGTTGCTCGCGGAATTGCTTTTGAAATAGGCGTAGCGGTCCCAGCTGCCGTCGCCGATCCGTCCGCCACTGCACGCGCCTGCATTTGTCGAGCCAAATGCGTGGCACATATCCTCAGGGTAGCCCATCGGCGCGATCGCATTGATCTCAGCGTCGCTCAGGCTGTGATAGTTTGTGCCGGTAGCATTTATGATATTTGCCGACCCCGGGTAAGGGTTGGCCGCTTCCTTCCAGCCATTGTTATTGTTGGTAAGTCCGATCTTTGCGAACGTGTTGCCAGTGCCATCAAGCACGAGGTCCTTGCGAATGTTTGCCGACGGAGGGCAAAGCGACCCTGTATTGCCGCAGGCGTTGTTAAGTCCCTGGTCGTAGATCCCGAATCTCGTGTTCAGTGCGTCACGAACGGAGATGATCGACCCCGTCTCCGTGTCGACGCCCGTACCGGATGCACAGTCCGCGGCAATATTTGTGCGTCCAAGGACCTGTCGTAAGGTCTGCGCGCCGTTACCCGCGCCCGTGTCCAGGAAGCCAAAGTTTCCTGGGCCATAGATTCCACCGCCGTCATTCCCGACGAGCCGAATGCCCTTCCCGACATAGTTCGCAATCGTGAAGTCCGGATCGCTGTTTTCATTGGGATTGCAGAGCATCAAGGGTGGCACTTTGCAGATTGCCGAATCGAGACCGGCAAATGCGATCCCAGTCATCTGACCAGACGACACCGCACCGACGATCGGAGTCAGCGCAAAATAAGCCTGCCGCGGGTTGACGCGCAGTTCGACGAACTTTGCATTCGCATCGGATGTCGCGGCGGTCGTCTTGCCGATATCCTGATAGAATCGAACGAGGCCGCTTGCGTCGCAAGTCGGTTCACTCGGGATTGTCACCGCGGTTCCAGCGCTATCGTTCGCCATATATGTGCGGTTGACGAGCATATTCTGTGCTGCGGCCGCGGCGCGCGCGCAAGCGCCCGTTCCGCCGTCCAGTTGGCTGGCGGCCGCAAGCGCGGCCTGGTCCGCCGCTCCTTGCAGCTCGGTATCCATGGAAGCCATGCGCGCGTAATCGAAAGCGATCCCGCCTGCGGCAATCAGCGCGAACAAAGAGATCGCGAGTGTCGGCGCTACGGCGCCGTCATCGCTCTTGCATATACTGAAGGCCGAGCGCCTCATTCGTTCGCATCCTCAATGGGGCGACGAGGCCCCTGAAGTCGTTCCCATCATCTCGACTTGCTTCACCTGGTCGGACCGATAGCGCTTGACCGCGTGCGCACCCTTGTCACCGTTGTCGCCCGGCTGGGCTGCGTCGGCAGCATAAACGGGCGCCGGATTGATGACCTGGAGCGCGGCATCGTACTTGACCGATTCACCAAGGCCCGGATCTTCCTCGCCGATATGCTTGTTCATCGTATTCGTGCAGCCGTTGAGCGCGAGCGCGGCCACGGCAATCAGCAATAACCTAGAGGACATGGCCATAATCCTTCTCGAAGCCGTGGGGCTTGGCCTGGGCCATCCCACCGCTCGGCGGCGGCGGCGGTGGCGGCACAGCCGGCGCGACGAACGGCGCCGAGGACGCCGGCACGCCTGTGTCCGTACGCCCATTCAACAGGAGGTCCGCCTCGTTCGGGGGACCGGCGCGATCGGTCGGCACCTTCAGCGTTCCCGCGGGCACCGGGCGAACCAGGCGCGGAGTAACGATGATCACGAGTTCGGTGTCCTCGTGCTGGAAGCCTGTCGAGCGGAACAGTGATCCGATGATCGGCAGCGAACCGAGCAGCGGAACCTGGCGGATCGTATCCTGGAAGTCCTTCCGCAGCAGTCCCGCGAGCGCGAAAGATTCGCCGTCGCGGAGTTCGACCGTGGTCTTTGCACGGCGCGTCTGAATGCCCGGGATGGTCAGATTGTTGATCACAATCGACGCCGATGGGTCGATCGAGCTTACCTCCGGCGCGACGACGAGGCTGATCACGCCGTCAGCGAGAACAGTGGGGGTGAAGGCGAGGCTAACGCCGAACGGCTTCCATTCGACCGTGAACGCAGCCGCGACGCCATTCCCGCCCCCGCTGCCACCAGCGTTCTGGACAACCGGAACCGGAAATTCGCCGCCCGCGAGGAAGCTTGCTGTTTCGCCGGAGAGCGCGACTAGAGTCGGTTCGGCAAGCGTGTTGACAATGCCTTTTCGCTCCAACGCATCGAGCGTGACGTTGAGATGACCGCCGAACGCATGAAACGCCTGGCTAATGATGCCGAAGCTGTCGACGATTGAGCCGAGCGCGAGCCGCCCGGTGTTGTTCGGTATCGTGCTCGTCACTCCGCCCGAAGTGACGGTCGTCGTGCCGCCGACCGGCGTGAGGCTTGAGCCTCCGCCGATCACATATTGCGTATTGCCTGTGTTGTTTGGCCCCCAGCTGACGCCCAGCTGGGTCAGTGCGGAGCGTTTAACCTCGGCGAAGCGCACTTCGAGCATCACCTGCTGCGAGGAGCCGAGCGAGAGGAGGTTCACAACCTTGCCCGGGGCATAAGTCTCGGCGATCTGCACCGCCTTGTCGGCGACTAGGGCGTTCGACACGGTGCCGTCGAGCACGACCGAGTCATTCGACATATGCGCGTTGATCTGATCGCTCGGCACGAGCTCGGCGAGCTGGCGCTTCAGCGTCAGCACGTCAGGACCGACAACGATATCGACCACCGCAATCAGGGTGTTCGACCGATCGTAGAGCGTGAGACTGGTCGTGCCCGTCTTCTTGCCGAGCACGTAAACCGAGGTCGCGCTGATCGGGACGAGGTCGGCGATCTCCGGGTTGCCGATCAGCGCCTTCGAATAGGCGCGGTCGGTGTGGATCACCTGGCTCTTGTTCACCGGAACGTCGAGCTCGCCAGCCTGGACGCCGGTAGCGATGCTGATCTGCGCGATGGCCGGCGTCGCGGCGAGGATCGCCGCTCCAGCTACAGCCGCGGCAAGCGCGGCGCTTTTTAATCTGTTAGCGGCCATGTTCCCCCACCTTCACTTGGTCGCTCTTGGTTCCGCGATAGACTTCAATGCTGCGGTTGACCGGAGCAACCTTCTTCCCGGCGCTCGATGCGCGGTGCGCCGGCCGCGAAGCCGTCGCCGCGGCAATCTGCGAAGCGCTGCGGTTGAGCGAGCCACCGATCGCGCTTCCGAAGTTTCCCACGACCGCGGGCGCCGGATAGCGCGCGCCGCCGTACATATTGTAGCGCAGGTCGTTCATGCTGACGGTCTCGACGACCGGGTTATTCTGTTCCCCGGGCTTGCGCAGCACGAGGCTCAGGGTGCCTGCTTCCTGGGCGAGCGCGAGCTTCTGGGAGTCGATCGGCGTGACCTCGAGCGTCGCCGTCCTGGCGACCGCCGGAGTGCCGTCTGAATTCTTGGCGTTCTGGTCGATGGCGATGACGCGGACGTTCTGCAGCAGCACGTCGGTGACCTGCGTTGCGGCTCCCGCGGACGGCAGGGTCCGGGTAATCAGCACGTCGACGCTGTCGTTGGGCTGGACGAAGCCGGCGACACCGGAAACGTCGTTGATGCGGACCGCCGCGGCACGCATCCCCTCTGGGAGCAGCGCGGCGATCGAGGCGCCCTGGCCTTCGCCGGTGATCTTGCTGGTCAGGATTGGCTCGTTCACACCGATCGGCATCAGCGCGACGCGCCTCTTGCCGGCGGGCATGAGCTGGGCGGCGTTGGTGAACGCGCCCGGCGGAATGCTGGTGTTCGGATAATCGACGAACCGCACCTTGTCGGGCGTGATGTCGACGCCATAGGCCATCGGGACCGCGGCGACGGCGACCTTGGTCGTGCCGCCTTCATAGGCCTTCTGCTGGGTACGGTTGAGATAGGCATTAGCGCCGAACACGGCGATCAGGCCGAGGAACAGAGCCACCCCTAATGCAATCATCGACTGGCGGTTCATAACGTCCCCCCGACGCAGCAACCCTATGGATTCATTGTGCCATGTTAACGGCACTTAGGATAGTGGGCCGCTCCCGGGGGAGCGGCCCGTACGCATTACTTAGCAGGCAGTCGAGGTCGGCTGCGCGTTGATGCAGCTGCCCGACTTGCTCATCGCCGAGGAAATCGCGCCGCCCAGATTGTAGGCGGCAATCGCGATGCCCGCGCCGATAATGGCGAGGATCAGCGCATATTCCGCCGCCGAAGCGCCGGATTCGTCTTTGATCAGGTTGATGAAGGTCTTCATTGTCTGTCTCCTGTGGCGGCAACGGTCGACCGGTATGGCCGGCGTCCCGCCTGGAAGTGGCCCACGAGCGCCGCCGAAGCAGCGCCCATGGGATGCATCAGCAAGCGGTCGCGCTCGGCGTCCGGCTGACGCAGCTTCCTGCCTTCGACATCGAGGTCGAGATCGCGGTGCCGAGGTTGTAAGCGGCGATCGCGATGCCCGCGCCGATAATGGCGAGGATCAGAGCATATTCTGCGGCCGAAGCACCCGACTGGTCCTTCAGCATCGAAACGAAAGTCTTCATTGTCACATTCCTTCCCTCATGTGCCGCGCCCCCAATATGCCCGGCGCGGGCTCACGCTTCGCGTTTGATCGGAGGGAAAGGCAAAAGTCCCCAGTGCGGCCGCTAAATTGGAACCGAGTTTAATCGCGGCCGCGCTGTTGCCCCCGAGCGCTCAGCACCCGTTGGCTGCGCCGGTGTTAAGACCTTGTCAACCAAAGTTTATTATCGATCGTTAACCGGCTGTTTTTGAACCTGTGTTCGTAAGTTACTGATTTATTGCTGCTTTTTCAAGCAGACTTATCCACAGGGGTCCGGCAAAAAACTTGATTAATGTATCAAAATTGGACGGACTGTCGCGTCGGGGACACGACTTTTCGGGGTTCAAACCCTCGATTTCGTTGCGATTTCGTGACGGCAACCCGACTCGGAAGCGGGCCGGCCGAGCCCGGCCTCTAGGCCGGGATGCGATGGCGGTAGGTGACGTTCACCCGCGTCGACAGCAGCAGATAGGGCAGCCACAACGCCATGCTGATCAGCACCTTCTTCACGTTGCCTTCGAGCATCGAGTGAAGCGCTGAGACGACGTTTGGCGGAACCCCGCCGGCACTGGAGACCAGGCTTGCGGTAAACAGCTGCATTGCGAGGTCGGCCAGCCAAATCGCCAGGAGCAGCCGCGGGAACAACGGCACGCGCCGCAGCGCCGCCACGAACGCCACCATGTAAAGGCAGCTGAACAGCACGACGTCGAACGTCATCGCGAAGTGCAGCGCCGACAGCCACTGCGGCGCCGGGGCCGGGAGCGGCGGCATGGCGACGAGATATTCGGTCGCGCGCACGGGGACGTTGAGCATCATTCCAACCAGCAGCGAGACCATGATCCCGCTGGTGCCGTAGAGCGGGTGGCGCTCGGCCTGGCGACGATCGATCGATTGCCAGCGGCCAAACTGCGCCAGCCGGGTCACCGGCTGCGGCTGGCGATCGCCGTCCTTGAACCAGCGCAGCGCGAGCAAGGTCGATGCCGCTGGAGCAATCACCAAAAGGAGATAGGAAAGCGCGGCTGAGGAGGCGTTGGCCGGAAGATCGTGCGGGCTGGCCGCAATCCGCGCCGCCGACGCAAGGCCGGCAATCAGCAGCCAGAGCTGCAGGATACGGTCCAGGCGATTGTCCAGCGCGAGCAGCAAGGCCGTGGAGCGGGCGGTCATTTTCTGGCTGTAGCGTTCGAACATTCGCGGGCCTCTGGTCTCCATTACCCGAGCCCTAACCCGCGCTCGCTTGCAAATAGGTAAATGTCCGAAGCTCCTCGTGAGTTCCTTTGAGCGGAAAGCCGGTGCGCTACACCAGGCGGCTCAGAAGTCGGTCGCGCTCTCTTATTGTATTCGCGAGCAGGTTGGATAGTTTCCTTTTGGGGAGGGGCGACGCGTGGGCGCGGGATCGACGGAGTGGATTTCGGACAGCCGCTTTCGCTTCGTGCGTGCCGGCGCAACCGGCTTTGCGATCCTGTTCGTCATAATCGCATTTTGGGCCGCGTGGTTCGTCTACTCGAAGCCGATGGTCATAGATTTCCTCGCTTACTGGGCGGCAGCGCGACTGGCATTGGCCGGCCAGATAGCCAGCGTTTACGATGTCGCCGCACATCAAGCGGCCGAGCAAGTCATCGCGCCGATCCATGGCTGGCTGCCATTCGCATATCCCCCGCCGTTCCTGTTGATCGTCGCGCCTTTCGGGCTGGTAGCCTTTTGGAAGGCGTTTGCACTTTGGGTCGCGTCGACCGGTGCGATTTACGCGATCGTGGTGGGACGGCGTGGAGCTCTGCCCTATGCAGTTTCGCATCCCGCGTTTCTCACGAATGTGCTCATCGGCCAAAATGGGTTCATCACCGCGTCGATCTTTGTTGGAGGTCTTGAGACGCTGCGCCGAAAGCCCTTAGTCGGCGGTGCGATCCTCGGCTTGATGGTGATCAAACCGCAGCTCGCGCTCGGCTTGCCGTTCGCGATGGTTGCAGGGCGTCAGTGGAAAGCGATCGCAGGCGCTGCTGCGTCGACTATTGTCGCCCTATCCCTCGGCTTTATTGTGTTTGGTTCGATCGCTTACGACGGCTTCTTCAAGATTCTCCCGTTCTTCGCGAACGGACTGACGGGCGGACGCTGGCCATGGAATGAGATCATCAGTGTTTTCGCGCTCGTCCACTATTTTGGTGGTACGCAGAATGTTGCCTTGGCCGGTCATGCGGTGGTGGCTTTCGCAGCAATCGTCTTGATCTGCAGGGCCTGGTGGCTCGACTTGGATCAGCGTGACGGCATTCTCGCCAGCGCAACTCTGCTAATTCCTCCATACCTGCTCACTTACGATGCGCTCTTGCTGATCATTCCGACGTTGTGGCTGTTGAGAGAAAAGCAGCACATGTGGGTCCTCCCAGTCGCTTGGCTTCTCTGTTTCCTCCCAATCGCAGGCTATTTTGAATATTACGAGGGTCCCAACACCGTGGCGTTCGCGGCGATACTTTACCTGTGGGCGTTGCACGCGCCTCTGCGCTCTACTCCAAAGCACATTGTCTCCAATACGCCCACGGCATTGCGCGCCTGACTGAATGGTATCGATCTTCGATTCCCTCGAGCGCGACGCCTCTTCGGACTGGCTCTACCGCTACGCGCATATAGCGATTATCGGCATCGCCGTCGGAACAAGTTTGATCTCAATTGCGAAGGTCGCGTTTTTTCTCTTTGAGCACGGCAGTCTGTTCGCAGACTTCACTGTGTTCTGGACCGCTGCTCGCTTCGACGACGTTTACAACGCGAGAGCAATCACCCTTGCCCAGCAGTGGATCTTAGGGCCGAACCCAGACCTCAGGCCGTTCGCTTACCCCCCAAGTGCCTTGCTGTTTCTGAAGCCACTCCAACTGCTCCATTACCCGTCCGCTCTGGCATTGTGGCTGAGTGCAGGCATCGTATGTTTCGGTAGCTCGGTATGGCTCTATGGACAGCGCGCTTTGCTCGCATGGCTTAGTCCCATGGTTGGACTCTCCATCGTAATCGGGCAGGCATCTCTGTTCACGGCGGCAGCAATCGCTGCAGGAGTAGCGCTCCTGGAAAAGCGTCCCATCGTTGCGGGAGTTCTTTTCGGCGGGATAGGTGCAATCAAGCCGCAGCTGGCGGTGCTGGTCCCCCTTGCACTGGTCTGCGGGCATCACTGGAAGGCGCTCGGCGCAGCCATGCTGGTAGGCGCGACCGCGGTCCTCTTGTCGCTGCTGCTTGGCGCCCACTTGTGGGTTGAGTGGTTCGACTCGATTGGGGGCTTTCTGAAGCAAGTTCAGGGGGCGCCTTT
>Ga0207711_10003522_pt1 | contig 13553 bp, 13 predicted proteins | sample KBSS34metaG_FD_184401 | JGI IMG/M metagenome (GOLD analysis project Ga0207711, IMG submission 184401) | Switchgrass rhizosphere microbial communities from Kellogg Biological Station, Michigan, USA - KBS S3-4 metaG (SPAdes) (version 2) | ecosystem: Host-associated > Plants > Roots > Rhizosphere...
CCGTCCTTCGACGTTGTCCACTTGTCGACCATCTGCGGCTTCGGCTGGCCCTTCTCGTCGAGGCCGAAGGGCATGTCGTAGACCATGTAGCCGAAGTTGCGCGTGATGTACGCGGTGGTGAAGGTCGGATCGAGGATCTTCACGTCGGCGTGGGCGACGATCTTGAGCGTCTTGGTCTGCGCCGCGGCGGGCAGCGCGGCTGCCACGAGCAGAGCGGCGCCGGCGAGGCCGGCGGCGAGGCGGGCGAGAAGGGGTCGGGGCATGGCGGGGGTACTCCGGTGCGGATGGAAGGCGGCGAGCGAATCGGGGGAGTCAGGCGTCGAGCGGCCACTTCGGCCGGCGAACCTTGCGGTAGGGGAGCGTGCGCAGGTCGTGCGTCACCGCGCCCGGCGCGGCCGCGTAGATCACGCGCTTGGCGATCTTCGAATACGAGGCGTGGAAGTGCTGCGACGACTTGACGACGACGATCTTCTTGGTCGCCAGGTCGCAGCCTATGCCGGTGAAGAGGTCCGTGCCCATCGCCTGGTTGCGCAGCGAGCAGAGCAGGATCTCGACGCCGTTCGCCTCAACCAGGGCGCTGGCGCCCATCTCGACGCGGGTGTTCGACAGGCCGCTTTGCACGTGCTCGAGGCGGATCGCCTTCACCGTGCACTCCAGATCGATCGGGTCGCCGGAAAGCGGGCTGACCTTGCCGCCGATGCGCAGCGCCAGGCGCGCACCCATGCCCGCCTCGATGGCGATGCGCGCCGCGAGCGGATCCCAGAACGGGCCGATGGCGACATCGCGCAGGCCGCGTTCGACGATCCGCCTGAGGAAGAAGGTGGCGTCGCTGGCGGCGCCGCCGCCGGGGTTGTCGGCGCCGTCGGAGATGACGACCGGGCCGCCCTCGACCGCGAGGGCCTCGTCGAGCGCCGCGTCGATCGACGGGCTCGGCGGTGCGAGGCGGTCACGCATGCCGATCAGCTCGTCGGCGAGCCGGCGCGCGAGCGCCCGGGCCTTGGCTTCGTCGCCGTCGGTGTAGACCAGGACCTTGGTGCCCATCTCGGGAACGTCGCCCCAGCCGAAGCCGTGGGCGATGGAGATCGAGAGCACGCCGTCCTTGCCCTCCATCGCCTGGAGGCGATCGACGAACGAGCGGGCCGGTTCGCGCGAGGTGTGCACCGTGGCGATCATCTCGCAGTCGACCGTCGCCGCCACCGGGCGAACCCGCTTCTCGACGATCGCCGCACCCAGGTCGACCAGCTCGAGGGCGCGCTCCAGCACGTCGGTGTGCGGATACTCCTTGTAGGCGATCAGCAGGTCGGCGCTCTCGACCATGGCCGGCGTGAGGTGGCAGTGCGGGTCGAGCTCGGCGCCGACGACGACGCCAGGCCCGACGATGGCGCGCACCTTCTGCAGCAGGTCGCCTTCGCAGTCGTCGTAGCCGTCGGCGACCATCGCCCCGTGCAGGCCGAGCAGGACCATGTCGACCGGCAGCGCCTTGCGCAGGTCGGCGAGCAGCTCCTCGCGCAGCGCCTCGTAGCAGGCACGCGTGGTCGTGCCGCTCGGCTGGGCGCCGGCCACCAGGCCTTCGACGACGTCCAGGCCCTTGTCCTTGGCCCGCAGCCGCAAGGCCCAGAGCGGACCGGCGAAATAGAACATCTGGTCGGGGTGCGTTCCAGCCGGGTAGTAGCCACGGTCGCGGAAGGTGGCCATGCCGGTGGGCATGGGCGCGAAGGTGTTGGTTTCGGTGGCGATGCCGCCGGTGAAGACACGCATGGGGATTCGAGGATTCAGGCGCGCGCGAGGCGCGAAGGCGAGAGCATCGCCGGGGTGAGGCCGAAGCCGGAGACGTGCGCGGGAATCGGCTCGCCGCGCACCAGCGCCGCGACCGACTGGCCCATGGCCGGCGAAGTCTGGATGCCGTAGCCGCCCTGCGCCGCCGACCAGAAGAAGCCGGGCAGCTCGGGATCGGCGCCGCCGACCAGGTCGCCGTCGGCGACGAAGGAGCGCAGGCCCGCCCAGGTGCGCGTCGGCCGACGGATCGCGAGCGTGGTCATGCGCTCGATGCGGGCGATGGCGGTGGCGATGTCGAGCTCCTCGGGCTGCACGTCGTGCGGCGGCACCGGGTCGGCGTTGGCCGGCGAGCCGAGCAGCATGCCGGCGTCGGGCTTGAAGTACCAGTCCTCCTCGACCCCCGCCGTCAGCGGCCAGGCGACGCTGGCCACGCCTTCGGGCGGCGCGAAGATGAAGGCCGAGCGGCGCTTGGGCACGAGGCCGATCGGTCGTGCGCCGGCGAGCTGGCCGACCGCGTCGGCCCAGGCGCCGGCCGCGTTGATCAGCAGCGGCGCCTCGAGCGCATGGGTCCCGGCCCGCACCTGCCACAGACCGCCCTCGCGGCGCAGCGAAGTGACCGGCGCGTCGGCCAGCAACGCGCCGCCGGCGCGGCGGATGCCGCGAAGAAACCCCTGATGGATGGCGTGCACGTCCATGTCGGAGGCGTCGGGCTCGTGCACGGCGCCGATCACCTGCTCGCGACGCAGCACCGGCACGAGGGCGCAGGTCTGGGCCGCATCGAGCAGCCGGCCGCGCGGCGAGATCGGCTGCAGCACCGCCCAGTGCTCTTGCAGCGGCGCCTCCTGGCCATGGCTCGCGACCATCATGGCGCCGCGCGCGCCGAGCAGGGGATGCTCGGTGAAGCCTTCGGGCGGCTGCTCGAAGAAGGCGCGGCTGGCCATCGTCAGGGCGCGCACCTGCGCCGTGCCGTAGCTCTCCATGAAGAGCGCAGCCGAGCGGCCGGTGGAATGAAAGCCCGGCTGCGCCTCCTGCTCGACGAGCAGCACCTTCAGATGCGGCGCGAGGAAGAAACCGGCCGCCGCGCCGGCGATGCCGGCGCCGATGACGATGCAGTCGGCGGTGCGGGTCATTGGCCGATGCTAGAGCAGATTTTGCGTATCCGCAAAACTTTGTCGCCTCGTCGCCAGGGAGCCACGAATTGGCTTGTGCGCCGGATTTGCGTTCCCGCAAAATCATGCACCATGCCCAAGAGCCTCCAGCGCACCGGCAGTGCCTCGCGGCGCACCGCGGTGCGCGATCGAAGCGCCTCGGTGAGCCCGGCCGCGGCCCGCCCCCGCGATGCGCGCCCGCGGGCGCTCGCGCAGCTTCGCACCCTCGACCGCGAGACCTTCGGCAAGCGCCTGCGCAGCGCGCGCAAGCGCTTCGGCTGGACCCTCGCCGAGACCGCCGAGCGCTCGGGCATCAGCATCACCACCATCTCGCGCGCCGAGCGCGGCCAGCTGGCGCTGAGCTACGAGAAGTTCTCGGCCCTGGGCCGGGCGCTGCGCATGGACATGGGCGCCCTGTTCGCCGAGGCCGGCGGCGAGGCGCAGGACTTCCAGGGTCCCATCGTCACCCGCGCCGGCCAGGGCGTGACCTACCGCGGCCTGGCCTTCAGCTACGAGTTCCTCGCCACGCAAGGCGCCGGCAAGCAGATGAACCCGATCCTCGGCACGGTGCACGCCCGGCGCATCGAGGGTCCGGAGGACTATGCCCGGCACGAGGGCGAGGAGTTCGTCTACGTGCTCTCGGGCGCGGTGGAGGTGTACTTCGAGAGCGGCGAGATCGTGAAGCTGGCGAAGGGAGACTCGCTCTACTTCGACAGCCGGGTGGGGCACGCCTACATCAGCACCAGCCGGCAACTGGCGAGGACGGTGGGAGCGACGACCAGCGAAAGCAATCTGATGCGGCTGGCGAGGGAACGCGACCCCGGCTAGTGCATGCAGGTCGCCCGGCGTGCGGCGCTACCTGAGCCCCTCGCGCACCATCTTGCGGCGGATGAACGCGATCTGCGTCTGCAACGGCAGCTCCTTCGGGCACAGGTCGTGGCAGGCAAGGAGCGACATGCAGCCGAACACGCCGTTGTCGTCGCCGATCAGCTCGTAGAAGTCCTCGTCGCTGCGGTCGTCGCGCGGGTCGAGACGGAAGCGCGCGATCTTGTTGAGCCCGACGGCGCCGACGAAGTCCTCGCGCATGCGCGCGGTGCCGCAGCCGGCCACGCAGCAGCCGCACTCGATGCAGCGGTCCAGGAGGTAGACCTCTTCGGCGAGCTCGGGCTCCATCCGTTCCTCGATCCGCTGGAGATCGACCTCGGCCTGCTTCATGTGCACCCAGGTCTCGAGCCGCTCGCTCATCGCCCGCATCCAGGTGCCGGTGTCTACCGACAGGTCGCCGACCAGCTTGAACACCGGCAGCGGCGCCAGCGTGATGTCCGGGCCGATGTCCCGGGTCAGCGTCCGGCAGGCCAGTCCCGGGCGGCCGTTGATCATCATCCCGCAGCTGCCGCAGATGCCGGCGCGGCAGACGAAGTCGAACTGCAGCGACGGGTCGAGCGTTTCCCGGATCTCGTTCAGGGCGATGAAGAGCGTCATGCCTTCGCTCTGCTCGAGCTCGAAGGCCTGCATGCGCGGCACGCTGTCCGGATCGGCCGGGTTGTGGCGAACGATGTTCAGCCGGATCTTCTGGCCGGTCGTCGGCTGGCTCTGGGATGTGCTCATCGGAATTCCTCTGCCTTGGCTGCGGGACCTCGGGCCTTCACTCGCCTTCGCGGACGAACAACGGTTCTTGGGCGTCTCCGGACGCGAGAGCCTGCGCCGGCGGAAACGGATCGTCGATTCTTTCGTTCCGCCCGCGCAGCCTTTCGGGGAGCAGGTGCTCGTAGGGCATCAGGGCGTGCTGCCGCTCGTGGCGGTCCTCGATCTTCAGCTTCGCCGCCTCGACCTCGGCCTGGCGGGCCGCCGTCGCCGGGTGGTCGGTGTAGTCCTTCGTGCCGTAACCGCGCCAGCCCGGCGGCAGCTCCATGCGGGCGATGTCCAGCGGCTCGTAGCCGAGTGTCGGCAGGACGTCTCCTTCGCCTTTCCAGGTGGCGAGCGTGCGCTTCAGCCACGCGGCGTCGTCGCGCCGCGGGAAGTCCTGGCGGAAGTGCGCGCCCCGGCTCTCGGTGCGCTGCAGCGCGCCATAGGCGACGCAGAGCGCGAGCTTCAGCATCCTCTGCACGCGGTAGGCGGTCACCAGTTCCGGATTGGCGCCCGGAGAGCGCGACCTCAGGCCGATAGCGCGGCTCCGGACCAGCAGCTTCTGCAGCTCGTCGACCGCCTGCCCGAGCTCGGCTCCGGTACGGAAGATGCCGACCTTGCCGGTCATGATCTCCTGCATCTGCGCCTTGATCGCGCCGGCATCCTCGGTGCCCGAGCCGTGCACGATGGCGTCGAGCCTGGCCTGCTCGCGACCCAGGAACTCGCGCACCAGTCCGGTGGGAATGTCGGCGTCGTTGCCGGGCCGATCGCAGAAGTCGGCGATGTACTCGCCCACGATCATGCCGGCGACGACCGTTTCCGCGACCGAGTTGCCGCCGAGCCGGTTGAAGCCGTGCATGTCCCAGCAGGCGGCCTCGCCGGCGGCGAACAGGCCCTTCAGGGTCGGGCTCTCGCCGGTGGGATTGGTGCGCACGCCGCCCATCGTGTAGTGCTGGGCCGGGCGCACGGCGATCAGGTCCCGCGTCGGGTCGACGCCGAGGAAGTGATGGCAGATCTCGAAGACCTCGCGCAGGTTGCGCCGGATGTGGTGCTCGCCCAGGAGGGTGATGTCGAGCCAGAGATGGTCGCCGAAGCGGCTCTTGACTCCCTTGCCCTTCTTGATGTGCTCCTCCATCCGGCGGCTCACCACGTCGCGCGATGCGAGCTCCTTCTTCTCCGGCTCGTAGTCGGGCATGAAGCGATGCCCGTCGGCGTCCTTGAGCAGCCCGCCGTCTCCGCGGCAGCCCTCTGTGACCAGGATCCCCGCCGGGAAGATCCCGGTCGGGTGGAACTGCACCGCCTCCATGTTGCCGAGCGCCGCGACGCCGGTTTCGAGGGCGATGGCGTGGCCCATGCCCTCGCAGATCACCGCATTGGTCGTGACCCGGTAAAGGCGGCCCGCACCGCCCGTGGCGATCGCCGTGGCCTTCGCGAGATACGCGCAGAGCTCGCCGGTGACGAGGTCCCGGACCACCGCTCCGTGGCAACGGCTGCCGTCGTGGATCAGGGCGAGCGCCTCGGTGCGCTCATGGACCGGGATCGACTCGGCGATCGCACGATCGGCCACGGCATTGAGCATCGCATGCCCGGTTCCGTCGGACACGTAGCAGGTGCGCCACTTCTTGGTGCCGCCGAAGTCGCGCTGCGCCACCGTGCCGTGGGCTTCGTCGCGTTCGGTGATGGTGACCTTCTTGCCGTTGATGATGACGTCGCGGTCACCGCGGCGAACCCGGCTCCACGGCACGCCCCAGGCCGCCAGCTCGCGAACCGCCTTGGGCGCGGTGTTGACGAACATGCGCACCACTTCCTGGTCGGCGCCCCAGTCGGAGCCGCGCACCGTGTCCTCGAAGTGGACGTCCTCGTTGTCGCCCTGGCCCTTGATCACGTTGCCCAGGCTCGCCTGCATGCCGCCCTGCGCCGCCTTGGAGTGCGAGCGCTTGGCCGGCACCAGCGAAAGGATGACGGCCTCGTGGCCGCGGCGCTTTGCGCCGATCGCCATACGCAGCCCGGCCAGGCCGCCGCCTATCACCAGCACGTCGGTATAGACGACCTTCATTTCGGCGCCTCCTTCAGCCAGGAAGGCCACCAGGGCGGCGGCGGCGCCTGGGGCGGGCTCTGCAGCCACGCCGGCGTGTAGCGCGCGCCGGCCCGATCCTGGTGCTCGTAGCCGATCTTCATGTAGGCGGCGAGCGTGGCGAGGCCGAGCACGAGGAAGAAGACGGTCAGGACCCACTTCAGCGTCTTGAGCCGCCTGCGGCTGGCATTCGCGTCCTTGCCTTCGAGCCAGCCCCACTTCACCGCCAGGCGATAGAGGCCGATGCCGCCGTGCAGTTCGACGCAGAACAGCATGACGAGATAGAGCGGCCACCACCGGCCCGACCACACCCGGTCGGCCGACTCGTAGGGGCCGATGTCGCCCGGGTGCATCAGCATTTGGTAGAGGTGCACCGTGGCGAGGAAAAACAGCGCGAACCCGGTCACGAACTGCACCCACCAGAGGGTGGTGTCCTCGTGCCGGAGCAGGTTCTTGTGGCCGACGAACAGGCGGTACTGCCGGTAGTTCGCCGGGAACTTGCGCATCGCGAGGAACGCGTGCAGCACGACGAACATCACGATCGCGAAGACGATGACCGACACGATGGCGGGAAAGGCCCTGCCGAAGAAGAAGTAGCCCTCGAACATCCTGGTGATCGTCCACATGAAGTCCCGGCTCACCAGGATCGACGAGACGAAGAACATGTGCCCCCACATGAACAGGCCGAGGACCAGGCCGCTCAGGCTCTGCGCCAGGTCCATGCGTGCCGGCCAGCGGCTCTTGCGAGGCTGGTCGGCGAGTCCGATGCCGGCAATGACACGAGAGGCGTGCGCCATGAACCACCCCGTTCGAGGACAAACAGCGTTGCATTCTTGAGCGCCCATCGCCTGGGACATTGATCGGCGTCAAGCGGCGGAGCGACCGAGGGTTCGTGCTGAGCTCACCCTCCGGTTCGGGGATGATGCGCCTCCGCCAGCTTGCACCGGCACTTGCCGCGGACGCGATGCCCGCGCGCTGGGCCTTCGCTGCGCACGGCAGCGTCTACAGTCGGCTTCCAGCGACTTCCCGGAGCCCGCATGAACTCCCCGCCGATTCGCTTCGACGATGGCGCCGCCTACGAGGTCTACATGGGCGTCTGGAGCCAATCCGTCGGCGACGCCTTCCTGCGTTGGCTCGACCCGGCACCGGGCTGGCGCTGGGTCGACGTCGGCTGCGGCAACGGCGCATTCACCGAGATGCTGGCGGAGCGCTGCGCACCGGCCGATCTCCAGGGCATCGACCCCGCGGGGGCGCAGATCGAGTTCGCCCGCACCCGCCTGCCCGCCGGTACGCCGGTGGCGTTCCATGTCGGCGACGCCCAGTCCCTGCCCTGGGCCGCCGCCCGGTTCGACGCTTCGGTGATGGCCCTGGTGATCTTCTTCGTGCCCGACCCGGCGATGGCCGTGGCCGAGATGGTTCGCGTCACCCGGCCCGGCGGCAACGTCTCCGCCTACGCCTGGGACATGCTCGGCGGCGGCTTCCCCTACGCGGCGATGCTCGACGAGATGAAGGCGATGGGCGTCGCCCCGCCCGCGCCGCCGAGCGAGGACGCTTCGCGCCTCGAGACGCTGCGCTCGCTCTGGCAGGGGGCCGGGCTGGTGGACGTGGAGACGGAAACGATCGCCGTGCAGCGCAGCTTCGAAAGCTTCGAGCGCTATTGGGAGATCGCGCAGACCGGCCCACGGGTCGCGGCGCGAATCGCCCAGATGGACGAGGCGGACCGCGCCCGCCTACGCGACGGTTTGCGCCGCCGCCTGCCGGTCGATGCGCAAGGCAGGCTGACCTACGGCGCGTGGGCCAATGCCATCAAGGGTCGGGTTCCCGGCTGAAGGCGGCGACGACGGTTCGGTCCCGAGCGAACCGTGGCGCCGAAGCCGCACCTAGACTGCCGGCCATGAAGGACGGCCCGAACATCGCGCGCATCGCCGGTCTCATCGGCGAGCCGGCGCGTGCCGAGATGCTGACCGCCCTGCTGGACGGCCGCGCGCTTACCGCCAGCGAGCTGGCAACGGCCGCCGGCGTCACCCGGCAGACGGCGAGCGCCCACCTGGCCAGGCTGCGGGAAGGCCGCCTCCTGGCGATGGAGGCGCAAGGTCGGCACCGCTACTTCCGCCTCGCCGACGACGAGGTGGCGCACGCCCTCGAGGCGCTGCTCGGCGTGGCTTTCCGCAGCCGGCCGACGCGGCTGGTGACCGGCCCGCGCGAGCCGGCGCTGCGCAAGGCCCGGGTCTGCTACGACCATCTCGCCGGCGAGCTGGGCGTGATGGTCTACAGCGGCTTGCAGGCGAGCGGCTCGCTGGCCAGCGGCACCGAGGGGCTCTGCCTGAGCGAGGGCGGCCGGGCGCGGTTTCGCGCCCTCGGCGTCGACGTCGATGCGGCGGCACGGGAGCGGCGCGTGTTCTGCCGCCCCTGCCTCGACTGGGGCGAGCGCCGCGACCACCTCGCCGGCGCCCTCGGCGCGGCGCTGCTGCAGCGCATCTACGAGCTGCGCTGGGGAACGCGGATGAAGGGCTCGCGCGTGGTGGCGTTCACGGCGGTGGGAGAGCAGAACCTGCGGTCGGCCTTCGCCTGACCGGCGCGATCCTAGAAGCCGTACGACAGGCCGAGCATGCCCTCGACCTGCAGCATCGTGTCGCCGCGGATCGCGACCACGCAGCCGCCGGAGCAGAAGAACCCGCCGCTGCTGTGGATCAGCGTCAGATAGCCGCGCACTTCGGTGCGCAGCGCGAGCTGCCTGGACAGCATCCACTGGTAGCCGAGACCGAGGTTCATCGAGGGGCGCACCTCGGACGACAGTCCGTCGACGTTCGGCGACAAGTACGTCGCCCCCAACCCGCCGACCAGGTAGCTGCCATTTTCGGTGTGGTTGCCCTCGAAGAACACGCGCCCGCCGATATGCAGGTAGCTGATGCCGATGCCGACGTCGCTCGTGCGGTTCAGTACCGAACCCGGCAGGGCGCTGCGCTGGTAGGAGTAGAAGAGCTGCGCCTGCCGCCCATCGGCAAGGAGCCATTCGACGCTCAGCGAGCCGGCGGCGCCGCTGTCGAGCTTGACCGTCGCGTCGCCGGCGTTCTGGTCGATGAACTCGCCGCCCGCACGCGCGCCGCCGTACAGCGTCACGAAACCCTGGGCAGCCGCGACCGAGGACGCGAGCACCAACCCGGCTGCGATCGCGGCCCGAACCAGCGCCCGATGACAGGCGTGCGCCGCCAGCCCGCGCCGACCTGGCTTCATTCGTCGTCGCGCACCTTGAACTCGCCGACCAGCCGCTGCTGCGTGTTCGGCGGCACCGCCTCGTAGTGCGAGAACTCGAGCGTGTACCGGCCCTGGCCGCTGGTCAGCGCATTGAGCCGGCTCTGGTAGCCGAGCAACTCGGACATCGGCGCCTGGCCGCGCACCGACATCGTCCCCGGCGCGCCGTTGGCCGTGCCGCTCACCATGCCACGGCGCGACGCCAGGTCGCCGGTGATGTCGCCGAGCGCCTGCCCGGGCGCCGTGATCTCGACGTGCACGATCGGCTCGAGGACGATCGGCCGGGCATCGCGCACCGCCGCCAGGAAGGCCTTGCGGCCGGCGGTGACGAAGGCGATCTCCTTGCTGTCGACGCTGTGGTGCTTGCCGTCGTAGACCACCACCTTCACGTCGACCACCGGGTAGCCGGCGATGGCGCCGGCGGCCAGCACCTCGCGCACGCCCTTTTCCACCGCGGGGATGAACTGGCCCGGGATCGTGCCGCCCTTGACCTGGTCGACGAACTCGAAGCCGCCGCCGCGCGGCAGCGGCTCGATGCGCAGGAAGACCTCGCCGAACTGGCCCGCGCCACCGCTTTGCTTCTTGTGTCGATGGTGGCCTTCCGCCGGCGCCGTGATCGTTTCCCGGTAGGCGACCCGCGGCGGCCGGGTGTTGACCTCGAAGCGGTAGGTTTCGCGCAGACGCTCGAGCAGGATGCGCAGATGCAGCTCGCCGAGTCCGTAGACGACGGTCTCGTTGGTGCCGGTCGCGTGCTCCAGCCTCAGGCACGGGTCTTCGTCGACCAGCTTGGTGAGAATCTCCCACATCCGCTGCTCGTCGCCGTGGCGCTTGGGCTCGATCGCCAGGCCGTGCACCGGCCTGGGAAAGGGCAGCGGCGCGAGGTGGATGTGGTCGTCCTCGGCCGCGTCGTGCAGGACGGCGCGAAGCGGATCTCGTCGACCTTGGCGACGGCGGCGATGTCGCCGGGCAGCGCCTGCGCGACCTCGACATGGTCCTTGCCCTGGAGCATGAAGAGGCGCCCGACCTTGAAGGGCTTCCGGCCGTCGCCGATGTAGAGCAGGCTGTCCTTGGTGACCGTGCCCTGGTGCACCCGGAACACGCCGAGCCGGCCGACGAAGGGATCGACCGTCACCTTGAACACATGGGCCAGGACGTGCCGGGCCGGGTCGGGCAGGGCCGCGAGCGGCTCGGCCGCATCGCCTTCGCCGCGCAGGAAGTCCGGCGGGTTGGCCTCGGCCGGATTCGGCAGCAGCTTGACGATGATGTCGAGCAGCTCGGCCACGCCGGCGCCGCTGCGGGCCGAGACGAAGCACACCGGGATCAGGTGGCCCTCGCGCAGCGCCTGCTCCAGCGGCGCGTGCAGCTCCGCGGCATCGACGTCGCCTTCGTTGAGATAGCGGTCGACGAAGTCGGCATCCACCTCGACGACCTGCTCCACCAGCGCCCGATGCGCGGCATCGACGCTGCCGAAGTCGCTGTGCCCTTCGCGGTTGTAGAAGCAGTCGACGACGCGGCTGCCACCCTTGTCGGGCAGGTTGATCGGCAGGCACTCCTTGCCGAATGCGGCCTGGATCTGCGCCAGCACGCCGGGCAGGTCGATGCCCGGGGTGTCGATCTTGTTGACGATGATCAGCCGGTCGCGCTGGCGCGAGGCCGCGTGTTCCATCATGCGCACCGCCATCGGCTCGACGCCGGCCGCCGCGTTGATGACCACCGCCACCGTTTCCACCGCCTCGAGGGCGGGCAGGCTCTGGCCGAGGAAGTCCGGCGCGCCGGGGGTGTCGACGAAGTGGATCCGGGCCGCGCCGTGCGCGAGGTGGAGCACGGTGGCGTTGAGCGAATGCTGCATTCGCCGTTCCATCGCGTCGAAGTCGCTGACCGTGGTGCCGCGCTCCAGCGTTCCAGGGGCGCCGATCGCGCCGGCGGTTGCGAGCATGGCCTCGGCCAGGCTGGTCTTGCCGGCCGCCGCCGGCCCGACCAGCGCCAGCGTGCGTATGGCTTCGACTGCGGCGCCGGCGCCTGAGGGTGGGCTTGGCATGCGCTTGTCTCCTTCAGCGGGTGCCGGTGCATGGCCGGCTGCGGTGGCTCGAGGTTCGGTGCTCGATGATCCTATAAGTATGGGCTCGGCCTGTCAGGCACATCCCGGGGCCGGCCCTCGGCCTCAGGGCCTCTCGCGCGCGCCCCGCTCCTCGAGGTAGCTCATCATCGCGACGTTGCGAACCTCGATCGCGGCCACGAGCGGCGTCGGCCCGGGGTTGCAGTTCACGTCGACGCCGCCTTCGACGAGGATGCGCGCGATCTCGTCGTCGCCCGATTCGATGGCGCGCACGAGCGCATTCTGGCCCCCTGGCGGGTTCATGCCGGCGGCGACCAGCGCACGCACCGCCTCCGGCACCGGGTGCAGCATGACGATGGCCAGCGGAATGAAGTCGCCGGTCGAAGGCCCGCGCCCTCCGCTCGTCAGCTTCTTCCAGAACGATTTGGGTGGCCGCGTCACGTCGCCGCCGCTTGTGCCCCAGGCCCGGTCCGGGCGGGCCCCCTTGGCGAGCATGGCCTTGATGATCTCCACCGACTCCGGCCGCTTCGGCCGCAACTGATCGAGCGCGATGTACCACGGCGACTGCGGGCGATCCAGCACCGGGACCATGCGGTTCGGATCGGCGCCGGCGGCGAGCAGTCGGGTCACCGCGGCGGTGTCGCGGGCGAGGGTCGCCGCGGCAAGTGCCTGTTCCGGCGCGCCGCCGTAGGGCGGAAATTCAACACCGCATGCTGCCGCCGCCAGGACGAGCAGCAGGAGCAAGGCGCGACCGGTCATCGCCCGCTCCCCGGTGCGCGAAGCGCGGCGGCGACGGCGTCGAGGGCGGTCAGCGTCTTCGCGTTGCGCTCCTCGGCGCGGGCGGCGGCAACGACTTCGAGGACGGTGCGGCCGTCGTTGCCGTGCGCCTCCCGGTCCGCGCCCTGCTCCAGGAGCAGCTGCACCGCCTCGGCATGACCGAACACCGCGGCGCGAAACAGCGCCGTCTTGCCGTCAACCGGTGACGCGGCGCTCACGCTGGCTCCCTCGCCGAGGGCACGCTCGATGCCGCCGCGGTCGCCGTGCCGGGCGGCCCGGAACAGGTGCTCGTCGGCTTCCGAGAACCGCATGCGCGGCAGCCAGACGGTGTACGCGGCCAACATCGGCACCGCGAGCACGAACAGCGTCACGTAGAGGATCTGGCCGGCGCGGCCGAGGCCGAGCAGCGCGAACAGGACCGACTGCACCCTGCCCACGCGCTACTCCGCGGCGACGTACTTCGCCGGGCCGCCCGGCTCCTCGTCTTCGCGCGTGACGCCCTCGCACTCGAGGACGAAGTCCGGGCCGAAGGCCTTTCCCGGGGTCTGATAGCCCGGGGCGATATTTCCCGCCAGCACCCGTCTCACGGCGGCCAAGGCGGCACGCGTGGTCCAGACCAGCCCCGCTTCCGGGCCATGCAGGCGCGACACCGCGCTTCGTCCCGCCGGATCGGTGACCTGGCCCCAGACATGGGTTCCGGTCTGCGCCCGCGCCTCGGCGCTCGGCCCCGGCTGCACGCCGCGCTGCATCAGGGCACGCACCGGCGCGAGGCTGAACAGGGGACGCAGCGCCCGGACCATCGCCATCTGCCGGAGCATGGCGGGCGGCAGCGCCACGTACACCT
>Ga0207711_10003531_pt1 | contig 13537 bp, 20 predicted proteins | sample KBSS34metaG_FD_184401 | JGI IMG/M metagenome (GOLD analysis project Ga0207711, IMG submission 184401) | Switchgrass rhizosphere microbial communities from Kellogg Biological Station, Michigan, USA - KBS S3-4 metaG (SPAdes) (version 2) | ecosystem: Host-associated > Plants > Roots > Rhizosphere...
TGGAGCAGATGATTCCCAACCACGACCATTTGTTCGAGAGCATCCGCGGCGTCGGGTTGATGCTCGGCATCAAGATGAAGTCCGACAGTCGGTCGTTCGTCAATTATCTGCGTACCAGGGGGCTGCTGACGGTCGCCGCCGGCGACAATGTGATGCGCGTGCTTCCGCCGCTGACGATCGAGGAGGAGCATATCCGCGAGTTCGTCGACCTGCTGTCTGCGGCGGCCGCAGAATATGAGGTGCCCGCCGCCGCCGCGTAGGCGCTATGGTTGAAGCCTGTCGCCTGACGTTGGTTTTTGGTAGACAGGCGACTTCGGGGATTTGCTGATTATCATCAGCGCGTGAACCTCGCTGTGCTTGCAGACCGAGGGAACGATGGCCGCAATCCGCTCCAGCAACCGGAAATACGTGATCGCGAGCGCGATGATTATTGCGCTGGCCGCCAGCGCTTATGGCTTCGCGAGCTATTTTCCGCCGCTCGGACCGATGGCGGGCACCATTGCCCCGCAGTTGTACGTCGATTCGCTGCCCGACGCGCAAATCCCGCTGCATGGACGTTATGTGCTGGTCGATGCCAATTCCGCCCGGCTTTACATGATCGAGGACGGCCGCGTTCAGGATTCGATGAAAGTCATTGTCGGGAAGCCTGAAACGCCCACCCCGGCGCTCACGAGCGTCATCAATTATGAGACGCTGAACCCTTATTGGCACGTGACGCCGGATCTGGCGAAGGCGATTGTCGCGCCGCGCGTGCTCAAGGACGGCGACGCCTATCTTGCGATGCAGGGGTATGAGGTGGTCTCCGGCTGGGGGCCCGGTGCGCGCGTGATTTCGCCGGACAGCGTCGACTGGAAAGCGGTCGCCGCGGGCACGTCGCAAATCTATGTTCGCCAGCGGCCCGGCCCGGCCAATTCCCTGGGCCACTTCAAGTTCGATCTTCCGGACGGCGACGGCATCTATCTTCACGATACGCCGAACAAAGAGCTGTTCGCCCAGGACCAGCGCAGCCTCAGTCACGGCTGTGTCCGGCTTGAGGATGCTCCGCGGCTGGCGCGCTGGCTCTTGGGCAAGGATCCGCCCGCGGTCACGGCCCCCGAGCAGAATGTTCTGCTGCCGCAGCCTGTGCCGATCAGGATCAGCTACCTCGATCCCGACAGCCAGACGCGGATGGCATCGCTTCAATAGGCACCCCTTAGGGACTGTTGGGAATCCTGACGATGCTTCCCGACGCCTTGGGGTCGTTCGCGTCCTTCACCACGGACACGTAGAGTTCCTTCTCGCCCGGGCCGAAGGCGACGTTGGTGGTGCCCGCGCCCGCCCGGATGTTGAAGACATGGAGCAGCTTGCCCGCCGGCGAGATCTTGAGGATTTTCCCGCCGAACCATTGCGCAACGTAAAGGTCGCCCTTGCTGTCGACCTTCAGACTGTCGGGGCCGAGCCACCAGTTCTGCACGCGGTTGGGCACGAGCAGGTTAAGCAGCGCAAAATTCGCGCGGTGGCTGAGCGTGCCGTCGGGCTGGATGGTGAACTTCAGGATGCAATTGCCGACAGTCTCGTCGACGTACAACGTCTTTTGATCGCGCGAGACGGCGATTCCGTTCGCGTAATTGAGATCGTTGGCAACTTCGACCCACCTGTCGCTGCCGGGAGCGCGGTAAACGATCCGGCCGGCGACAGCCGTCGGCCCGCCCTCGTAGGGGCCGAAGACCGTCGCGTAGGCTCCGCCATTGTCAGTGACGACGATATCGTTGATCCCGCCGTCGAACGGGCGCGCCCGGTCGTCCGCCGTCCACCGCCGCAGCTCCTTGCCGTTGAGATCGAGCTCGAGGATGGCGCCCTTTGCGTCGGTGCAGGCGAGGAGAAAGGTCTTCTGCGGCGTTAAGGCGAGGCCGTTGTGACCGCAGCCCTCTGTCTTGTTCAGGATTGTCGCCTTCTGGCCATCCCACTTCGATAGTGTGCCGGAGACCCACCCGACGAAATACAGATTCCCGTCGACATAGAGCGGGCCTTCAGGACCGAGGACGTTTGGGACGACGACCTTTTCGCCAGGTGCTGCCGTGACCGGCGCTCCGGCAAAAAGCGCCAAGGCGGCGATCAGTGCGGACGCGGCGCGGCTTGTCGCGGACATCGGCTTCTCCCCCCGGACGATCTAGCCGTATGTGACGCCATGCTCCAATGAATTGGACGCAGCCTACCCATTGCTTCGCAACAGCGAGCAACTATCTTTCCGCGATGCCGGAAACCCAGCTGAAGACGGACGTCGCGCTCGGCGTCTCCATCCCTGCGCGCAATGCGCGCGGCCGCATCGCGCGGCTGACGTCCGTCGTCGATACGGTGCTCTCGAGCCACCGCTATCCGCCGGTCATCGAGCGGTTGATGGCCGAGGCACTGGTCCTGACCGCGCTGTTCGGATCGCTTCTCAAGGAGGCCGAAGGACAGGTGACGCTCCAGGCGCAGACGGAAGCTGGCATCATCGACCTTTTGGTGTGCGACTATCTCGCGGGGGAGCTGCGCGGCTACATCCGCCACGATCCCGAGCGCCTGGCCGATGCCGGGCCCAGTCCGTCGCTGTTCGCACTGTTCGGCAAGGGCTATCTCGCGATCACGTTCGATCATCCGGTGATGAACGAGCGTTACCAGGGGATTGTCCCGCTGGAGGGCGACAGCCTGGCGCAGGCCGCGCAGAGCTTTTTCGCGCAGTCGGAGCAGATCCCAAGCCTGGTCCGGCTCGCCGCCGAGAAGCGCGACGGCCGGTGGATTGCCGGCGGCTTGTTGTTCCAGCACCTGCCCGAGGGCGAGGAGGGCCGTCAGCGGCTTCACACCCGGCTCGACCATCCGGACTGGCCACACATCGCGATCCTCGCCGGCTCGGTGAAGCCGGAGGAGTTGACCGACCCGGAGCTACCCCTCGACGACCTCCTGTGGCGCCTGTTCCATGAGGAGGACGAAGTGCGGACGCTGTCCGCGGTGCAGCTCACCCGCGGCTGCCGCTGCGACCCCGCCTACGTCCGCTCGGTAATCGCCCGTTTCCCGCCGGAGGAACGCGAAGCGATGATTGGCGACGATGGGCTGATTCGCGTCGATTGCGAATTCTGCTCGTCGAGCTTCGCGATCCAGCCGAGCGAGTTTTCCGCGGACTGACGGTCTCCAAAGGTTAACCGACGCGTGATAAAGAGTCGGTCATGCGACTCGGGGCGATTCTCTCCGTTGGGGCCGCTGTCGCGGCCATGACCGTGGCGGTCGCGCAAGCCAGCCTGCCCAAGGCGCTGTCGCAAGCGGCGCCCGGCATCTGGGAAATCACCGGTGTGCCGAGCGCCAAAGCGCCGGTTCGTCAATGCGTCGGCGACCTGCTCGCGCTCGCCCAGTTCGAACACCGCGGGCACAACTGTACGCCCAAGATCATCCGCGACGGGCCAACCGCGACGACGATTGAATATAGCTGTTCGGGTGGTGGTTTTGGCCGCAGCGAGGTCGGGTTGATCACGCCGCGCTCGCTACGGATCGAGACGCAGGGCATCTCCGACGGGCTGCCGTTTCATTACGTGATTCAGGCGCGCCGGGTCGGCGACTGCCCGGGGCACCAATCCGCATCCGTCCATTAAGGCCCCGTTTAACCATCGCGTCGTAAAGAAGTTGGGTGCCGGATTCGGCACGCTTTCCTCCCAATCGGGCGGCTTAGCCCGATACCTGGGCCGCCAGTTCTTCACCGGACCGGCGGCCCTTCTTTTAGCGTGAAAGCGCGCCTAAATCGCGCGCGATGCTTTACCTGTTTCTCAAGGCCGCGATCTCCGGCGCGATCGTCGCCGCAGTTTCCGAGATCGCGCGGCGCTATCCCGGCTGGGGCGGATTGGTCGCATCGCTGCCGCTGACCTCGCTGCTGGCGATGATCTGGCTGTTTCGCGACACGCATGATCCCGGACGGGTCGCCGAGCTGTCGATCAGCACGATCTGGTTCTTCGTGCCGTCGGTGCCTTTGTTCATCGCCCTTCCACTGCTCATTCGATCGGGCGTCGGTTTCTGGGCGAGCATGGCGCTGGCGGTCGCCGGAACGCTGCTTCTCTACGCGGCGATGTTCTGGATCGCGCCCAAGGTCGGGTTGAAGATTTGACGGCGTCCGCGGTCGTTCTGGTGTCTGGCGGGCTGGATTCGATGGTCTGCGCGGGCCTGGCGCGGGAGCAGGGCTTTTCCGTTGTCGGACTCACCGTCGACTACAACCAACGCCATCGGGTCGAGCTGGAAGCTGCCAGGACCATCGCCGCTGCGCTCGCCGATCGCCACGTCGTCGTGCCGCTCGACCTCCGCGCGTTCGGCGGCTCGGCGCTGACCGACGAGATCGCCGTGCCCAAGGAGGGCGTGGGCGAGGGTATTCCAGTCACTTACGTGCCGGCCCGCAACACGATTTTCCTGAGCCTGGCGCTGGGGCTGGCGGAGGCAGGCGGCGCGCGTGACATCTTCATCGGCGTCAACGCACTCGATTATTCCGGCTATCCCGATTGCCGGCCCGCGTTCATCGCGCAATTCGAGCGACTGGCGAATCTCGCGACCAAGGCCGGCGTGGAAGGCGATGCTTTCACCATCCACGCGCCGCTGCTCGATCTGACCAAGGCGGACATTGCCCGCGAGGCGCAGCGGCTGGGCCTCGATGCCGCGCTCAGCCACAGCTGCTACGATCCGTTGCCGGACGGACGGCATTGCGGCCGCTGCGACGCCTGCCGCCTGCGCGCCAAGGGCTTCGCCGAGGCGGGACTTGCGGACCCGACCGCCTACGCATGAGCTACGCGGTCAAGGAATGCTTCCTGACCCTTCAGGGCGAAGGGGTGCAGACCGGCAGCCGAGCGGTATTCCTGCGTTTCGCGGGCTGCAACTTGTGGTCGGGGCGCGAGGAGGACCGGGCCGCGGCGCAATGCACTTTCTGCGACACGGACTTCGTCGGCACGGACGGCGACGGCGGGGGCAAGTTCGCAACGGCCGAGGGGCTGGCCGACCAGGTCGCGGCGGTGTGGGGTGAGGCGGAGCCGCGGTTGGTGGTGGTGACGGGCGGAGAGCCGATGCTGCAGCTCGATTCGGATCTCGTGGCGGCGTTGCACACGCGCGGCTTCCGAATCGCGGTCGAAAGCAATGGAACGCTCGCCGCGACGCCGGGCATCGACTGGTTGTGCATCAGCCCCAAGGCCGGCACCGAGGTCCTGCAGCGCAGCGGCGACGAACTGAAGCTGGTCTGGCCACAGGAGGGAATCGACCCGACCGAGCTCGAAGGCTGGGATTTCGACCATTTCCTGGTCCAGCCGATGGACTGCGCGACGCGCGACGCGGCTGTCGAAGCCGCGGTCAAGCTGGCGATGGAGCGGCCGCGGTGGCGCCTGTCGCTGCAGGCGCACAAGGTGGTGGGCCTGCCTTAGCCTATTCGGTCGCGTTGGCCGGCGCGGTCGTCACCGCATTCTCGGCCGGGGCCGGAGAGGCCGAGGCCGGCTTTGCGGCGGGCTTGCGAGGCCGCGCGGGCGCCGCCGCGTCGTTGCCTGCATTGTCGAGGCCATTGCCGAAATCCGTGTAGTTGACGTCGGCGGCCATGTTCGCGGCATCGCCGGTCACCGCGTCGATCGCTGTCACGTCGTTGGACACGATATTCTCGGCGCTGAGGCTTTCGTTGACGTTCTGAGTGCCGTCGGTCTGGCCTTTGTTGCCGCAGGCGTTCAGGGCGAGGGCCGCGACGGCGATGAAGATCAGGGCTCGCATGGTCGACTCCGGATTCTCATGAGGCAAAAAAAGAGGCTGCCGGCATAACCGGCAGCCCCTTCAATTGCCAACGCCTCCACAAGGGAAGCGTTACAATTACATCGCGTTGTTGGTCGACGCGTTCGTGTCCGTCGCGTTCGCGTCGGCATTCATCGTCATGTTGGCGTCGGTCGCATTCATGTCCGTCGCGTTCATGTCGGTGGCGTTCATGTCAGTCGCATTCATGTCCGTCGTCGTGAGATTCTCGTCGACGTTCATGGTGTTATTGGCGGATTCGTTGCTGCTGCAAGCCGCAACCGCCAGGGCCGCACCAGCGACCAGGATAAGAGCACGCATTCAAGACTCCCTATTTATTGCGATCTGCAGCGGTCGCCCGCTTCGCAAATCGCGCGGACAATAGTCTGAAGCGCGCGTTTCCTTCAAGAGACTTTGCACGGCTGTTCCAAGCCATTGAGAAACGACCGGAAACTGCGCCTCAAGGCGGCATCAACCCCCGTCAGGGGGATTTGTTTCCCCAATTCGGCCAGGCTGGTAACTCCGAAATCGGCGATGCCGCACGGGACGATGCCCCGGTAATGCGACAGATCGGGGGCGACGTTGAGCGCGAAGCCGTGAAGGGTCACCCAGCGCTTCACACGGACGCCGAGCGCACCGATTTTTGCCTCGTTCGGGCCGTCGCCGACCCAGATGCCGATGCGCCCGGGAGCGCGGCGTGCATTTACGCCGAGCTGAGCCAAAGCGTCGATCATCCAACCTTCGAGGCTGTGCACGAAGCGACGGATGTCCTTTCCGCGCCGTTCCAGGTCGAGCATCACGTAGCCGACGCGCTGGCCCGGCCCGTGATAGGTATAACGGCCGCCGCGCCCGGCTTCGTAGACCGGGAGTTCGATCGTATCGAGCAGCTCGGCCGGGTCGGCGCTGGTGCCGGCGGTGAACAGTGGGGGATGCTCGAGCAGCCAGACGCATTCGCGTGCGCTGCCGTCGCGGATAGCGGCCGCGCGCGTCTCCATGAACGCCAACGCCTGCTCATACGGCACCGGGCCATCGCTGACGCGCCACTCAATGTCCGCCGGGATGTCCATCGGCTCGCGAGATGGTCGGACCGGCGAGCAAGGGCAAGTGGCGTTGCGCGAACGCGCCGCGCTCCGCATAAGGCCGCGACAACAATCCAAGGAAGCCAAGTGGCGAAATTGTCGGTCTCGCAGGCCTGGGACGAAACCAAGGCCATTCTCGCAAGCGACGGAAAGCTGATCGCGACCGTGGCGCTTGCGCTGTTCGTGCTTCCCGGCATCGTGCTCGATCTCAGCATGCCTGACGCCCCGGCCGGGCAATTCCCGCCGGCCGGACCGTGGGTCGCGGTCGCGCTGGTGGCCGTGATCATCTCGCTGGTCTGTCAGCTGGCCATCATCCGGCTGGCGATGGGCCCGCACCTGACCGTTGGCGAGGCGATCACGTACGGCGCGCGGCGGGTGCTGCCATATGTCGCGGCAGTGCTGATGTGGGCACTGCCTCTGATCTTCTTCATTGCACTGCTCTACGCGGTCGTGGAGGCTGGTTCCGCGAAGCCTTCGGCGGCGGCCGCGCTCGGCGTTATCGTCGCCGCAATCATCGGCATTTACCTTGCCGTCCGCTTCCTTTTGATGTCGGCGGTCGCCAGCGCGGAAGGGACGGGCTCGCTCGCCATCCTCCGCCGAAGCTGGGAGATCAGCGCCGGCAATTGGTGGCGGCTGTTCGGATTCCTGGCGATGTTCGCCATCGGCGCCGTTGCGTTGCTCTGGGCGGTCGGAACAGTGGTGGGCCTGCTGTCGCAGTTGGCGTTTGGATCAATCACGCGGATGAGCGCGGGCGGACTCATCGTGATCATCGTCTCGCAGGTCCTGAGCGCGATGATCTCCATGGTTTTCTTCGTGATGTCGGCGAGGCTGTATTCCCAGCGCGGCGAGGGCGCCGGGGCTCAGGCGAGCGTACCGAGCAGCGGGACCTGAGGCGCGCAATCGCTGGGCAGGATGCCGAGCAGGCGCGGATCGGGGAAGCGCTCGATCGCACGCTTGTACGGCGTGAAACCGGCGCGGCGATAGGCCGAAAGCGCCGCTGGATGATCGAGCGAGCAAGTGTGGACGTGAACCCGGGTCACGCCCTCGCGCCAGGCCAAACGCACGGCCTCGGCCAGCAGCCAACGGCCATGGCCCTGACCGGCAAGCTCTGGAACGAGACCGATGAAGGCGAGCTCGCATTGCCCGTCCTCGCGAAAATCGAGTTCGAGCATTCCGACGACCGCTTCCACGGCGGTGACCTCGAATAGCTCGACGCTGGGGTGGTGGATGATCGCGCCAAGTTTCTCGTCGTCCATGATGAGCCGCGAGAACCATAGCCACGGCGCGCCGATCTTGCGGAACAGAGCGCGGTATTGGGTTGGCGTTGGATTACGGAGGTGGCGTAGCTGGAGCGTCGACTGCGACGCCTCGGCCGCCGGCGGCTCAAGCATTTCCAGATAGGTGACGACTGCGGCAAGCTCGCCGTCTGCGACCGCGTCGTAGCTCATTTCCACCTCGCCAACGGCGGCAGGCTCATCAGGATCGCATCAATGTTGCCGCCGGTCTTGAGACCGAACAATGTGCCGCGGTCGTAGAGCAGGTTGAACTCGACGTAGCGACCGCGGAACTCGAGCAGGCGATCCATGTCCGCTTCGTCGAACGGCGTGTTCATGCGTTTGCGGACGAGTTGCGGGAAGATGTCGAGGAACGCTTCGCCGACATCGCGGGTGAAGGCGAAGTGGGCATCGAAATGCCCTTCGAGATGGTCGTAAAAGATGCCCCCGACGCCGCGCGGAACGCCGCGGTGGGGAAGCCAGAAATATTCGTCCGCCCACTTCGAGAAGCGGGGGTAAAAGGTCGGATCGTGGGCCGCGCAGGCGGCGCGCAGGCGCGCGTGGAATGCCTCGGTGTCCTCGTCGCAGGGAATGGCGGGGTTGAGGTCGGCGCCGCCGCCGAACCAGCGCCGGGTCGTCGTCAGGAAGCGCGTGTTCATATGGACCGCGGGGACGTGCGGATTGGCCATGTGCGCGACCAGGCTGATCCCGGTAGCAAAGAAGCTGGGATCGTCCTCTGCGCCGGGGATCGATTTTGCAAATTCTGGCGAGAATGCGCCGCCGACGGTCGAGACGTTGACGCCGACCTTCTCGAACACCTCGCCGGTCATCTGGCCGCGCACGCCCCCGCCACCCGGTTCGCCGCTGGCGTCGGTGCGGTCCCAGGGCGTGAAGGCAAAACTCGCGTCGCTCCCGGCTTCGCGCTCGATCGACTCGAAGGTGGAGCAGATCCTGTCGCGCAGCGATTCGAACCAGTGGCGCGCCGCCTGCTGCTGGTCGTCGAGCTCGAGCATTCGGTCAGTAAACGCGGCGCTGAGCCGCGACGAGCATCCTCAGCAGCATGGCGATCGGGCGCGGAACGCCGACCTTTCCCTCGAGCCACAAGCTGACCGCCGAGCGCGAGACGCCGATCGCCTGCGCGAGGTCGTTCTGGGTACGATAGCCGAGGCTGCGCATCGCTGCTCGAAGCTCTTCCGGCGCCATCGATGCGAGCCGCGGATCGTCCATCAGATGGCGTCAGCCCCGCGGTCGCCGGTGCGGATGCGGATCGCCTGGTCGACATCGATCACGAAGATCTTGCCGTCGCCGATGCGGCCGGTGCGCGCGGCATTCTCGATTGCCTCGACGACATTTTCAGCGAGCGAATCCTCGACCACCACCTCGACCTTCACCTTGGGCAGGAAGTCGATCACATATTCGGCGCCGCGGTAGAGCTCGGTATGGCCCTTTTGCCGCCCGAAGCCCTTCACCTCCGAGACGGTGATCCCGGACACTCCGACGTCGTGCAGCGCGTCTTTGACGTCGTCGAGCTTGAACGGCTTGATGATCGCCTCGATCTTTTTCACGCGGACGGCCCCTTTGCGTTTGATACGCTAATGCCTAATCGCCGCCGCATTTGCTAGGCAGGTCGCGCTCGACATGAAGGCCATCATCCTCTCCGCGGGCCAGGGCTCGCGCCTCGGCCATCTGGTCGACGACCGCCCCAAATGCCTGATCGACTTCAACGGCCGCAGCCTGCTCGACCGCCAGCTCGACACGCTCGAGGCAAACGGCGTCCACGAGGCGGTAGTGGTGAGCGGGTTCCACGACGAACTGGTGCAACAGGCGATTGCGGCGCGAACGGGTGGGCCGAGCGTGCGGACGGTGTTCAACCCGTTCTACAAGGTCGCCGACAATACGGGCTCGCTGTACATGGCGCGCGAGGAATTGAGCGGCGATTGCCTGGTGTGGAACGGCGATACGCTGGTCTCAAAAGCGCTGATGGCCAAGGTCGTCGCCAACGACCGCAGGGGGATTTGCGTCACCGTCGATCGCAAAGTTGACGGCTATGACGACGACGACATGAAGGTGGTCGAGGAGGACGGGCGCCTACGTGCGATCGGCAAGCGCATCGCCGAGGGAGTCAACGCCGAGTCGATCGGGCTGCTTGCGTTTCGTGGCGGCGGCGCTGAACAATTCCGCCAGGCGATCGAGGCGGCGATGCGCACCCCGGAGGGCACGACCATCTGGTACCTGCGCGTCATCAATCACATCGCGCAAGGCAGCGAGGTGTGGACGCTCGATATCCACGGCGAGGAATGGGGCGAGGTCGATTTCCCGCCGGACGTGGACGTGGCGCGCGAGCTGACCGAGCGGTGGGACGCGGCGCGCTAATATGGAGACGCGGCTCGGCATTACGGTCGGCGATGTCCAGGTTTCGGGGCTGCTGCTGCGGCCCGATGAGGCGAACGCGCTCTATGTCTTCGCGCACGGTGCCGGGGTTGGCATGAACCACCCCAGCATGGCGTCGAACGCGCAAGGGCTCGCGGCGCGCGGGATCGCGACGCTGCGCTTCCAGTTCCCGTACATGGAGAAGGGCGGGGGACGGCCCGATCCGCCGCCCGTCGCGCATGCCGCGATCCGCGGGGCTGTGGCGAAGGCCGCCGAGATAGCGCCCGACTTGCCGCTGTTCGCCGGCGGGCGCTCCTATGGCGGACGCATGACCTCGCAGGCGCAGGCGATCGCGCCATTGCCGGACGTGCGCGGCCTGGTGTTTCTCGGGTTCCCGCTGCATCCCGCCGGCAATCCCGGGATCGAACGCGCCGACCATCTCGAGCGGGTCGAAATCCCGATGCTGTTCGTGTCGGGCTCGCGCGATGCGCTCGCGGAGATGTCTCTCCTTCAACCCCTGGTTGAGGGGCTAGGCGAGCGGGCGACCCTTCATATGGTCGATGGCGGCGACCACGGCCTTAGGGTTCTCGCGAGCAGCGGCCGATCGAACGACGAGGCGCAGGCCGAAGCGCTCGACGCAGTCGCGGGATGGATCACGCGACTCTCAGACGGCGAACGTCAGCAGTTATAGACGCCGGCCGCGCAGCGCCGTGTCGTGCGGCGAGCAACGCCCGCGACACTGACCGGGGTCAGCGGACGACCCACGACCGCCTGGGCCGGGGAGAAAATGCTGAACGCCTCCGTGCCGGTCAGCGTGTTCGCGATCTCCGAACCGGCAAAGCCGACAAGTGCCGCCAGCAGCACGATCCTCACTTTCCTGGGCATGGTCATTTGGCTGCTCCAATCTTGTAATTCTCGGGCAAGTCGCTCGTTTCCTTGATGGACTCGAGATCCTTAATGTCCAGCTTCGTGGCGCCGGCCGGCGGCGTGAAGGCGAAGTCCGGTTGCCCGGCCGCAGCCCCAGCCTTCCAGTCACGAACGGTCAGCGTGAATTCGGGCGCCTGGTCCACCGTCTTGCTGGTGATCACGTAACGGCAGGGGTAGGGCGTGCCGCCCTGTGCGATCCAGATCTGCCAGTCGGTATCCTTGGCCCGGAAGGCGAGGTGATCGCACTGCTGCCCGTTGATCACGCCGCTGCCGAGGTCCTTCACGTCCGTCACGTCGGTCATCAGTTCGTCGTAAACGTTCGAACCCAGCAGGTCGGCGCCCGGAAGCTGCCGGTGGAATTTCTCCCGCAACTGATCGATCAGATTGTCGACCGTTCCGGGGACTTCCGTCTGGATGTAGGCATTCTTGCCCTTGCCCAGGAATGACAATGTCTTCCCGTCGAAGACCATTTCAGTGTCGGAGAAGCCGGATTGCCGGGTGGTGTGTATCTTGTCGGGCCGGCTCATCACGACGGTTCCGGAGGTCGCGATCTGCAGCTTCTGATGCTGATCGCTGACGACCTCGAATACCGAATCAAAGCTCAGCGATATGACTTTCTGGGCCGCGAGATAGTCGGACATGGCCTTGACCAGCGCCTTCGCATTCTGGGTGCTGACGTCATTTGCGGGAGCGGCTTGCTCACCGGCGGGCTGTTCCGTTCCGCTTGGCGCGGTCGCACTCGGCTCGGCCGCATTCTGCTCGGCCGGCTTCGAGCACGCGGACAAGCCGGGACCGATGATCAAGGCCGTTGCGGCCGCGGAAAGAAGGGCCTTGCGGATCTGGTTTTTCATTGAGCGATCCTTTTCGTCAGTTGCCGAAAAACGCTGACCGGAAGGTCGTCCTGTGGAGGGCGAGGCGCATCGATCGAGCGGCAGCAGTAGCCATGGCGGCAGGCCCGGCTATCGGGGGAACTACCGGTAAGAAGCCGGGATAGGCCGCAGGGGTAACGGCGCGGGCCCGCGCCGGCCTAATCGTGGCGACGCCTAATTTCGTTTAGACAACCTCAGGCTCGGCGGCTCAAGCGTAAGGCGGCTTGTCGAGGCCCTTCGGGCTCTTGGTGAACAGCTCGCAACCGTCTTCGGTGATACCGATCGAATGTTCGAACTGCGCCGACAGCGAGCGGTCGCGGGTGACGGCGGTCCAGCCGTCGTCGAGCAGCTTCACGTCCGGGCGGCCGATATTGATCATTGGCTCGACGGTGAAGATCATGCCCGGCTTGAGCTCAGGACCGGTGCCGGGACGGCCCGCGTGGACGACCTCGGGACTGTCGTGGAACAGCCGGCCGACGCCATGGCCGCAGAAATCGCGGACGACGCTGTAGCGCTGGGCCTCGGCATGGCGCTGGATGGCGTTTGAAATGTCGCCGAGATGGTTGCCCGGCCGCGCCTGTTCGAGCCCGAGCATCAGGCATTCATAGGTAACGTCGACCAGCTTCCGCGCCTTCAGCGGCACGTCGCCGACCAGATACATGCGGCTGGTGTCGCCGTGCCAGCCGTCGACGATCGGGGTTACGTCGATGTTGACGATGTCGCCGTCCTTAAGGGTCTTCTCGCCCGGAATGCCGTGGCAGACGACATGGTTGATCGAGATGCAGCAGCTCTTGGGGTAGCCGCGATAGCCCAAGGTCGCCGGGGTGGCGCCAGCCTCGACCGTCATCCTGTAAACGATGTCGTCGAGATCTTCGGTCGCAACTCCGGGAACGACGTGGGGCACGAGCGCATCGAGAATCTCGGCGGCGAGGCGGCCGGCACGGCGCATGCCGACGAAGCCCTCGGGGCCGTGCAGCTTGATCACGCCGTTGCGGGCCTCGACCCGGTCGTCGCCGGCGACGGTGATATATTGAGTCATCGGCCTTCAGATAATCGCTCAAAAGGCGAATTGCACCGCCCAATTGATGTTAGCGTTCATCCGCCCTCCTGTATTATGCGTGCAACACACAAGGTTGGGGGATGAGCATGAACTGGCTGAACTTTGCCCTCGTCGTGTCGGGCCTGCTCGTCGCACTTTGGGCGGTTGTCCTGCAGCGCCGACGCTGGTCGTGGCAGGGGCTGATCGTCGGGCTCGGCTGCCTGGCCACCG
>Ga0207711_10003533_pt1 | contig 13532 bp, 10 predicted proteins | sample KBSS34metaG_FD_184401 | JGI IMG/M metagenome (GOLD analysis project Ga0207711, IMG submission 184401) | Switchgrass rhizosphere microbial communities from Kellogg Biological Station, Michigan, USA - KBS S3-4 metaG (SPAdes) (version 2) | ecosystem: Host-associated > Plants > Roots > Rhizosphere...
CCGCCGCCGCTATAGCCACCGAAGCTTTCGTCACCGAAGCCGTCGCGCTTGTCCTTGCCGCCGCGCTGACCGCGCCGCCCTCTATCGAAACTCATGCCGTCAAAGTCTTCCCGAATGTCGCCCCACTACGTCGAAAGGCCATATGCACCGGGCGCAGTACACAGACCTTTCAGCGCGCAAATTACGTCACGCCAAATTATTGCCATAAAGCAAAAGAGCTTCCGCTGCGAGCGGTTTCGTTTCCGGAGTCGCGTCAATGCGGTGCAAACTGTGGCCGAAATGCCGCGTCAAAGAAGTTTTTTAGCAATTTTCCGACGTGCTTAGCCCGATTCGCCTCCAGCAAGCCGATTCGCGAGACCGATTCGCAAGCGGCGCGCCGATACCGCCCGTCGAGGGTTGAGCCGCCCGGCCTTGGGGCCTATGCGGGCTCCATGACTGTATATTTGCACCAGGAGGATCTGCCCGAGGGCGTCCTCGCCCCCGGCCCCCTCGCTGTCGATACCGAGACGATGGGATTGTTGACGCCGCGTGACCGGCTCTGCCTTCTTCAGATTTCGGACGGACAGGGCGACGAACATCTGGTGCGATTCGCGCCCGGCAGCGACTATGCCGCGCCCAATCTGCGCGCCGTGCTTGCCGATCCCGACCGCCTGAAGCTGTATCATTTCGCACGCTTCGATCTGGCGGCGATCCGCCATTATCTGGGCGTCGTCGCCGCCCCCGTCTATTGCACCAAGATCGCCTCCCGTCTGATCCGGACCTACACGGATCGCCACGGCCTGAAGGAACTGGTGCGCGAACTGCTGGGCCAGGAAATCTCCAAGCAGCAGCAGTCGTCGGATTGGGGTGCCCCCGAATTGTCGGATGCGCAGAAGGAATATGCCGCCTCCGACGTGCGCTTTCTCCACGCCATGAAGACAAAGCTCGACGAGCGGCTGATTCGCGAAGGGCGCATGGGCCTGGCCCAATCCTGCTTCGATTTCCTGCCGGCCCGCGCCGATCTCGATCTCGCCGGCTGGCCCGAAGTCGATATTTTTGCCCATATCTGAGGACGCCGGTGTCGGAACTCGCTGACAGCATTCGCAGCAAGCGGCAGATCTGGGCGGCGACCGGCAGCAGCCACGATCGGCTGATCGCCGTGCTGCGCCTGCTGCTCCCGGCCGCGGTGCTGGTGCTGGTGATGCTGCTCGCGCTCGCGCCCCTCACCGTCGGGCGCGACATCAGCTTCGTCCTGTCGAAAGACCGCGTCGAGCTTGCCCATGAACGGATGCGGGTAACCCGCGCCACCTATCGCGGCGAGGACAGCAAGGGGCAGCCGTTCCAGCTGACCGCCGCCTCCGCAGTACAGGCGTCATCGCGCGACCCGATCGTCAAACTGTCCTCGCTGGCGGCGCGCATCCAGTTGCAGGACGGCCCGGCGACGATCGACGCCCTGCAGGGCCGCTATAATATGGACGATGAAAAGATGATGATCGATGGCCCGGTGCTGTTCCGCGCCGCCGACGGCTATGTGATCCGCACCCGCGACGTCGGCATCGATCTTGGCACGCGCACGGCCGCAAGCCAGGGCCCCGTCGACGGTACAATGCAGCTCGGCACGTTCCGCAGCGACCATTTCACCGCCGATCTGAACAGCCGCGTGGTCGTTCTGCAGGGCCGCGCCCGCTTGCATATCGTTCAGGGCCAGTCCAAGGCTGCGCGATGATCACAGGATGTGGGGCAGGTTCGATGGTGCGGTCGCTCGTAGCAATGGCTTTGTTCGGATTGGCGGCCGGCGCGCAGGCGCAAGGCGTCTCCGCGCTGAAGGGCCATGATAGCAGCCAGCCGGTCGATTTTTCGGCGGATCGCATCGAGCTTCAGGATCGCGCCGATCGCGCCGTGCTGACCGGCAATGTCGATGTCCGCCAGGGCGACATGACGCTGGCGTCCGACCGGCTGACGATCGCGTACACCTCGGCGGGCCGAACCCAGGTCAACCGCATGGACGCCAGCGGCAATGTCGTGCTCAAGAGCCGGACCGAAACCGCTCGCGCGCAATTCGGCATCTACGATCTCCAGAAACGGCTGGTCACGATGATCGGCAACGTCACGCTGAGCCGTCCCGGACAGGGCGACACCCATGGCGGCCGCATGGTCATGAATCTCAATACCGGTCTCGCCACCATGGATGGCGGCACCGTGGCGGGCGGCAAGGCCGGGCGCGTCACCGGCCGGTTCACGCCGCCGCCGCGGAGCAATTGAGGCGCCATCGGGCGTCGCTTCGACCATCAGACCTTTCTTCCATGCAGGAATCTTGCCAGTTTGCAGCGCGGCAAGCTTTCGCTAATGTTCGCATGCGATAAGCGACCGGGAATCGGCCAATGAACGATACTGCCACCATCGAGCGCCCGATGCGCGCCCCCGGAGAGGACGGCATCAGCCGTGGCCTCTCGGTGGTGTCGATCGCCAAATCCTATGACAAAAGGCAGGTGCTGTCCGATATCTCGCTGGATGTCGCGCGGGGCGAAGTCGTCGGCTTGCTCGGCCCCAATGGCGCGGGCAAGACGACCTGCTTCTATTCGGTCATGGGCCTGGTGAAGCCGGATGCCGGCCGTATTCTGCTGGACGGGGACGACATCACCACCCTTCCCATGTATCGCCGCGCGATATTGGGCCTCGGCTATCTGCCGCAGGAGACGTCGATCTTTCGCGGCCTGAGCGTAAGCCAGAACATCATGGCGGTCCTCGAGATGGTGGAGCCGGACGCGGCGGTGCGGCCGGCGCGGCTCGAATCGCTGCTGAACGAATTCCATCTCACGCATTTGCGCGATGCTGCCGCCATGGCGTTGTCGGGCGGCGAGCGGCGGCGCTGCGAAATAGCTCGCGCGCTGGCGGCCGATCCGTCGATCATGCTGCTCGACGAGCCGTTCGCCGGTATCGATCCATTGTCGATCGCCGATATTCGCGATCTGGTGAAGGACCTGAAGCGCCGTGACATCGGCGTGCTGATCACCGATCACAACGTTCGCGAAACGCTCGACATCGTCGATCGCGCCTGCATCATCTATGATGGCAAGGTGCTGTTCCAAGGCAGCCCCGCCGCGCTCGTCGCTGACGAAAATGTCCGCCGCCTTTATCTGGGCGAGGGTTTTTCGCTCTAGAAATGATGCGAACCCGCACCGCATAATGGCGATCGGCCCCCGCCTCGATCTGCGGCAGAGCCAGTCTCTGGTGATGACGCCGCAGCTCCAGCAGGCGATCAAGCTGCTGGCGCTCTCCAATCTTGAGATCGAAGCTTTCATCGCCGAGGAGATCGAGAAGAACCCGCTGCTCGAAGGAACGGGCACCGAGATCGCGGATACGCCCGACCGCGCCGAAGACGGCGAGCGCGACGATGGCTTTGACGAGGATGGACCGACCGCGGACCGGCTGGTCGAAACCGGCGACGCCGCCGCGGATCAGCCCCTCGACGCCGATTATGACGCCGAGACCTTCCACCATGACAGCGCCACCGATGCCGGGCGCGGCCAGGACGGCTCACTCGGACTAGACGGCCTGCCGGGCAGCGGCGGCGAGGCGCCCGATCTCGATGCCTTCGCGTCGGTCGAAACCTCGCTGCAGGATCATCTCGCCGCCCAGGCCGGCGAGATATTGGCGGGCGCGGATCTTGTCATCGCCGCCCAGCTGATCGACCTGATCGACGAGGCCGGCTATTTCACCGGCCAGACCTTCGACGTCGCTCAGCGACTCGACGTGGCGCTGTTCCATGTCGAGCGGGTGCTGGGCGTGATCCAGACATTCGATCCGACCGGTGTTGGCGCGCGATCGCTGGCCGAATGCCTCGCGCTGCAGGCGAAGGAGGCGGATCGCTATGATCCCTGCATGGAAAAGCTGATCGCCAATCTCGAGCTGCTCGCGCGCGGGGCGCTGCCTCAGCTGCGCCGGCTGTGCGGCGTCGATGAGGAAGATATGGCGGACATGATCCGCGAGCTCCGGAACTATGATCCGAAACCCGGCCTGCGCTTCGGCGGCGAGCCCTCGACGACGGTGTCGCCCGACGTGTTCGTGGCGCGAACCGGCAAGGGCTGGGCGATCGAGCTCAACAGCGCGACCCTGCCGCGCGTGCTCCTCAATCGATCTTATTATGAAGAGTTGAGCAGCGGCGCGCAGGACAAGACCAGCAAGGCCTGGCTATCCGAATGCCTGGTCAGCGCCAACTGGCTGGTCAAGGCGCTCGATCAGCGCGCCCGCACGATCCTGAAAGTCTCCCGCGAAATCGTGAAGCAGCAGGAAAGTTTCTTCCTGAAGGGAGTCGATCATCTGCGGCCGCTGACGCTCAAGACGGTCGCGGACGCGATCGGGATGCATGAATCGACGGTCAGCCGGGTGACGTCAAACAAATATCTGATGTGTGAGCGCGGGCTGCACGAACTCAAATATTTCTTCACCAGCGGCGTCCAGGCGGCGGATGGCGGCGAAGCCGTCTCCGCCGAGGCGGTGAAGAGCCAGATCGGCCGCCTGATCGCGGCCGAAGGCGACGATATCCTGTCCGACGACAAATTGGTCGACCTGCTCAACGCCAAGGGCTTCGATCTCGCCCGACGCACCGTCGCCAAATATCGCGAGGCGATGGGGCTGGGGTCGTCGGTGCAGAGACGGCGGCAGAGGGCGCTCAGCCGGTAACAATTTTCGTTTTCGTCATTCTGGACTCTATCCGGAACGCGACGTGCCTGTTCTATCGCGCCGTACCGCGTCTGGGCCCGTCCTTCGCGGGATGTAGCAAGCGTATCAAACATCTAACGTCGGACGGATATCGAAAACGCGATCGAACGCGATCGCTGCAGCACCGCGTAGGAGAGGCCGGGCGCGGTGCCGATGGCCGATGCGGAGCTCGATTTCACCTTTTCGTTATTGAGGTTTTTGCCGATGACGGCGAATTCCCAATTCTTGTCGGAGGGCCCGAAACCCAGTCGGAGATCGGCCAGCGCATAGGCCTTTTGCCGGACAAGGGGATCGTTTGTGGGGGCAAGGAAGAAGGCGGACGAGTAGAAAAGATCCGGTTCTATCCGCAGGTCGAGAGTGTCGGTAACGGGCTGCGTCAGCGTAAAACCGATATTCCCCGAAAAGCGCGGTGCAAATGGTGTCACTTGGCCCGACAGGTCCTGCACGCATCGCGCGCCGGACACGACGATCTGTGCCTGGGTGCAGGCGCCGTTCGGATATTTTTTGAATTTCGAGATGATATAGCTAGCCGATGCATTGATCGTCATGGAATCGGCTGCGCGAAACGTGCCTGTATACTCAATGCCCTTCGATACCGAAGAGGCAGCGTTGCCGACGGTAGTGATGAGCGCGCCTGTCGGCCCGATAAGTGACAGCGCCTGTTGCAGGTTCTTGAAATTCGATTTGAAGGCATTGAGCGTGAAGAACAGGCGCCGATCCAGCAGCGAACCTTTCACACCCAGTTCGAACGAATCGACATTTTCAGAATCGAATTGAGCCGGTTGGTTGGAATCGCTGAAACCGCCGGCTTTGAACCCCTTCGTATAGGACCCGTAAAAGGTCAGCGCACGGTTGACCTGATAGGTGCCGGTAACCGCCGGCATCAGCTTATTATAGGTGGTGTGCGGATTGGCGAAGCCGGCGTTGCTCAGCGATGCGAAGGTGAACAGCTTCGCCTGGGTGGCAGCGCTCACCGTCGTGAATCCAGCAGCATTGGCCAGGGGTGATCCGATACCGGCGCGCGCGGCCCGGCTGGCATCCTTTTTCACACTGGTATAACGCAGGCCTGCCGCCAGCTTGAAGCCATCGAGGACTTCGGCGGTCACCTGACCAAAGGCCGACCGTGTCTGATCTTTCTGCCACAGCGTGCGATTAGTCCCGATCGGAGTTGCCGCCGACGTCACGGGAGCGCCCGCCGCCCCGGCCGCACCTGAGTTGAACAGTGAAGCATAGCTGTCGCTGAACAGCTTGCCGTGCGAATAATAGGCACCTGCTACGAACTGTATGCGCCCATCCAGATGGGACTCTATCCGCAATTCCTGCGTAAAGAGCTTGTAGTCCTCGCTCTGCCGGAAAGGCTGATAGAAATAGCCCGCAACGCCGGTTACAGGCAGAGGACTGGCCTGGATGAAGGTGTCGGTCGACGATTTGCTGTAGCTGGAAAGCGCGATGAGCGACACCACGCCCAGATCGAGGCGGTTCGTCCAACCCGCTTCGTAGAAGTTCAATCGGAAGTTCGACGGTCCAGTATCGGCATTGAAATCAAGTTTGTTATCGATATTCCCGGCTCCGCGCAGCGCGATATAGGCGGCGCAGGGGCCACGCGCCGACGGATAGCCCGCTGGCGGCGGGCAGCCCTCGATCTCGGCATTGAAGGTGCTGTCGTCTCGGTTGCGGGAATAGTCTAGCCGCAGATCGGACGTGAATTGGGTCGATGGCGTCCAGTGCAGCGAGGCCCGGCCGACGAAATCGCGCATGTGCGGCCCGTTGGAATCGAGATACCGATTGTAGATGTAGCCGTTCATGCCCGAAAATTGTCCGGCAATGCGCGCTGAAAGCGTGTCGCTGATAGGCCCTGTGATACCGGCCTCCGCAATATATTGGCCATCGGAAGGTGAATATAGTGCCTGCGCATCGAATTCGAATTTTTTCGAAGGTTTCTTGCTGGTGATGTTGATCGCGCCCGCAATCGTATTGTTGCCGAAGAAGGTCGTCTGCGGTCCGTTCAACACCTCCACCCGCTCGACATCAAACAGCCCTGCCTGAATCGTGCGGGAGCGAGGGCGGTAAACGCCATCGACGAATATCCCCACCGATTGTTCGAAACCGGCGTTCAGGCCTGAACCGACGCCGCGAATGCGGATGTTGTTGGATTGTACGCCGGTGCCAATCTGTACCGACGGGAGCCGTGTCGCCAGGCTGGCGAGATCGGTCGTGCCGGATTTCCGGATGCTTTCGCCGCTCGTCACGGCGACGGAGATCGGCACGTCTTGAAGGCGCTGTTCCCGTCGCTGGGCGGTCACGACAATCTCGCCAATAGCTTCGGCCGGATCTGCCGCGGAGGTCCCGGCGACGGGCGAGCCTGAGGCTGGCGAGCCCGGATTGGCGACGGTTTGCGCGGAAAGCTGCGGCGACCAGAACATTGCGGCCGATGAGAGTAGAACGGTCTGAAGGCTTGCCTTGTTCATGTTATAATCCCCTCTGAAAGGCATATTTTTGTATTCGACCCCGCATTTATCCGGCGGTCATCGATGTTCACGCCGTCATGGCGACAGTTCTTCCAGCGTTCGGCCCGCCGTCTCGGGTGCCCAGCGCAGACAAATCAGGCCGGTGACGGTGGCGACTGCAGCGAAGGCCAGGAAGACGGGCGCGACGGATCCACCGGCCATGATCAGGCCGATCACCCACGGGCCCGCCACGGATCCCGCGCGCAACCAGGCGCTGCCGAGGCCGGCACCCAGAGAGCGTAGCCGGGTCGGGTATAATTCGCCCGAATAAAGGTAGAGCGAGTAGGTCACGGTCTGCAACGCCGCATAGGCAAGCGTCGCCAGAACGAGGACCATGATCGCACTGGTGGCGCCGAGGAACCACAACGCCGCCAACGGCACCGCCGCGAACAACAGGGCGCCGCTATACCAGCGACGGCGACCGACCTTGTCGATGGTGAGCGCGCAGACGAAGGATGCGACGAGCGCGACCCCGGTCATCGCGAAGCCATAGCCGATGGCGAGGTCGAGCGGCAGGTGGAAGACAGTCCGGTAGAGCGTGGGCAGCCAGGTGATTAGCCCGTTGTTGATCATGTAGGCGCCGAACCACAGTGACCAAAGCAACACTGTTCGCGGTCCGTAGAAGGTCCCGATCAGCTCGCGCCATGACCCTGCTTTTTTCGATGGAGCGGCGGACATGGTGACAGGCACCGGCGGGGCAAGCGTGCTACCCTCGCGGATCGCGCTCGCCTCCAGTCGAGCTACGACCTTTTCCGCGGCGGCGTACCGGCCGCGGCTGATGAGCCAGCGGGGGCTTTCGGACAGGAAGAAACGAAGCGGGACAACCAGCGCGATGGGAACCATGCCGACAATGAACATCGCCTGCCATCCCAAGGTCGGTACCAGTGTATAGCCGATGGCCCCGGCCGCGACGAGGCCGACAAGGAACAACAGTTCGTAGAGGAGGAAAAACCGGCCTCGCTTGCGTGCGCCGCTCAGTTCATTGACGTAGGCGCTGGCGACCGGGACTTCACCGCCGGTGCCGATCCCCTGAAAGAAGCGAAACAGCATGAGCGATTGGGCGTCCCACGCAAAGATGCAGGCGCAGCTCATGACCGCGAAAATACCAATCGCTAGGGCGAGGGCCGGCAGACGGCCGATGCGTTCGGCCAGCCAGCCGAAAAAGACTGCTCCGACGAGCTGCCCGATATAGCCCGAGGAGATGATCGCCGCTGTGGCTCCCGGCGTGAGGTTCCATCGCTGCGCCAGGATCGGCATCGCATAAGCGATCGCCAGAGTCGTATAGCCATCAAAGAAGGTCGCCATACCGACGCAACCGCGCGCCCACAGAACAGGCCGGGTGATCGGCAGGCGCTCAAGCCGTGCGAGCAGCCAGGCACCCTGATTTTCCGATACGATTCCGAGCTGAGACCCGGCCGCATCTGTCGCGAGCGTTGCGTTCATATCGACCTCTCCGGCAAGCGGAAGCGCGCTTCATTGTATTGCACGCGTTTGTCGTCAGATGATATTCGCGGCCCTGAGCGCGTCCTGAATCTCGGCTTCGGCTTCCTTGCTAAGGTCGAGCAGCGGCGAGCGGACGGTGGCGTTCTTCAGGACGCCGCGCGCCACCAGCGCGATCTTGAGGGCGACCGTGCCCTCCATGTGCGAGCCGCGATGGTAGATATTCTTGGTAACCGGCAGGAGCCGGTCATGGATCGCACGCGCCTTCACATAATCCTTCGCCTTGCCGGCTTCGATAAGCTGAAACAGCAGTTCAGGCGCGACATTGCCATACCCTACCAGCGCGCCGTCCACATCGAACATCGTATGCAGCAGATATTCGTCGTGGCACGTGAGCACCTGCAGATCCGGAAACTCGTTCCGCAGAACCGGGATTTCGGTATCCCACCGTTTCATGTTGCGTACGCCGTTCTTGGTCGCGATGACACCGGGCTGGGCGGCAATTTCAAGCTGTGTCTTGAGATTGTAGGTCGCCTTGGTGACGTCCGGATATTGAAACAATATGCATTGAAGGCCAGACCCTTCATAGATTGCCCTATAGCGATCCTGCGGTGCGCCATCCTGATAGCCGAAACGCAGCCATCCGTGCGAGGGATAGACCAGCGCGCCGATCGCGCCCGCATCGGCAGCGCGACGCGCCTCCAGGACGGCGACCTCGGTGCCCTCTCCCGTGATCCCCGCAATGATCGGCACCCGGCCATCGACGGCTTCGACCAGTGTCTCGATCAGTTTAACCTGCTCAGCCTGGGTCAGAAACGTGCCTTCTCCCGCATGACCAAGGCAAACCAGACTCTTCACACCCTGCTTCGCGACGAGCCAGCGTGCGAGCTCTGCATTCGCTTCATAATCGACGACGCCATCAGTGGTGAAGGCGGTGACAGGGGCGGGATTGAGACCGCGAAGATCCATCACGGACGTGGGTGCAGCAGTAAATTTGGGATGAGGATCCTGAAGGCTCATAATTCTCTCCAACACGTTCTAGATCGTTATCGGGAACGTTCCCACAATGATTGCAGAGAAGGCTGGAGTCAAGATGCTCTTTGCTGCATCTGACATGAGGGCGGCGAGGGACGATTCAGGTGATGCCATGAAGAGAACGCGTGCAATGCGGGCGACACGGTTGACGTTGCATGATGTCGCCGCCGCAGCCGGCGTGTCCAAATCCACAGTTTCGAGGATATTGGACGAAAGGCTGCCGCAATCGGACAATGAAACGGCAAAACGCGTTCGCCAGGTTGCGGTGGACCTCGGCTATGTTCGCGATGAATCCGCCGCAAGTTTGCGACGCGGCAAAACGATGACGATCGGTGTCATCGTCCCGCGTCTGACGGACACGGTCATGGCGATGCTGTACGAATCGCTCGCCAAGGCGAGCAAGCGCGCAGGCCTGTTCGCCATCGTTGCAACCACCGATGACAAGCCCAGGGCGGACCGGGCCGCCGCCGACCTGCTATTGCACCGCGGCGTCGATGGCCTGATTCTCGCGACAGCGCGCGACCATGACGATTTTGCCAACATTTTGGCGAAGCAGAACGTGCCGTTCGTGCTCGCGCTGCGAACGGATGGCTCCAGCCTTTCTTCGGTGGGAGACGACAAACTCGGCGGTTATCTTGCTACCCGCCACCTGCTCGATCTGGGCCACCGCCGAGTTGGTCTCATCGCCGGCCCCGCTTATGCGTCCAGCAGTCGCGGGCGGCTCGCGGGCTACCGCCAGGCAATGGCCGAGGCGGGAATTGAGATCGATCCGGCCTATATCGTGGAATCGACGTTCGGTATCGACTCAGGCGCGGAAGCCGCCACCGCGCTGATGCGCCTGGCCCGCCAGCCGACCGCGATCTTTGCGATCAACGACAACACAGCCATCGGCGCGCTCTCGGCATTGACCAATTTGGGCATTTCAGTTCCCGGCGATGTCTCGCTCGTGGGATATAACGACATCCCGATCGTAAGCCGGCTGCCGACACCTTTGACGACTCTCCGCGTGCCTTTCGACCAGATCGCCGCCGCGGCATTAGACCTGCTTGCGAATGGGCCGGCCGACGACGCGGATCGAATTCGGATATCCGCACCAACCCTCATTCCTCGCAAGTCCACCGGCCCGGTTCGGGACTTGGCTTAAGGGGTCGAGGGGAACAGCAGATGACCTTCAAAATAGGCGCTTGCGCCGGTCGGACCGACCGCGCTCTGTTCAGGGCCGCTCCAAACCGGGCGACTGAATGCCGACGGGAATTGCTCGCCTCGGTCGGCTACCGGCCCGGCCTGTCGTTCCCGGCAACGCTGGCGCATTGTTCGAATGTCTGACTTTGGTAGGAGGCCGTCATCCATTGGAGACGGAACGAGCGACCACAACCACCATCTCACAACACCCGATACGGCACCACGTTGCGCACGTCGGCATCGACCGCGATTGAGCGGTCGGCCGGCGGAAACGCCCGCTGGTCGCACGCTTCACGCGGGCACAGGCGGCATGAAATGCCGATCGGGGTCGCGGCGGCGCGGCCGCCGAGGTCGAGCGAATCGGCATAGATGAACTCGCGCGCATGGTCGGTCTCGCATCCCAGTGCGACCGCGAAGCGGCGCGGCGCGCGGGCGAAACTGCCGCTCGGCTTCACCAACCCTTTCGCCATCGAGACATAGCGCACGCCATCGGGCATTTCAGCAAGCTGGACGAGGACGCGATCCGGAATCGCCACCGCCTCATGCACGATCCAGAGCGGGCAGGCCCCGCCGAAGCGCGCGAATTGCAGCCGCGTCGCCGAATGGCGCTTGGTGATATTGCCCGCCATATCGACCCGGCAGAAGAAGAAGGGCACGCCGCGCTGTGCCGGCCGCTGCAAGGTCGAGAGGCGGTGGCAGGCCTGTTCAAAACTGACGCCGAACCGCTGACACAGCCGATCGATATCGTGACGCATCGCCCGCGCGGTTTCGCGAAAGCTGCCATACGGCATCAGCAAGGCGCCGGCCGCATAATTGGCGAGGCCAACCGATAGCAGCGTGTGCGCTTCCGCCGACTTGAGCCTGGCCTGCGCCGCCACCGCCGCGATCTGCCATTTGAATTCCAGCTGCGCCAGCTGATGCGCCATCATGAACCGCCGCGTTTCCGGCGGCAGGGCGCTGCCGATGGTGAGCAGCCTTCGTGCCCTGTCGAACCGCCGCATCGTGCCGCTGTCATCGTTCGAAACGACCAGATCGACACCATGCCGGTGCTTGAGGCCATAAGCGATCAGCGCTTCCGGCAAAGGCTCGGCATCCAGTTCGAGCGCGAGCGTTTCCGCGGCACGGTCGATGCTGTCGACATAGTTGCCCGCTTCGTGGAACCAGTCGCGCACCTCTTCCCACGGCAGGCGATCGTCGCCGGGGACGCCGCTGCCGATGCGATCATCGACGACCTGGAGCTTTTCGGCGCCCCGGCGATACGCGCTGTGGAGACGCACGAAGCGGTCGGCAAGCTGCGGCTGCTGTTCGATGGCGCGGTGCAGGGCTTCGGGTGTAAAAGGATCGTCCCCGAACAACGGATCGGCGAACACCTCCCGCATCGCCGTCAGCCGCCGTTCGCCGTCGTCGACCTGATCGACGTCCCAGTCGATGGGAAAGGCGCGGGCAAATGCTTCGGTAACAGCGGGGGTTACCGGCCGATCGTCGCTTTCGAGCTGCGACAGATAGCTCACTGACAGGCCGACCCGCGCCGCCATTGCGGCCTGCCCGAGTCCCACCCGCGATCGCAGGGCCTTCAAGGCCTGGCCGGCAAACAACCGATGTTTGGTTTTGCGCGCCAAAAACGGTCCTTTTCCTGATTTTGCAAAATGGGAGTTCACAACTTCGCAAATTTACATTTGCACTATTGGCGAAAGATTGGAAAGGGGGCCCATTCCCTGATTTGGTGGAGAGTTCCGGCCCATGCTGGCGACCTTGCAAAAACTCGAACAAAAGCGGGCCGCGGCTCGCCTTGGCGGCGGCCAGCGGCGCATCGACGCCCAGCACAAGAAGGGCAAGCTGACCGCCCGCGAACGGCTGGATATCCTGCTCGATGTCGGATCGTTCGAGGAGCTCGATATGTATGTCGAGCATAATTGCACCGATTTCGGCATGGAGAACGAGCATATTCCGGGCGACGGCGTCGTCACCGGATCGGGCACGATCAACGGCCGGCTGGTCTTCGTGTTCAGCCAGGACTTCACCGTCTATGGCGGAGCGCTGTCCGAACGCCATGCGCAGAAGATCTGCAAGATCATGGATATGGCCATGAAGGTCGGCGCGCCCGTGATCGGCATCAACGATTCCGGCGGCGCGCGCATTCAGGAAGGCGTCGCTTCGCTCGGCGGCTATGCCGAGGTGTTCCAGCGCAACATCCTGGCCAGCGGCGTCATCCCGCAGATCAGCCTGATCATGGGCCCCTGCGCCGGCGGTGCGGTCTATTCGCCGGCGATGACCGACTTCATCTTCATGGTGAAGGACAGCAGCTACATGTTCGTCACCGGCCCCGAGGTGGTGAAGACCGTGACGCACGAGGAAGTGACCGCGGAAGAACTGGGCGGCGCCATCAGCCACACGACCCGCAGCGGCGTGGCCGACCTGGCGTTCGAGAACGACGTCGAGGCGCTGATGATGCTGCGCCGGCTGTACAACTACCTGCCGCTGAACAACCGCGAGAAGCCGCCGGTGCGCCCGAGCAACGATCCGGCCGATCGCATGGACTTCTCGCTCGACACGCTGATTCCCGACAACGCGAACAAGCCCTACGACATGAAGGAGCTGATCGTCAAGACGGTCGACGACGGCGACTTCTTCGAGCTGCAGCCCGATTACGCGAAGAACATCGTGATC
>Ga0207711_10003536_pt1 | contig 13530 bp, 8 predicted proteins | sample KBSS34metaG_FD_184401 | JGI IMG/M metagenome (GOLD analysis project Ga0207711, IMG submission 184401) | Switchgrass rhizosphere microbial communities from Kellogg Biological Station, Michigan, USA - KBS S3-4 metaG (SPAdes) (version 2) | ecosystem: Host-associated > Plants > Roots > Rhizosphere >...
TCCTGATCTCCCGACCTACGCCTTCGACCACCAGCACTACTGGCTGACCCTGCCCACCAGCAGCCCGGTGGACGCGGCGTCTCTCGGCCTGACCAGCACGGATCATCCGCTGGTCGGCGCGGTGGTGGAGGTGCCGGAGACGGGTGGGGTGCTGTGTAGTGCCCGGTTGTCGTTGCGGTCGCATCCGTGGCTTGCGGATCATGCGGTGGGTGGGGTGGTGCTGGTTCCTGGCACGGGTCTGGTGGAGCTGGTGGTGCGGGCTGGGGACGAGGTGGGCTGTGGGGTGGTCGAGGAGCTGGTGATCGAGGCTCCGTTGGTGGTGCCGGCGCAGGGTGCTGTGCGGGTCCAGGTGTCGGTGGGGGGTGCTGAGGAGAACGGTTCGCGGTCGGTAGGTGTGTATTCGGTTCGTGAGGAAGAAACGGGAGCCGCCGGTCCGCAGGGGTGGACTCGTCATGCGTCGGGTGTTCTCGCGGTGGCGTCGGCGGGGGTGAGATCGGCGGGGTTTGATGGTGCTGTCTGGCCGCCGGTGGGGGCTGAGCCGGTGGAGTTCGATCCGGCTGGCTTCTATGCGGAGCTGCTGCACGGTGGTTATGCGTATGGTCCGGCGTTCCAGGGATTGCGGGGGGTGTGGAGGCGGGGCGCGGAGCTGTTCGCGGAGGTTTCCCTGCCGGTGGAGCAACGGGACAGTGCTGCCGGGTTCGGTGTTCATCCCGCGCTTCTGGACGCGGCGTTGCATCCGGTGATGGTGGAGGCGATGGCGGCGGACAGGCGTTCCGGGGATGGTTCGGAACTGTCGTTGCCGTTCGCGTGGACGGGTCTGGTGTTGCATGCGGCGGGTGCGTCCGCTCTGCGGGTGCGGCTGGTTCGTCCGGCGTCGGACAGCCTGTCGTTGGAGGCGGTGGACGAGGCGGGGAATGTGGTGGTGACACTGGGGTCGTTGGTGTCACGGCCGGTCACGGCCGGGCAGTTGGAGGCCGCGGCGGACACGGGTCGGGATCTGTTCTGCGTGGAATGGACCGACATCCCAACCCCAACCTCAACCCCGGAAGCGGTGTCGGTGGGGTGGGTGCGGACCGCCGGTGACGTGACGGCGTTGGAAGCCCAGCCACCCGCGGTCATCGCGGTCAACGCCATGGCCGACGGATCCACCGACGGACCCACCGACGGGTCTGCCGGTGGGTCTGGTGGTGAGGATCCGCTGGTGGTGACCTGCCGGGTGTTGGAGGTGGTGCAGGGCTGGCTTGCCGCGTCGGGGCTGGAGGGTTGCCGGCTGCTGGTCGTGACGCGGGGTGCGGTCGCGGCGGGTGGGGACGCGACGGTGCGGGACCCGGCCGGGGCGGCGGTGTGGGGTCTGGTGCGTGCCGCCCAGGCGGAGAACCCGGACCGGATCGTGCTGGTCGACGTGGACCCCGCGGGCGCGGCCGGGGTGGGTCCCGTCCTCGGTGCTGTGCTGGGCTCCGGGGAACCACAGCTGGCGGTACGAGGCGGGTTGCTGTCGGTGCCAAGACTGGCACGCGCCGAGGTTGATATGTCGGGACGCGCCGAGGTTGATGTGTCGGGGGAGGTGCCCGCGTTCTGTGGTCCGCGGGGCACGGTTCTGATCACGGGTGGTAGCGGGTCGTTGGGTGCTGTGGTCGCGCGGCATCTGGTGTCCCGGCGTGGGGTGCGTCATCTGCTGCTCGCGAGCCGTCGGGGCCTGGCCGCCGAGGGAGTCGGACAGCTCGCCGAGGAGCTTCGCGGGTTGGGCGCGCAGACGGTCGAGGTGGTCGCCTGTGACGTGTCCGACCGGGAGGCGGTCGCGGGAATGCTGACCGCGATCGCCGCGGACCGGCCGTTGGCGGGTGTGGTGCACCTGGCCGGTGTCCTCGACGACGGGGTGATCAGCGCCCTGGACTCCCGCCGGGTCGCGGACGTGTTCGCTCCCAAGGTCAACGCCGCACGCCACCTTGATGACCTCACCCGCGAGCTTGCCCCGGATCTGACGGCGTTCGTGGTGTTCTCGTCGGCTGCCGCGCTGCTCGGTTCGGCTGGTCAGGGGAACTATGCGGCGGCGAACGCGTTTCTGGACGCGTTGATGGCGCGGCGTCGGGCGGCCGGTCTGCCGGGGGTGTCGTTGGCGTGGGGAATGTGGGAGCAGTCCGCCGGACTGACCGGCCACCTGCGACATCGACCAGGCACGGATCAGCCGTAGTGGTGTCCGACCGCTGTCCACGGCGCAGGGCATGGACCTGTTCGACGCCGCGCTGCGGGCGGACCACGCACTGATGGTCCCGATCAGGCTGGACCTGCCGGCGCTGCGCGCCCTCGCCGCGTCCGGTCGTGGCATCCCCGCCCTGTTGCGGGGCCAGGTCAGGGTCGCTCGCCGGACAGCACGCTCGGCGCTCTCGGAGAGCGATCGGCGCAGGTTCATCGAGGGCCTCGCGGGAATGCCACCCGCCCAGCTGGTCGAGGGCCTGATGGATCTGGTCCGCGTCCAGGTGCTGGCCGTGCTGGGCTACTCCGGCGACCACCACATCGCGCCGGACGAGGGTCTGTTCGAGATGGGTTTCGACTCGCTGTCCGCGCTCGAGCTGCGGAACCGGCTGAGCGAACAGGTCGATACGAAGCTCTCACCCGGCCTTGTCTTCGAGTACCCGACGGTGCGGATGATCGCGGAGCACATGTACGAATGCCTGTACGGAGAGGACCCGGCGGACATCGCGGATGTCCTGGCCTGAGGCCTCCGGTCATCGTCCATGAAGAGAGAAGAAGGTGACGGCTTGTTCGACGCAGGTTCCTATCTTCGACGTATTGGCTGCGACGGGGACGTGGAGGTGAACATCGAGACGCTGGGAGTCCTGCACAAGAAGCATCTCATGGCTGTCCCGTTCAACTTCTCCACGCGGGACTCGAGCGGTCAGATCAACTTTGTCAATCTTGACGAGGACGAACTCTTCGAGAAGGTCGTCCTCGGCGGGCAGGGTGGGACCTGCTGGCAGGTGAACCGGTTGTTCTACCGGCTTCTCGGTGAACTTGGGTACGATGTGACGCTGATGGCGGCCAGCACCGCGGAAGGTCGCACGAGCTATGGCATAGATATCGAGCACATGTTCATCCGAGCCGCGCTGGGTGACGACGAATGGCTGGTGGACGTCGGGTATCCCGGCCCGTCCTACCTGCAGCCGCTGCTCGTCTCCGATGTCGTACAGACTCAGTTCGGATGCCGCTACCGCCTGGCGGACAGGGGTGACGGCCAGTTCGATCTGGAGCGGTGCGGACAGGCAGGCCGCTGGAGTGGCGTCTACACGTTCAGGCTGCTGGCGCGCCGATGGGAGGACTGGCGGGAGCTGGAGAACCGTGCCCGTCAGCACCCCGCACCCCCACCCACGCTGAAGGCGAGTATCCAGAACGCCCTGTACGGCCGGGCGCTCGAGAACGGCCAGGTGGTCCTGAAGGGGCGCCGGTACCTGATGGTGCGCGACGGGCAGGAGTCGGTTCGTACCATCATCGACAACAACGAGCACAAGGAGCTCGTGGCCGCGATCCTTTCCGGGGAGGTCCACTGAGCAGGGAGTTCCCCGGAGTGTCCACGCGGCGATGGGCGCGGGACACTACCAGCCCGAGGGATGCGAAGCGGGAGGAGTTCTCCTAGGCTGGTGCTGCCATATAATCCGAGAGCCGTCCCGCTGTATCGCCGGCGACGTTCGCCCTCGTTCGTTCTGTCTCCTTGCCGGTGAAGGTCGGGACTGACTCAGCGCAGAGGTCTGGGAGAGACGTGAATACTCGACGGGCACCAGAGTTTCCACCCTGGCCCCAGTACGACGAGAGCGAGCGTGTCGGCCTGATACGCGCCCTGGAACAGGGGCAGTGGTGGCGCATGGGCGGGGACGAGGTGAACTCGTTCGAACGCGAATTCGGTGACTATCATGGCGCCCGGTACGCCCTCGCGACCACGAACGGGACCCACGCGCTGGAGCTGGCTCTGCAGTGCCTGGGAGTCGGTCCCGGCACAGAGGTCATTGTGCCGGCCTTCACTTTCATCTCCTCCTCCCAGGCCGCCCAGCGGCTTGGCGCGGTGGCGGTGCCCGTTGATGTCGATCCCCGCACCTACTGCATCGACGCGCAGGCCGCGGCCGACGCGGTCACCCCCCGTACGCGAGCGATCATGCCCGTGCACATGGCTGGCCTCCTGGCGGACATGGACGCTCTGGGCAAGATCTCCACCGACACCGGGGTGCCGCTCCTGCAGGACGCCGCGCACGCGCACGGAGCGCGTTGGCAGGGCAGGCGCATCGGTGAACTCGGCTCGATCGCCGCCTTCAGTTTCCAGAACGGCAAGCTGATGACCGCCGGGGAGGGCGGCGCCGTCCTGTTCCCGGACGAGGAGATATTCGAGGCCGCGTTTCTCCGGCACAGCTGCGGTCGGCCTCGCACCGACCGTCGGTACCTCCACAAGGTGGCCGGCTCCAACATGCGGCTTAACGAGTTCTCCGCGGCCGTGCTGCGCGCGCAGCTGCGTCGGCTCGACGCTCAGACGGATCTCCGGGAGAAGCGCTGGGCGGTGCTGGCGCGCCTCCTCGGGTCCATCGACGGCGTCATTCCGCAGGGCGGTGACGTGCGGGTCGACCGAAACTCGCACTATATGGCGATGTTCCGGGTTCCGGGTATCTCGGAAGAGCGTCGAAACAACCTCGTCGACCTCCTGGCCGCCGCCGGTCTGCCGGCGTTCGCCGCGTTTCGCGCGGTCTACCGCACCGACGCGTTCTGGGAGAACGCGGCTCCTGACGAGTCCCCCGGCGAGGTGGCTGAACGCTGTCCACACGCCGAGTCGATCAGCCAGGACTGTGTGTGGCTGCACCACCGGGTCCTGCTCGCCGGGGAACAGGACATGCACGCCACGGCCGAGATCATTGCCCACACCATGGCAATCCTGTGACGACCCGGGTCGCCGTCGTCGGGCTCGGATGGTCGGGGCGGGAACTGTGGCTCCCCCTGCTGCGCGGACACCGGGACTTCGAGGTCGTCGCCGTCGTTGATCCCGACCCGGCGGCCCGAGCGGGGGCCGTCGAGTCAACCGGCGTTCCTGCCCACCCCACCATCGACGCTCTCGGCGCGAGGTCCGTCGACCTTGCCGTGGTCGCGGTGCCCAACCACCTCCATGCCGAGGTGGCCGCCAGCCTGCTCGGCCGTGGCATCTCGGCCTTCGTGGAGAAGCCCGTGTGCCTCACCACGGCCGAGGCCGACGTCCTGGCCGCTGCCGAGCGCGACGGCGGCATGCTGCTGGCCGGTAGCGCAGCCAGCCACCGGGCCGATGTCCGGGCGCTGGCCGGTCTCGTCCCCGAGCTGGGCGATGTCCGTCACGTCGATCTGGCCTGGGTGCGGGCGCGCGGGGTGCCGAAGGCAGGGGGGTGGTTCACCGAACGGGGCAAGGCCGGCGGCGGGGCACTGGTCGATCTCGGCTGGCATCTGCTCGACGCCCTCACGGCCATCCTGGGGCCTGCCCGGATCCAGCGGGTCCTTGGCGCGACGTCCGACGACTTCATCAGGAGTGACGGCTGGTCGGCGGCGTGGCGGCAGGACCCGTGTGCCCCCCGGACCGCCGGCGACGTAGAGGACACCGCCCGAGGTTTCCTGGTCCGCGAGGACGGTGTCTCCGTCTCGCTGCGGGCCAGCTGGGCGTCCCATGAGGCCAGAGACGTCTCCACGATCCGGGTTGAGGGCAGCGTGGGCACCGCGCAGCTGCGCTGCACGTTCGGCTTCAGCCCGAATCGGCAGCCGGAGAGTGACCTTACCGTGACCCGAGAGGGGGCAACCGTCCGCATGACGGTGCCCGAAGAGCCGATCGGAGCCGAATACCAGCGCCAGCTGGATGGCATCCCGGCGATTCTCGCCGACCCCGCCAACCGTGGCAGGCTGATCGGGCAGGCCCGCGGCACCGTGCAGACGATCGAGAGCTTCTACGAGTCGGCCACCGCCGCGGTGCGGGCACGAGACCGGCCGGCGGCTCCTCGGTTGGAGGTTCGGACATCATGACGGTCGGGGGAGCGGCACTGCCTAGCCGAGCGGCACTGCCCAGCCGAGCGGTCATCTTCGATCTCGACGGCGTCCTCATCGACAGTTTCGCGGTGATGCGGGAAGCCTTCTCGATCGCCTACGACGAGGTCGTCGGCGACGGCCCCGCACCGTTCGAGGAGTACCAGCGCCACCTGGGCCGCCACTTCCCCAGCATCATGCACATCATGGGCCTGCCCCTGGAGATGGAGGATCCGTTCACCCGTGCGAGCACGCGCCTCGCGCACCGGGTGACCGTCTTCGACGGCGTAGTGGAACTGCTGCGGACACTGCCTGCCCGTGGCCTGCCGCTTGCTGTCGCCACGGGTAAGCGGGGCGAACGGGCCCGTTCCGTGCTCGAAGGCCTGGGCCTGCTTCCGTTCTTCGCTCATGTGATCGGTTCCGACGAGGTGAAGGAACCCAAGCCCGCCCCAGACATCATCCTGCGCGCACTGACGTTGCTGGACGTGCCGGCGGAGCAGGCAATCATGGTCGGCGACGCGCCGACCGACCTGGCCAGCGCGCATGGGGCCGGCGTTGTCGCCGCCGCCGCGCTGTGGTGCTCTCCCGACGAGGAGGAACTGCTCGCCGCGCGTCCCGACGTGGTGCTGCGTCGCCCGGCGGATCTCCTCGCGTTCTGCCCGGCCGCCAGTGATCTGGCGGGTGCCTGAGGCGGATGGGCAGCGGCACGCCGCGGTGACGGCATGATGACCGTCGCGACGGCATGATGACCGCTGCCCGCCCGCTCCCCCCGGGTGCGGCGGCCTGTCAGGCGGGCCGGCCTGAGCTCCCGGCCGGCACGGCGGCGCCAAGGCGGCTTCGAAGGTCATCCACCAGCGCGGCCGCCGCGCCCACTCCGGTGCCCGCGCCGAACACGTGATAATCGGGACGAACGAGCAACACGTCCACCCCATAGCGGGCCAGGTACCTCCGGTACACGCCATCCACGTCCGTCACCGCGACGCCGTCGCCGTCGCGGGCCCCGCCAGCCGCGAGCGGGCCGGGAGCCGACGCGTCCCTGGAAGATGCCCGGTCGCCTGGCTCCAGCTGCACCACGTGGGCGCCGAGACGGGTCAGGAACGACCGCTGCTCCCCGTCGAGCCGCACGGCGGCGCCCGGAGCGAACAGCAGGACGAAGCCGCGTCCGACGATGTCGTCGAACAGCCCCGTGCCGCTGGGCCCGAGAACCCGCCCCTGCGGCACGACCTCGCCCGTCGGCGGTTCGATCCCCGTGCCGCTGGGACCTCGGGTCAGCAGGCCGCAGACAAGGGGCCTCGCCGGCTCGGGCCGCGCCGGTCCGCGTCCACGCCGTCCGGCTAGCACGGTGACGTCGCGCGCGGAGGCAGCCTGCGGATCCGTCACACAGATCATCCGGCCCAGCTGGACCGAGGACAGGATCGATGCGCGCACCTGGGTCCGGCGTTCCTCGGTGTAGCCGTCCAGCAGATGGTCGGCGGTGAGCCCGCGGAGGAGCAGGTCAAGCCGCCAGGACAGGGAGACGACGTCCCGGATTCCCGAGCACATTCCCTGCCCGGCGAACGGCGGCATGAGGTGGGCGGCATCCCCGGCCAGCAGGACGTGGCCGACCCGCCACTGCTCCGCCCACCGCGCGTGGAACAGGTATGTCGTGCTGCGCAGCAGGTTGGCGGTCTCGGGGGTGACGGCATGGGGAGCCAGCAGCCGCCATGCGGTCTCCTCCCGGTTGAGCTCGGCGGCCCGCTCTCCGGGTAGTCGCATGAACTCGAAGCGTCGGTGCCCGGGCCCACTGCCCACCAGGGTAGTGGGCCTGGCGGGGTCGCAGATCTGCACATTGGTCGGCACGAACACGCGCGAGTCACGCAGTTCTACGTCACACAGCAGCCACTCGTAGGAGAACCCGAGGTCGGTGACGGAGGTACCGAGATGTTCCCGGACGAAGCTGTTGGCGCCGTCGCAGCCCACCACCCACCGTGCTGAGAAGGACTCCGCCACGCCGGCATCACTGTCGACCCGCACGACCACGTCCTTCTCCCGGTCGGAGATTCCCGCGACCCGCCGGCCACGCAGCAGGGTGACGCCTGGCAGCGCTGCCGCCCTGGCAGCGAGCAGTGACTCCAGGTCGGGTTGATGCATGGTGTTGGCATCGGGCCAGCCGTACGGGCCATCGAGCGCGAATTCGATGTCCACCAGCGGTTCGCCGCTCGCGGTCCGGCACTGGTAGCCGGTAGCCGCCTCGGTGATCTGGTCCAGCTCGCCGGCTATTCCGGTGGCGGCCAGCAGAATAGCCGTCTCCCCGTCAAAACTCGTGGCTCGTGGCAGCAGATACGGCTGCTTGCGGCGTTCCAGGGCGATCACTCGCCAGCCGGACTGCGCGAGCAGTATCGACAGGACCGCTCCAGTCGGTCCGTGGCCGACGACGATCACGTCCGCATCTGTCTCGGCGGTATGCGGATCCTGTGGTGACTCCTCGAGCATGGGGACCCCTTGTCACCGGGTGTGGTGTGACGGTGCGGACATGGCAGGCTGGTGGCGCGACGTCTCCGGGTCCCTCTCCCGGACGCGGATCACCAGGACCGCGGTCACGAGGGCCAGCGCCATGATCGCCGCTCCCGCCAGGAACGCCACGGAGATGGATCGGACGAGGACTTCGCTGCTCCACGGAGCGGGCAACATGTGGTTCTTGGCGAACGCCGCCTTCTGCCCAGTGCTCGCTTCGGCGAGGAACGCGGGCAGGCGCGCCCGCGCCTCGTGGTGGCTTACACCGCCGTAGACGTTGATCAGAATCGACAGCCCCAGTGAGCCACCAGTCTGCTGGGCGATGTTGAGCAGCCCGGACGCGGCCCCGGCCTCCTGCGGTGCGATCCCGCTGACGGCCGTCAGGGTCAGAGTGACAAAGCTCAGACCTGTGCCTACCCCGAAGACCAGCAGCGGGCCGAGCACCCCGCCCGCATAGCTGCTGTTGGAGCCTATCCCGCTCAGCCAGAGCATGCCCGCCCCCGCCAGCACGGTCCCACCAATCAGGAACGGCTGGGCACCGAACCGGGGCACGAAGCGGGTGGCTAGGCCCGCGCCGGCGAGGATCGCGACGCTCACCGGCAGGAAGGCGAAACCGGACGAGAGCGGGCTGTAATGTAGAACGTTCTGTGCGAAAAGAACCAGGAAGAAGAACATCCCGAACATCGCCGCCGAGAGGCAGAGCATGATCGCATATGTCCCTCGGCGGTTGCGGTCGGCGAACATGTGCAGGGGAATGATCGGCTCACGTGCTCGCTGCTCGTTCAGAACGAAGGCCGCGAGCAGTATCACTGCTGTTCCGAAGGACCCGTAGACGAGGCCGTCTGTCCAGCCCCGGTCGGCGGCACGGATGAACCCGTAGGCAAGCGAGACCATGCCGCCGGTCGACAGGACGGCGCCGGCGATGTCGAACCGACCGGGATAGCGTTGTGACTCTTCGAGGAAGAAAGGGGCGAGTGCGGCGACGAGCAGTCCTATCGGGACGTTGACGAAGAACACCCAGCGCCATGCCAGCCACTGGGTGAGCATTCCGCCGGCCAGTAGTCCCACAGCGCCGCCGCCCGCGGATACGGCGGCGAAGACGCCCAGAGCCCGGTTGCGCGCAGGGCCCTCCGGGAAGGTGCTGCTGACGAGTGCCAGCGCGGTGGGTGAGAGAACTGCGCCGCTGGCCCCCTGTAGGGAACGCGCGACCAGAAGTTGCCACGGTTGCTGGGAAAAGCCTCCGATCACCGAGGCGACGGTGAACAGGGCGACACCACAGACGAGCACCCGGCGCCGCCCCAGGACGTCTCCGATCCGGCCGCCGAGCAGCAGCAGCCCGCCGAAGGTGAGGGTATAGGCGTTGAGTACCCAGGAAAGATCGGTGGTGGAGAACGAGAGCGCGCTCTGGATGCGTGGAAGTGCGATGTTCACGATGGTCGCGTCGAGGATGATCATGAGCTGGCAGGCCGCGATGACGGTCAGGGCCAGGGTCGGGTGTCCCCGGTACCGTGCGGCCACTGATGTCGGTGGTGTGCTGAGGCGTGAGGTCGCCATGATGGTCCCTTGGGAAGAGGTTGAGATTACCTTCTCCGGCCTGACCGGGTGCGTCGGGGAATATATGGATTGTAGCCGTATTCTCGTCGCGCTGTCATCGATTCACCGGATTCCCCCGGTGGGCGTCCCGTCGCGCCGCCGAAGGCGGCGAAGGCGGGATCTCGGTGGGTGGGTCCAGGACCTGAGCGAAAGTACGAGATCAGCTGCGGCCACCGGAGCATGGATTGCTCTCGAAACGCGATCGGCAGCAGTCTGCCCGGTCACCCGAAACGCCGCGCCCAATCAACACCCGGCTGACTGTGGTCGACATGTGTACGCGGCAACCGCGAGTGGGTTCGGATCAGCTGGCTGGCTCACGGTACGACGGTGGCCTGTTGTCGGCCGAGGTCGGAGTCCGTGACGACCGGAGCAGGCAGGAGTCGACGGTGCCGTGACATCCCGACGGGCGTTCATCTCATGCCTGCCCGGCGGGCCCGGCGGCGCACCGCCCGCGTGGTGGTCGGGCGCCTGGGGGCCTTACATTACTGTTACGCCTGACATGTCACCCACTGCCGCGATCTCCCCCGGGCTCTACTGGCTGAAGACGACCGACCCGGATCTGTGCCTGCCCCCGTTCGCCGCGGGGACCGACGTACGGGTGCTGGTGCCGGAAGGCCCGCGTTTCCACCGTCTGCGGGAACGGCTTGCAGCGCACGGCGCGCAGGTGCGCACGGTTGGATACTGGCTGGAGCAGGAGCTGATCACGGACATCGGCGGTGACGGCGACGTCGGCGTTCTCTCGACACGCACCGCGGAGGCGCTGCCGACGGCGGGTCGGTGGGAACGGGCAGTGCTGAGGCGGGGCCTCGCGGCCGCGACGTCCAAGGAAGCGTTCGAGACCCTCTGGGAGGCGCAGGACGAACGCGGTTCGTCGTCGGCGGACCTGTCGGTCGCCGAGGTCGTCCCTGCGCGGTGGATCCCGTTTCTGCCGCACCCGACCCTGAACCCGGCTCAGGCGGCCGCGGTGCCCAGGCTGCTGGAGGGCGAGAGGCATCTCCTGGTCGTCGCGCCAACCGGGGCGGGCAAGACCACCATCGGCATGCTCGCGGCCCTGCGTGCGGTCCTCCAGGAGAAGGGGAAAGCCGCATGGCTGGTGCCGCAGCGGACCCTGACCGATGAACTCGACCGGGAGCTCGACAGCTGGCGCCGGCATGGGCTGCGTGTGGAACGCCTGTCGGGGGAGTACAGCGTCGATGTCGAGCGGGTACGGAGCGCGGACCTGTGGGTCACCACGACGGAGAAGTTCGAGGCCCTGTGCCGGACATCCGCACTGCGTGAGTCGTTGGCGGCGGTGCGGTGCCTCATCGTCGACGAGGTGCACATGCTGGGCGAGCCGGAACGCGGCCCGGTGCTGGAAGCCGTGCTGGCGAGGGTCAGGGATGACCGATCGCGGGTGCGTGTCGTCGGCCTGTCCGCCACCGTGTCCAACGCGGAGCAGCTCGCTGACTGGTTGAACGCCGATCTTGTTCGCGTCGGGTGGCGACCGAGCCGGCTGACCTGGCAGCTGCCTGTCGTGCGGGGATCCTCCGACCGGAACGCCGCGCAGGCGGCACGCACCAGAATGACGAACGTCATCGTGGACATGGTGACGGCGGACGGCGGAAGTGTGCTCGTCTTCTGCGGCAGCAAGCACAGCGTGCGCAGCACGGCGCTTGCGCTCGCGAACAGCCGCGGCGCTTCGACCTCCGGAGTTCGGCCCGACGACCTGGAGTCTGTGCGTCGGGTGTGCGACGCGGCGGGGATCAGACTGCACTACAAGGACTGGGCGTACAAGGAGGATGCCGAGCGGGCGTTTCGTGAACGTCGAGCCGACGTTCTGGTCGCGACCTCCACTGTGGCGGCCGGGGTCAACCTCCCCGCGCGAGCGGTGGTGGTTCGCGATACCCAGGTCGGGTCCCGGGAGGTGGACGTCGCGACGGTACAGCAGATGTTCGGTCGGGCGGGGCGACGCGGAGCCGGTGAGAGCGCCGGCTGGGCCTTCATGATCGTTGACGGAGTGGAACTACCCAGGTGGCAGGAAAGGCTGGTCGGCGGGTACACCGTCGATTCCCAGCTGGTTTCCGGCCTGCCGGACCAGGTTCTGGCCGAGGTGGTCCGAGGCCGAATCCGCACCCTGGACGACGCGGAGCGGTGGTGGCTGCATACGTTCGCCTACCACCAGGGAAACCGTAGCACCGAGCCGTTGCGCAGGGCGCTCGCCTTCCTGACACAGGCCGAATACTGCCAGGTGGCGACGGCGGAGGCGGGTGACGAGAAGATCATCGCGGCGACCGAGCTGGGTGCGCTGACCACGCGAGTCATGGTGCCCGCCGATGCCGGCTACGAGCTGCGCATGGCATTGGCGCGATGCGCGGTTCCGGCCGGCGCGGATGACGCGGAGGAGACTCTGATCGCACTGGTGTCCAGGCTCGTGCCCAAGCTTGCCAGCGCACCGATAGCCGAGCACCTCAGATCGGATGTGGCCGCCCTGCTGCGCGTTGACGGCCGGCTGCCGGGCCTGGATGCCGAAGGCTCGGGCCACCCGGATGTATGGCGCGACGACGCGGCACTGACGGAGTACGCCGCGCGGCGGCGATCGCGCGAGACGTCGCAGGTCTCCTACTCGCCGGGCGATCTGTCCCGGGCCGCGTTGTTGATCGTGGCCAACAGTCCGCTGGCGTTCGGCTCGTCGCGTTCCGACGTCGCGGGAATACCGCTCTCCAGCCTGCGACCGGTGTTGGAGGACGCTCCGCGCTACCTGCACTGGCTCGGCTCGCAGGGATTCCTTGGAACGCTTCATCCCTGGGCCGCGATTGTCGCTGCCGACCTGGGCCGACGGGTTCGCTGGCGGCGGTCCGCGCCACCGCGCGGCAGCGGTCGGCTGCTGTGGATGTGCGAGAACATGGCCACCGCGGTGCACGCGGCGTCGCAGGTTCCGACAATGTGGGATGCGGCCCGGGGCAGGGGCTTCGTAAGTCCGGACTGGCTGACCCGGACGCCGCCGAAGGGGAACCGCCTGGACGGCGTTGCCTACGCGAAGCTGCTGCGTGAACGTGTGGGTCCCGGTGAGCTCGCGGTGGGGGAGGAGAATCTGGTTCGGCCGTTGTCGGGGCGGGTCATGTCGAGATGGGAAGGTCGGAAGTATCGTGCGGAGACCGTGCCGCGCGGCGATGACAACCGGCAGTCCGCGGCGGCTGGTCGAGGGCCCGCCGGCTCGTTCGCCGACGGAACGGCCCTGTTCTCCTGGCGTGGTGACTATCGAGCCACCGGATGGCTGGCGGACTACTCCGAAGTCGCCGTTCCTGCTGGACGGTGAGAACGGCCAGACGGCACGTGAACCGGTCCGGTGTGGACGTCACAGGAGCGCTCGCCGGCTCTGAGTTCCTAACGGAAGTCAAGGGCCACGAAGGCCTTCTTTGATCTTTGGCTGGGGTTCGGGTGTCGATGGGGTGT